>Ga0111538_10000109_pt1 | contig 90847 bp, 93 predicted proteins | sample SoiMethybrSBSTD1_FD_79669 | JGI IMG/M metagenome (GOLD analysis project Ga0111538, IMG submission 79669) | Bulk soil microbial communities from a Populus tree surrounding site in Tennessee, USA - Soil MetaG P. TD hybrid SBSTD1 (version 2)... | ecosystem: Environmental > Terrestrial > Soil >...
CAAATACCAAAGTGACAGCCCCCGAAGAGACCCGCACGACGATTACCTCGCAACGAATGACGGTCAGAAATCAAGAAAACAAGGCGGTTTTTGAAGGGGCGGTTATCCTGACGAAAGGCACGTTGGTCGTCCATTCGGATGTCATGGTCGTATTTTTCAAGTCCACGGATTCAACGCCCGGCAAATCCTCCGACTCGACGGCGTCCGCTGCCGTCGATAATTCCGTTCCCACTGCGACACGCTCCGACGAGCTGCCGGTCATGTCAAATCGTGCCGTCAGTACGATCGAAGCGACCGGCAAGGTCAAGATTTTTAAGGCCGATGGACAGGCGACCTGCCGAAAGGCGGTCTATGACGGCGCCTCGGAAAAAATCGTTTTGACGGGCGACCCCGTCGCTTGGCAAAAGGGAACGCGCGTCACCGGTCAAAAGATTACGATGTATTTAGCGGAAGATCGCAGTGTCGTCGAAGGGGGATCGAAAGTTCTGATCGACCAAGAAGAGGGGAACGCCCGCTAATGCCCGTCTGCGAGCCGAACGTGCAGACCGCTCCGAACGACCCACCGACCCAGGCTGAGGCGCGCGATCGGTTCGAAGCGCAGGGGCTGAGAAAAAGTTTCAAGAAACGCGAAGTGGTCAAGGGTGTCAGCATCCACGTCGATGCCGGTGAGGTGGTCGGACTCCTGGGACCGAACGGCGCAGGCAAAACGACGATTTTCGATATGATGGTGGGCTTGTGCCAACCGGACGCCGGCCACATTCTGCTGAATAGAGACATCATCACCGATCTGCCCATGTTCAAGCGTGCACGGCGTGGAATCGGATATTTGCCGCAAGAGTCATCTGTCTTTCGACGGCTATCGGTCGAACAAAATATCTTGGCCATCCTCGAAACGTTGCCCATCTCGAGCTTGGAACGCGCGGAAAGGCTGGAAGACCTCTTGAAAGAACTCGACCTCAGCAGCCTTCGGCGCAGCAAAGCCTATGCCTTGTCGGGGGGCGAGCGGCGTCGTCTGGAAATCACGCGTGCATTGGTCATACACCCCAAGTTTTTATTGCTCGATGAGCCTTTTGCCGGAATCGACCCCATCGCCGTGGGCGATATTCAACACATCATCACGCGACTCAAAGACAAGCAGATCGGAATTCTCATTACGGACCATAACGTTCAGGAGACGCTTTCAATTACGGATCGTGCCTATATTATTAATGAGGGCGGCATTTTGGAGGCCGGCACGCCCGATCAGATTGTGAATAGTTCTACGGCCAGAGCCATTTACCTCGGCGATCGGTTCCGGCTCTAGCTGAAGGGATTTGAGGTATGAAACTACGTCTGGACCTGCGACTCAGTCAAAAACTCATCATGACGCCTCAGTTGCAGCAGGCAATCAAGTTGCTGCAATTGTCCCGTTTGGAACTCCAGCAAACCCTCACGCAACATTTAATGGAAAATCCTCTTTTAGATGAGGTCGCGCCGGATGTCGACGAAGCGGCCGAGGAGGCCGGTCAGGAAAAACCCGAGCCCGAGCGGACAGACATAGAAGAGCCGAGCGGCGAACAAGGGACCGAGAGCGCCGAAGATTTATCGTCGAGCAGTTGGGAAGATTATTTCGACAGCGATCGGCGTGTCGGCGACACTGAATATCCGTCCGCCTCCCAGGACGAATTTCCCTCCTATGATCAAACCCTCAAGAAGGTACAAAGCCTTGAAGAACACCTGCTCTGGCAGTTGAATCTGTCGGGCCTGTCCGATGCGGAAAAGGCCATCGGCCGGATGATCATTGGGAATATCGACGAAGAGGGTTATTTACGAATGCCGGTTGCTGAAATCGCGTCGGAGGCCGCCGTGCCGGGGGAGCAGGTCGAGTCAGTGTTAGGCCACATTCAGACGTTCGATCCGGCAGGCGTGGCGGCCCGCGATCTGCAGGAATGTTTATTGATCCAGTTGGGATCGTTGGATCGAGTATTCGGAATGGTGGACGGCCGGCGGATCAGGCTAAAGGGCTCGTTGGTCGAGTCGATCGTGAAGCTACATCTGAAAGACCTTGAAAAAAAGCATTACAGCCGGATTGCTAAAGCACTGAACGCGACGCCTGAGGAAGTGTTTGCGGCCACGAAGGTTATCGAAGGGCTGGAGCCTAAACCGGGGCGTCCATATTTCCAATCCGACAACTATGTCATTGTGCCGGATGTGTTCGTCGTGAAAAACGAAGGGGAGTGGGTCGTCCTATTGAACGATGACGGCATGCCTCGCCTGCGGATCAGCCCGTATTACAAACAGATGATGGGCGGAGGCAAACAGCCGGCGGATTCAACGAAGGCGTATCTCGAAGACAAGATGCGCGGCGCACAATGGATTATCCGGAGTATCGAACAACGCAATAAAACGATTATCAAAGTGGTCGGGAGTATCATTAAATTTCAAGAGCAGTTTTTCGATAAAGGGGTGCAGTATCTTAAGCCGCTGGTGCTCAAACAAGTGGCGGAGGACGTGGGATTGCATGAGTCGACCATCAGCCGCGTCACAGCCAACAAGTACATGTATTGTCCTCAAGGCATTCTGGAACTGAAATACTTTTTCAATACCGGTATTCAGCGTTCCGATCAGAGTGAAGATGAGCTGTCTTCGGTGACCGTGCGCGAAATGATTCGGAAGATGGTGGCGGATGAAGACGGGCAACGGCCATTGAAAGATCAAGAGATTGCCGCACGCTTAAAGAGCCAAAATATTTTGATTGCCAGGCGGACGGTGGCGAAGTACCGGTCGGAGGTCAATATCCCCTCGGCCAGTCAACGAAAGCGGTTCTTCGCATGATCGATCGAATGAGCGCCAAAAGATGTAAGCAGGCAGGAAACACGTTCATGATCCAACATTATGAGGTTGTCGTATGTCATTAATGATTACGGGGCGTCACGTTGAAGTGACCCCGGCGCTGCGGCGATACGTCGAGACGCGTTTCAAACGACTGGAAAGATACGGGGTGCGATTCGGGGACGTGCAGGTAATCTTGAGCGTAGAAAAATATCGGCATGTCGCTGAAGTCGTCTTGCCGGTCAACGGCGTCGTCATGCAAGGAAAGACCTCCACGACTGAAATGTACGCCTCGATTGATCAACTGTTCGACAAAATCAGCCGCCAAATTCTCAAACGAAAAGAAAAGCTCACGGATCATAAAGTACGGCCTGTCACAGCCGCGTCGCGGGAACGGACTCGGCCTGCAAAACGATCTACCCCGCCGGCTGTGGACGTGGAAACTCTTCGAGTCGCTTTGCATGACCTGAGCGTCGCGCAAGCCATCACCCGACTGGGCAATGATCCTGATGCTGTGGTCGTGTTCAAAGATGCGACGACCGATCGGGTGCAGGTGATGAGGCGATTGGAAAGCGGCGCCGTACAGTTGATCGATCCACGTCCGTCTTAACTTCGTACATAGGTCTGCCATCATGCTCCCGCTGCGACTCGTTATCATCAGCGGCCTCTCGGGCTCCGGTAAGACTCACGCGATAAAATGTTTTGAGGATTTGGGGTTCTTTTGCGTCGATAATCTCCCTCCTGCGCTTCTGCCGAAATTTGTCGAACTCTGTCTTCAACGAGGACGCGATGTGCAGAACGTCGCGTTGGGGATCGATATTCGCGAACGCAGTTTTTTTTCGGATTTCGCCCGCAATGTGGATACCTTAAAATCTGCAGGGTATTCCGTCGAACTGCTCTTTTTTGAAGCGAGAGATGAAATCCTCGTCCGCCGGTTCTCGGAGTCCAGACGTCCGCATCCGCTGCTGCCGCAGTCGCCTGTCTTGGAAGGCGTCCTGCTTGAGCGGGAGCGGTTAAAAGAGTTACGCCAACGCGCCGATCAAATTCTTGATACGTCGGATCTGACCGTCCACGAGCTGAAAGAACTATTGGCTCGGCATTATGTCGAACAGGTTCAAGGGCATCGTCTCACCATTTCTCTGCTGACATTCGGATTTAAGTTCGGCGTGCCATATGACATCGATATGCTGTTCGATGTCCGATTTTTACGCAATCCGAATTTTGTCACAGACCTCAAACCGCTGACAGGGGAAGACCCCCGCATCCAGTCCTATGTAATGGATGACCCCAATACGAAGCCGCTGCTGGCACAATTGGATGCGCTATTTCGTTTTCTTATTCCCCAATTCGAACGCGAACGAAGGAGCTACCTGACCATTGCCATCGGATGCACCGGGGGCCGGCATCGGTCGGTGGCCATTGCGCTTTCGTTGAGAGAACGTTTGGCCGACTTCGGGCACGTGGCGACGGTCCGTCATCGCGATCTCCACCGCTCCTGACCATCCTCTACGTTGATTTCGTCATAATTGCCGATCTTGCACGTCATAATTTCTGACATCGTTTCTTCCATAACTTGACAGCACAGATATATTGACTATACTTAGTCAGTAGCTGGAATAACCATAAATATCAATATCTTACAAAACTGACACATGAAGACTCTCGAAGATACGCGGAAGCGGTACAAAACGTATGAAGTCTGTAAGCTTTTTAATGTATCTCGCGCGACACTCTTTCGGTGGGAGCGAGAGGGACTGATTTCAGGGCCGCCGAGAGATTGGCGAAATTGGCGAATTTATACCGGCCAGAACATCAAGGAAATTACGCAGATCATTCAGACGAAGACTTCCACCGACTAAGCAAGGATTGGCTATGAAGGGCTTAAATTTCGGTTCCCTGTTCGGAAGAAACAAGCAGTTGATCGGTCTCGATATCGGTTCGAGCGCTATCAAGCTCGTTCAGATGAAAGAGGTCAACGGCAAATACTTCTTACAGAAATTCGGAATGAAACCGTTGGAGCCGGAAGTGATTGTGGACGGGACGGTGATGGATGCCGGACGCGTCGTCACGGTCATCAAAGAGCTGCTGAGCGAACTCAATATTAAGTTGAAGCATGCCGCCATCTCAGTGTCGGGGCACTCGGTGATCGTCAAGAAGATCAGCCTGCCGCCTATGTCCGACGAGGAATTGGAAACGGAAGTAAAAGTCGCCGCGGAACAATATATTCCGTTCGATCTGAACGAAGTCAATCTCGACTTTCACATTTTGGATAACGCAGAACCTGCCGATGACGGTCAGCCGCATGTTTCGCTGCTGTTGGTCGCCGCCAAGAAAGACAAGGTCAATGAACTCACCGAATTGGTGCGGGGCGCGGGATTGATTCCCGTCGTGCTCGATGTCGATGCCTTTGCCGTAGAAAACATGTATGGAGCAAACTATGAATCGCCTAACGGCGAGGTCGTGGGTCTAGTGAATATCGGGGCCAGCGTGATGAATATCAATATCCTAAGAGAGGCCACATCCCTGTTTACGCGGGACATCGCCGTCGGTGGAAGCGGGTATTCGGAGGCGATACAGCGAGAGTTGGGGGTGTCGTTCGAAGAGGCCGAAACGATCAAGAAAGCTCATCGTCCAACCGATGCGAATGCAGCAGCCGTGGGCACCGTTCTCGATGGAGTCAATGCCGAAGTGGCATCGGAAATCGCGAAATCCATCGATTATTTCAGGACGACAGGCACGGGCGGGGACCTGAAAAAAATCGTCCTGTCCGGCGGGTCCTCCAAGGTCAGCGGTTTGGCTGCCCAGTTGAGTGAACGTATGGGGATTCCGGTCGAGTTGGCTAACCCCTTTCAGAATATCGACGTGTCGGGCGCGAGCCTCGATGAGGAGTCCCTCGCAGAGCTCGCCCCGTTAGCGGCTGTCGGAGTGGGCCTCGCAATGCGAACAATTGGTGACCGATGATACGCATCAATCTACTCTCCGTTCCTCGGGCAAAAGCGGTAAAGAAACAGTGGGACGTGCGGTTGGAATTGGCCGGGGCGCTGGCTTTTCTACTGCTGACTGTCGGGGCCTGGGTCTTTTACGGCGATACGTTAGAAACCGACATCGCCAACAAGCAGAATGAGAAGCAAGGCAAAGAGAAGGAACTGGCCTTGTTGAAAGACAAAGTCAAGCAAGTGCAAGACTTCGAGCAGACGAAAAAGCTTCTCGAAAGTAAAAACCGCATCATCGACGAATTGGAAAAATCACGCGCGGGTCCCGTGCACGTCCTGGACTATGTGAGCAACAGCTTGGAGCCCCTCAACATCGGCCTCGTCCGATTGACCGTGAAGGGTGCCAATATCGAACTGGAAGGCAAGGCGCTGACGAACGACGACGTGGTGGAGTTCGTCAACAATCTTCGACGGACCGATTATTTTTCAAATATTCGGCTCCTGGAAACTCGCTCGGGGACCGAAGCCAAGTTGAGTCTCTATCAATTCAAACTGAATATGACGTTGAAGGTGTAATGTGGAATTGCCCAAGCTCGACCTGGACGGCCTACGCAAAATCTCAACGGCCAAAAAGCTGACGGTCATCGCCGTGCTGGCGGCCGCTATCAGCGGGCTCTTTTATTACTACGTGATCACGCCGAAATATGAAGTGATGACGGCGCTCCAAGACAATATTGGAAAGCTGGATGCCGACATTCAGGCGACCGCCATCAAGGTGCAACATCTGGATGAACTGGTGGCGGCGAATAAAGAGCTGGAAAAGGAACTCGAAAAGAAGAAAGAGCGCCTGCCCCCCGAAGAAGAAGCCGTCACCCTATTGAAGCAACTCTCGGATCTTGGGGTTCGTCTTGGACTGGACATCAAACTCTGGAAACCGGGTACTCATGCGGAAGATCCATCCAAACTGTTCGTCCGAATGCCGGTCAGCGTAGAAGTGTCCGGGGGCTATCACACCGCGGCGGTATTTTTCGACCGCATCAACAAACTTCCGCGAATCATCAATGTGTCGGATCTGCGCATGGGCTCCTCGAAAGTCGAACACGACCATGTCGTGATCCAGACACTGTTTGAATTGACGGCCTTTGTGGCCCCGCCCGATGTCAAGCCGGCGGTCAACGAGATAAAGCCCGTGCCGAATGTTGCACCGTAACGAGACGAATTAGAGAGGGATGTCGATGGCTGATCCATCTATACGGATATGGAGCGTCTATGCGGGACTGATCATGGCGTGGCTCGCCGTGGCGCCCGCCGCTGCGGCGGACGTCGCGTCAATCACCACGCCGACTGCGCCGGCGCCCGTCAGCGCACCTCCGCCGCCGCTTCCAGGCCAAGCGCCGCCTGAGAACGTCTTAGGCGGATCGGTGGCCTCTATGCCTGGGGAGTATTCCTATAACCCATCGGGAAGACGGGACCCATTTTCGGTTGTGCTGAAAGATTCGAAGACCGGCGAGCCGAATCAAAGTCTTCCTCCGCTCCAACAACTGTCTCTCACCGAACTGAATGTGATCGGCATTGTCTGGGGAGGCTTCGGGTATAGCGCCATGGTGCAGGCTCCGGACGGAAAGGGATACACGGTACGGCAAGGGACACGTGTGGGGCCGAACGGTGGTGCGGTCAGTTCCATCACCGAGAACGCGATCGTCGTTCAAGAGCGATTCACTGATGTGTACGGCAACAAACAGGTACGGGAGTACGTCAAGCTCCTGCACGCAAAAGAGGGCTCAGAATGAATGTCAAACGGATCGTAGCATCGACCTTATGTACGCTGATGGTCTTTCAAGGGTTCGTGTCCTGTATGCACCGCCCTTCTCCTGTCGCAGGCGGGAAATTGGAGATGGCGACCCTCGATCGGGTCGACGTCATCGAACTTCCTGATCGCCTTCGCATAGAAGTCGACGGTGGTCGGCCGATGACCTATGCCTTGGCCACCAGTACCAGCCCTGCCAGCGTGACGGTGGACTTGCCCGGATTCTCGCGCGGCCCTCAAATCGAACACATGGCGATCAACAAGGGTCCGATCGTCGATATGGTCGCCGAGGATGTGACGGCTCCCACCGCCGGCACGCAATTGACATTTGCACTCACGGCGGCGGCACGACCGGAGATCCAAACGGAAGGCAATCGACTCTTTATTGATTTTCCGAAAACGCCGTCAACCGAACAGACGTTGACTCAGGCCGATGCCGATCTGGCGAAACCCGAAGCGGACCCTCTAGGCAACGCGGCGACGGCCCCGATCGCTCCCGGCATAGCCGCCAAGACGTTGACCAAAATTGACGTGCAAAAAACCGCGGCGGAGGCGACGATCATGATCGTCGCTGATGGCGAATTGACGTATGAGGCCAAGCGCACAACGGGCGACCGTCTGGTGATCGATGTGGCCAATGTGACGTCGGCTCTACGCACGAAGCTTCTCAACGTCAATCACCCGTCGATCCGGCAGGTCCGTATCGGTCAACATGCTAAAAAGGTGCGTTTGGTATTCGATTTGGCGAACCAAGCCATTTACTCCATCAAGCCTGCAGGTAACCAATTAGCCATTCAATTAGCGATGCAACCCGACTCGGGCAAGCCAGGATCGAGTGTCTCTTCTCAAACCACTCGACAGGATAACAATGAAGCCATGAAGGCCTCGGCCCCTGCGGTGGTCCGTACGGCGTCGTCCGGCTCGGTGCCTTTCCCTGAACGGCTGGCGATGATCCAGGCGCGTCCTTCATTGGCTCAGATGGCGCCCGAACACCGCGAAACAAAGGAGCTCGACTCGGAAGAGATCGGCCAGCGCCGATATGCGGGGAGACGGATCTCCCTGGATTTCCAGATGGCGGATATCAGCAACGTCTTGCGGCTGATCGCCGAGGTGAGCGGATTTAACATCGTCGTGGGAGAAGGCGTCAAATCCAAAGTCACAATGAAGTTGGTCGGCGTGCCATGGGACCAGGCGTTGGACATGCTCTTGAAAATGAACAATCTTGGAATGATTCGCGAGGGCAATATCGTCTGGATCGATAGCCTTGCCAATATTGCCAAGCAACAAGATGAAGAGGCGAGGGCGAAGGAATCGAAGACGAAGGCAGAGGATCTGATCACCCGGGTCATCTACATCCAAAATGTGGCTGCCCAGGAGTTGCAAACGACGCTGCGTCAGTATCTCAGCCCGCGCGGACAGCTCACGGTCAATCAGGCAAGCAATGCGCTCGTGCTCCAGGATACGGAGTCTAGAGTAGGCTCGTTCGCCGAGCTCGTTCGTAGCCTGGATTTGGAAGTGCCGCAAGTTCAGATCGAGGCGCGCATCGTTCAGGCGGACACCTCCTATTCACGATCATTGGGTGTGCAATGGGGTATCGCCAATACGGCTTCGTCGAACGGGGGGTTGGGAAGCAGCTTTTTCGGAAATGCCACCGGCCCGTTCTCTGAACAGCAACTCGATTCGAAGGGGACAATCACAAGATCTTTTCTGGTCAATCTACCGGCGGCCGTCTCCGGGTTATCCTCCGTGCCGGCTGCCGGCTTTACGGTCGGTAAAATTGGAACACGTGATGGGTTCACTCTGGATCTGCGCTTGTCGGCCGGCGAACTGCTGGGTTTGACGAAGGTGATTGCCGCGCCGAAGGTTACAACGTTGGACAAACGGGAAGCAAAAATCTCGCAAGGTGAATCGATCCCGTTCCAAACGACCTCTTTGCAGGGTACGCAGACGACCTTCGTCGATGCGAATCTTGAATTGCAGGTGACTCCGCAGATTACCTCGCGGGATCCCAAAGAGATCGGCAAGCAGGTGTTGCTGAAAGTCAGAGCGACCCGGAATGCCGTCGGCGCTCGGAGCAATCCGGCCGGTCCCAGCATCGATAAACGCGAGGCGACCACGCAAGTCTTGGTCCGAGACGGCGAGACCATGGTCATCGGCGGCATCTTCGTCGATGCACAGACCAATACGGTCGCCGGCTTACCATATCTTTCGCGCATCCCGGTACTAGGATGGTTGTTTAAAAATAAGACGGAAGCGGTGTCCAAGCAAGAACTGTTGATTTTCCTTACGCCGTCGATCGTCAAGACTACGTAGATCGGTCGATCAAAGGAACGATCGTGGGGCTGGCCGGATGCAGCAACGGCTGCCGAATTCTGGCCGGCCCCGATGATTTAAAAGAGCCTACGCGTCCAGAGACCACCGCTCCTGACAAAGCCTTTTAGTTTTCCGACCCCTGTGTTACTATCCCGCGCATTCTAAAAAGCTGCTCAGCCACAGCCGGTCATGGTCTGACTTCACCTCGTGCATGATCGTACATTTCAGAGTAGCCAATCCTTATGCCTACCGTAGACACATCTATCAAGGTTGCTCTCGGCGATCGAAGTTATGAGATCGTCGTCGGAAGAAACTTACTGGATGACCTCGGGCGGCGGCTGTTGGCCTTGGGGTACAGCGGTAAGGTGGGCGTCGTCACCGATAAAAACGTCGGTCGTTTATTTGGCGCCCGGGTCATGCGTTCTCTAAAATCCGCCGGCTTGTTAGCACACCTGACCATCATTCCCGCCGGCGAACGGACCAAACGCTTGCGATGGGTCGGTCGTGTGCTGGATGATTTAGTCGAACGCCGGTTCGAGCGCAGCTCCGTCTTGATCGGGTTGGGCGGCGGCGTGATCGGGGATCTCACAGGCTTTTCGGCGGCCATCTATCTTCGAGGTATTCCCTTCGTTCAAGTGCCGACCACCCTTGTCGCGCAAGTGGATTCCAGCGTCGGCGGCAAAACTGGGGTCAATCATCCAATGGGCAAAAACTTAGTCGGAGCCTTCTATCAGCCGCGTCTGGTATTAATGGATATCGAGACACTCAAGACCTTGCCACCGCGCGAGTGGCTTGGCGGCATGGCCGAAGTGATTAAATACGGCATGATCGCCGATGAGCCGTTTTTCACCTATTTGGAGCAACACATGGATGCGTTGCTGGAAATGAAAGAGGACGCCGTCAGCCATATCGTAGCCCAATCATGCCGAATCAAAGCCACCGTAGTGATGGAGGATGAACGGGAATCCGATCGGCGCCGCATTTTAAATTATGGCCACACCATCGGCCATGCGCTCGAATCATTGGGTCACTACCGCACCCTGATCCATGGTGAGGCCGTGGCGATCGGCATGGCCCACGAAGCCGATCTCTCGCGTCATTTAGGCTGGTGCTCGCCGGATGTGGTCCGTCGCCAGCGGACCCTGATCCAGAGGACAGGATTGCCCGTTCGCCTACCGCACACGACGTTTTCAAATCTGTGGAACGCGATGCAACACGACAAGAAAGTGGCGAAAGGGCGCGTCTTCTGTGTTTTTCCAGAGCGTGTTGGACAGGTCTGTATCAAGCCGTTGGAACGATCTGATTGTAAACAGTGGTTCTCGACGGCCCGTCACGGTCACCGTGAGATGCGGGTGAGCGAATGAGCACCATCATTGACTTGTCACATGATCGACAGGCCTGGGATGTGAACCGATGAAGGGCTCCGGGACGTCACAGAGTGCCGCCCATCGTGCGCTTCGCGAAAAAATTCGCGAGGTCGAAGTGCTCCATAAAATCAGCGATTCCATCAGCAGCACGCTCGATCTGGAAACCGTCCTGTCTCATATCGTCGAGGTCGTCACGGATGTGACCAAGGCGGATGCCTGTTTGCTGTATCTGCTATCCGACAGTCGGGAAGAACTAATTCTTCGTGCATCGAAAAACCCTCATCCCAAACTGATTGGACGTATCACGATCGGCCTTGGAGAAGGCATCACCGGGTGGGTGGCGCGGGAGCGGACGAGGGTAGTGATCTCGGGAAATGCGAGCGACGATCCGCGTTTTAAGTTTTTTCACAACCTGCCGGAAGACCGCTATCAGGCTTTCTTATCCGTACCGATCATCGCAAAAAAAGAAGTCATCGGTGTCATCAACGTCCAACATAAGCGTGTGCGGCGATATCGCGCCGACGAGCTGGCCCTCTTGACGACGATCGCGAATCAGGTGGGAGGGGCCATCGAAAACGCCAGACTGTATGACGAGATGACCCGGAAGGCCCGCCAGTTGGACACCCTGTCGCTGGTCTCCGAAACGGTGGTCTCGAATCGGGTCATTGAAGACGTCATGCAGCTGATCGTCACGATGACCGCGCAGATGATGCAGTCCAAAATCTGCTCAATCATGTTGCTCGACCACCCTACCGGTGAATTGCGGATTGTCGCGACTCAAAGTCTCAGTGAGCAATATCGGCTCAAGCCAAACCTCAAGATAGGGCAGAGCATCAGTGGGCGGGCGGTTCAAGAGCGCCGGCCCATCATCGTGCCGAATGTCATTTATGATCGAAACTATATGTATCCGGATATGGCTAAGAAAGAGGGGCTCTGTTCGCTCTTGTCGATACCGATGATGATTCGCGAAAAAGCGGTCGGCGTCATCAATAGCTACACTTCCACGCCGCACATGTTTACGACGGACGAGGTCAAGCTCATGCAGGCGATTGCCAATCAGGCCGCCATCGCCATTGAGCATACGACCTTGATCGAAAAATCGTTTGAAATGCAAGAAGCCTTGGCGGTGCGGAAGTTGGTGGAGCAAGCCAAGGGGTATTTGATGAAAACGAAAAAATTGACGGAAGCAGAGGCCTTTCGCTTTCTTCAACGACAGAGTATGGATCTGAGAAAGTCGATGCGGGAGATCGCGGAAGCGATTTTACTGGCGGGGGAAATCAATGAACGGGCGAGCTGACGGCCTGAAAATCATGTTGATGCAATAAGGGCGAACCTAGCGAGATGAATCAACAGCGGAGTCAGGCGATGGTTGACACGATACCCCCTAAATGCTACAACCAATTGACGCTCGGCAAGACAATGTGGTTTGGCCGAAGTCGGAATTGACCCGAATTTCGAGTTCCAAATTGTGCAGGACAAAGACGTCCTCCAGCCTATCCATACGGCAGAGGGCGTTTTTTTTTGAGTAAGAATGTCTGGTGAAGGGCGCCAGTGTTTGTTCGAGCCGGGAGATATGAGGCTTTTTCGTATCGCAATGGTACAAATGAATCCGACGGTTGGCGATATGCAAGGCAATGTGGCGCGCATCCGTCATTGGGTGCGGGAGGCTCGCAAAGCGCAGGCGGATCTGGTCGCATTCCCGGAATTGGCCACGACCGGCTATCCCCCTGAAGATCTGTTGCTGAAGCCGCGCTTCATTGACGATCACCGTCGAGCGTTGCAGGAAGTGGTTCGCGAATGCCGAGGGATTGCCGCGGTGGTTGGTTGTGTGGCGGAAGACGTGGCTGTCAGACCTCCGCTCGATCCTCGTAGGGTCGTGTCCGCCGGGCGTCGGCCCCTGTTCAACGGGGCGGCCATCATTGTCGATCGGAGCCTTGTCGCGACCTATTATAAACTGTATTTACCCAACTATGGCGTCTTCGATGAAAGCCGGTATTTTCAGTCAGGCCGACGAATCCCGCTTGTCGTGTTGAAGGGGACATGTTTCGGCGTCAACATTTGCGAGGATATCTGGCTCCGGGACGGTCCCACACAGATCCAGGCCGCCGCGGGCGCCGATGTCATCGTGAATATCAATGCGTCGCCGTTCCACGAGGGGAAACAACGGATTCGCGAACGCATGCTGTGTGCGCGTGCAAAGGACAACAACGTCCTGGTGACCTATACCAACATGGTGGGCGGACAGGATGAGTTGGTTTTTGATGGCAACAGCGTCATTGTCGATCGAAGCGGATCTGTCATCGCTCGAGCGAAAGGGTTTCAGGAAGATCTGTTGATCGCCGATCTGGAGGTCGGCGCCAAGGGTAAGCCGGTTACGACACGGCCGCGTAAGCCGGCCCGCCAATCCCTTCCACTGATTGACCGACTCGTCATAGCTCCGTTCTCCCCTGCGCGCAAGCGCGCTCGTCGAGCGCCGACCGAGGCTGTTCCGCTCGAACCACTGGATCAAATCTATCAGGCGCTGGTGCTCGGTGTGCGGGATTATGTTCGGAAGAATGGATTCGAAAGCGTCGTGATCGGGCTCAGTGGAGGGATTGATTCCGCGCTGACGGCCGTCATTGCCGTCGACGCGTTAGGGGCCGACCACGTGCTTGGTCTCTTCATGCCGTCTCCCTATACGTCGCCCGAGAGTCGTGAAGATGTGTCTGATCTAGCATCGCGTCTGAAGATTGCGGTGCAAACGATACCGATTGCGCGCACGCTCACATCGTATCTTGCCGCCCTAGCAAAGAGTTTCAAGGGCCGTGCGGGCGACACGACGGAAGAAAATCTTCAAGCGCGTATTCGCGGCAACTTACTCATGGCCCTTTCCAATAAATTCGGGCATCTGGTGCTGACGACGGGAAACAAGAGTGAAATGAGCGTCGGGTATGCGACGCTTTATGGTGACATGGCGGGCGGATTCGCGGTCATCAAGGATGTGCCGAAAACGATGGTCTATGAATTGGCGTATCTCCGGAATGCGGCTGGTCGCGCGCCGGTGATCCCCGAGCGGACGCTGACGCGACCGCCATCCGCGGAACTCAAGCCGCACCAAGTCGATCAGGATACCCTGCCACCGTATGACGTCCTGGATCCCATCCTGAGGGCCTACGTCGAAGAAGACCGCGCTCAAGAAGATATTGTCCGCCTAGGATTCGACGCCAAAACGGTGACCTCCGTGATCGCGATGGTGGATCGGAGTGAGTATAAGCGGCGGCAATCGCCGATCGGCATTAAAATCACGCGCCGGGCATTGGGCAAAGATCGTCGGATGCCGATCACGAACGGCTATCGAAGTCGTTGACGAGAGGAGTGCCGTGGGTCCACCCACGCCATTGTTTGAGGTAGGGAAGATCGGCTATGATGGCCGCTTGATACCAAGGGTTTTTATGGGGTTGATGCGGTGATTCGTCGCCAACGCCAGGCTCGAATCGATCGACTCATCATCCGAAATCCTGTGCTTCGGTGGCGGTATATCGACAGCGCAGAGCAGGAGGCAGAGACATGAAATTAGTCGAAGCGGTCATTAAGCCCTTTAAGCTGGACGAAGTGAAAGACGCGCTGCTCGAAATCGGCGTGCAAGGTATGACTGTGACCGAAGTGAAGGGATTTGGCCGCCAGAAGGGGCACAAGGAAACATATCGCGGAACCGAATATACGATCGAGTTCGTGCCGAAGGTCAAGATCGAGGTGGCGGTAGCCGATCCACAAGTAGCCCGCGTGCTTGAAACCATCGCGCGAACCGCCAAAACCGGTAGCATTGGCGACGGAAAAATCTTCGTGCGCGATTTGAGTGAGGTGGTCCGTATCCGTACGGGAGAAACGGGGGAAACCGCGCTGTGAGTGGAGTGTCCACCACCGGAACGGGGAGCGGCGTGCTCAAAGCGCTCGATGTGGAAGCTGACGGGGCGCTGCTGTCGGACCGCCGCCGTGCCATCCATCAGCGCTTGCTCGACGGGGCCTCGGGCGCCGAAATTGTCAGCGCGTTTTCGGAGCTGGTCGATGGACTTATCATCGGTCGCTATCGGAATGCCGTCCGCAAAGCGGATGAGCCGGTGGCCTTTGCCGGGTCGCAGCATTGCTGCCTGGTGGCCTTGGGTGGCTATGGCCGTCGAGAACTCGCCCCCTATTCCGACATCGATCTCATGTTTCTCTTCGATGCCGAAGCCGGTGAAGCCGCGGCAGTCCTGTCGCGAGCCGTGTTGCACCATCTCTGGGATTTAGGATTTCAAGTCGGGCATAGCGTCCGAACGATTCGCGATTGTCTCGAATTGGCGCCGACGGATCTGGCCATCAAGACATCGATGATGGAGGCGCGCTATTTAGCAGGCAGCGCCGAGCTGTTTCAGCAATTCCAGCGACGCTATCTGAATCGGGTCGTCCGCCGAGGCGTGAGCGGTTTCATCGAACGGAAAATGGACGAACGTCGTCGCGAATACGAGAAATTCGGAGAGACTGTCTATCTCTTGGAGCCGAACGTTAAAAAGAGCAAGGGTGGGTTGCGGGATCTGCATGTCCTGCAGTGGATCGGAATGGTCAAGTACCAAGCCCCGACCATTCAGGAATTACGGGACGGCGGTATGCTCGCCAGACAGGATTATGCCGCATTGACCGAGGCGCGGGAGTTTCTTTGGCGTGTCCGGGCGCTCCTGCACGTTCATGCAGGCATGGCCCAGGAAATTCTCTCCTTCGATGAGCAGGTCTGGTTGGCGAATCATCTCGGGTTCGAGGACCGTCCGCACCTCTTGGCGGTCGAGCAATTCATGCAACAGTACTATCGCCATACGATGGGCCTGCATGAACTGTCCATCCGATTTATCGACCGATGCCGGGGTGTGTCGATCTGGGAGCGGCTCTCTAAGCTGTGGCCCGCGCCGAAAGTCGACGGCCATTTTCTGATCAACGGCCAGGAACTGACGGTGCCCGCCGAGCTGCGCACGCGGGTCTTGAGCAGTCCCGACTTGCTGTTACGGCTCTTCGAATTGGCGAGCGCTCGGCGCGTCAAGATCGACACGACGTTGCTCGACGACATTCATCTCCACATCGATGCGGTGCCGGACGACGCGTTTCGTCAGGCGGACGTGAGCCGTACGTTTCTTCGTCTCCTGTGCGGACCGGGATTGATTGCCGCCACCTTGGAGGCGATGCACCGGGCCCATGTGCTCGAAAAAATTATTCCCGTTTTTGCGACCGTCCGCGGATTGATGCAGTTCAATCAGTATCACAAATATACGGTGGATGAGCACAGTTTGTTGGCCGTGGCCAAATGTGAGGCATTGAGCCAGGAACCCGGCATTCTGGGAGACGTCTATCGTGAAATACGTAGAAAAGATCTATTGCATCTGGCGGTCTTGCTTCACGATCTTGGCAAGGGACGAGAGGAAGACCACAGCGAGGTCGGCCGATCGATTGCGGAAGAAACGGCCGCGCGGCTTGGTTTTGATGAACAGGAGACCAGGACGCTCAGCTTTCTCGTCTATCGCCATCTGTTGATGGCCCATACGGCGTTTCGGCGAGATCCTTACGACGATAAGGTCATGCTCCCGTTTGCGCGGGAAATCGGCACGCCCGAAGTGCTCCGCAAGCTCCTTGCCCTGACCGCCGCAGACATTGCGGCCGTAGGTCCCGGCGTCTTGACCAAATGGAAAGAATCGCTCCTGATCGAACTCTATCTGCGGACCTTACCGCAAGTTTCCGGAGACCGAGAGCAGGCCACCGGTCCACAACAGTTCGAACAAGTCGCCAAAGATCTCGTGCAGGATCGGATGTTGGCGGTGCTCGGCGTCGAGCCGGATTGGATCGAATCCCAACTCAAACAATTTCCACTCCGCTATTTACTCGGCACGCCGCCGAGCCGGATAGCTGTGCACCTGGCCGCCGTGAGGACGATTAACCCCGGCGATGTGCGGGTTGAATCTCATTTCAACGAGGCGGTGGGAGCCGTCGAGTATACCGTGGTGACGTTTAACGATGTGACGCCCGGTCTCTTTTCAAAAATCGCGGGCGTCATGGCCGCGAAGGGCCTCCAAATCCTCGACGCGCAAATCATGACACGCCCGGACGGCATCGTGGTCGACAGCTTTCATGTCGCCGATCCCGATTATCATGGCGTTCCTCCCCCCGATCGACCGCTCTCTATCGCGGAGACAATCACCCGCGTGTTGAAAGGGACGGAGTCGGTGGACACGCTCGTCGCCCGCAGCGGACGACTCGGATCGATGCGACAGCTCCCGGCCAATCGCCAACCGACGGAAGTCCGTATCGACAATGAAACGTCCGATGCATCGACGATCATCGATGTGTTCGCCGACGATCGGCAAGGCCTGCTGTATGTCATTACCCATGCGATGTTTCAATTGGGGCTCTCCGTGCATGCCTCACGCATTTCGACGCGATTAGACCAGGTCGCCGATGTGTTTTATGTGACGGATCAGATGGGAAAGAAAATCGACGACCCCGGACGTCTGGAAGCCATTCGCAGCCGGATTATCGAGGAAATCGATCGCAAGTTTTAGTGGATCAACCGGAGGAGGACAGCATGGATTGTTGTAAGAGGGCGCGTAGGCTCGTGAAAGGAGGGGGGGTATGAATCCGCGGGAAGTATTGGAGTATGCAAAAAAGAACAAGGTCCAGATCGTGGACCTCAAATTTATCGATCTCATCGGCACGTGGCAGCACTTCTCGATCCCGATCGAAGAATTAAACGAAGGTGTGTTCAAAGACGGGTCAGGACTGGATGGCTCTTCCATTCGCGGATGGAAGGCGATCAATAATAGCGACATGCTGGCGGTGCCCGATCCCGCCACGGCCTGCTTGGATCCCTTTACGAACATTCCCACTCTCAGCTTGGTCTGCAATGTCATCGACCCGATCACGCGGGAGAACTACGACCGCGATCCCCGGTACATTGCTCAGAAGGCCGAGAAATATCTCAAGGGGACGAAAATCGGCGACACGTCGTACTGGGGACCTGAGGCGGAGTTTTTCATTTTCGATCAGGCGCGCTACGACCAGAATAGTCATAGCGGCTACTACTTCATCGACTCTGACGAAGGCGTGTGGAACGCTGGCAAGGAGGGAATGAATCTCGGCGGCAAGATCCGGCATAAGGAGGGGTACTTCCCCGTCGCCCCGACGGATACGCAACAAGATATCCGCAGCGAGATGATTCTCGAAATGCAGCGGGTTGGCATTCCCATCGAAAAACATCATCACGAAGTTGCCACCGCGGGCCAGGCCGAAATCGATCTGCGTTTCGATTCGCTCGTCAAGATGGCCGACAAGATGATGATGTACAAGTACATCGTCAAAAACGTCGCGAGTCGCCATCACAAGACCGTGACGTTTATGCCGAAACCCTTGTTCGGTGACAATGGGTCCGGCATGCACACCCATCAAAGTATTTGGAAGGACGGCAAGCCGCTCTTTGCGGGGAAAGAGTATGCCGGTATTTCGCAAATGTGCCTGTATTACATCGGCGGTATTCTCAAGCACGCCCCAGCTTTGGCGGCGCTGACGAATCCGACGACCAATTCTTATAAGCGGTTGACGCCGGGGTTCGAAGCGCCGGTACTGCTGGCCTATTCCAGCCGGAACCGGTCCGCCGGTATTCGGATTCCCATGTACTCCCCGAGTCCAAAAGCTAAGCGGATCGAGGTGCGTTTTCCAGACCCCGCGTGCAACCCGTACCTTGCGTTTCCCGCCATGCTCATGGCCGGTCTCGACGGGATTGAAAATAAGATCGATCCGGGCGAGCCGATGGAAAAGGATCTGTACGATCTCGAACCCAAGGAAGCGGCCAAGGTGCCGACCATGCCGGGCAGCCTCGATGAGGCGCTCAAGCATTTGGAACGAGATCATGAATTTCTGCTCAAGGGAGGCGTGTTTACCGAAGACTTGATCGAAACGTGGATTGCGTACAAGCGAAGCCGCGAGGTCGATCCTCTGCGGTTGCGCCCGCATCCCTATGAATTCTTCATGTACTACGACGTGTAAGGTAATAGGATGCTGAAAACAGCGCCCCACTTCGTTCTCGCCTCGTCAAAGTCCTCAACGTACCCCAGCGGGTACGCCTCCGGCTTTAACTCGGCTCGGGCCTCGCGGGATCGCCGTTTTGAGCATCCTCCCTATTTCTGATACTGATATACGTTGGCAGGACGTTCAAGAGCCGACAGCGTCGTCGGTCGTAGTGGCAAAGGCGCCAGGCCTGTGTACGAGTGATCCATCTCACACAGTGCCCTGGCGCTTTTGTTTTGATGGTCAAGGAGACAGGCTGTCGAGATGATAGACGATCGTAGACAGGCCCGCCTGCTCGATGAGCAGATATCGTTAGAAGCCCTGCGGTCCGTGATTGACGGATCGACGCCTTCCCACGAAAAGATACAGGAAGTGCGGCGCCTCATTCAGAGCCGATTGGACATTCTGTGTACGAGACGTGGGGACACGGGGCCTGATGAGGATCGACCTTCCGATTCCGCCGCCCGGTGTACGGCCCCCGACGTAACGCGGGAAGCGCAGAGGCTTGCGACCGATCGAACGCAATTGGTCGGCGGCAGTGTCGCGATGAAGCACATTGAAGAGGCCATCCATCGCGTCGCGCTGAGTCATGCGACGGTCCTCGTGCGAGGTGAAAGCGGCACGGGAAAGGAGCTCATCGCGCGGGCGATTCATGGAGAAAGTTCGCGCACAGACGGGCCGTTCGTTCCCCTTCATTGCGCAGCGGTCGCGGACAGCTTGCTGGAGAGCGAACTATTCGGGCACGAACGGGGAGCGTTCACCGGGGCGCACGAACAACGGAAAGGCAAGTTTGAGTTGGCTGAAGGCGGCACTCTTTTCTTGGATGAGATTGGAGATATTCCCGCAGCCACGCAAGTGAAACTGCTGCGAGTGCTGCAAGAAAAATGTGTCGAACGAGTCGGCGGAAGTCGGTCGGTGCCGGTTGATGTCCGCGTGATTTCTGCGACACATCGGGATTTGGAGGCGATGGTAGGCGCCGGGTCCTTTCGAGAAGACCTGTATTATAGACTCAATGTCGTGCCGATTGCCCTGCCTCCTCTGCGTCATCGCGAAGGAGACATTCCCTTACTTATTAATCACTTTTTGGAACAGTTCAATCGTCAGAATCGCCGTCGGATCAAATTGGGAACCGATGTGCTGGTCTTGATGGGACGGTATCATTGGCCTGGAAATATCCGCGAGCTTCAGAACTGTATGGAGCGTCTTGTCGTGATGGCGGATCCTCATCGGGAATTGGTGACCTTGGAAACCGTCCCCGCTTCGCTGCGGGGGTATTTTGCCGATATGAAGCAGGTCACGACAAGTGCAGCCGTTGTGGATATCGGCACAGCATTTTCGGGACGGTCAACCTTGGGTACCAGTCTTCAGGAAATCGAACGCACGCGCTTATTGGAAGCGTTACAACGGACAGGGTGGATTCAGACGCGTGCCGCAAAGATATTAGGCATGACGCCGAGGCAGGTCGCGTACAAAATCAAGAAATACGGAATCACCGAATCCCAACAAGGATAATTATGGAAAGGAAATACGGGACAGCTATCTAGGATTATATACTAGACATAATTGTGTGAAATCTTTTATACTGTGTCTATGCTGACAGCCTTTCGCCCGACATCGCTTACGTCGGCTTCTTCTCCCAGCATGATGTCATCATCTACCTGTGGTTCGGCACGAATACGGATGTGAGCGATCAGCGTGAGGCGGAAGAGGCATTGCGGGAAGGCGAGCAACGGCTCAAGCTCGTGCAGCAAGGTGGTCGCATCGGCTCATTTGGCTGGAATATTCGAACGGGAATGAACGTATGGACCCGTGAGCTGGAAGCGATGTATGGGTTATCGCCCGGGAGCTTCCCGACGACCCAATCCGCCTGGGAGAGCCTTGTGCATCCCGAGGACAGAACCGAGGCTTTGCGGCAAGTGCAACAAGCCCTCGACACCGGCCAGCCCGGAGAAGCGGAGTGGCGCGTAGTGTGGCCAGACGGCAGTGTCCACTGCTTGCCGGACGGTGGCAGGTGTTTAAGGACGAACGCGGGAATTTTCTGCGTCTGGCGGGGTGAACATGGATATCACGACACGCACGCAGGCGGAAGAAGATATCCGACGTCTCCTTGCAGAGTCACAGGAACGGGCTCGCGATCTCCGAGAGAAACAAGAACAACTGGTGCAATCTGCAAAAATTGGCCAGAATCGGCGAGTTGGCCAGCGGGGTCGCCCATGAGCTCACCAATCCCCTGAACAATATCGGCTTGATTCTCGGGAACGCTTTGGAACGACTGGACGGCGGGTCCCTTGACGTAGGCCATATACGACAGGCCTTGGAGAAGGGTCGGGGACAAGTGCACCGGGCGAGTGCCATCATCGACCACCTTCGCACCTTCGCTCGTACTGCCTTAACCCCGTTCGAACCTGTAGCCATTCATCAGGGTCGGCGGCCCCCCTCGTCGAGGCAGAGCTGCGCCTCCCACGTCGAACTGTCCATGAAGCTTTGCTCTGACGATCCCTGCTGTTGGGCAACGTGATTCAATTGGAACAGGTCTTCATCAATTTGCTGACCAATGCCCGTGACGCTGTGGATTAGGTGGATAAGAAGTCATCGAGATGGCGAGCCGCATTGGACGGGATAGAGTCGAGGTGACGGTGCGCGACTCCGGAACAGGAATTTCTTCCGAGTATCATGCTCGTATTTTCGATCCTTTCTTTACGACTAAGGAAGTCGGCAGGGGTACCGGCCTAGGCTTATCGATCAACTATGGGATCACTCACGAGCATAGAGGAGAAATTACGGTTGAGAGCCAACCTCAGGAGGGAGCGACCTTTTTTGTGACGCTGCCGATGCAACAGATGTTTTCATAGCGAGTCAGATGAGTCACGCAATCCATTGATGCCTCAGTAATTCCGTGTTTCCCTCGCTGTCTGAAAGCGCATATTCGACCGTCAACGTTCTCGTTTTTGTCGTAGGTCCGACAAAATTGTCATGGTGGAGAAACCGGCTGCTGCTAAGTCCTTCTGCAAGCTGCCTATTCTATGTGGCACCCGAGTTGCTGTTCTCCTATGCATGGACACGAATAGAGTACGATCAACTGAAATTCGACCTTCCCCTCCAGCACAACGTCTTCTCGATGCTTTGCGAACACGCGGATCGCTGCATCTTGATCTGGTCCCGACCGTCTTGGATGCAAGTTGGGGGGAGGCCTTTCTCCTGGTCGACCGATTGAGCCGGTCGCGACACATCGCACTTCATCGCACAGAGTCGCGGGAATATCTGGTCTCCATCGCGAGGACCGCTCCTAGCACCGAGGTATTGGACCTTCCATGAATAAGATCGAAGAACTCAAACGAGAACGCGATGGTCTCGACATACGAGACGCGATCGCCGGGTATGCCAAGGCCGGCTGGGAATCGATTACAGAAGACGATGTCCAACGATTGAAGTGGTATGGATTGTTCTTGCGGCAACCAACCCCGGGGTTTTTTATGATCCGCGTGCGAATTCCCGGTGGGATCACGTCGTCGCGTCAACTGCAGGCGCTGGCCGACATCGCCTCACAGCATGGCAATGGCGTGCTCGACCTCACGACGCGGCAACAGTTCCAACTTCGGCAGATCCGTATTGAGCAGGTTCCCGTCATCTTCAGGATGATGGAGGAAGCCGGACTCACCTCCCTGCAGACGGGCATGGATAACGTGCGGAACATCATGACCTGTCCTGTCGCGGGACTCAGCCCGGACGAGGTGCTTGATGCGACGCCGCTTATCTCTGCCTTGACGGAAGAACTGGTGGGCCACCGCTCATTCAGTAATCTCCCGCGTAAGTTCAATATGGCGGTCACCGGCTGTCCCGACAACTGTCTTCATACGGAAACGCAGGACCTTGCGCTGGTTCCCGCATACCAGGAAAGGGACGGGATACGGGTGTTGGGATTCAACGTGTTGGCGGGTGGAAAACTGGGGTCGGGCGGGTATCGTATTGCCGGACCATTGGATGTCTTCGTGACGGCCCCCGAAGTCGTGGATGTGTGCCGCGCCATCGTCGAGACCTATCGCGATTATGGACCGCGGGACTCTCGCAACACTGCTCGCCTGGCGTTCTTGCTGGACGATTGGGGGGAAGCTCGCTTCCGAGCCGAACTCGAAGCTCGAATGGGACATCCGCTCTGTCGCGGTGGCGTCAATGCGAGGAAACCGTCGGTGAAAGATCACGTCGGCATCTATCGGCAGAAGCAGGCGGGGCTGAACTATGCGGGACTCAAGGTTCCGGTGGGACGCATACGCGCCCCAGATCTACTGGAAGTCGCGGCGCTGGCGGAACGATATGGAAATGGCGCGTTGCGCCTTTCTCCCGCGCAAACAATCATCATTCCGAATATCTCCGATCGCCGCATCGGTGACTTGGTTGAAGAGCCGTTCTTGAAACGGTTTGCGTATAACCCGTCCCCCATTATGAACGGCGTCGTCAGCTGTGTCGGCAACGACTATTGCAACTTAGCGGTAATTGAAACGAAGACCCGAGCCATGGCCACCGCGAAAGCCTTGGATACCAAACTCGGCGGCACTCTCAAGCCCATTACTATGCATTGGTCCGGGTGCCCTGCCGGATGCGGCAATCACTTGGTGGCGGATATCGGGCTGCTCGGGAAGAAGGCGAAGGTCGGTGGGCGGGTAGTCGATGCGGTGGATGTGTACGTCGGTGGCCGTTCAGGTCCAGATCCCAAGGCTGCAGTGAAGCTGCTGGAAGATGTTCCGTGTGATTCTCTCGCGTCCGTGCTGGAAGGAATCGTTCCTTATCACTCCCGTGAGAAGATGCATCGTGCTCGTCCTGTGAGAAAGGTCAGTATCGATAGCAAGCCTCTGTCAGCCGTTCGCGCGGCCGCCAATTCTCCCCTCTCGTCCTGATCTTCTCTCTCGCGAACTCATGGACGTGTTGTCCGAACTCGGACAAGCTGTTTGTCCGTTGCGAAGAATTAAATCCTCCTGATCCCGCCTGATCTTAGGATTGTCATCTGCCCTTCTTCCCCTAGTGATCCGCTTAAACGACGATGAACAGCGGCGTTCGGCATTCGCCACGCCTAGCGACATCTCATTGAAAATGTATTGTGCTTGCTGTCTCTGAAAAGGGCGTGCTGTTTGCAAGGGCCTATGGCATTGCGATGTACAAGCAAGTGATGTAAACGTTCACCGCTGAAAAAAGGGGGCTCACCATGGGCAAGGGGATCATTTTATGGCTCTTAGGAGTACCAGTAAGTCTATTGGTTATTTTGTGGGTCGTCGGAATCCTTCGATAACGTTTCACCGTGCGAGGATTTTTTACTTGTAAAGGAGGAGGTCAGGCTATGTATGACAGAGATGATCATGAGAGTTCAGCAGGATGGTCGGTATTCGTAGCAGGGGCATTGATCGGTGCAGGAGTGGCGCTCTTGTTGGCCCCCCAAACCGGATCGGAACTACGGGGCATGTTGCGCAACTATGCGTCGCGCGCGAAGGACGATTTAGTGGACAGGGGCCGAGACGCATGGGATACCGCGGTCGAACGTGGAAAAGAATATATGGAGACCGGTCGCGAAGCCGTCAAAGACGCCGGTCGCACAGCGCGTGACTATGTGGAGACAGGAAGAGAAGCTATTAAGAGCGGGATGGAGACGGGAAAAGAGGCCATCAAGAGCGGCAAGGACACTATTAAGGACACCGCACGGGAAGCGACCACGCACCGTAGCTAGTAGCAATTCATCTTCACCTGGAGGTTCCTATGTTGAAGAGGGCATCAGGTTTTGTCGTTATGTTGGCTATCATGGGTTTGGTCGGCTGTCAATCGATGACGGGGAAGACGACCGGTGAAACCGTGAGTGATGCCTCCATAAGCACGGCCGTGCAGAGCAAGCTGACGGCGGATCGCGTCTCCAACTTCACTCGCGTGGATGTCGATACGGAACGCGGAGTCGTGAGCCTGACCGGGGTGGTGCAATCGGCCGATCAGAAGGCTCACGCGGCGGAATTGGCCCGTCAGGTCAACGGTGTGAAGAAAGTGAATAATAATTTACAGATACAGGACCAAGTGCCGGCTAAGACGGGTAAGATGACAGAATAGCAATTCATCCGATGGCGTGCAGGTTGAAGGCCGCTCGCGCGACCTTCAACCACGCCGGTGAAGAGGCCAATCATGTCGACCATATTGCTGGTCATTTTGATCCTGTTGTTGATCGGGGCCTTCCCAGCGTGGCCCCACAGTTCCAGCTGGGGTTATGGTCCTAGTGGGATCGTAGGGACGCTCCTGATCGTACTCGTCGTCCTTATTGTCATGGGGCGGGTGTAAGCGGGGGAAGCAACATTTTCGAGGCCATCGTTTTCCTATCATGCACTACGGGTCCTTCTGGTATGACGTCTTGGACGGTTCGCAAGCAGTTTTGCGAGCGCCGTCCAAGCATCGCTCTCCTTTAATCATCTCCCCTCAGGTCATCGTACATAAGTTCACTCGCGGATGTGGCCGATGAATGATCGTTCATCGTGGGACGTCGTTATCATCGGTGGGGGCTTTGCGGGCCTGCCTGCGGGGATTTACCTCGGACGCAGCCGTCGAAGAGTGCTCGTCATCGAATGGGGAAAGTCGATGGCAGTTTGGGAACCCGATGTTCAAAACTACTTGGGTTTTCCCGAGGGCATCTCCGGGGAAGACTTGCTTGCAAAAGGACGCGCGCAGGCCCTGAAATTCGGCGTCACATTGGTTCAAGACAACATCCGTCATTTGAGCAAGCAAGATGACCTGTTCCAAATAGAAGGAACGAAATCCTATCGATCGAAACGCGTCCTGTTGGCGACTGGGCTTACTCATCTTCCCCCCGATATTCCGGGGGTGTCGGACTGCTTGGGGCACAGTCTGTTCTTTTGCAAAGATTGCGACGCCTTTCGCGTGCAAGACAAACGCATCGTGGTGATCGGCCGCAACAACGAGGCGGTGGATTACGCCCTCGCTATGTTGTCCTACTCGCCCTTCGTCATCATTGCGACGAATGGAAAGGATCCGAAGTGGAATGAGGTGCATGCCGCCTGGCTTGAAGAATATCAAGTCGGGATCGAACGGCAGCGTATCGTGCACATCGAGCAGGAAGACGGCGCGATCCAGGGGTTCATATTCGAACAGGGGCATCGCATTTCCGCCGATGCCGCGTTTACCACTCGGGGGGACGTCTACCACACGAGCCTGGCTAAAGGGATCGGCGCCGCATTGGATGACGACGGTCAGGTCATGGTCGATGCGTGCATGCGCACCAACGTTGCTGGATTGTATGCCGCCGGCTGCGTGACCGTGGCGAATTGCCAAATGATGATCGCCGCAGGGCAGGGCGTCACAGCTGCTCAGGCCATCAATCGCGATCTGTTCGAAGACAGCTTGCGCCGTCATGCGTTGCCGGTGCGGCGGCGGCCGTTCGAAGAAGCCGCCTGTCCGATGCCGATAGGGGAGGAGCCGTGACTCGCACGATCGTACAAGGGTCCGGCATGAAGCGCGTGGCGGCTCTTGCAGACCTACATTGCCCCCGCACCGGCGAAGATGTCCTGCGTCCTCTCTTTACCCATATTGCTGCTCATGCAGATATTGTCCTCCTCTGCGGTGACCTGACGGACTACGGTAAACCGGAGGAAGCGGCGTTGCTCGTGCGCTCCCTCTCCGCATTGGGGGGGCTACCGGTACTGGCTGTGCTGGGCAATCATGATTATGAGTGTGGCGCTGTCGAAGAGGTGACGCATCTCCTCTCAAGTAATGGGGTTCGCATATTGGATGGGACGTCGGTGGAGATCGATGGTGTTGGCTTCGTCGGCGTGAAAGGTTTTGCGGGGGGCTTCGGCGAGCGAGCGCTTCAGCCGTGGGGCGAGGCGGTTCTCAAACAGTTCGTCCGTGAGGGCGTCGAAGAAGCGCTGAAATTGGAGTCTGGATTGGCGCAGCTACGAGTCCCAACGCGCATTGTCTTGTTGCATTATTCACCGATTGCGGCGACGGTTGAGGGGGAACCGTTGGAGATCATTCCCTTCCTCGGATCGAGTCGATTGGAAGAGCCCTTGAATCGCTATCGGGTCACCGCGGCCTTCCATGGCCACGCGCATCATGGAAGTCCCGAAGGACTGACCGGCGACGGGGTGCCCGTATATAACGTGGCCATGCCGTTGCTGCGCCGCCGCTTTCCCGATCGCCCACCCGTACGATTTTTGGATGTGCCCATCGTGCACGAAATGGTGACCCCATGAAGACGCCTCTCATCGACGAACGAGATGACATGGCGCTCGAAGTGTATCGAGGCGGCCTGCGTGCGTTGCAGGCGTCCGGCATTCCCTTTTTGGTCGGCGGCGCGTTTGCGCTTGAGACCTATTGCGGTGTGACCCGCCGCACGAAGGACATGGACCTATTCGTTCGGCCCGAGCATGCCGAGCCCGTACTCAGCAGTTTGTCGAAGTCGGGCTACACCACGGAGATGCGCTTTCCGCATTGGCTGGGAAAGGCATTCAAGGACGAACATTGTATCGATGTCATCTTCGGCTCCGGCAACGGCATTTCAACCGTGGACGGCGAGTGGTTTGCCTATGCGCCCACTGCCGATGTGCTTGACCTCGCGGTGCGCCTCGTTCCTCCGGAGGAAATGATCTGGTCAAAAGCGTTCGTCATGGAGCGCGCACGGTTTGACGGAGGGGACATCGCGCACCTACTGCGCGGCCGCGGCAAGTCGTTGGACTGGTCCCGTCTACTCCGCCGCTTCAACGGCCATTGGCGCATCTTGTTGAGTCACCTCATTCTCTTCGGTTTCATCTATCCCGGCCATCGTTTACTGACCCCGCAATGGCTCATGGAAGAACTGATGCGCCGGGTGCATCGCGAAATGACGTGCCTGCCTTCGGATGAGAGGCTCTGTCAAGGCACTCTTCTATCGTGGTCCGAATATTTGATGGATACCGACGAGGGGAATTACCGGGACGCACGCCTTTCTCCGTATGGCGCGTTATCTCTCTCAGAGACGACCCATATCACGAACACGCTGAGCCACGAACGACACAACAACGGCGACACTGATAAGAAGGCCGATCCCGAGCGGGGAACCTGAGCAGATGGTCCCGAGCGGCGCCCCTTCGGCCCTCCTCCGATGAGGGAATCATGGTGGACAAAAGCGTCAAGAAAGTCAGTTCAGCGTATTCGCCGACCGGAGAGATGGGCCAGACCTATCTAGCATCGGGCGTGCGCGTGTCCATGCGTTTATGGAAGGAATCGCCTGGACCTGCTAAGCCGCCGACTGAGCGCCAGTACGAGACGGTCGGGTACGTCATTCATGGTCGAGCGGAGTTGCAAATCGAGGGACAGACTGTGTTGCTTGAGGCCGGGGATTCATGGGTCGTTCCAAAAGGGTCTTCACACAGCTATACGATTCTAGAAATATTCGTGGCGGTCGAAGCGACGAGTCCGCCTGCGCACGTTCATGGTCGCGACGAATAACTTACAGTAAGCCGAAACGGCCGGAGGCGGGACGCTTCAAACCATGAGGACTCACGAGGAGGTGTTTATGCGACAAGATCACGCCTACTCTACACTGATCGGCCGAATTTTGATGGCGGCTATTTTTCTCATGTCCGGATTGGGGAAAATTGCCGATCCGGCCGGTACGCAACAATATATGCAAGCCATGGGAATGACGTGGGCGACGACTCTCTTCTATATCGGGGCGATTGTGATTGAGGTGGGTGGGGGAATCTCCTTGTTGCTCGGCTACTGGACACGCGCCGGCGCGATGGCGCTCCTGCTGTTCATGATTCCAACGACGCTTGTCTTTCATACTCACTTTGCAGACCAAAACCAAATGATTCACTTTCTTAAAAACCTCGCCATGTTTGGAGGGCTCTGTTACATCGCTGCGTATGGAGCGGGTCCGATTAGCCTGGATGCGCGTGGCGGCGGTGCCGGCCGACGGGAGAATGCGCATATCGATCTTCGCCAAGACGAAACGTTTCAGAAACGCCGCACCAGCGCATAAGATGGTGGACCGTGGATTGACCGCGCATGGCCGTTTCAGACGAAGTAACTAGAAAGTCACCTAATCTCGTTGATGAAGCGTCCTAAAGAGTCGGCAATCACCAGGGAAGCCGGCCGTGCAGCGAAGACGTCGGCCCCGGCCACTGATTCGATCGCATCGGCTCAGAGCGCCGGTCTTCGTTACGTCAGTCTTTCTGGCCCGGGAATTCGCCGAAAGAGCACGGGGCAAAGCATGGTCTATTTCGGCACGAACGGCGAGACCATCAAGGATGCCGACATACTTGGCCGCATCAAATCCTTGGCGATCCCTCCTGCTTGGCGTGATGTCTGGATCTGTCCCATCGCGCATGGTCATTTGCAGGCGACCGGTATCGATGCAAAAGGACGTAAACAGTATCGATATCATCCGCGATGGCGCGCCGTACGCGATGAGACAAAGTATGACCGGATGCGTCTGTTCGGTCGTGCCTTGCCTGGGATTCGCGCGCGGGTTGAACGCGACTTGGCCCGTTCCGGATTGCCGCGCGAGAAGATTCTTGCCACTATTGTCCGCTTGCTGGAAACGACCCTCATCCGCGTTGGAAACGAGGAGTATGCTCGACAAAATGCTTCCTTTGGCCTGACGACGATGCAGGACCGTCATGTGGATGTGTCCGGAGCGACCCTGACATTTGAATTTCGTGGAAAGAGCGGGATTTCACACACCATCGATTTGACGGACCGCCGTCTAGCCAAGATCGTTAAGCGAAGCCAAGACCTTCCCGGCTACGAACTCTTTCAATACTTGGATGAACAGGGAACGCGACGCTCGGTCGACTCGGCTGATGTGAATGCCTATCTCAAAGATATCTCTGGGGAGGAGTTTACCGCCAAAGACTTTCGCACATGGGCCGGGACAGTCTTAGCCGCCCGCGCTCTGCAAGAGTTTCAAACATTCGACTCACAGGCCCAAGCCAAACGAAACGTGGTGCAGGCCATCGAAGCGGTGGCCAAGCGCCTCGGCAATACAAAGGCCGTCTGCCGAAAATGCTATGTCCATCCCAGGGTCATCGATCTGTATATGGATGGGTCGCTGTTGCAGACGTTGAAACGTCGAGTCAAAAAAGAATTGTCGCAGTCCTTGCATGGTCTTCCTCCAGAGGAAGCCGCCGTCTTGGCATTGCTTCAGCAGCGGCTGGGACGCGAAGAGCGCGGTCGCAGAACCGGCGATGTCAATGGCCGTTCCGCCGTGCCGTTGAGCCGATTGTTACGGCAGTCGATCAAGAAAAAACAACACCGTCGCCGCGCGATGAACGCATCGCGAGCATAAATCGCCATGGCCGAATTTTCAGAATCTTCGATCGCCGCGCGTGAAGCGCCCTCCGTGGAACGCCGGGGACTGAATCTCGGAGCGACCGTTAAACCGAACGGTGTCGCATTTCGGGTATGGGCGCCAAAAAGGCGATGTGTCGAAGTGTTGTTGGAGAATCTGGAAAAGGCTCTCTCATTGGAAAAAGATCAACGTGGGTATTTCAGCGGGCTCGTGGTCGAAGCGCAAGCAGGGATGCGATATCGCTATCGTCTAGACGGAGAGCAGGTCTGTCCCGACCCCTGTTCGCGGTATCAGCCGGAGGGTCCGCATGGACCGTCCCTCATTGTCGATCCTCATCGGTATCAGTGGAAGGATCTCGATTGGGGCGGCGTGCGCATGAAAGGGCAGGTGATCTACGAACTGCATGTGGGAACCTGGACGGCGCAAGGCACCTTCGATGCCGCCATACAGGCGTTGGACGACCTAGAGACATTAGGCGTCACCCTGATCGAACTCATGCCCATCGCCGAATTTCCGGGGCGCTGGAATTGGGGATACGATGGGGTGGGACTCTACGCACCTGCCCATATCTACGGCGATGCGGACGCGCTCAAGCGATTCGTCGATGCGGCGCATGCGCGTGGCCTGGGGGTCATTCTCGACGTGGTCTACAATCATCTGGGCCCGGATGGAAATTACCTGCCGGTTTTCAGTGACGACTATTTCACCGATCGCTATAAGAACGACTGGGGAACGGCCATTAATTTCGATGGGCCGTGCTCTGCGGAGGTCCGGGAATTTTTTATTCAGAATGCCTGCTATTGGATCGACGAGTTTCATCTGGACGGGTTGCGATTGGATGCGACGCAGGACATTCAAGACCATGGACCGGTGCATGTGCTGGCGGATATTAGTCGTCGCACGCGGGCAGCGGCAGCCCCTCGTTCCATCGTCATTGTCGGGGAAAATGAACCCGAAGACGTGCGCTTGATCGCACCAGTCGATCGCGGCGGCCATGGTCTCGACGCGTTATGGAACGATGACTTTCATCATACGGCCCGAGTGGCGATGACGGGACGCCGTGAAGCGTACTATACGGATTATCGTGGGTCCGCTCAGGAAATCTTATCCACCCTCAAGCGCGGGTTCCTCTATCAGGGACAGCGATATGAATGGCAGGGGCAGCCTCGTGGGTCGGTGGTCACCAATGAGCCCGCCAGTGCCTTTGTCGTCTATCTGCAGAATCACGATCAAGTCGCCAATCAGCTTCAAGGGGCTCGCATTCATGGCTTGGCCAGCGCCGCGCGCTATCGCGTTTTTGCCACGGTCTTGCTCTTGGGGCCTCAAACCCCGATGCTGTTCATGGGGCAGGAATTCGGCGCGACGACGCCGTTTCTCTTTTTCGCAGATCACGGCGAAAACTTGGCCGGACAAGTCTATCGGGGCCGGAAGGAATTTTTATCGCAGTTTCCCAGTTACGGGGCGCCAGACGCGCAAGAACACGTGCCCGATCCCGGACTCAGCTCGACGTTCGAACGCTCTGTCCTCGATCCTGCCGAACGCGCCCGCCGCGGCTTCCTCTATCGCTTCCATCAGGATCTCTTGCGCATCCGCCGTGAAGATGCCGTGGTGGCGGCGCAACGGCGCGATCGACTTGACGGCGCCGTCCTGAGCGAGTCGGGCCTCGTGATTCGTTATTTTGGTGAACAGGGTGACGATCGTTTGTTGTTGCTCAATTGGGGACAGGATCTCGCCTATACGCCCGCTCCCGATCCGTTACTGGCTCCGGTGCCGGGTTGTGCCTGGCGGTTGCGATGGTCGAGCGACCATCCCGACTACGGCGGTCCTGGGATCATCGATCCGTGCGGGGAACACGGGTGGCGCCTTCCCGGGGAAAGTGCGACGTTCTTTGCTGCCGTACCGGTGGAGCGATAACCGTGTGGCGTGACTGTCTCCTCTGGGTGCTGATAGTGACGCTCGCGGGTTGTGCCCAGCACGACGTGCCGTCCTCCAAGCTCGATCCTCCCCGCCTGTCTGCGACCATTTTGATTCCAGGATATTACGGGTCACGATTGGTGCAATCCACGGACGGCAAGCTGATCTGGATTTCAGCCACGCAGGCTCTCTTCGGGAGTCAGCCCCTGACCTTGCCGATTGCGGGTCTCGGGCTTCGGGACACGGCCGATTTGATTGCGGATGGTATTCTCGATCACGTGCAGGTCATTCCCCTGCTTTATGCCGTCGATGGCTATGGATCGATCTTCAAGACGCTCGAAGTCCAGGGTGACGACTCTTCCACCGTGGTTGCCCTGTCGTATGATTGGCGGGAAGATCTGCTTCGCACGGTGCGAACGCTCGATGGAACGATCCGCAGATTACGCGCCGAGGGCGCGGCCGATATTCAGGTCGTCGCGCACAGTATGGGTGGGCTGATTGCGGCCTATTATCTTCGCTATGGCGCGCAAGATCCAGATGATGCGGTCGAAACTTGGGCGGGCGCGGCACAAATTGACCGAGTCGTGTTGGCTGGGGTGCCGTTCAAGGGGACGATGATCGCATTTCGCAACAGTCAATATGGCGTGACGATTGGGCTGAACCGAACGTTACTGCAACCGATCGCCGTGTCCTCATTCCCTGCGACCTATTATCTTTTACCGTCGGATGATCAGGATGTGTTGCTGACGCCGGATCTGGTTCCAATCGCAGGTCCCGTTCGCGATGCTGAGAATTGGACGACTCAACGATGGGGCTTGCTCAATTCTGCCGGGTTACCGGACGATATTGCATCTCGCCGGCAAGCGTATACCACGAGCTGGCTGGTTCGTACGCTCAAATTCTCCACGCTTCTGCTGGCGCCTTCACACACCTCAGGTCCTTCAACCGGGTCAGTGCTGTCGATTATCGGCACAGGCGAAGAGACCTTGGCCACGGGAGTCTGGGATGCCGCTCGTCGGGAGCACGATCCGGCGCTCGTGTTCGATACCGGAGCCAAGAATCGCACGCGACTGACCCTTGATAAGGCAGTGTTGTTCAAGGATGGGGATGGGTCGGTGACGACTGAGTCGGCGACGTTGCCGAACGCTTATACAAACTCGTTACGGACGACGGTGCGGTCCTTTCGGGTGGGGCACGCAGAAATGATGACCCGACGCGATGTTCAACAGACGATCGTCGAATTTCTGAACAGAGCAAGGAGTGCCCCTTGATGGAACAGTCGCAGACGTATTCCTCTTCCCACCTTGTCTTTCCATGGGAATCCGGCGAGAAGCCCGACGATCTGATGTTCCGGGAGTGGCTGGTCACCAACGGACTGGGTGGCTATGCCTCAGGAACCGTGCGAGGCGTGGCGACGCGGCGCCATCACGGATTGTTCGTGCCCGATCTTCCTGCGCCGCGCGGGCGCACGATGATGGTGCCGCGAGTGGACGACGAAGTCAAAGTCGGCGGCCGATGGATCGCTCTGAGCGGAGCTGAGTATGAAGATGGGCGGATCGCGGGTGAGAGTCCGCGCTATCTGAAGGAATTTCGCTGGGAATGGCAAACGCCGGTCTGGTTGTTTGACATCGACGGTCATCAGATCGAGAAGCGAATCATCATGCCGCACGGATTCAACACGGTATATATCGCATATCGCGTGCGTTCCGGCGGATTGCTCCCCCTGCGCCTGCGTCCTTTTCTCGACCATCATCGGCTGGACACCGAAAAACTTGAGGCGGAGCGGCGTTGTGCCCTGACGGTGCGCCATGACCACTACGAGGTCCACTGGGGCGACGATACCCCTATTTTGAAATTGGCCGTACGTCCTCACGACGGCGTCTTTGTGGCCGACGAAACCGCGAATCAGGGAGTGTTGTATCGAGTCGAACGCGATCGCGGCTACATCCATGTCGATCGCCTCTTCAGCCCCGGATATTTTTCGTTGGAGTTGCTTCCGCACGAATCCCGATCCTTGGTCGCCAGCACTGAGGGATGGGAATCACTGGAGTGTGATGCTTCTGTTGTCGGCGATGCGGAGCGCCGTCGGCTTGAGGGTCTGCTTGCCCTGGCCCCCGCGGCGGCGCGCGAAGGGATGGGACGGCATTTGGTCTTGGCGGCCGATCAATTTATCATCACGCCCGCTAGCCGCCTGGAAGAACAGGCGCAGGCGAAGGCCTGTGGTCATGACCTGCGCACGGTGATCGCCGGATATCATTGGTTTACCGATTGGGGCCGCGACACGATGATCAGTCTCGAAGGCTTGACGCTGTGCACCGGGCGATATGATGAGGCGAAGGCGATTTTACGAACGTTTTCTCGGTATGTGAAGGACGGTCTGATTCCCAATCTGTTTCCCGAAGGGCGCCGGTCGGCCTTATACCATACGGCCGATGCGACGCTGTGGTATTTCCATGCGCTCGATCGCTATGACCAGGCGACGCACGATCGCGAGACGTTGTGCACGCTCTATCCGATTCTCCTCGAGATCCTGCGCCATCATGTGAACGGCACGCATTTCGGGATCGGCGTCGATCCGGGGGACGGTCTGCTAAGGGCGGGTGCCGCGGGCTATCAATTGACGTGGATGGATGCGAAGGTCGATGGCTGGGTGGTGACGCCACGGCGCGGCAAGCCCGTGGAGATTCAGGCGCTCTGGTATAACGCCTTACGATTGATGGCGGCGTGGGGCGAAGAGTTAGGTGAACAACCGGCTGAGTGGCGGCAGCGTGCGCAGCAGGCCGCCGATTCCTTCCATAAGCGTTTTTGGTACGAACCGGGCGGCTATCTCTTCGATGTGATCGATGGGGAAGGCGAAGACGACGCGAGCGTGCGGCCCAATCAAATTTTGACTCTATCGCTGCGATTTCCCATTCTCGCGCAAGCGCGCTGGCGACCGGTGGTCGACACGGTCGCGAAACAATTGGTGACGCCGGTCGGCTTGCGAAGTTTGGCGCCGATGCACCCTGATTACAAACGGGTTTATGACGGTGATCTGCGATCGCGCGACGCGGCGTATCATCAAGGGACGGTATGGGCCTGGTTAATCGGCCACTATATCGATGCCTGGCTGAGGGTGTACGGCGAGAAAGAGCGAGCGCGCGTCTTGTTATCGGGATTTGAAGGCCATCTCAGAGAAGCGGGGATCGGAACCATCAGCGAGATTTTCGACGCGGAACATCCGTATTGCCCACGAGGATGCATTGCCCAGGCCTGGAGTGTTGCGGAAGTATTGCGCGCCTCTGTGAATACCGCGGGGTAATACCCTCGATCGATTGAGGGTATGGCATGCACTGTAGGATAATCCGCCTACACATCACACTCACTGACTTGCTATGTTACAGCAAAGGCTCTGTAAGGACTTCGCTGTCAAGCAAGCGACGTGGTCTTGCTAAGCAAAAATGCGTCTTTGACTGGCATCCGAGTTAACGGACATGCAGGGACAATCAGGAAAGACAACTACTGAAATTAAGGAGGCTCTTATGAAGAAATTGATGAGTGTGCTAACAATAGCCATGCTTCCCCTTTCTCTTCTGACGGGCTGTCAATCGAACCGCGACGTTGACCGAACCGGCATGGCGCCTGCGCCTGCCTCCGACCGATTCAGCTCCGCTGACCAAGAACGGATCATGGTCAGTCAAATGAATCTGAATCGGGCAGGCGATCAGTCCGATCTTACCGCCAGCGAGCGGGACAATATTGCGCTCAGGGGTGGAAAAAATCCGCGCGCCAGCGAGACTGCCCTCGTGATCGTGCCGGTTGAGCCGATGGCGCCGGCGTCGGAGATGGCCGATATTGGGCGGTATGAACCCGACTTCCGTCAAGACTATGAAAGTAACTTTGCCAATAGCGGATACGGCTACGATCAATATCGGCCGGCATATCGCTATGGATATGAGATGGCTTCCGACTCTCGATATAATGCGTCAGATTGGAGTGACATAGAAATGCAAGCCCGGCGTAATTGGAATGAGGGAACTCTGGGACCCTGGGAGCGATATAAAGATGCGGTGAGGTATGGGTGGGAACGGGGACGGCAGGCTGCGACAGGTAGAAGCTGAAAAGTAAGATGATGGGCGCGCCTCAGTTCATCGATCGAGGCGTGCCCTAGGGCTCCAGGGAAAGGGTTCAGCAAATGTTTTAACTCACCGTACCATACGCGTCTTCTTTATCTCTCACCCAAGCCTCCTGTCACAATCGTGATCTGAATGATGACCGATCTTCTAGCCGCCCGTTCCCAGATGGCCATGTCTCTGGGGTTTCACATTATCTTTGCCGCGATCGGCATTGCCATGCCACTGATGATGGCCCTGGCCGAGTGGCGATGGCTGAGAACCGGCGAACAGGTCTACCTCACATTGGCGAAGCGATGGTCGAAGGGGACAGCCATCTTGTTCGCCGTCGGAGCCGTATCAGGGACGGTGCTCTCATTCGAACTGGGTTTATTATGGCCTGCCTTTATGAACTGGGCCGGTCCGATCATCGGCCCTCTCTTTGCTTTTGAGGGCTTCGCTTTCTTTACGGAAGCCATTTTTCTCGGTATCTATCTACATGGCTGGTCGCATTTACGGCCTGGGGTGCACCTCGCGGCCGGAATGATCGTCGCTATGAGCGGCGTGGCGTCGGCCATTGTTGTGGTCATTGCGAATGCCTGGATGAATACGCCGATCGGATTTGATTTGGTCGAGGGGCACGCCGTTCATATCGATCCAATCGCCGCCATGCAGAATCCTCATGCTGCTGGAGAAGTGGTCCACATGATCCTGGCTGCATTTGCGGCGACCGGGTTTGCCGTGGCGGGCATCCATGCCTATTTGCTATTGCGCCAGCCCGGGAACGTGTTTCACCGCCATGCTTTACAGATTGCCTTGATCGTCGGAGCCTTCCCCGCTGTTGTCCAGCCCCTCAGTGGAGATCTACTCACCAAGTCTGTTGCGCAATACCAGCCTGCGAAATTAGCGGCGTTTGAAGGGCATTTTCATACGGAGCGGGGCGCGGCCTTCCATCTTGGAGGCTTTCCAGACTTGGAACGGCAAGAGGTTCCTTACGCGATCGATATTCCATATGGCCTAAGCTTGTTGCTCTATCTCGATCCTACTGCCCAGGTCATCGGGTTGGACGCATTCCCAAGGACCGATTGGCCCCCCATCACCGCTGTGCATGTTGCCTTTCAGTTCATGGTGGGAGTCGGTCTGGTCATGATGGCATTGGCGCTCTGGGCAGGCTGGTGTTGGTGGCGAAAGCGGCCGCTGGAAAAGGAGCATGCCTTACTGCGCGCACTGGCGCTTACCGCACCCCTGGGATTTCTGGCGATCGAATCCGGTTGGGTCGTCACCGAGGTGGGCCGGCAACCATGGATCATCTATGGTGTGATGCGGACGAGTGAGGCGGTAACGCCGATGCCTGGACTCTGGGTGCCGATGGTCACATTCACGGTGCTCTATGGAATCTTAGCGGCCATCGTTGTGTGGCTGTTGCGTCGGCATATTGCCGCGACAGAATCCGCCCAGGTGCATTAAGGCTTTCACTGGTTCATTGATCACCTTCACTATGTCACTTGAACTTCTTTTGGCCGGCATCATGCTCATTGCGCTCACGTTCTACGTGTTGCTCGGAGGAGCCGATTATGGCGCCGGTGTGTGGACCTTGTTTGCGAAAGGGCCACGAGCAGAAGCGCAACGGACCATGATTTCGCGTGCGATCGGGCCCATTTGGGAAGCCAATCATGTGTGGCTCATTCTAGTGGTCACCATTCTATTCACGGCATTTCCCAAGGCGTATGCCGTTATATCGGTTCGGCTGCACGTGCCGCTTGCCGTCATGCTGATCGGGATCGTCCTACGCGGATCGGCCTTTGCATTTCGTACGCACGATGTCGTCGACAATGCAAGTCATGAGGACCGGGTCGCGAAGTTTTGGGACCGCGTCTTCGCGTTGTCGAGCGTATTGACGCCGATCATGCTGGGCATCACCATCGGCGCGATTGCCTCCGGTCACGGAGGAGGTCCGATGCGTACATTCGTCGAAGCGTTTATCCGTCCGTGGGCGACGCCCTTTTGCGTCTTGACCGGATGTCTCGCGCTCACGTTGTTTGCGTTTCTCGCCGCCATGTATCTTATTCTTGAAGCGACCGATCAGGCCTTGCGTGAAGATTTTCGCCGACGTGCCCTGTGGGCGGCCGCTGTCTCCGCGATGATCGCAATACTGGTATTCGCGCTCGCCAAACACGCCGCCCCTCAGATTCGGTACAACCTCACCCACACCGCCTGGGGTGTGACAATCATGGGGCTTGCGGGCATTTCCGCTCTCGGGACGATGATGGCGCTTCGCCGTCGCTGGTACCGTGCAGCCTTCTACTGCGCCCTTTGCGAAGTCACCGCAGTGCTCTGGGGATGGGCCTTGGGACAATATCCTTATTTGGTGCGGCCGGACGTCACTCTGGCGGATGCGGCGCCTGCGCCAACGTTGCAATTGGTATTCATCACCCTCATTGTCGGCGGACTGGTGCTTTTCCCCTCGCTCTTCTATCTGTATCGAATCTTCAAAGGACGAACAATCCGCCGGGTGCTTGAATAGTTATCAACAGCGCCGTCCTTCCCGGGCAGATAGTCGATCCTTTCCCATCACCATTCCACCCCGTAACTGTCTTGAAAAATCGTCCAGGCCGCCAAAACGAGGAGAAGAAACCCTGCCAGATGCTTGGGCTTAAGCCCCTCGCCGAGATAGACCGCCGCGAAGACGATGAAGATGAAGAGCGTGATGATCTCTTGCATCGTCTTCAATTCGTAGGCCGAGAAGGCGTGATAGCCGAGTCGGTTAGCAGGGACCTGAAAGCAATATTCGATCAGAGCAATTCCCCAACTTCCCAAGATCGCCACCCACAACGGCACGCTGAGAAAGCGAAGATGGCCATACCAGGCCACCGTCATAAATGCGTTTGAAAGAACCAAGAGAGAGACGGTGGTCAATAGAGTCATAGTCTTCCCCGTATTTGGAATATTTCTAATGGCGATGTCGGCCACGCGCGCAATAGCAACGTCAGGCTGCATGCGAGCCCCGTCTTCCATAATGTAGAAGCGGACAGGATGTCTTGGCTCGGTACGTGTTGCTCGCGTCAACAGTAAAACGTTCGCCTATGTCTGTGCAATATAGAATAGCTGTGGCGCTTCCAAATGGCGTTGTGAAGGTCTAGTGTTTGCAGGGCTTTGCATGATGGGATGTAACAAGGAGGCTCTCATGGCTCAGAAACAACAACGAGAAGTGAAAGATGCCGACCACGTTATCCGTGAATATTACGAGGGCGAAGAATCCGGACTACAGGGCGCGTTTCGGGATCAGCTCGAGACCTATTCGACCGGTGATGAGGGCGGCCACGATCGGATGAAAGACAGCGCGAGAAATCCCACGTTAACCGGAGGCGATGTAGATGCGGGATGGGAGTATGCCGATATCGGCGAGGAGACCGTAGGTGGGGATAATCCGACGCCGGATCAGGACATAGTCGATGATCTCGGAGAGGCCGCCGGTGTGACCTACCAAGATACCGAACCGTTGAATTTCGGCGAGAAGATGGAACAGCGAGATCGGACGCGCTGGGAGTTGGACCCTGCCTCCTCGGACGATTATCGAGAACGTGTGCAGTTGAACGAGAATGAGGTGCGTCGTGGCGACGGACAGACAACGACGGGCGGCGAAACAGAATATTAAGAAGGCGGCTGGCGCAGCCAAGCGAAAGCATACACTTCAACACCTCCCGAAAAAGACCCGTCAAGCACTCGGGAAAGAAGGCGCCAAGGCCGCCGCTCGGTTGCGTTAAACGAGGACGTGAATGTCAAGCAATCCGATCGGAGGTGACCATGCCGGAAAAGAAAACGAAGGCACGAGCCCAGCGAGCCAAACGTCAAGGAAAAGCCGCGACGACGCAAGCCGGGGAATATGTCAAAGAAGAAATGCATCATATGAAGGGAAAGAAACATCCCGTTAAAAACAAAAAACAGGCGATTGCGATCGGCTTGTCCAAAGCCAGGCGGTCCGGTGTCAAAGTCCCAAAAAAGAAAGCCGAAGCGACCACCAAGACCCGTCGCCCTACGTCCAAGAAAAAATAAGATGTAAAGCCTTACCAACCGCCCATTCGGTCTTTGATTACGTCGGTATAAGAGAGGCAGCTATGCATGACAAGAATCATACGCTCAGTCAGGAAACCAAAGAGTGCATCGCCGAGTGTTTTCGATGCGTCCAGATATGCGAGGAATGCAGCGACGACATGATTGGAATGGATCACAGCGGTGATAGTCAGATGATGGCGGATTGCATCCGGCTCTGCAGGGAATGTGCAGATATTTGTGCATTGGCCGGGCAATGGATGAGTCGTTCCTCATCATTAACAAACAAGGTATGCGGGTTGTGCGCCGATGTCTGCGACCAATGTGCAGACCTGTGTGAGAAACATGCGTCCCATGATGCCTTGTGCGGACCGTGCGCTGAGGAATGTCGGCGTTGTGCGAAAAGCTGTCGGCAGATGAGTCGAACATCAACGAAGGCCGCCTAATTAAATCCGGACGGTGAGGCCCAGTAGGAGGGCTTATGAAGTCATGCTCAACACGGATCGGTCTGTTGGTTAGTGTATCATTGATGATGCTCACGTCTTTCGCTTGGGCCGTCGAGGCGCCGAGTCCCGGGCCCACGGACCCGGTTCCCAAACCGTCCGATCCTATCCCGAGTCCCAAACCAAAACCCTTGCCCATGCCGTTGCCTGCCCCTCCTTCGCCGTTGCCACCCAACCCTCAACCTCCACCTCCATGAGGAGGTTGACTATGGTGAACGAGCCTACATATGCGGAGTCGTTACGATTAGGATGGTCGGTCTTATGGCGTAGCGTCGGCAGTTTTTTGGCAGTGTTGTCGGCCATCAATGGCTGGATTTTTTGGACCATGCCGGAGCTGACGAGGGCTGACCCCTCGATCCTGATAGCGATTGTTCCCATCTGTGCTGCTGTTCTCTTGTGTGCATTTATCGTGATGCCCTTCGTCGTGCGGTCGATCCTCCACAAGCGGTTCGGTCGGTTTCACCTCCAACTCATTCATGAAGGCAGGTCACAAGCATAGGCCCGATCTACTCGCTGCTCACCTAAGGAGTGGGAGCTATGACCGAAGGATTTCTCGATCGCCGTGAGGCGGGTCACGTGCTCGCGGGTCACCTCACGCGGTATGCCGACCGCGATGATGTCGCTGTGCTTGCGCTCCCCCGCGGTGGCGTGCCGGTGGCCTTCGAGGTTGCCCAGGCATTACATCTGCCATTGGATGTGCTGATCGTTCGGAAGCTTGGCGTGCCGGGGCATGAGGAACTCGCTATGGGCGCCATCGCGAGCGGCGGTGTACGAATCGTCAATGAAGGGGTCATGCGGGACATGGGTATATCCGCGCCCCTTCTCGAATCGGTGGCGGTGGGGGAGCAGAATGAACTTGCGCGCCGAGAAAAGGTGTATCGCGGTGAACGCCAGGCAGTAGGCGTAGAGGGGCGCACGATTCTACTCGTTGATGACGGCCTTGCAACCGGATCGACGATGCGCGCCGCAGTGGCTGCATTGCGCCAAAGAAATCCGGAGCGAGTCGTGGTGGCCGTTCCCGTCGCCGCGCGAAGCACATGCGAAGAGTTGAAAGAGGAAGTGGATGAGGTCGTCTGCGCCGTTACGCCTGCCCCTTTTTATGGCGTAGGGCAGTGGTACGAAAACTTTTCGCAGACATCCGACGAGGAGGTAAAGGAATTGTTGGATCGCGCCTTCGACGCTTATCATGGAGCGAGAGCTCCATCTGCGGCTCGAAAGCGTACGATAACCGTCGGCCTTTCGGCTGCCACTCTCGTCGCCGATCTGGAGGTTCCCGTACGTGCGTGGGGGCTCGTATTGTTTGCGCACGGAAGCGGAAGCAGTCGTCTGAGCCCCAGAAATCAACATGTCGCCACCTTGCTCCGCGAAGAAGGTCTGGCCACGCTGTTGATCGATCTGCTGACCGTTGAAGAGGCCGTTCTGGATAATCGAACCATGCAGTTTCGATTCGACGTCGAGCTGTTAGCCCAGCGTCTAATTGGAGTGACCGATTGGCGTACCCAGGATATGGAGGTGGCGCAATTGCCGTTGGGCTACTTTGGAGCCAGCACCGGGAGCGCCGCCGCTCTCATCGCCGCCGCGTCACGGCCCTATGACGTCGAGGCGGTTGTCTCGCGCGGAGGTCGGCCGGATTTAGCCGCCTCGTCGCTCGCGCGTGTACACGCGCCGACCTTGCTCATTGTCGGGGGAGAAGATGGTGCTGTGATCGAACTGAACCAGAGTGCATTCGATCGTATATCGGTGGCAAAGGAACTAAGTATCGTCCCAGGCGCAACGCACCTGTTTGAAGAGCCCGGAGCGATGGAACGCGTGGCGCGTCTGGCCGTTGCGTGGTATAGGCGGCATCTCACTTGAAACGGCCCTGAGAGGAAGCACGATGGAAGCACAGGAGAGAGAAACGACTGAAGAGCCCGACGCCGACATATTGAAGGCAGAACAAATAAAACAGGTGAAAAAGAATGGGGAGGCGCTGATCAAGGAAGTCGAACTTAACAATCAAAACATCCAAAATCCCCAAGAGCGTCGCAAGGTTGTTCGGAGCAAACCGTGTTGAGTTTGCTTCGGACTAAATCGCAGGGGCGTCCGCTTCTTCTCCGGCGGCCACGACTAAGAGCGGGCATCGAACCTCTCGCAAAACCTGTTCGGTTGTGGACCCCAGCAGGGCATCGAGGAAACCATGCGGACCTTCAGTGCCCATCACGATGAGATCGGCCGACTCCGATTCGGAGGTGATGGCCTCCACGACATCACCGGAACTGACGGAGGTTTGCCAGATCCACCCCGGATGCTCGACAAGGGTGAGAGCGGGCAATTCTTCTGCCGATCCAATGTGCAGCAGCGTGAACGTGACGCTTGGCGCGTTGAGAATTTTTGCCAGTTGCACGGCTGCATCGATGGCGGTCTGAGGCGGTGGGCTCTGACCGATCGGAATCACGATTGCCTCAACATTGGTCTGTCCGTCCAACGTGCGCACGAATCCCGCCGAACCGTCCGGAATGAAGAGTGCTGGAATGCGCGTATGTCTTGCAAGCGGTTCGGCGACGGGTTTTGAAAACAAGCGTGCGAGCACATCGGGCTGATGCGTGGCCAGCACCAGAAGATCCGCAGGATGGTGGCGGAGATGTTGTTCGAGCGAGCGTGTCGGGTCTTCATGATAAGCCAGAATTTTTTCGATGTGTAGACCCAAGCGGACGACATCTTCTTGAGAACTACCTTGGGGCAACGCGCCCCAGCGTTCCAGTGCCTCTCGCACGCGAGGTAAAGCGGACCAGTCGGTCTGCGGCAGGTCCGGATCGACGTGCATGATCCGCAGTTCCCCTCGGGCAAGCAGCCCCAATTTCAAGGCATGGGCAAACGCGACGTCGCTCGCAGGCGATAGGTCCGTCGGATGGAAGATTTTGTAAAGCTGTGTGATCGAATCAGGCAGCGGATGAGACGAAGGAGCCAATGAAGGAGCTAAGGAGTTGTCGTCCACGTGATTTTCCTTGGGTTATTTGTCTTCCTATTTGTAATGGTTAATCCTAGAGAATCAACCTCGACGAGTTCATCCACCATTTAAGTAATCTCATGTCAGGGCCTGGATGACCCCTAACTCAATTTCAGGGTTTTAACAAGTAGGTCATGCCCGTCATGGTGAAGATCAAATCGCCGACACTGCAGAGGCGGAAACGCTGCTGGCTCACGAGACCTACATCCCTCACACTGCATGAATGACCCACGATATTTCAGAAGCCCAACCAAGGCGACGTGAAGGAGAGAACAATGCGGTTAATCCTCGTCCTGTTTATCATACTGCTGACTGATGGAATGTACACCAGCGGCGGCGCGGCCGATTCGGCTGGGGATCTATCACGTGACCAACAGAATGGGAATGTCGTCACGGGAACGTTAGAAGAATTGGATCTGAAGAAACATAAGGGACGCCTGAAGACGGATATGGGAAAGCCCATCTATTTTCAGGTGAGCAAGCCTGAATTGTTTGAGCGACTGAGCGTGGGACAACAGGTGACGGTGCAATTGGATGACGAAGGCCGTGCGATAAAAGTCATCGATACGCCCGTGCCCGAGTTGAAGCAACCGATGAAGGCCCCCGAATAAGCGACTCAATTCAATGAGAGCCACCGTGAACTAGGAAGGTGAAAACATGGCCAAACAAGCTGAACCCTATAAGGCAAAGTCATTCGATATTCACGGTCTCGAGGGGATCTCCGACCACACCGTCGATGTGCATCTGAAGCTTTATGAAGGCTATGTGAAGGAAACCAATAACCTGACCGAGCACATCCGAGAGGTCTTGAAAGATGGCAAAGTCGACCAAGAGGAAATGCCGGCCTATTCCGAATTGAAGCGCCGTCTGGGATTCGAATACAACGGCATGGTCCTGCATGAATACTACTTTGAGAATTTGAAAAAAGCCGCCGGGAGTGCACCGGGCCGCAACTCCCCATGCGCTCAAGCCATGGAAGCCAACTTCGGGAGCTACGAGCTGTGGAAGACGGACTTTGTCGGAGTCGGAAAAATGCGAGGGGTGGGGTGGGCCATCTGCTATCTCAACCCCTTGAACGGGCAATTGTCGAATCATTGGGTCACGTTGCACGAGACAGGAAATGTTGCGGGCTTTGTGCCGATACTTGTGATGGATGTCTGGGAACATGCGTTCATATTGGATCATCCTCCATCCGAACGGGCGGCCTATATCGACGCCTTCTTTTCAAACATTCATTGGCAGACGGTAGAACAACGACTCAGTCTGCCCGCACGCGCATACAAGGCGACGGGCTAAAGATAGTGCTGAGTCAAAAGTGCTGAGTGCTGAGCCTCTCACTCAGAACTCAGAACTCAGAACTCAGAACTCAGAACTCAGAACTCAGAACTCAGAACTCAGAACTCAGAACTCAGAACTCAGAACTCAGAAATGCGCTATCTAGCACTGGCAGCCGATTACGACGGGACGTTGGCCACGGATGGTCGGGTCGATTCGGCCACCGTCGCCGCTTTAGAGCGGCTCGTTGCGTCCGGGCGAAAGTTAATTCTCGTGACAGGCCGCGAGCTCGACGAACTACTGGATATTTTCCCCCAGCTCTCATTGTGTGAGCGCGTCGTCGCGGAAAACGGCGCTCTGTTATACCGGCCGGCGACGAAGGAGCATAAGGTTCTAGGGACGCCGCCACCCGAGTCGTTCGTGAAGATGTTGCAGGCTCGCCAGGTCGCACCCTTATCGGTGGGCTATTCGATCGTGGCCACTTTTCATCCGCACGAAACCGCTGTGCTCGAAGCCATCCGAGATCTGGGTCTCGAACTTCAAGTCATTTTCAATAAGGGCTCCGTCATGGTGCTGCCGGCAGGAGTGAACAAAGCGACCGGATTGACGGCGGCGCTAAAGGAACTCGGGCTCTCGCCTCACAATGTCGTGGGCGTGGGGGACGCGGAAAACGATCATGCCCTGTTGAAGCTCTGCGAAAGCGGCGTGGCGGTGTCCAATGCCGTGCCGATGCTGAAAGATACGGCCGACTTGGTGACGAACAAAGATCATGGCGCCGGTGTCATGCAACTGATCGACGAACTGCTCAGCCATGATTTGTCGCGCTATGAAGATCGATTAACGCGCCACCATATTGTGCTCGGCTCGCGCCGCGATGGGTCGGAATTTACCCTCAGTCCGTACGGCGGAAATGTCCTCGTGACAGGGTCGTCGGGAAGCGGCAAGTCAACCTTAGCCACCGGGATTTTGGAACGGCTGCAGGAGCGAGGCTATCAATTTTGCATTATCGATCCTGAAGGCGACTACGAGACGCTTGAAGGGGCGGTGGCGCTGGGGACCGGTGAGCATCCCCCGACGGACGCCGAGGTCCTCCATTTGCTGGAAAAGCCCGACGTCAACGCCGTGGTGAATTTGATCGGTCTGCCGATCCACGTTCGGTCGGGCTTTCTCGCCGGCCTTATGCCGCGACTGCAGGAATTGCGAACGAAAACCGGGCGTCCACACTGGATCGTGATCGATGAAGCGCACCATCTCCTGCCGGCCGGAGGAGATCCGAACACTCAGCCATCCACACAAAAACTTTTCAGCATGCTCTATATCACCGTCCATCCGAACCAAGTGTCGAATGCGGTGCTGAACGATATCGATGTAGCCGTGGCCTTGGGAAAGGATCCCGGGGAAACGTTGCGCCTCTTTGCCAAAGACCGGCCTGAGTCTTTGCCTACTTCGCCGGCCGATGTGCAAGACGGGGAGGCGCTGGTGTGGCGGCCTCGCGTCGATGAACCTCCGTTTCCCTTGCGTATCGCGCCCAGCAAATTGGAACGCCGTCGGCACCGCCGCAAGTATGCGGAAGGTGAGCTGCCCGAGGAACGCAGTTTTTACTTTCGCGGGCCTGAGGGGAAATTAAACTTGCGCGCGCAGAATCTGATGCTGTTCATGCAGATGGCCGAAGGGATAGACGACGCCACGTGGCTGTATCATCTCCAACAGGGGGATTACACTCGCTGGTTCCGTGACAAAATCAAAGACGAGGAATTAGCGGACGCGGCGGCGAGAATCGAGCGGCAGGCCGGTCTTTCTCCGCAAGAGAGTCGACAGTTCATCAAAGCGGCCATCGAAAAGCAATATACTAGTCCTGCGTGACCCTCACCTCCAGCATACATCAGGCGACAGCCCATACTTCCGATCGAGCAGGTCTCTTTCGACCCGAGATGGACTATCCATGTTGGATTCTAGAATGAAGGTCGTCATTGTGGGTGGTGGCTTCGGCGGACTGACCGCCGCGAAGGCCTTGGGCCTCCAATGAAGTTGATGTGATGTTGATCGATTCCACCAACCATCATCTCTTTCAACCGTTGTTGTATCAGGTCGCGACCACGGCGTTGTCAGCCGGTGACATGCATCTCCATTGCGAACCATTGTCCAGGGCAAGCGGAATATTCGTGTTGTGATGGACGAGGCCATCGGCGTCGACCGTCAGGCCCGTACCGTACAGGTTCGGGACGGCCAATTACCGTTGGACGTGCTCATTCTTGCGCCGGGTTCACGCCACTCGTATGTTGGACACGACCAGTGGGAGAAGATGGCGCCCCGGCTGAAGACGCTGGCCGATGCGCTCAGCGTTCGATAGCACGTCCTGCTGTCCTGCGGGCGTGCGGCGGCCGCGCGTAGCACGGCGGAGGTACAACGATATCTCAGGTTTGCCATCGTCGCAGGCGGTCCCACAGGGGTGGAACTGGCGGGCGCCCTCGCTGAAATTGCCAAACATTCCATCATGCCGGAGTTTCCGACGCTCACACCTTCGGACATTCGCGTTATTTTGATCGGGGCGGGCGATCGCATTCTCGCGGGATTCGATGAAGGTCTGTCCTCCAAAGCGCAAGCAGTCCTTGCAAGTCTTGGTGTGGAGGTGCGGCTCAAGACGCGAGTCACGGATATCAGCGAACAGGGCGTGTACGCCGATGACACATTGATCGAGACCGCCATGTCATCTGGGCCGCAGGCAACGAAGCGTCGCCTATGCTGGCCACGCTCGGCGCGCCGCTTGATCATCAACGGCGCGTATGCGTCGAGCCGGGCCTGTCTATCCCTGACGATCCATTCATTTTCGTCATCGGCGATGCCGCTCGTGCGCTGGATGACAAGGGCCATGCGCTTCCGGCATTGGCGCCGGTCGGTAAGGCGCACGCGGTGGCGCAAGTCGGCCCGTTTCGCACCGTCGGCCTCCTAGCCTGATTGCTCTGGTCGGTCGTCCACATTTTCTTCTTGATCGGATTTCGAAACCGGTTACGGGTCATGTTCGAATGGATCTGGTACTACGCCACGCAGCGTCCCGGCTCCCGGCTGATTATCGCCAAAAATTGTGAGAATCGAGTCGAGCGCAGAGCGCGGGGATAGGTGATAGTCAGTAAACGGTTTTCATTCCGACTGAGCCTTCAGAACCGATCAATGTAGGCTACGAAAACCGTCGAATCCAAGGCTCTGGCGCCATAGGGAAAGACGGAGGCAGTTTCGTTCTTCTCCTATTGGGTCCTAGACAGCATTGGGCGTGCCGGCTGCTGAGCCGCTCATCAAACGCACCTCGCGCTGCGGGAAGGGAATCTCGACGTTCCGCGCTTTGAAGCGCTCCACCAAGGCTTGGTAAAGTTCTCCCGGCGTCGAGCCGAAGTCTTCCACTTTCACTCATGGCCCCATGGAAATTTGGATGGAGGAGTCTGCCAGTTGAGTGATACCCATCGTAGCAGCTGGCTCTTTTAACACGTGCGGGCTCTTGAGGAGAACGTCGTTGACGATCGCGAGCGCCTCGGGGAGGTTGGTGCCGTATCCCACACCCACGGTAAGATTGAGCTGGCGCATTCTCCCATAGTTGTGCAGAATCTCTCCGACGATTTTGTGATTGGGAATGACGACTTTCGATAGGTCGGCATGCATCAACGTGGTAGAAAAAATGTCGATGGTGGTCACTTGACCATAGACCCCGACAATATCGATGTAGTCTCCGACCCTGAATGGTTTGGTAAAGATAATGGATAATCCCGCCATGACGTTCCTGAGCACGCCTTGCAGCGCAATGCCGATGCCGATGCCTGCGACCCCGATCCCCGCGATCAGCGGCGCCACCTGCACGCCGAACTGATCGAGCGCTACCACCAGCGTGAAAGCCAGGACCACGATTTTGACGATCCGGACCAGCAATGTGCGGATCGGGGGCTCCATTTCCTGTTTCAGAAGCGCTTTGTAGGCGAAGTCGCCTGCCCATTTTGACAGCAGGAGGCCTATCGCGAAAATGACAAACGCGCCGAGAATCTGTAACCCGTATCTGATCAGAAGGTCGATTGGAATATTCCGCATAGGAGGTCCCTTTCTCGTGACGGCGCAATAACCCCGGGTATATTGAAACTTCGGACTGGTACTAATCGCGTGGCGACTCGGTCAGTGATCTAATCAGACCGACTCAAAGCGAGAGGAAAAGAATTCACGCGTCAGGTGCAGGGTTCGTTGGATATCCGCGTGGAGTTTTTGTGCGCCTTCTTCCCAACTCTCCGTCGTATATCCAACGCGACGGGCGAGGAAGACAAAAGCCTCCGAGTCCGCCGGCGGCAGTACAAGATCTTTCGCATGCCCACGAACGATGCGCAGACCGTCGATGAGGAGACGAAAGAAGAGATAGGCCGCGGTAAGTGACTCTACTTCCTTCCTGGGGAGCAGTTTCGTGTCGGCGAGCGCCGCCAGCGCCACAAGCGTATTCTGACTGCGAAGAGCGGCATGGCGATGGCCGTGTTGCAGTTGAAGATATTGCACGCCGTATTCAATATCGATCAGTCCACCCGGGCTGTATTTAATGTTCACCTGATCGGATTCGACAAGTTCCTTTACCTGCCGGCGGCGAAGGTCCACCGCGGATGCCAGGTCCCAGTCGGATTTGCTGTAGACGTACGTGTTCCGATGTTCCTCAAATTTCTGTCCCAATGCCTCATCACCTGCGACATGCCGCAGTTTGATCAAGGCCTGCCGCTCGAAAGGTGCGGCAAGGCCGCCCCGACTATAATAGCGCTCTAATTCCGCCAGGCTGTTCGCCAGCGAGCCTTTACTGCCATGCGGGCGCAATCGCACATCCAGGTGGAAGATGCCTTCTTGCTTGGCTTCGATCCATCCTAAAATCTCTTGGACCAGCCGCTCGAAATATTCGCTATGTTCCAGCGATTGCTTCCCGGTTGTATGTCCTGCGCCATCATAGACAAACAGTACTTCGATGTCCGACGCATAGCCGAGTTCGCGCCCGCCGAACTTCCCCATCCCGAAGACGGCAAAGGGACACGGTTGGCCGTTGTCGAGCTGAGGGACGCCATACGTATGGGCCAACTTCACCTGGCAGTCTCGAACGGCTTGATCGAGCACGACCTCGGCGAGGTCCGTCAATGCCCGTGAAAAATCCACCAGCGTCGAGTCAGGATCGAGGAGATGCTTCATGTCGATGCGAAACATCTCCTCATCTTTGTATTGATTGAGCGCCCGGCGCCGTTGCTCGTCGTTACGTACCGAGGAAATCCGTTTGCGCAACTCGCGGACCATGTCGGCCTTGGGGCGGACGAGCGGCAGATGTTGATAGGTCTCCAAGAGCGGCAGCAAGTTGGCGTGCTGCCGCCGAAGAAAATCCTCCCACAAAAAATCACTCGTGCCGAGCAGTCGGGCCAATGTAGCCAGCGTTTTTTGTTCTTTCAAGAAATCGAGGGCGCGTCCGGTGCGGCCACCTTCGAGAAGCTGATCGAGAAATCGATCGAAGTGGTCGAGCGCCTTGGCGGGGTCGGGGGCCCATGTTAAAAATTGGGTGAACTGTTTGATGAAGGTGGCAGTGAGTCGAAGTTCTTGCTGATCGGCAGCGTCTTCAATTTTATGACCATGCCGCCCGCGAACGAGGAAGCGATCGTGCAGTTCGACCCCAATCTGTTGGAACCGCGCCTTGCGAATGTACACGCCGCGCATCGCCAGCGCATTGGCAAAGGCGTAGAGAAAGGCGGGGGTATCGGTCGAACGAATCTCGATCATCGTGTCGGTCGGTGATTGGCGATTGTCGAAATCAATCCGAACCGGATGGAGGAGGCCGACGAATCGGCCGCGCGTGCGGTCCAGCGTTTCGACCAGCCGCCGATTCACCCGATGGCGCGCTTCCTGAAAGCGCTGGGCATCGAGTAGGCGGATCATGTTGTCGAGTTCCTCGGCCATCTGTCCGTCGTGCCGTTCCGTCAAGGAAGTGCCGGGCATCGGCTGGACATGAAAGAGATCGACAATCTTCTTTCGGGCCAGGCCGGGCTTGCGGGGCGCGCGAGAGCGCAGGGGACGTGCATCGCGTCGCGCCGGCGGCGTCGTGACCGGTTCGGCGGAAGTGAAGATGCGCCCTTCCCGGATATCGAGGCCGAAGGACGCCAGCAGTCCGCAGATCACCGCAAACTCGGAGAAGTAATCGTAGGCGACGATGATGAGATCGGCCGATCCGTCCGCCCGCTTATCCAATGCCATCTGGGAAGGATGATCGGGATCGAGCCGCGCCGCCAGAGCGAGATGACGCGCCATGTCGGCCGGGGTAAATTCCGTGAGATACTCGTCATCCATGCGCGAAAGAAAGTCGCGGATGACTTCCTCATCGACGGTCGGGCACAGCGGTTGAACGAGGGGCAGGAGTTGATCCGACGTCATCGCCATTGCGTCGAGTATACAGAAATCGGACGGTGATTGCTGGAAGACTTCCGTTCTTCATCCACAAGACCCTGGTATAATCCCGCCCATGCGGCCGCCACGACGATCCTCGCCACCGACCATTGCGCAAGATTCCCAAATGCGCGGGCCTAATTCATCGATGCACGACGACCCGCGGCGTTTGTTGCTGGCGTCCCGCCTGGAGCGCGACGATGTCGCCGCCCTCCTCAAGCCGTATGGGTTTCTCGATGCTGCGCGCGCCGATGCCAATATCCAGTCCATGGCGGGGGAGCCGCGATCGCGAGAACTTCTCGCTCCATTACTACAGGAAATGCTCCAGGCCATTACCGAGACCGCCGACCCCGATCAGGCATTGACCCACTGGGATCGTTTTATTCAGACCGCAGGGAACCGGGTTCAACTCTTTCAATATTTGGCGAGCACGCCCCGGATGGTGCATCTGCTCTGCACGCTGTTCGGCAATAGTCCATATCTGGCGCAGACGCTCATCCGCGATCCACTGCTGGTGTACTGGCTCGCTGAAGAACAGGTCTTGACCAGATGTCCGTCGCGGCAGGCACTTACGTGCGCGTTGAAGACGATGTTAGAGAATGTTGCGGCGCTGGAATTAAAACTGGATGCGCTTCGGCGATTCAAACGGCGTGAGATGCTCCGCATCGGCGTGCGGGATCTGTTACGGCTCAGTTCCGTTCGAGAGACGACGGTGGCCTTATCGGATCTTGCGACGGTGCTCATTCAAGCCGCCTATGAAATCGTTCAGGCCGACTTGCAACGCCGGTATGGAAAACCGATGCATCGCGAGCGCACCGGACAATGGGTTGAGACAGGATTTACCGTGATCGGCATGGGCAAGCTTGGCGGCGGCGAACTGAATTATAGTTCGGATGTCGATTTAATCTATGTGTACGCCTCCGATGAAGGCGAGACACGTTCGCGCCATGGACGACATGCGCAGTCGATTGCAAACGAAGAGTATTTTGAATATGTGGCGCGCGACCTGACGAAGGCGCTCACCGAACCGACGCATGAAGGCATGGTCTTCCGTGTCGATCTCCGTCTCCGCCCGGAAGGAACAGTGGGATCGCTCGCGGGATCGATCGCGCGCTATCAGCAGTACTATCGAACGAGAGGGCAAGGGTGGGAACGTCAGGCGATGTTGAAGGCCTGGCCGATCGCGGGTGACGAGTCAGTGGGGAAGGCGTTCCTGCGCATGATACGGCCCTTTATCTTTGGCTCTGAAAAGAAATCGGATGGTCCGGAGGGGATCGTCGAACAGATCAAGCGTATCAAGGGCATGATTGATGAGAAGATGGCCGACCGCGGGCACGAACGCCGGAATGTAAAGTTGGGCATTGGAGGCATTCGGGAAATCGAGTTTCTGGTGCAGGCGGTGCAGATGCTGTACGGGGTGCGTCTTCGAGCCATTCTCGACAGCAATACGCTTGGAGCGTTGGAGCGATTTCAGCGGCGCGGCTTGCTCTCGAAGATCGAATGCGAAGGACTCACGAATGCCTATGTGTTTCTGCGCGACGTCGAGCACAAACTTCAAATGGTCCACGACCTGCAGACCCACGCGTTACCTGACTCATCGGTTGAACTCACGCGCTGTGCCATTCGCCTAGGCTATTCATCAAGCGATCGCGAAAAGGCGATGGCAACATTTCTGAAAGATCACCAGGCGCACACAGAGTTGGTCAATGGACTATTTAAGGAATTTCTTGGAAAGTCCGATCGCTTATCTGGAGTTCCTAAAAAAGGAAGGCAAGAGATTGCTGACGAGGATCGCGCACCAAGAAGGAAGCGCTTTCTGTGATTGGTTCGGCAGAGGCTTGGGCGGCCCAAAAACAATCATTATGAAAATAGGATATACGATGTCGTTATTGGCTGTTCTGCTCACCCTGGTTTTTCTTCCTGCCTCAGCACATGCGTTTCCCATCAGCAGCGCAGCTTGGTCTAGTTCGGATTGGGAACAACACTGCAAGGATGTCAGGACAACATTCAATCGTGATCGTCCGTTGGCCACGGATCGCCTGACGCTGACCCTCATGGACCCACGACTGCTGGATTTTATCTATTGGGTGTGGGCGAATAAAATTCTTGAGCATCAAGTGGAGCAGGTCGGTGGAACGGAATGGGAGGGTTCCAGGGATGGCGTGATTTTCCATTGGGCTCCGGGCTCGCGATGGGAAGCCCATACCATCGCGCCCTTTGACCATGCCATCCATCATATAGCAGATGAGCACCACTGGCGGGACAACATGTTTAAGGAATTCTTCGAGAAGTTTGGACCGGTAGAGGGCGTGAACATTAAGAGTCGGTTATCTCTCGATGAGTCGCCGACATGGGAGCAATTTCTCGAGCATATTGGTGGGCCCGAGAGTCCCTACTATCGTTTTGTTTTTCACCAGGAAAGTACCATCGATCCACAACGCCGCGTCGTGACGATGTTTGGAGGGCAGGGAGTGCTTTTCGAGTATTCCTTCGAGCGCTATTTGCAGGAAGCAGCGGAAGTACTCACCGATTGCAAGGCCTACCAATTCTTCCAGTTATTCGATTCGTACGGGTCCGGCTTTGCTTCGAAGGTGGGATGGGCTGGACAGTCGATTCCGAAGAACTGAAGGCTAAGCCAGTCGTCACACCACGCTACCCCTTTGAGTGGATTCCCCAGCTCCCCTCGCGCCCGGCGAGTCTCGGGCCTTGGTTGTTTACTACCTGGGCTAGTTCGTCCCCGGCCTAATGAGCCCTACCACGACGTCTTTAACGTCTTGCAGTTTTGTAAGCTTTAAAGGATAATCTGACTGTCTAAGTTCCTACAGTAATCCAGCCTCGGTGAATTTTTCTTCCGAGGTTAAGAAATCGGAGCCGTTCTATGGGATGCGAAACCACCTCTAACGTTTCCACGAAGTCGCTTGTTCCAATACGGGAAATCCTTCTTGTGGACGATGATGCGGGATTGCTTGAAGTCCTTCCGCAAACCATCGAATACCACCTTGCCCAGGTCAGAGTGACGGCATGTGACTCTGCCGAGGCTGCGTTGCGGCATATCCACTCGGGTCACTATGATCTGGTCATTACGGACCTAAACATGCCAGGCATGAAAGGCCTGGAGTTCACCAGTCGCGTCAAAGCCCTCTGCCCCGAGACAGCCGTTCTCATCATTACCGCCCATGGTGACGAGGAGGTGCAGCGGGAAGCCGTACGGGCAGGGGCGGATGGTTTTATCCGAAAGCCCTTTGATCGAAATCAAGTGACAGTCTCCATAGAAGAAGCCCTCCAACGTTCCTCACGCCCTCGATAGATCCCGCATTACAGCAGTCATGAAAATGAAACTCCAATGCACGTTACGACCATTCTCACTCAATGCCTTCGCCGTTCTTGTGTGTTTGATCTTTTAAGAAGTTCGAGCCGGTAGAGCGCGTGAATATGAAGGGCCGGTTGTCTGTCGCTTATTTTATCCGGCGATTAATAGAGATAAGAAGAGCGAGTTATTAGAAGTGAGGAATCATGGGAATGATATGCAGCATCTCGTCAGCAGTACCGACAGTCTAGTGTACAAGGCTTTTACTTTTATGAGAAATCTGCTCCGCTGGCTTTGATCCCTTCTGTTTGCCGCCGTAGACGTTCTATCTCCTTCTCGAGCTCGATCAGTTTCAATTCACGGCCCACGACGACATCGTGGAACTGTTCTAACTCAGCGATTCGTTCCTCAAGTAAACTGTTCGCCTCTTTAAGCTCGGCGGTGCGTTCTAAAACCCGTTTTTCTAGTATGTCTTTTGTTGCCCTGAGCGACTCTTCTGTTTCGCGACGATCCGTTAAGTCGCGTGTAATTTTGGCATAACCTCGAAGATGCTTCGAATCATCAAACAGGGCCGTGATGATCACATTGGCCCAAAATCGACTGCCGTCTTTACGGACACGCCAACCCTCGTCTTCCACTCGGCCGTGTTCCCTCGCCTGTTTTAGGAGCGAGCGAGGCCTGTTCGCCTGCCGATCGACCTCGGTATAGAAACGTTCTATGTGTTGGCCGATGATCTCCTTTGCGCGATAGCCTTTCAGCAACTCGGCCCCGCTATTCCAAGTCACGATGTGGCCGTTTGGATCGAGAGCGAAAATCGCATAGTCTGTAACCTGGTCAACGAGCAGCCGAAATAATTCCTCCGATTGCTCAAGATCCTGAAGGTGTAGTTTTCCACCCCTATTATTGGGTTTGGGCTTCGACATCGTCCTCTGAGTCTACAATAACAGGCTGCATCGTGACGACATGTTAGCACATGACAGCAAGGAACAGCATGTGTACGCTCAAATGCGAACACAGATGACCCAGAAGCAGAACGGCCGGATGGCTTTCACCACCCGGCCGTTTCGTGACTACTGAAGCTGAGCGCTTCTCAGCTAAGATACCTCCCCCTCACTATCTCGCGGGCGCGCACAAACATGATTCGGCTCATTCGCCCAACCGTACCTATTCGAACCTTGTCCACCGATAGTTGTCGGTGATCCGGTGTAGATGAGCACCACTGGTGGACAATATGTTTAAGGAGTTCTTCAAGAGGTTTGGACCGGTAGAGGGCGTGAATATCAAGAGTCGGTTATCATTCAATGAGTCTCCGATATGGGAGCAATTTCTCCAGACCCAATCCAGGCGAAAGGCCATATCAACGTCATTGTTCCCGAAGAAAAGGCCTATGAAGAAGCGGCACGTCAGTTTTTGATGGCAAAAATTTTGACGATCTTTCCAGGTCCTTTGGTATTGTGGGCATGAAATGACAAAGCAGCCAAGAAAGCTACGGCTATCCTCCACTTGTAGGCCCGAGAGTCCCTACTATCGGTTTGTCTTTCACCAGGAAAGTACCATCGATCCACAACGCCGCGTCGTGACGATGTTTGGAGGACAGGGGGTACTCTTTGATATTCTTCGAGCGATACTTGCAGGAAGCAGCGGAAGTGCTCATCGATTGCAAGGCCTACCAATTCTTTCAGTTATTCGATTCCTAGGGACCCGGTTTTGCTTCGACGATGGGCTGGGCTGGACAGTCGGTTCCGAAAAAGAAGTAAAGAAAGAGCAGCCGAGGCGGCGAAGAAGCACCATCTAAGCTGTATCATTTCGTTCATTTTCGAAAACTCTGCGCATGAAAGCTACGTGCACCCTTAAACAGACCGGAGGTAAAGGTGGCAAGCGCCTCTATTTTAAAAGACAGACGGTCGGCTCGTCTCGCAAGTGTTGAGCGACACATTCGACTTGAGAACGCACACGACCTTGAAGGTGTGATCTCCACCTTCGGGGATACGGCCCGGTATGATGATGAGCCGTGGGGGGAACACTATACAGGCCGGGACGGAATCCGCCTGTTTTATGAGCAGCTCATGAAGGCCCTGCCTGACTTAGAAATTGAAGTACACTGCCAGCATGTCACAGACGACGCCGTTCTTGTTGAAGTCATGATTCGCGGCACCCACCTTGGCGTGTGGCGTGGCCTTCCGGCGACAGGGCGGCGAATTGAGTTCCCGCTGTGCGGTGTGTACACGTTCGACGGCGATGATCGTCTGGCCGGCGAGAAAATCTACTACGATCGTGGCACGGTCTTGAGACAACTAGGTCTTTTCCATGAGCCGCAGAGTGTATTGGGGCAACTCTCTATTTTGGCGACTCATCCCACCACCGTTGTGCGTGCTTTCGCGAGAAAGTTCCTGCACAGGTGAGCGTTATCTGAAGCTTGACAAGTCGCCTGGAGTTAAAAAAGTCCTGTGATTCGGTCCTGGTTCGACTAGGAGCACGTAAAAACCAAAAACTTTGATGAAAGTCAGATTTGCACAACCCGTTCTGATCTGCCACGATCAATTTTTGCTACTACGCTGTTACTGGAACAGCCCAATCCACCCTGATCTATCAAGATCAGTCTTTTTCTAAGCCATCGTTTTTTTAGGCTTAACGGCAGAGTGTTACGCATGTCAATCAGCTCCATCTGAACATAGAAGAGTTGCAGCCGGAAGCGGGGCATGCGCGGAGCGACATCAGGGCAGCCCACAGCGGAGGAGTGGCGTTCCCGGAGGGAGTGGCGCTGATTGTTTGAAGCCGGCGTTCGCGCATTGCGCCGGACGCCGCAAGTTTCAGCGCCAAGCCACTGCGGAGCGTGAGTGGGGTCCACACGCGGCTCTGTCTTCAAGCAGAGTGCATGCCCCGTTTCCGGCTGCTCTTCTTTGTAGATTAGTCGGGCAGCAAAAAGATTGTTGAGGCAATACACAAATCAAAACGGCCGGATGGCTTTCACCACCCGGCCGTTTCCTGATTACTGAAAGCTAAGTGCTTTGCAGTTCTCGATTAGTACATGTCGTGCATGTGACCGCCGCCGCCGCCCGGCATGCCGGCTGGTTCTTTCTTGTCGTCCGGCAATTCGGTGATCATGACTTCGGTGGTCAGCATCAAGCCTGCGACGCTCGCCGCGTTCTGCAGGGCGCTACGGGACACCTTGGTCGGATCGATGATACCGGCCTCGATCATGTCTACGTATTCTTCGTTCGCGGCGTTGAAGCCGAACGATGCCTTGGTCTCTTTCCGAACTTTGTCCACGACAACCGATCCTTCCACGCCGGCATTCTCGGCGATCTGGCGAATCGGCTCTTCGAGGGAGCGTCGGACGATGTTCACGCCCACTTGCTGCTCGGGCGCGAGTTTGAGTCCGTCCAGCGCCTTCAGACAGCGGAGATAGGCCACGCCGCCGCCCGGCACGATGCCTTCTTCGACCGCCGCCTTGGTCGCATGCAACGCGTCTTCGACGCGTGCTTTCTTTTCCTTCATTTCCGTCTCGGTCGCTGCGCCGACGTTGATGACCGCCACGCCGCCAACGATCTTGGCGAGCCGCTCCTGCAGCTTCTCACGATCGTAATCGGACGTGGTCTCGTCGATCTGCGCCTTGATCTGCTTCACGCGGCCCTCAATCTTCTTCGGATCGCCATAGCCTTCGACGATCGTTGTGTTGTCCTTGTCGATCGTGACGCGCTTGGCTAGGCCGAGATCGGTGAGCTTCACGTTCTCGAGCTTGAGGCCGAGTTCTTCGGACAGCATCTGCCCGCCCGTCAACGTCGCGATGTCTTCCAGCATGGCCTTCCGGCGATCGCCGAAGCCAGGGGCCTTGACGGCAGCCACGTTCAGCGTGCCGCGCAGCTTGTTGACCACGAGGGTCGCCAACGCTTCACCTTCCACGTCCTCGGAGATGATCACGAGGGGCTTGCCCATTTTGGCCACTTGCTCGAGCAACGGCAGGAGATCTTTCATGCTGCTGATCTTCTTTTCGTTGATGAGGATGAACGGCTCTTCGATGGAGGATTCCATCCGCTCTGCATTGGTGACGAAGTATGGAGAGATGTAGCCGCGATCGAACTGCATGCCCTCGACTACGTCCAAGGAGGTGGTCATGGACTTGGCTTCTTCGACCGTAATGACACCATCCTTGCCGACCTTCTCCATCGCCTCGGCAATCAGTTCGCCGATCGTCGGGTCGTTGTTCGCGGAAATCGTGCCGATCTGGGAAATTTCTTTCTTGTTCTGGCAGGGCTTGCTCATTTTCTTGAGCTCCGCCACGACGGTCTCGACCGCCTTATCGATGCCACGCTTGATGTCCATCGGGTTGCCACCGGCGGTGATGTTCTTCGCGCCCTCGCGATAGATGGCTTGGGCAAGCACGGTCGCGGTGGTGGTGCCATCACCGGCGATATCGCTGGTCTTGCTGGCGACTTCACGGACGAGCTGGGCACCCATATTTTCATATGGGTTCTTGAGCTCGATTTCCTTCGCGACGGTCACGCCGTCCTTCGTAATGGTCGGGGCTCCGAACTTCTTATCGAGAATTGCATTCCGGCCCTTGGGGCCGAGGGTCGCCTTCACGGCATCGGCGAGCTGGTTGACGCCCTTCAGGATCGCGGCCCGCGCCTGATCGCTGTACAATAATTGCTTTGCCATCGTTCTCCTCCGTTATCGTTAATCGTGTCGTCTGGTTCGGCAGACAGTTATGACGTGAAAACTCCGAGAATGTCCTCTTCCTTGAGAATGAGGCAATCTTCATCTTCGATTTTCAGCTTGCTGCCTGAATACTTATCGAACAGAATTTGGTCTCCAACTTTCACATTCTTGACGTCTTTTCCGACGGCTTGAATGCTGCCTCGTTGGGGTTTTTCCTTCGCGGACTCAGGCACATAGATCCCACCGGCCGTGCGCTCCATCTCCTCGGTGTAGGTCACGAATACGCGATCTCCCAAGGGCTGAAACCCTTTTGCCACCTTACTCTTTTCCTTCATCTCAGTAGCCATAAACCTCCTCCTTACAATGAGCCGAATCGGTTGTGAAACGTGTGTATGCCGGGATTAGCCGAACTTCCCAGGCGGGTGTAACGGGGCATTAGATAGTGCCGATATCGGTCAAGTCAAGAGGACTACGTCATTTTGTTTCGAGAAAAGTTCAATGCTTCGGAGTGGCAGGGATGATCTGGCCGTTGAATGAGGGTGAAGGCCTTTAGGATCAAGATCTTAATTGGTCGAAGTCTTTGACCTCCTTCTGCAGGTATTCTCGTAGGCGCTTGATCATGCGGGCTTCGAGCTGGCGCGTCCGTTCCTTAGTAATTCCATATTTCTGCCCTAAATCTTCGAGGGTCACCGGCGTTTCCGATAACACGCGATTGCGTAGGATGTCCTCTTCCCGTTCTCCGAGCGTCTTAGTAAAGGATGCCAATTTCTCGCGAAACAGATCCAGAAGCTGCAGCTTTCCCAGCCGTTCGTCAACGCCCTGTTCTTGGGACGGCAATACATCCAATAAGGTGCCATCGGAGTCGTCGCTCAGCGGCTGATCCAGCGAGAGCTCCCAACTGCCGAGCCGTTGGTCCATTTCGATGACATCGCGTTCGCGGACGTTCAGCCGATCCGCCAGCAGTTTAGTGTCCGGCGCAAAGCCTTCGCGCTCAAGCTTGGCCTTCTCCTTGCGCAGATTATAAAAAAGCCGCCGCTGATCCTGGGTCGTCCCCACTTTCACCAGACGATAGGTATTCAGGAGATAGCGCAGTATATAGGCGCGGGCCCACCAGGCGGCATATGCATGAAAGCGGACATTTTTCGTGGGATCGAACTTCTTGATAGCCTGCATTAGCCCCACGTTGCCTTCCTGGATCAAGTCCATATGGTCAGCGCCCGTGTGGAGGTATTCATAGGCAATGGCCACCGAGACGCGAAGATTGGCCAGAATGAGTTTGACGGCGGCCTCCCGGTTCCCTTGCGTCTGGTGTTCGTGAAAGAGGCGTAGCTCTTCCTCTTTGGTCAGGAAGGGATAGCGCCGCACCTCCGCCAAATAGTGCTGAAGCGTCGTGACGGGAACGACGGCGGTGGATACCCCCGCGCCGTCTACCCCATCAGGCAGGGTGGGGAGGGACTTTGCATCATAGGCACTATCGCCCGTGCCATCGGATTCCGGCCTCGGCTCAAGCTCATCATCCGTCTCGGTCTCAACGGCGGCCTCTGCCGATTCCACGATTTGCTTTTTCGATGACTTTGCCATGGGTCCTCTAATCAAACTCTGATTATAAACGGAACGGGAAGAGAGAACATAGTTTCATCTGAGAGGGTCGTGCGCCCTCAAAATGCGTACGTAGTCACCCAGTTCGAGAAGTTGCCGCTGTAGGGCGGCTAGGACTATAGTGTCGCCCGGTCGTCCGGCTTTGTGTATCCCTCAAAAACGGTGCCCATGCATACTCATCTTCTTGGTGTGTTGAAAGGCGGACATTGGCCGACGCTCTGGCCGTCCCTCTTTTGGGCGGCGCGCTCTTGCGGGTGATGGGGGGATGGTCCTGCGACTGGTTTGGGGCCAAGCGTACCGGTGTTGCGGTACTACTATGCGAATTGGTCGCCGTGATATGGGGATGGCTGTGTTCGGGTTGATGGCCATTCCCGTCGTCGTGACCTTGGCGGTCTTTCTCTCATTGGTCCGAGACGATCGTGCGGTCGGTCCCCGTAGTGTTTCTAAAGGCGATCGCACGGTGCGCTGGTGGCATGCCGCCGTCGCGCTCATTCGGCATCGCTCCCATGTATTGGTTGTGCTGCATCTATGGCGTGACGTTTGGAGGATTTGTCGGACTGTACAGTGTCCTGCCGCTGTTTTTTCACGATTACTATGGAATGAATCTCCTCTCCGCCGGGACGATGACGGCGCTCTGTGGTCTTGCCGGAAGCGTCATGCGACCTCTCGGTGTGGATATGGGGCGGATCGGATCAGTGGCCTGGCGAGTCTGCGCGTGGTGCTTCCATTGATTGTGTTGATCGTGGCGAGCATCGGATATTACCTCCACTTGAATGGTGCGTGCCCTTCATGATTGTCGCGGTGGGCATGATGGGTTTTGGGAATGGTGCGGTCTTTCAGATCGTCTCTCACCGATTTCACTCACAGATCGGATTGGCGTCCGGCCTAGTGGGGGCGGCGGGAGGCCTCGGCGAGTTTTTCGTGCCGATTGTGTGGGGCACCTTGAAAGACATGACGGGAACGTATCGCACCGGATTCTGGCTGTTTGGCGTTGTCGCCGCGATCGCATGGCTCAGCACGATGCTGCTGCGCGGCATTATTGCCGAACGTCCGTAAACGGATGGGTCGCGATTGACATTCAAACGAGAAAAGATTTAAGTGATTGTATGTTGAAAAGCAAAGGCAAGTCCAGGGCGCGCAAGCCTCTAAAATCTCAGTTCGATAGCATCGAACAGGCCCTCAAAGATATCAAAAAGGGGCGGTTCGTCATCCTCGTGGACGATGAAGACCGTGAGAATGAAGGCGACCTGGTGATCGCGGCCGAGAAGGTGACGCCACAGGCCATCAACTTCATGGCCAAACACGCCCGCGGCCTCATCTGTCTGGCGTTGACTCCCGAGCGCGTCGAAGAGTTACACCTGTCGCCGCAGACGCATGAAAATACGGCGACCTTCGGCACGGCATTCACCGTTTCGATCGACGCGCGGCGCGACATCTCCACCGGCATTTCCGCCGCCGACCGGGCCACGACGATTCACGTGGCGATCGATCCCAAAAGTAAGCCGGCCGATCTTGCACGCCCCGGCCACATTTTTCCTTTGAAAGCGCATAAGGGCGGTGTGCTCAGACGCGCGGGGCAGACCGAAGGTTCGGTAGATCTGGCGCGACTGGCGGGTCTTAACGCAGCCGCCGTGATCTGCGAGATTATGAACGAAGACGGCACCATGTCGCGCGTGCCGGAGTTGGCAAAGTTTGCCAAAGCGCACGGATTGAAAATGGTGACGATCAAGGCGCTGATCGAATATCGCGTGCGCCGGGAAACGTTTGTTCGGCGGGTCGCCAGCGCTCGAATGCCGACTATCTTCGGTGAATTCGAAGCGGTGGCGTTCGAAAACGAGATGGACGGCGGCACCCACATCGCGCTCGTGAAGGGACCGACGGATGATCCGATGGGGACCCTGGTCCGCGTGCATTCCGGCTGCCTGACCGCGGATGTCTTCGGGTCGTTGCGCTGCGATTGTCGCGATCAATTGGAGCGCGCCATGGAAATGATTCAGAAAGAGGGCCGCGGCGTCCTGCTCTATCTCAATCAGGAAGGTCGGGGGATCGGGCTGCTCAATAAGATCAAAGCGTACAATCTACAGGACGAGGGCAGCGATACGGTCGAGGCGAATTTGCAATTGGGATTCAAGGCGGATCTGCGCGATTACGGGACCGGCGCTCAGATCCTCATGAATCTTGGCTTGCATCGGATCCGACTCATCACGAATAATCCACGCAAGATTGTCGGCATCGAAGGCTACGGCCTGAAAGTCGTCGAACGCGTGCCGATCGAGATCGCGCCGCGAGCCGCGAACGAGCGGTATCTGCGTACGAAGAAGGATAAACTCGGACACATCTTGAAAAAAGTGTGATCAGGCTGCTGAAATGGCCCCCAACTTTGTTCTCGGCTCAAAACGATCCTCAACGTACCCCTACGGGAGGGAGCGCGTCTGGGCGCACTTGGGGCGGGTGGGTCAAACATGCTACGCCTCCGGTCGTTTCTCGCCTGCGATCGCGTTGGATGAACATTTTTATCAGCCTGCATTTTTGAATGGGTAATGTTGACTGACTCTTCTTCCCGATGCCAGATGTCGTGCCCGGTGCCACACTGACAACGATTTCTACAGAGATCTCGAACACGAATGAAATTCCGCAAAGGCACGCATGATGCGACGGGATTACGCGTCGGCATCGTGGTCAGTAAATTTAATAAGTTCGTCACGAGCCGGCTGTTGACGGCGGCCGTGGAGACGTTAAAGAAGGCAGGCGCGATGGACGAGGCACTTGAAGTAGTGCGCGTGCCCGGCGCCTTTGAGATTCCCTTGGCGGCGCGAGCCTTGGCGCGTACCGGCCGGTTCGATGCGGTCCTCTGTCTAGGCGCGGTGATCCGAGGGGAGACGCCGCATTTCGACTACATCAGCGCCGAGGCCAGCCGGGGTATCGCGCAGATCGCCTTGGAGTGCGATCTTCCGGTCGTGTTCGGCGTGTTGACGACCAATACGGTCGCGCAAGCCATCGAACGCGCCGATCCTGCAAAGCATAATCGCGGGGCGGAAGCGGCTCGCACGGCGATCGAGATGGTCACCATCTTGCGCGATATCCGAGACACGCAACCGGCACGCCGTTCGACCGCCGCTACAAAACTCAAGACCGCAAGGAAGAGAGCCTAGATGGGAAGCCGGCGGCAATCGCGAGAGCGAGCCCTTCAGGTCCTCTTTCAATGGGACATTCACGGCAACACCGACCATTGGCTGGAAGATTTCTGGGAACAGAATGACACCGCAAGCGAGGTCCGGCAGTTTGCCGATCGCCTGGTAGACGGCGTGATGACCCATCACCAGGAATTGGATCGATTGATCGGCGCGCATGCCACCAACTGGAAAGTGTCGCGCATGCCGGTGGTCGATCGCAATATTCTGCGCGCCGCCCTGTACGAGCTGCTGTGGATGCCGGAAGTGCCGGCCAAGGTCACGGTGAATGAAGCCATCGAGCTGGCGAAGCAGTTTGCCGACGACGAAACGAAACGATTTGTGAATGGGGTGCTGGACCACATTATCGAGACCGAGCCGCGTCTGGCGGACAAGCGCGGTGAATTGAGCAACGGCGCAACGCAACCCAAGAGTCCGGGCACGACGAGCGGAGCACACGGATCATGATCGAACGATATACCCGCCCTCGCATGAAGGCCATCTGGGATCTCCGGCACAAGTATGAGATTTGGTTGGATGTCGAACTGCTGGCATGCGAGGCTTTGGAACAGACCGGCGAGGTGCCGCGCGGCGTCTCGGCTCGCGCCCGCAAAAAGGCATGCATCGACGTTGGCCGTATCGCGAAGATCGAGCAGGTCGTCAAGCACGACGTCATTGCATTCTTGGAATCGCTGGCCAAGTCCGTCGGACCCGAAACGCGCTTTCTCCATAAGGGGCTGACCTCCTCGGATATCGTCGATACCTCGTTGGCCGTCCAGATGACGGAAGCGATGGATCTCATTCTTGCGGACGTCGACGACTTGTTGGACGCGCTGAAGGCGCGCGCGCTGGAACATCGGGAGACCGTCATGGTCGGCCGCTCGCACGGTATTCACGGGGAGCCGGTCTCATTCGGCTTTAAGGTGGCGATCTGGTATGAGGAGGTGCGCCGCCATCGTGAGCGCCTGCGTGCGGTGCGCGAAGATATCGCGGTCGGCAAACTGTCCGGCGCGATGGGGACATTCGCTCACCTCGGTCCGGAAGTCGAGGAGTATGTGTGCGCCAAGCTTGGGCTCAAGCCTGATCCGGTCTCCAGCCAAATCGTGCAGCGCGATCGACATGCGGCGTACCTGTCTGCCCTGGCCCTGCTCGCGGCGAGTATTGAAAAATTTGCGGTGGAGATTCGTCATCTGCAGCGCACCGAGGTCTTGGAAGCCGAAGAGTATTTTTCGGAGGGGCAAAAAGGGTCGTCGGCAATGCCGCACAAACGCAATCCTATTGCGTCGGAAAATCTCTGCGGCCTGGCAAGGATGGTGCGCGCGAATAGTCTGGCAGGCCTGGAGAATGTGGCGCTGTGGCATGAACGGGACATCAGCCATTCCTCGGTCGAGCGGATCGCCATGCCGGACAGCACCATTCTTATTGATTATATGCTCGCGCGATTCACTGATCTCATCAAACATCTGCTGGTCTATCCGGCGCGCATGCAGCGCAATCTTGATCTTACTGGAGGGCTCGTGTACTCGCAGCGACTGCTCTTAGAGTTGATTGAGGGAGGCGCGCAGCGCAAGGATGCGTATGAAGCGGTGCAACGCAATGCAATGCTGGCCTGGGAAGGGGCGCGTCTCCCGGGAAAAGAGTCCGTCTTGGCGGACTCGGGGCGAGCGGGTGAAAATAAGTTGCCCGGGGGGGGCGGGTGGCATAGCGGCCGCGCGGGTTTCAAAGAACTGGTCGGTAAAGATCCATTGATTACGAAATATCTGACCCACGAGCAAATCGAGTCTTGTTTTGATCCCGCGCACTACCTTCGTCATATCAACACCATCTATCGACGTGTCTTCGGCATGGATGAACGTCAAGGAAAACGGCGCATGGCACGCACTCGAAAGCAACGCCGGTAGCAATGTCCGACTCCAGTTTACACATTCGATGCGGCGACGATATTCTCGCCACGCTGAAAGAGGCCGGCTTGCCGGGAGAAATGATCCGGTGGGCGGATGCCCTGTGCCAGGGTCCGACTCCGGCCGGTCTTGGGAAGACGCAGTGGCGCAAGGTCCGCGCCGAGCATGCCCGGGATTTTTACGGGATGCCGTATGACGAAGGCGCCGAGTTCCTTCGGCAGCAGGATGACAATCTCCAGCGCTACCGTGAGCACGACGACATCGTCCTCTGGTTTGAACATGACATGTTCGATCAGGTCATCCTGATTTATTTACTGAATTGGTTTGCGCAACAAGATTTGGGTCGGCGGCGCCTTCTGCTCATCTGTCACAACCGGCACTTGGGCACCATGAAGGCGGACGAATTGATGAAGCTATACCCTACGCGACGTGAGGTAACTGCCGGTCAAATCGCGCTGGCTCGGCGCGCGTGGGAGGCCTTCTGTTCGACCGACCCGCGTCACATCGAAACCTTGATTGCCGAAGACACGTCGGCCTTGCCCTATTTGAAGGCGGCACTTCTCCGTCATTTGCAGGAATTCCCGTCGGTGCGCAACGGCCTCAATCAAACCGAACAGTTTGCGCTGGAAGCCGTCGCGTCCGGCGTGACGGAGCCCAAGCAATTGTTTCTCACGATCCAACGGCGCGAAGAAAACGCCTGGCTGGGCGATTCGATGTTCTGGCCATATGTCGAACAAATGGCGGCGGGCGAAGAGTCTTTACTGACCATTCAAGGATCGGGGCCATGGGTGGGTCGGCACAGTCAGGCGCCGACGCGGGTCGTTCGTTTGACAGAACGCGGCGGCGAGGTGCTCGAGGGTCATGCTGATTGGGTCAGTCTCAAGGGCATCAATCGATGGATCGGCGGCGTGCACCTTCACGGCAACGAGATTCCGTGGCGGTGGGATACCGAACAATGCACGTTGGTACGGAGTCACTGATGACGCCAGGCGCGATGCTCTACGAAGGGAAGGCCAAGAAAATTTTTGCGACGGATCGGCCGGACCGGGTGATTCAGTATTTCAAAGATGACGCGACGGCGTTCAATGCGCAGAAGCGCGGGACGATTGTCGGAAAAGGTGTCGTCAACAATAAGATTTCCGAACGTCTGTTTCGCGTGCTCGCGACCGCCGGCGTTGCCACCCATTTCATCGAGCGGCTGAGCGATCGGGAAATGCTGACGACGCGCGTGACCATCGTGCCGATCGAAGTGGTGGTGCGGAATATCGTGGCCGGCAGCTTGGCGAAGCGATTGGGACTGAAAGAAGGTGAGCCGATCGAGCCGCCACTGGTGGAGTTCTATTATAAAAACGACGCCCTGGGAGATCCTTTGATTAGCGATGAGCATGTGCGGCTGATGAAACTAGCCGAGCCCAAGATTGTCGAAGAGATCAAACAGCAAGCACGAAAGATTAATGCAGTGCTCCAGCCCTTCTTTCGAGAGCGCAAGATGCTGCTGGTCGACTTCAAGCTGGAGTTTGGTTTGCACGAGGGGAAATTGATGTTGGCGGATGAGATTTCGCCGGATACCTGCCGCTTCTGGGATCAGGGGACGAAGGAGTCGATGGATAAGGATCGGTTTCGGAAGGACTTGGGGAAGATTGAAGAGGCGTATCAGGAAGTGTTGCGACGGGTATGCGGCTAGATGAGGAGATGCTGGGACCGGTCTCTGTGCTCGCAGAGCCCCCACTTCAGAAGGTGGTCGCTCCATGCGCGCAGTGGAGACCAATCCCAGCATCTCTTCACCGTTGTCTTCCCGAGGCTAGTGAGGGGGGAGAGAGTAAGGAAGAGAAGAAAGAATGAAGCGCCTCATCCTAAAGTTTATGGAGCATGGGCTGTTGTGGGCGATCCTTGTGTGGGCGGGCGCGGTGGCGTTGATGGCGATCAATACGCCGGATCCGTTTTGGCGCTGGGTGTTTTTGGGATTGTCGGCGACGGGCGTGATCATTGTGATTGTGATTAATTGGGCGAGGAAAAAAATGGCGGGCGCGGCTCAGGTGCAAAAAGACGGGAGTCAATCGTGAAGGCGAAAATTCATGTAACGTTGAAGCCAGGCATTCTCGATCCGCAGGGGAAGGCGATTGAGCACGCGTTGGAGACGTTGGGGTTTAATTCGGCGAGCAATGTGCGGGTTGGGAAGTATATGGAGTTGGAATTGAAAGAGTCGGCGAAGGATAAGGCTGACGCCGAAGTGAAGGCCATGTGCGAGAAGTTGTTGGCGAACACGATCATTGAAGAATATCGGTACGAGTTGCAGTGAAGAGGTGGAACGGAGGAGCCGAGGTCGGCTTCGTGCTCGCAGAACGCGCACACGCAGACGGTGCTCGTTCGATGCGCGCAATTGAACCAACCCCGGCTCCTCCGTTCAATGATTTGTTAAAAAAGGGTGAAGAAGCGATGGGGCGCGGATGAATATCGGAGTCGTCACGTTTCCCGGTTCGAATTGCGATCACGATTGTCAGCACGTGTTGGCGGATGTACTGGGCCAAACGGTGCAGATGGTGTGGCACAAGGAGACGTCGCTGAAGGGATTGGATGCGATCATTCTGCCCGGAGGATTCTCGTATGGCGACTACTTGCGGACCGGGGCGATCGCTCGATTTTCGCCGGTGATGGGAGCGGTGAAGGAGTTTGCGTCGACCGGTGGAATGGTATTGGGGATCTGCAACGGGTTTCAGATTTTGCTGGAAGCGGGATTGCTGCCCGGTGCGATGCTTCGTAATCGTTCGCTTTCGTTCATCTGCAAGGATGTCCATCTGCGGGTCGAGAATGCAGCGACGTCGTTCACTGGCCGCTGCGAGCCAGCCCAAGTTTTAAAAATTCCCATCGCCCATGCCGACGGTAATTATTACACCGACGACGTCACGCTCTCGCAATTAAAAGCGACCGCGCAGATCGTCTTCCGTTATTGCACAGCAGAGGGCGAGGTGACGCCGGATGCCAATCCAAACGGCTCGATTGATAACATTGCGGGCATCGTTAACATCAAAGGTAACGTGTTAGGCATGATGCCGCATCCGGAGCGTTGCGTAGAAGATGCGTTAGGCAATGACGCAGGGCGACTGCTCTTTATGTCGATGTTCGATGCTCTAAAGAAGACGAAGCAGCAGATCAAGATGGTTGGGGCTGGGTGAGGCTTAGACTAAGCCTAAACTGGGAGTGAGATATGGAGGATGTTTTACTGCTCATAGTATCGTGTCGCAAATTGATAATTCAATGATTACCAAAGATCTCATCGCCCAACACAATCTCTCCGACGATGAGTATAAAAAGATCGTCGAAATTCTCGGCCGCGAGCCGAGCATGACCGAACTCGGCATGTTCTCAGTCATGTGGTCGGAGCATTGCTCGTATAAATCTTCGCGGGTGCATTTGCGAAAGTTGCCGACGACGGGACCGCGAGTGGTGCAAGGACCGGGGGAAAATGCGGGCGCGGTGGACATCGGCGATGGCTTGTGCGCGGTGTTCAAGATGGAATCGCACAACCATCCGTCCTTCATCGAGCCATATCAAGGCGCCGCGACGGGGGTCGGCGGTATTCTGCGTGACATCTTTACGATGGGGGCGCGGCCTGTGGCCTTGTTAGACTCGCTGCGTTTCGGTCTGTTGGATCAGCCGCTGAACCGGCATTTGGTGAAAGGTGTTGTTGCGGGCATCAGTGGTTATGGCAATTGCATGGGCGTGCCGACGATCGGCGGCGAAATGGTATTTAACGAAATCTATAGTCAGAACCCGCTCGTGAATGTCTTCTGTCTCGGCCTTGCGAAGAAGGACAAGATTTTTAAGGGCAAGGCGGCCGGCGTCGGCAATCCGGTCATCTACGTCGGCTCGAAGACGGGGCGTGATGGAATTCACGGCGCGACCATGGCGTCCGATTCGTTCGATGAAGCGTCGGAATCGAAGAGGCCGACGGTGCAGGTCGGCGATCCATTCACCGAGAAACTTCTTTTGGAGTGCTGTTTGGAATTGATGTCAGGCGATCTCCTGGTGGGCATTCAGGATATGGGTGCGGCAGGATTGACGAGTTCGTCCTGTGAGATGGCGTCGCGCGCCGACAATGGGCTTGATCTCGATCTGACCCACGTGCCTCGGCGCGAGCCAGGCATGACGGCATACGAGCTGATGCTCTCGGAGTCGCAAGAGCGGATGCTCATGGTTGCGAATCAGGGAAAAGAAGATGACGTCATCCGCATTTGTAAAAAGTGGGACCTTGATGTGGCCGTGGTCGGCCGCGTGACGAACGATGGGATCTTGCGTGTGCGGGATCAGGGCAAAGTGGTGGCGGAAATCCCGGCGAAGGCCCTAGCTGACGATGGACCGAAGTACGATCGCCCGAACGCACCGCCCGCCTATCAGGAGTATTTGCAGTCGCTCAATATCGATACGCTTCCCGACGTAAAGGATGCCACGGCCGCACTCTGCACGCTCTTGGAGTCGCCGACGATCGCCAATAAGCGATGGGTGTATGAGCAATACGATCACATGGTGCGAACGAACACCTTGGTGCGCCCCGGATCTGATGCGGCGGTGATCCGCGTCAAGGGCACGAACAAGGCGTTGGCGATGACGACGGACGGCAACGGCCGCTACTGCGTGTTGAATCCCTACGCGGGCGGCAACATCGCTGTGGCCGAGGCGGCGCGCAATCTGGTGTGCTCGGGAGCGGAGCCGATCGGAGTGACGGACTGCCTGAATTTCGGCAATCCCGAGCGGCCGGACGTCATGTGGCAGTTCATCCTATCGATCGAAGGGATCAAGGATGCCTGCGAGGCCTTTCACATTCCCGTGGTGAGCGGGAACGTGAGTTTCTACAACGAAACAAATGGGCTCTCGATCTATCCGACGCCGATTCTCGGCATGGTCGGCCTGATCGAACCGGCGGATCGGGTGATGACGCAGTGGTTCAAGCAAGCAGGCGATGCCATCGTTCTGCTCGGCGCAACCCGGGAAGATCTGGGCGGAACGGAGTATCTGCGTGCGCTTCATCATCGTGAGCAAGGCTCGCCGCCCTATATCAGTCTCGAAACCGAGCAGGCGCTTCACGCGTGCGTGCTGAAATTGATTCACGACGGGCATGTTCAGTCGGCGCACGATTGTTCGGATGGGGGCTTGGCCGTGGCGTTGGCAGAATCGTGCCTTTCTCACCCTGCGAAACCGATCGGTGCTGTGGTAAAATTGGGCCTCAATGGTCTCCGACGCGATGCCCTGTTGTTCGGTGAAAGTCAATCGAGAGTCCTACTGTCCGTGAGTCCTGCCCACCTCGATCAGGTCTTGACGATAGCCCAAAGCGCCGGCGTTCCGGCTAGGCACATCGGTAGCGTGGGAGGCAGGCGATTTGTAATTGAGGTGGAGGGCGACGGACGGACCACGGGGTGCATGATCGATACGAGCCTCGAGACCCTTTATGGCCATTGGGCAGATGCACTTCGGCTATTACTAGAGAGCGGAGACGGCCATCGTGAATCTTAAGAAAACGCCTACCTGTTGTTGCGAATAGCGAATCACAGATAACGCATCACGGCCATGCAGCTGATCACCCCCGATAAATTCCATGATGAATGCGCCGTCTTCGGTATCTATGGTCATAAGGAGGCCGCTAACCTGACCTACCTCGGTCTCTATGCGCTGCAGCATCGAGGGCAGGAAGGCTCGGGCATCGTCTCCTCCGACGGCGACCACTTTTATACGGAAAAGGGCATGGGGCTCGTGGCGGACATTTATACCAAGTCTGTGCTCAAACGCCTGCCGGGCAACATGGCCATCGGACACAATCGCTATTCGACGGCCGGCGGAAATAACCTCAAAAACGTGCAGCCACTGACCGTCAACTTTGCGTTCGGCAATCTCGCCCTCGCCCATAACGGAAATTTAATCAATGCGACCATGCTTCGGCATGAATTGGAAGCGTATGGCGCGATCTTTCAATCGACGACCGACAGCGAGGTGATCATCCATCTCATCGCCCATTCCCGAGCCGATTCTCTTTTGGCACGCATTATCGACGCGTTGAGCCAGGTGCGGGGCGCCTTTTCTGTCGTGCTGATGACGGATCGGGGCGTCATTGCCGCGCGAGATCCGTACGGATTGCGACCGCTCTGCTTGGGACGCGTACGTGATAGTTGGATGGTCGCCTCGGAAACCTGCGCGTTCGATCTGATCAATGCGGAGTATGTGCGCGATGTCGAGCCCGGGGAGTTAATTGTCCTCGATGAAAAGGGGTTGACCTCGCATCGGCCCTTCGTCGACACCCAGCCGGCGAAGTGCGTGTTCGAATACGTCTACTTTTCACGTCCGGATAGCAAGATCTATGGCGGCCATACGGTGTATGCTACCCGGAAAGCGTTGGGTCGTCAGCTTGCGAAGGAAGCGCCCGTGGACGCCGATGTGGTGATACCCGTTCCCGATTCCGGTGTCCCGGCGGCGCTCGGCTTTTCGGAAGGGTCGGGCATCCCGTTCGAGACCGGCCTCATCCGCAACCACTATGTGGGGCGGACCTTCATCGAACCGGAACAATCGATCCGCCATTTCGGCGTCAAGGTCAAACTCAATGCGGTGCCTGAGATACTGAAGGGCAAGCGCGTCGTGGTGATCGACGACTCGTTGGTGCGGGGAACGACGAGCCGAAAGATCGTCAAGATGCTCCGACAAGCGGGCGCGAAGGAGGTGCACATGCGCATTAGTTCCCCTCCAATCGTCTCGCCGTGCTTCTATGGCATCGACACGCCGACCAAGCGCGAGCTGATCGCCTCCAGCCATAACACGCAGGAGATCAAAAAATACATTACCGCCGACAGCTTAGCGTACCTGAGCCTCGAAGGGATGCTCAATGCAGCCCCCGCACGGAGCGAGGAATATTGCACCGCCTGCTTCACGGAAAAATATCCGATTCCGTTTACTAAAGCGGAAGAGTTGCAGTTGGGTCTCTTCTAATCTCGCCTGCCCTCGATAGTCATTGCTCGGCAAAAAATCCGCGTGCTAGGATACAGCGTCGATCTTTTAAGAGGAGGGTGTTATGAAACGACTCCTGATGATATCCGTCCTGTCGATCGTGGCCGTGACCATGGTGACGGCAGTGTCGGCGAAAAGTTATTTCAAGACTGGGGAAAAAGCTCCGGCCTTTGCCTTGAATTCCTTGAACGGGGAATCAGTGTCGCTCGACAGCTACAAAGGAAAGGTCATTGTGCTGGGTCTCTTTCATATTTGCGAACCCTGCATGATCCAGGGCAGCAATCTTCAAAAAGTCTACGAATCGACGCGCGGCAAGAACGTGGCGGTGATCGGGGTGAACTCTTCCGGCGACTCCAAAAACAATGTGTCGGAATTTCTGTCGCAATTTCCCGTTAAGGTGACGTATCCCTATCTCCTCGATCCGGGGAAGTCTACCGATAAGCTGTACGGGGGTGGGCGCTTCATTCCGAACGTCTATATCATCGATCAGAACGGAGTGATCCAATGGCAGCGCGTGGGTAATATGGATTTGGCGGGAGCGGATGTCATTCTCGCCGAAGTCGAGAAGTTGTTGGCGAATGCGCCAAAAGGCAGCAGCGGCTTGTAGCGAATGGACTCATTACCTCCATGTGCTGAACGGCAGCCAGCCGAGAGGATAGGGCAATGGATGAAATTGAAGAAGGCAAGCAGGCGTTTCTCGAGTTGGTAAAGAGCGTCGATGCCGCGGTTCAGGTCGTCATTCCCGTCACGCCATCGAACAGCATGTTTTTGATCTCGTTGACCAAAGGCCCAAACCGAAAATTTATCACGGTATCCGAGGACGATATCATCGATCTTCCGAACGAACACAGCATCTCGACAAAAGTGACCAAGATCGTCAAAGACGCGGTCGGCGCTCTTTAAGGGAATTGCATGAAACAAGTGCTGGCCGGGATATGGCAGTGGGCCAAGTTTTCGGATGAGAAGCAACTCGACTTCAATGGACTGTTTCTCACGGTGGGCGAGCATCGCATTTTGATCGATCCGCCGCCGATGAGCGTCGATGATGTGCAACATGTAAAACGGGGAGGCCGGGTCGATTACATCGCCATCACGAATCGAGATCACCTTCGAGAGGCGGCGTCATATAAGACGGAGTTCGACTGCCAACTCTGGGTGCCCGAAGCCGATGCGCCGCAGATGGACGTGAAGCCCGAGAAGACATTTAAAGATGGAGAATTGCTGCCGGGTGGGATTTGGGCGGTTCATCTACAGAATCAAAAATCGCCGGGCGAGTGCGCCCTCTTCATCCAGCAAGGGAATGGTGTCATGATCGTCGGCGATGCGCTGATTGGAAAACCGGCGGGCGCCGTTGCAATGTTACCCGCAGAGAAGTATGCCGACGTTGAAAAGGCGCGCGAGGGGTTGCGGCGACTTCTCAAATACCAATTCGACAGTCTCCTCGTGGGCGACGGGCAGTCCATCATGTCCGGCGCGAAACCGGTCGTCGAAGCCTCCCTCCAGCGTTAATTACCATGCATTCGCCATCCGAAGAACTTAATCGCCAAGGAAACGAACGGTTTTCTCGCGGGGATTACACCCAAGCATACGTGTGCTATGCGCAAGCGTTGGAGTGTGATCGCCTGAGTGGAGACAGGCGCGCGCTGGTTGCCACGTTGGGCAACTTGGGAAACATCTGCGCCGTCAGCGGACGGCGCGATCAGGCTCACGCATATTATCAGGAAGTGCTGGAGTTACAAAAAATTCTCGGCGACGATCGCGGGATCGGCACGACGCTGGCCAATTTAGGCAACCTTCGGGCGGATGCCGGCGAATGGGATCGAGCCAAAGCGTATTATTTGGAAGCCCTGGATCTGATGACCCGCACGGTCGACGAGACGGGCAAAGCCATCCTCTTGTCGGATTTAGGATTGGTCGCGCGAGAGACCGGGCAATTCGACGAGGCCATGCGGTGCTACGAGCAGTCGTTGATCCTGATGCGCCGCACGAGTAATCACGGAGGAATGGCTGACGGGTGGCGGATGATGGCGCGGACCTATCTCTTGCAGAAGCGCGCAGACGAGGCGCTCGCTTGTTGCCGCACGAGTTTGGCGGTCGCCGAGCGGATGCACGATGAGCTCCGGATCGGCGGAGCGTGGTATCTCATGGCGGAATGCTACGAGCAAGGTGGGCATTTGGAGGAAGCGGCCGATCTGCTTGCACGCGTCGTGCGCGTCGATGAAAAATATCAATTGCCCAAGCTCGCCGAGAATACCAAGCGTCTCGATGCGCTGCGGCGCCGGTTGGAAGGGGACACATCGATCCCTGAATTGGAAGGCACTTCATGAGCGACATGCCGACAAAGCCATCGTGGGAAGATACCAGGTCTCAGTTGATGCACAGCGAACCGGCATTCTATGAGCTGGAGCCTGGGGGTTCGCTCGCGTTGCCCTTGGGCGATGAAGCGTGGATATTGGAAGTGACGCCGGACGGCAACCTGATCTGCCAGACCGGCATGGATATGGAAGATATCCAAAGCCTGCTGTCGGACGGCACGCCGGAAGATCTGGGCACCGATGAGTTGGCGAAGCAAGCGAAGTACTACTTGCAGCCGATCGTCGCCAAACGTCGGAAGTCCTTAATCGGCGCCGGATTCTCGGAGCGTACTGATATGACCGACGAATATGTGGCGGTTGCCTTTGAACGCGCGGTGGATTTTGCCCATGTCGATGAAGTCAGGCGCATGGTGACCTGGTGCCAGCAGCAATTCCGCGGATGACGTGTACGCGCCCTCTTGCTGAGAATCACACGCAAGCCATCATCCAACTTCTTCCATCAACGCGCTGACAGCCTTTCTCAAGTGGCTTCTTTTGTTCCTCCTCTCTTCTACTGATTTCCCTATCAATCGTTCAAGTCTTGTCAATGGCGGCGGCCAACGATTCCTCATTATGACAACGGAATGGTCCATGTAAGGGGAGTCTGGTATACTCGTCACGTCGGTATCCGACATGCTTATGTGGAGGTGGCATGAATCTCGAAGAGGCCAAACAGAAACTGAGGCTGTTGCTCGATCAGGCCAACGATAGGGCGGACCTGACGATTTCAGTGCCGGACTTGAGGGACATCTTGGACGGACTCGATAACGACGAGCAGGTGATCATCATGCACAATACCGCCGTGGCACTCTTACTTCGCTTGGGAGTACAAGCGGAATTACGCCCGCAGGATGCGCTCAAACTGCATCATACTCATACCATCAAGTTGACACGAATGCCCGAAGGCAACATGTTGCTGAAGGTGCTCAATAAGGCCGAGCATAATTAGCAGCCCATCCTACCTGCTTGTCTCGCGATTACGATCCGCCCTTCCTTCTTCTGAACAAATCCGTACTAAGCGAGTCAATTCGATCTAAGAAAAGCAGACCCTGCAAATGGTCCACCTCGTGTTGGAACGCCAGCGCTTCTAATCCCGATGCGGCAAGAACGAGTATCCTTCCGTCCGGCGTCAGACCTTCTACAATCGTCCGTTCATATCGCAGCACATTGCCCGTATAATCCGGCACGCTGAGACAGCCTTCTCGAATCGTACGCGACTGGTCCTGTTCGACGATGCGAGGATTGAGCAGGACGAGGCCATGTCCGGTCTCACCCTTCTTCCGCGAGACATCCACGACGATAATGTTGAGCAGGTGCCCGATTTGCGGCGCAGCCAAAGCGACGCCGGGCGAAGCCTCGAGCGTATCGAGCATGTCTTGCAGAATGTCTCCGAGACGCGGCTCGCTCAGAGAGACAGGTTGCGAGAGACCTTTCAGCGTAGGGTCAGGGTAGAGCAAGATAGGATGAACGGCCACTACCGTGACACCACGATCGTGCGTGCAGTCAAAGCGGCGAGACGTCCCGAGCAAGCGTAACCAAGGCCGACACTGACCCATGCGTTCAGGCGCATGTCTACAAGCGTACCTGTTCGAGCGGACGGAGCGTGAGATCGACGCCGAGCGAGGGTTTGAGCCGATCGAGCGCGTCGTGCAATCGATCCGGGGAGTACCCGGGTGTGAGTTGAATCTCGAGAATCATGATATAGACGGGCCGTTCTGCCGATCCCACCACGCGTGTGTTGACGTCGGTGATGTTGCCTCCGCAGTCGGCGACGACGCGGGCGACCCGGGCCACAATGCCCAGATGATCGGCGCCATAGACGGAGAGAATGAACAGAGGCAGGTCGGGCTCGGCGAGTCGCTCAGCCGCCCCATGCGGGAGGGTTTTGCAGAGAATCGTCAAATCGAATTCGGTAACGGCCGGTGTCAGTCGTGCGGGAAGGTCCTCGTCTTGAAGCGTGTCCGGCAGTCGCACCATGATCATCATCGTGAACTCGCCCCGGAGGCGCGTCATGCAGGTATCTTCGATATTGCAGCCGAGCCTGAACAATCCTTCGGTCAAGGCGGCCACGATTCCCGGCCGATCTTGTCCAAAGGCGGTCAGCAGTGCGTAACGTACCATTCGGTCTCCGTGGCGCGTCTAGACTCGGTATGTTGGCGCGATGGACGCGAGGGTCGCTGAACCGTTCTGAGGCTATCAAGGCCTCGAAGTCGTGTCAATAAAGTCCCCTGCAGCCTTGCCCACACTCCATAGGCGGTGTTAAGATCCGACAGGAAGTGAGGAAGAGAAGCGATGCCGAATATCACCCTCTTAGTGTCCCCCACCTGCGGCGCGTGTCCCTCGGCGAAAAGTTTGTGGAAAGAGCTGAGGGTAAAGTACAGCTTTAACTATCGCGAGATCGATATCAATTCGCCAGACGGGCAGGAGTTGGCGAATCGCCATTCGGTTCGTGCGGTGCCGGCCACGATTATCGACGGCAAGCTCACGTTTATCGGTGTGCCTCCGCGGCAGAGCGCAGAAAAAGCGCTCCAGCTCAAAATGAAACCCCAGTCGGCTTGAACAAGGACGCTATGGATATCGAGGATGACGACTTCGAGCTGCCGCCCCTTCCTGTGGTGGACAAGGGCCCGCCCCCTGAGTGCGGGATCTGCGGCGATCCCATGTCGTTTATCGACGGCGACTGGTGCTGCGTCGATTGTAACGGCGAACTTCTTGGACCGGAGACGGGATAGCGTGGACCGTGAGACGTGACGTGGCTGGGCTGCGATTCACGATTCACGACTAACAACTCACGATGCTGCGTCTTGTCACCGGCCCATTTCACCCCACTCTCGAACTGGCCCTCGTTGACTCCGTCCAACAACTGAAAGCGTCCGATCCGCAGACTCCCTTCACGATTGTCGTTCCGTCCGATTCCCTTCGGCGTCGCCTCCTTCGGCTACTCTGTGTCGAACACGGATGCGCCCTGCTGGACGTTCATCTGCTGACGTTTCATCAGTTCGCCGTTCGCTTGTTGCGGGAAGCCGGGCAATTTGGCCCGGCTCGTATTCGTCCCGAATGGTTCTTTCACGAGCTCGTCCATCTGCTACTGAAGCGTTCAAGCCAGAGACCTAGCAATGAACCATCTGCGCCATGGTCCAATCTGGCCGACATGCCCGGCGCGTGGGGAGCGTTGCGTGCGACATTGAACGATTTGCAGGAAGCGCGAGTCGATCCCGAGCGTGTACTCGATGCCGCGAGCCAAACGGGATTAGAGCCGAATGCGGATCTTGCACGACTCATGTCGCTCTATCGTGTGTTTCTCCACGAGCGCGATCGTATGCAGGTGACCGATCACGAAGGGCTGGCCGGCCTGGCTGAGCCGTTGGTGGCCGCATCCGCTTTTCTGCAGCGACAACAGGGGTGTCTCTATTATGGTTTTTACGATGCGACCCAGATCCAACTCGATCTCTTTCAAGCGGTCGCCCGCGCCTATCCGACCACCCTGTTCTTCCCTCTGATAAAAGCGGCGCCGGCCTATGCGTTTGCCGAACGCTTTTACGAGCGCTACCTGTTAGGCCTCGTCGGCGAGGTGCAGGACGAACAACCGATCTGCACATCTCGTCATCGCGAACATGCGATGCCATTGGAACAGACGCGCCGCATCATGTCGGTGTCAGGGCCGGCCGATGAGTTGACGGTAGTCGCAAAGGATATCCTCAGTCTCGTCGAAGAACATGGCTATGGATTTCATGAAATCGGCGTGGTCGCCCGAACATTGACCGTTTATGAGACACTGCTGCCGCGAATTTTTGAACAACACGCGATTCCGTACACGACGACGATGGCGCGATCGTTGTCTGCGTTTCCGTTGGTGAGCACGTGTCTCCAGATGTTGGACCTGCGTGTGAATGGGTTTCGACGCGACCGAGTGTTGGAGTTGGTCTCCTCACCGTTTTTCCGCCTCTCATCTCAGGGTTCGACAGGGAGTAAACCGCGTCCGGACCTGTGGGATGCGGCCAGCCGTCGTTTGGGTATCACCAAGGGATTGGAGGAATGGCGGCGACTCACGGCCTATCTCGACAAGGATCTGCCGCTCCGCGATGACGACGAAAATGATGTCGTCGGCCCGCGGATTGCGTCCTCCCACATTCGCAACCTCTGGTCGGCTGTCTCCGCACTGGCCCAGGCGCTTGAACCGATTCCGGAAATCGGCACTTGGGAGGAGTACAGCGAACAGGTGCTGCAATTGTGCGAACGGTGGCTGGATGCCTCCGGCGGCACGGCCGGGTCGATGAGCGACTCCCAACCGGTCATCGACAGCTTGAAGCAGGCTTTAACGGAGTTGCGCTGGCTGAGCGCCATCCAGCCCGAAGTGTCCCTGGTGGAGTTTACCGCTGCGTTGCATCGCGTGATGGAAACAACGCTTCTGCCGGTCGGCCCTTCCTCCAGCGGAGGAGTGCAGGTGCTCGACGCCATGGCCGCGAGAGGGGTCGTATTCCGCGCGCTGTATGTGATCGGCCTCAATGAGAAAGTCTTTCCGCGTCACATTCGTGAGGACGCCTTCCTGCGGGATCGTGTCCGCCGATTTCTCGACATCGATCTCGGATTCAAAATTCAAGAGAAGCTCGACGGCTACGATGAAGAACAATTATTGTTCGCGTTGCTCTGCGGATCGGCACGGGAGCAGCTCACGCTCGTTTATCAACGAACTGATCACGCGGGGCGCGCGCTGTTGCCGTCTAGCTATCTTGTGGAAGCGCAGCGGATGATTGGCGGCGGTGAATGTGTGATTCCCCGCCGCCTCACGGGTAAATTTCAGGAGACCCCGCAGTATCACTCCGATCGGCTCACGCCCGCCGAACTGACCACCAAGTGTCTGTTGCAGCGACAGGTACCGCGCCGTCTGTTGGAAAGCTCGGGGTCGGGGCGGCTCGTGGCGAGAGGCTTGGTTGCGCTGCCGTTTCTGGATGGCAGCGATTCCAGCCTGGGTGTCTATGACGGCATCACCGGTCCCATTGAAGCGGTGTGGCACCGGATGACGTCCTCCGGTGTGTCACCCACGTCGCTTCAAGAATATGCGACCTGTCCGTTTCGTTATTTTGCGAAGCAGATCTTGAATCTTCGACCGCTCACCCTTCCCGAAACGATCGATCAGGTGGGGCCGGCTGAACTCGGCACGTTGGCTCATAGCATCTTGCGGCGCTGCCTCGAGTCGCTTAGGCATGATGGGTACTTTCAAGGGGCTCGTTCGGAAATCGATCCGGTGACCGTGTTAAGACAGGCCGCTCGTGAAGAGTTCGTGCGCTTCGCGAATACGCATCCCATCGGTTATCCGCTCGTGTGGCGCTTGCATCAGGAACGTCTCGTGAGTTTCTTGAGCGAAGTGCTTCGCGACGACCTGGAGGAGATGGCGCAAGAGGGATGGGAGCCGGTGCTCTTTGAGGAAGACTTTCAAGGGACGTTGAAAATGCAACCGCCGCTTTTGTCGGTCGACGTTCCCGAGATTCCTGTCACAGGACGATTGGATCGCGTGGACTGGTCTGCCAGTCGCAACGCCTATCGTATCATCGATTATAAATTTAAAATCGGGCGAACCGCTCAGCCCATCGATACCAATCTCGTCATGGGCGCGGCACGGGCCACACGCCTCCAACCGCCGCTGTATCTCACGATGACACAGGCGCTCGCGGCGCGCATGCCCGATACGTCGAGGGACAGTACCTGCCACGGCGTCTCGTTCTATTATCTCGCGCCGTCGTGGCAGACACCGTTGACGCGCATTGCCTTCCCCGGCAATGCATGGTCTTCCGCACTCACGATGCCGATGATGCAGGCGATCACTCACGTTCTGTCCGGCATCCGGTCGGGTCGATTTTTTATGTATACGAGCAAGTTCTGCGATCGCTGCGATTATCGGGTCCTATGCCGAAAGTCACATCAGCCGACGGTCTGGCGCGGGCGATTGGATCATGCGGTGGTCAATCCCTATCGCCTCCTTCGGTCGGCCACGGTGCGTAAGAGCGAGGCGGGGGAACCATTCGAATCATCGGAAACATCGGAAACATTGGAATGACGGCGCCCCTGTCCGACAGGCATGCGCGCGAGCGCGCCGCCACGGCAGACGACAGAAACATCGTCGTCACGGCGGGGGCAGGGACCGGGAAGACAACCTTGCTTGTCAATCGTCTCCTGCATCTTCTCTTGTATCGCCCTCATCCATTGGCCATCGGCGAAATCGTGGCGCTGACCTTTACCAACAAGGCCGCCGACGAGATGAAGCAGCGTTTGCGTCAGCGCTTGAGCGAACTGCCTGCGAATGAATTGGCGGGCGCCGCCCTTCGCGACCTGGACAAGAGCCAGATTGGCACCATTCATAGTTTTGCCGCGCATCTTCTCCGTTTATACCCACTCGAAGGCAGCGTGGATCCCGGATTCGAGCAAGACGAAGGCCGACAGTTCGACGAGTTCTTTCGGCAGGAGTGGACAACATGGCTGGACCAAGAATTAGGCGTGTCCGGATCGCATGAGGACATTTGGAGAGCCGCTCTCTCCGCCGTCACGCTCGACGAGTTGCAGGAGTTGGCGTGTAGATTGACTGGGGAGCTGATTCCCTTAGACGAGAGTCCAGCGCCCGATGCGCTCCCTCTGGTGATTCGCGAGTGGTTGCTCCGGCAGGCTTACCTTGCGAGGGAATTGCGGAAGACGCATCCCAAAACGAATATCCTCGAGCGCATGCTGGAAGACGCCGCAAGTTATCTTGAACGGGTCAGTGAGGATGGGCATGAGGCCGGTCTGCCGGCGGTCGAGTTGGATCGTGATGTGCCTCCGATCACGAAACAGTGGGCCTCTCACGAGTACGAGACAGCGAAGCGAACGATCCGTATCGCGCAAGCCGTTGCCAAAGTGCGAGTAGATCTTCTGCAGCCCATTGTCCAACTCCTCGTGCCTTTTGCGCGTGAGTGCCGGCGCCGTTTTATCCAGACCGGGTACGTGTCGTTCGACGGACTCGTCGCTCGGGCACGCGGCCTTTTGCGGGATCATCTCGTGGTGCGTCGCGAGTTGAAGACGCAGTTCCGGTCCATTCTCGTCGATGAGTTTCAAGATACCGACCCCGTGCAGTACGAAATGATTCTCTATCTGGCCGAAGCGCGAGATGGCGACGCGACCGACTGGCGTCGGATTATGTTGGAGCCCGGTAAACTGTTTATCGTCGGCGATCCCAAGCAATCCATTTACGCCTTCCGGCGAGCCGATATGGAGGCCTACGACACCGTGATTGAAGATCATGTCTTGGCGCAAGTGGTGCCCGGTGAGCGGCACGCGCTCCAGACAAATTTTCGTAGCCATGCGGGATTACTCGCGCCGATCAATGGATTGTTTCGTCGAGTCTTCCCCGAGCAAGCCGTTAAGGGTCTCCAGCCCCGTCATGACCCGCTTCTCGCGCACGAAGCGATGCATCCGCTGCCGGGAGAGCGGGTCGAACTACGGCTCATTCGTACCGAGGCGGAGCAGGCCGATGCGGACACGGTCGGACGGGCGGAGTCCGAGGAGCTAGCTCGGTGGTTGCGGGAGGATGTGCTGGACCGCGACGAAATCTTCGAGCAGGGCATGCCGGTAAAGGTCAAGCCGAGGCATGTGGCGATCCTTTTTCGAACGCTGACGGAGATGCGCGACTATCTGGAAGCGCTGCGTCGGCATCGTATTCCTTGCCTGACGGAAGGTGAGAAACATTTTTACGAGCGCCAAGAAGTCATCGATGCGATGAATCTTCTACGAGCGGTCGTGGAACCGCATGACCGGCTGGCTTTGGTCGGAGTGCTGCGATCGTCCTTAGGGGCGCTGCCGGACGCGCAGATAGAATTATTGAACCGACATCAACTCTTGGATTATCGGCTCACGAACACTCCGGCGTCGATCCCGGCTGAAGTGCAAGACGTGTACGCATCTGTCGCGCCGTTGTATTCGCTGCTGCGAGACCTGTCGGCCAGGCTGCCGCATCTTCCACTCACGGAGGTGGTCGACACCGTCCTCGCTCACGCTCCGTGCTTGGAACTGGCGGCGGCATCTATCGATGGCGAGCAGGCGGTTGCCAATGTGCTGAAGTTTCGTGACCTGGCCGTTCAACTTGCGGCGCAACCGATGATGACCTTGCACAGCCTTGTGAATGAACTGACGGCACGCGCGCTGGAGGTGCCCGAAGAGGCAGAAAGCTCGCTGGCCGAAGACGTGAGCGGCGAGGGGCAAGGGTTCGTTCGCTTACTGAGTATTCACAAAGCCAAGGGGCTGGAGTTTCCGATCGTGGTCCTCGCAGGCTTGCAGCGAGGCGTACATCGAGTGCCGTCACGAGTCGCGGTGGCACACGATTGGTCCTCCGGGATCGTCGGGATCAAGGTCGGCGATCTGCAGACGATCGGCGGCGTATTCGTCGAAGCAAAATTGGCGGAGCGCCAGCGTGCCGAGCAACGTCGTGTCTTATATGTGGCCATGACGCGCGCCAAACGTAAACTGGTCTTGTCGGCAGGCCTTCCGAAACAGCTCGCGCACGACAGCGCTCTGAAGATGATCATCGATGGATTCGGAATCGATCCGGATATCCTGAAGCCGGAATCCGAGGTTTCTTCAACCGATGTTTCTCTCGACGGTGGGATAGTCTCGATAACGGTAGTTTCCGGCAAGGCAGTTCCCTTATCGGCCATGCGTCGTGACGCGGTGGCATGGCAGGATCTCAATGATAATATCGAACACATCCAGGGCCGATGGAAGGCTCGTCTGCTCCGTCGCGACGAGTATGTTCAATGGCCGGCGGTGCTGAGTCCAAGCCTCTTACGGAGCCGGCAATCGGCTGACGGGACGAGCTATCGTTCCATGGGAGAAGGGCCGGATTCAGAAACGGCGCGACAGATCGGCACCCTGGTACATAGCATTCTTGAGCAGTGGGATTTTTCGAAAGACCCAGACGCATTGTCGCCGTATGTAACTTACAATAATAATCATGACAATAACATACAGGTAATTATTAAAGATATACTTTATATATTTGTGAAGTCCGACGTCTATCGAACGTTGCAGCGTGCGACAATCATCGGCCGCGAATTGCCTTTCGCGATGTCGTGGCCTTCTTTAGATAGGAAGACCGCGCCCTACGGTTCTGCGGAGTCTGTCATGGAAGGAATGATCGATCTGGTGTATCGTCTCGACGGCGAGATCTGGGTGGCCGATTACAAAACCGATCGTACCTCGCAGGAAGACGTCTTGGCGCGCGCAGAAGAGTATCGGACGCAGGCCGAGATCTATATGGAAGCCGTTGCTCGTTGTTTGGGAGTGACGCCGACGGGATTTCAATTTATCTTTCTTCGGACCGGGACGGTGGTTCCGGTTCTCTTGCAAGGAGGGCGTGCATGAAAGTCGGACCATGGGTGGTCGTCATGGCCATTATAGTGACAGCGTGCGCGAGTCGGCCGGCAGCGTCCGAGCGCACGTTGGCGGCTCCGTCCGGAGCCGTGCCCGCTGCTGCGAGTGCGATGCAAGAGGGCAATCGGCAGTTTTCGGCACGCCAATGGGAGGCGGCAAAAGCGCAGTATCAAGAAGCCATCAAGGTCCAGCCGACCTTGGCGGAAGCCCATTACAATCTGGCATTGGTCTATGACATGTTACGGGATGACGCCACGGCCAAACGCCATTTTATCGAAGCGGCGAATCTGGCGCCTGGGAACAAGGTGATTTGGGATGCGCCGCCGCTCAGACGGCATGGGGATGTGGATGCGCATCCCAAAGGTGGCGACACGATCTTTATGCCCGCCGTGCGCTAGTTCTTTGGGCAACCGCTTGACGGTGCTTCGTGTCAGACACGTTCCCTTGGGAGCGTAGAGAGTGGGTCATGAGGCCTCGCCGTCGTTCACACACCTTCGTGTTGGAACCCGAACAGTTCGAGAGTTTGGTCCAACAGGCCATTGATGGACTGCCGATTGAATATCGCCGTCTGCTGGAAAATGTCGCGATCGTTGTCGAAGACGAGCCGCCGCAGGCGGTCCTCGACGACTTTGGCCTGGAGTCCCCGGACGATCTACTCGGTCTGTATTCCGGCGTATCCCGAGACAACGATTCATTTTTCAATGCCGGCGGCCAATTGCCTGCCCGAATCTCTATTTACCGCGGGCCCATCATGCGCCTGTGCCGAAACGCCGAAGAAGTCGTGCAAGAAGTGCGCGACACGGTGGTTCATGAGATCGGCCATCATTTTGGATTGGGTGATGACGAGATGCCCTACTGACATGCGGCGATAGGTCCTTCTCCGTCAACCTGCCCATGAGTCGTGCGTTCTTTCCGGTAGAAGGATTGAAGTCGGCCACGGAGGGATCATAACGATGAGAAGTGGGGGCAGTTTGCGAGGCTCTTGGTCAGACGATGGGCCGCCGCCATCGCGATGGGAGCCGCTAGATGCAACCGGCGGCCACATCGTGGAATCGGGCGGTCTCGGCTGAATCGGTCTGGTCTATTGAAAGGGGAGACGCTCTGGATCGGACTCGGGCGCTGGACCGATTTCTGGCCGGTATCGAACGGCGCGCGTATCGGATGGCCCAGATCGCCACGAGAGATGCCGATGATGCCATGGATTTGGTGCAAGAGGCGATGCTCAAGCTGGTGCAGCATTATGCGTCGCGGGACGAAGCAGAGTGGGGGCCGCTGTTCCATCGAATCCTGCAAAGTAAAATTCGCGACTGGTACCGGCGTGCCTCCGTCCGCAACCGTCTGCGCGTCTGGTTCGGTCACAAGGAGGATGACGAAGAATCTAACGCGCTGGAGCAGGTTCCGGACACGTCTTCGGTGAATGCTGATAAACAATTATCCCAAAAGCGAGCGGCACAAGCGCTGGAAATCGCCCTTCGCGACCTGCCGCTTCGACAGCAGCAAGCGTTTCTCCTGCGTGTATGGGAAGAGGACGATGTGGCGGAAACGGCACGGATCATGGGATGCTCCGAGGGCAGTGTCAAAACTCATTTATTTAGAGCCGTGCACGCGCTTCGCGACCGATTAGGAGAGCATTGGCCGTGACCGACGAACGCGAACAACAAGTCATGCGCAACGCCAAAGCGGTGTTGGATCGCAGCGTTGAAGAATTGGATCAGCAGACCATCCTTCGTCTGCAACGAATGCGGGTCACGACCCTGACCGCTCGCCCACGTTCGGCTCGCTGGGTGTTCGCCGGCGGCATGGCGACATTGTGTGTTGGCGTCCTGGCCTCAGTGCTTTGGATTTCGAAGCCGGTTGCCGTGATGCCTGTGCACGAGGCGGACGACCTCGACGTTGTCACGGCCGCCGAGAATCTTGAATTTTACGACGAGATCGATTTCTATCGATGGTTGGCGGACCATCCCGGTGAAGGGTAACGGTCTATTGGTAGGGATCGTATTGATGATGACTCAGGCCGTCTGGGCCGGGTCGCTGCCCTCCGAATCGGAACCCCCGCTGGACATACTGGAGTTTCTGGGTACGTGGCAGACACCCGACGGCAAGGCGATCAGTCCATTTGATCTCGATGACGGCGCGGACTCGTCGTCTTTCATCGATTCAAAGCCACACCCCTCACAGGCCGGATCCAATTCGACGGAGGCCCCGAAGGATCGTACGGGGCGCACGCCGCCACGCCGAAAAGATCTGCCTCCAGAGAGATCTAATCAATGACCCTTTTCTGGGCAGTGTTATTCAATCTGCTCCTTTACGCGTCGGCCGGAGCGCAGTCGGAGATACCGGGCACGCCGTGGAGTCAATTGGCGCCGGAGGAACGGCAGACGTTGCAACGTTTTTCCGATCGATGGGATCAGTTGCCGCCGGAACGGCAGGAGCGATTGCGGAACGGCGCTCGACGATGGTCGGAAATGACGCCGGAACAGAAGGATATCGCCAAACAAAATTACCAGCGATGGCAGCAGTTACCACCGGAACAGCAGCAGCGCTTTCGGGAGCGGCTTGACCACTTTCGGCAGCTTCCGCCCGAGGAACAGCAACGGCTTCGGGGCACGCGGCAGTGGTTCAAAAGCTTGCCGCCCGAGCGTCGGCACGAATTGAAAGAACGTTGGAAGAATTTAAGTCCGGAGGAGCGACGGCAGTTTCGTCGGGAGATGCAAGGCGCAGGGCAGGGAGCCGGTGGAGGTCCCCCGCGATCTCGGCCGCATCGGCCTGCCCCCTGAGGCAGTCAGCGTATATTCGTCTGCGCGCGGTTCTGGAAGGAATGGAGATAGCCAAACGCCAGCATACAGGCGCCGATCAGCACCATGGGCGCGCTGAGGACTTGGCCCATGGTGATCGCCCCTGCAATGAAGCCTAGGTGCAGGTCCGGTTCGCGAAAAAACTCCACCACAATCCGGCACAGGCCGTATCCCATGATGAATGTCCACATGAGCGTTCCCGGCGGCCTCGGGCGCCGTCCTAACCACCAAATCACCAGAAAGAGTAAGCCGCCCTCTAGTGCGGCTTCATAGAGTTGCGAGGGATGCCGACATTCTGGTCCGCCGCTTGGAAAGACCATGCACCACGTGACGTCGGTCGGCCGTCCATACAGTTCTCCGTTGATGAAGTTGCCGAGCCGGCCGAACCCTAGCCCGATGGGAACCGTGATGGCCACAAGATCCGCAATGGTATAGACCGGAAAGCCCTGCCGCCAGCAATAGAAGAGCAGAGCGACCACGACTCCCAGCAATCCACCGTGAAAGGACATGCCGCCTTCCCACACCGCGAGTATCTTTGACGGATGCTCCAGGTAATAGGGTAGATTGTAAAACAGAACGTAGCCAAGACGACCCCCGGCAAAGACGCCCACCGCTCCATAGACAATAAGGTCATAGAGCTGCTCTTTGGTCATCGCAATTCCGCGTGCCGCCGCGCGTGCCTTAATCACGAAATAGGCGGTCGTGAGCCCAATGAGGTACATGAGACCGTACCATCGGAACTGCAACGGACCGAGCCGCAGAAACACCGGATCTATGTTGGGGAAAGGCATCATGGACTGGGCGCTGATAGTAGTGGAGACGCGACGGACTTTGCAATAGTATGGCGCGATGAACGTCACAGTTGCGATCGACTCGACGTCATGAAAATCTTCATCGTCCTGGCCATAGTCACCACCTACGTCTTTGCCTTCGGGGTGTCGGGGGGTATGGCGACCGTGGCAACCGCGAAATTGACCACATCATCACGCACGCTGGACGGAGAGGAGTTGCTGCGCATTGGGGATATTCACGAAGTACAGCATCACTGGCAAGAAGCGTTGCCCTATTATCAGCGGGCGTTGTCGGCTTTTCGTGAGAAGCGAAACCGGAAGGGAGAGGCGCGAGCGCTCTTGAAGATGGGGCACGTGCTCATGCAACAAGGCAAACTGGACGAAGCGTTGACCGCCGTGAATGAGTGTGTTCGCGTGGTGTCGGGGACTCGCGACAGCAAGATGCAGGCGCAGGCCCTTGTGCAGCGTGGACTCATTGCCGAAGTCTTGGAGCACGGAGCATTAGCCAGGACGTCGTATGAGGAAGCCCAGCATCTGTTTGAGAAAGCGCACGATGGGGAAGGGGCCATCGACGCCCGCATTAGGCTGGGATCAGTACTGGCAAGACAGGGAGAGCTCGATGCAGGATTGGCCTTGTTGCAGCAGGCGTATCAAGATGCACAACAGCAGTCGCTTCTGGCATTGCAAATGGCCGCTTTGCCAGGAATCGGACAGGCCCAATTGGAATTGGAACATTCGGACGCGGCACGTCGGGCGTTGGAGGATGGCCTCGCTCTCGCGCACGGGCTTCAAGACTTGAAGCAGGAGGCGCTGTTCAGCATGCGACTGGCTCAATTGAATCAATCTTCCCATGATTTTAAGGAGAGCCGGCAATTCGCACAGCGTTCGCTGATGCTCCATCAGGCCGTGCGGGATCGATTGGGAGAAGCCGACTCCCTGTCCTTATTAGGCACCTTGTACTTGAATGACAAGGATGAGGATCAGGCGCTCACCCACCATCAGCGGGCGTTGGAGCTTTATCGTGCGTTACGGCATCGCGCCCGAGAGGCGGGTAGCCTGACGAATCTTGGGATCGTCTATGAGCGCCAAGGGCTTAGTCCATTGGCCCAAGAAACCTATGGTAAGGCCATTTCTCTCCTTCAGAGCCTTCCCGAGTCGTCACCTTCGTCGATGTCCCGTTTCTGAGACGCTCATTCTGTCCTCGGTGTTGTGAAAAACGAACAGTCCCAGTGGAAGATTTCAGCCGCGATCGCAGAAAAGCCAGACTTTTACAAGATGGGCGCCACTGCTTCATTGGCACACAGAATGCTTCACGCACAGTGAGCGCTCAGAACATTTCTTTAAGGGTTCTCTGTCACCATAAACAAGGAGTGATCGCCATGTCGACGTCGGGGAAAATCACAGCGTTGGTAGCGGGCAGTGCGGTGATCGGCGCGGGCTTGGGCCTTCTATTGGCGCCACAAACCGGATCGGAAACGCGCAGGCAAGTTCGGCAGTATGCGAAGCGCACTCAGGACCAAGCCGTGCGATTGAGCCGGAGCGTGCAAGCGGGATTTACGCGCGCCGTCGAACACGGGAAGTCCTTGCAGGACATGCCGGGTCGCCGACCGGTTGAGGCGGCCTGACGCGCATTGATTCGTCTTCCTCCTTCGGAACGTGAGGCCTGCGCGGCACCGAGCGCAGGCCTCTCCACGTGTGCGCGTGCAATATTGACCCCTACTTCACCGGATGTTAGAGTCTGCCCCGGCAGGCGAAGGCACTAACATCGTCGTGACCATTCCTCGCACATAAACCAGATCGCGACGCATCGACAATTGGCTATGGCGCATCGTTGTCTTTTCCCCATTCAGATCTCCCTCTCGCCAGCATCCCCCGATGGATTTTGCGATTAACCATTCATCGACCAGGGTCATGGTCATGCATGCCGGAGTGGCGGAATAGGCAGACGCCTGGGACTTAAAATCCCATGGGCCGCAAGGCCCGTGCCGGTTCGAGCCCGGCCTCCGGCACCACTTCCCACCGAGTTAGCATTATATTTGATGGCCA
>Ga0111538_10000110_pt1 | contig 90303 bp, 83 predicted proteins | sample SoiMethybrSBSTD1_FD_79669 | JGI IMG/M metagenome (GOLD analysis project Ga0111538, IMG submission 79669) | Bulk soil microbial communities from a Populus tree surrounding site in Tennessee, USA - Soil MetaG P. TD hybrid SBSTD1 (version 2)... | ecosystem: Environmental > Terrestrial > Soil >...
CCAGCCGATGGTGCTCGACATCAGGGAAAGCGCGAAGAGGCCGCCGCCATTACCTCGAAGATGAGCGAGGACCTAGTCGCGCTGGGTGCACACTATTGACGCGGACCGTATTGGGGCGCCGGGCGTCCGACCTCCAACGCACCGAGATCCGGTGCGCTGCCCGTGAACCCATCAGTGACAGTTGGCAGCTTCATGCCGCGATCCACAGCCGCGGAACCGGCCCGCAGCGCGAAGTCGAGATCCTCACCCTTGTAGACCGTCTGGATGCGACTGCGGTCCTGCGCATCGAGGCGCGCCACTTTGACGAACACGTCGTAATCCAGCAACACGCTGTGCTGATCCTGCTTCGTTGCGGCGCCGTACTCAGGGAGTGTGGCGAAACCGCGAGACTCGATCGCGCGGTTCGCCACCGCCGGCCCGCCGCGCCCAACTGGTGCGGCACCGCGCCCGGCTGCCGCGGCTGCATCAGCGCCGCGTCCGGTTCCGGCGGCTCCGCCAGCTCCGCGTCCCTGGCCACCACCCGCGAGTGAGCTGTAGTCCGCCGCCTTGCTGAACGGCGGCGAGTTCCACTGAAACGCAACCGCAGCACCGGGGTTGGGCCGGAACCCGTTGTAGTCCGACGACGAGTAGTTCGTGTAGGTGTTGATGCTGAATATCGCCGGCGACGAGTTCTGGCCGAGGATCAGGTTGTTGCGCCAGTGGACGTTCGACGCGCCCTGTGCCGCAGTCTCCGACAGGATCGTGTTGTTGTAGAACAGCACGCCGGCCGAACCGCCGGTCAGGCGCGTAGAGCCGCCAGGCAGATGGTAGGCCACGTTCCGGATCCAGTAGGCCGGCCCGCCGATGATCGGCTGATTGCAGAAGGCGTGCGATGCCGAGTTGAGCATCAGGTTGCGCATCACGCGGATGTTGTGCATCCCGCCGTCCGTCTCGAACGGGTTGTCGTGAAAGTTGGTCATGTAGTTGTTGTAGAAGTCGATCGCGACCGGCCGCCGATCCCAATACGCCTTCGGCGGATACGCAGGACCACCTTCGGCGGCTGATCCATCGGGATTGCCGTACGTCTCGATGTCGATGCCGTCGTGAAAGTTGGCCACGTAGTTGTACGCGACGACGTGGCCGGGTCCATAGACCTTGACGGCGACGTACGACGCCATCACCGGAGGGAACTGCTGTCCTTCCACGCCGTCGAATGGCTGCCAGACGTTTCCCGCCCACCCGATGACGTGGTCCGGGTCGTTGCGGCCGTAGAACCAGTTGTCGGCGATGTAAAAATTGCTGGAACCTGAATAGTTGGTGAAGATCCCGGCGGCAACGTTCTCGAAACGCGAGCGCTTGACCGTCAGCCCCTTCGATCCGATCGCGAACTGCGTGCCGGCCCAGATGGCGATGTCGGTGTTCCGGAAGGTGATTCCCTCGAAGTAGTTGTAGTCGGCGGCCTTGACATCGAACAGCGCGAAGTTGCCGGCGCCGTCGAAGACCACTTCACCATCTCCTGCGGCCTTGATGACGATCGGGCGCTCTGGCGTCCCGTCGGCGGTCAAATAGTAGGTGCCGTCAAGGGGTACGGTGCGGTTAACGGCGGCGTTGTTGGTGTATTCGAGGCGGTTGTACTTATAGACGCCACTGTGAACGAGGATCGTGTCCCCCGGTCGTACCCGCGGGCGGCCGGCCGTCGCCCAGTCGGTTCCCGCACAGGTGAGGTTGTAAGCGCACATGAGCCCGTCGAATGCCGGCTCGATCCTCGTGCCCTTGAAGTCGGGCGGATAGACGTGAAACGTGCGGCCATCGACGGCAGGCTGTGGTTCGGCCCGTGTGCGTACCCGAACGAGCTTGATTCGCTCGCCAACGACGCCATCGGGATCCGAGGCCTGGAACCGGACCTCGTAGGCGGTATCCGGCTCCAGATCGAGCACGCTGCCCGCAAACATGTTCGGTGAGGTGACATCGAGCTGCCGCCCCTGCGCGATGCGCTCACCCTGCAGCCGCAGCAGCGGCAGCGCGTCCAGCCACGCCGTCGTTCCCGCGCGCCGATAAGACACGGCGACGGACGCATTTCGGTTCGCGTCGCCATCGACGAACCACTCGAATCCGAGATTGATCAGCGTCGGAGGTTCGACGACGAAGTCGCGAAGCGTGAGGGCGTTGCCGCTCTGCGCCGATCCGAGATCACCGGCGATCACGATGATCGCCAGCCCCAGTCCGAGCCACCATTTGTTCATCGCAGCCTCCTTGCCCTCATTGCTGGTCGCCAAGTGTAACTTCCGCTGTCCGCGTAGAACCACGCTCCCTGGGCGGGCGGCGCGCCATCCTCCGATGCTGCACCAGATCAGAACCCCACCGTGGCGACACCGAGGCCGGCGAGCGCAGCGCCGATCAGAGGACCCACGACGGGAATGACCGCATAGCTCCAATCCGAATCGCGCTTTCCCGGAATCGGCAGCACCGCGTGCGCGAGACGCGGACCAAAATCGCGCGCCGGATTGATCGCATACCCCGTCGTGCCGCCGAGTGACAGGCCGATCCCCCAGACGAGGCAGCCGACGAGAACCGGTCCGACGCCGCCAGCGATCGGACCGCCGGATGCCACCCGTCCGGAAAAAATGGCGGCGGCAACGAGCGTCAACACGAACGTCCCGATCACTTCGCTGGCCAGATTCGATCCGACATGGCGGATGGCCGGAATAGTACAGAAGCTGCCCAGCTTCAAATCCTTGTCGGTTGTCAACGCCCAGTGCGGGCCGTAATGGACCCAGACGACGACGGCGCCAAGGAATGCACCGGCAAGCTGCGCCAACGAATAGGGCACGAGCTTGTCGAAATCGCCGCTCGCTACGGCGGCGCTGAGCGTCACCGCCGGATTCAGATGCGCGTCAGCACTGCCGCAGGCAATGGCCGTGAACACCCCCGCGAGAACGGCAAATGCCCACCCGGCCGTGATGGCGAACCAGCCGGCATTCTCGCCTTTCGATCGCTTGAGGAGGACGCCCGCCACAACCCCGTTGCCGAGCAGAATCAGGATGAACGTCCCGACAAATTCGCCAAGAAGCGGTGAGGCCAATCAGGTCCTCCTGTCAGCTATTACGCCCAATCCAGCGACCGGCTGACGGCCTTCGTCCATCGCCGCAGCATCTGCTGCCGCACATCATCGTTCATGTCCGGCAGCCATCGGCGGCTCTCGCCCCAGCGCGAGCGCAGATCGTCGAGGTCGCGAAAGATGCCGATCGCCAAACCGGCCGCGAATGCCGCGCCAAGGGCGGTGGTTTCCTTGATCGTCGGCCGGACCACCGGCCGGTTGACGACATCCGCCTGGAACTGCATGAGCAGCTCGTTGTCCGTCATGCCGCCGTCGACACGCAGCGTCTCGAGTGTGATGCCCGAATCCTTCTCCATCGCCTGCAGGACTTCCCACGTTTGAAACGCCGTCGCTTCGAGAACGGCGCGGGCGACGTGACCGCGATTGGCAAAACGCGTCAGGCCGAAAATCGCTCCGCGCGCGCCGTCGTTCCAGTGCGGGGCGTAGAGACCAGAGAAGGCAGGCACGAAGTAGACGCCGCCATTGTCGGACACAGTCTGCGCGAGCGTCTCGATCTCCGGACTGCTGTGAATCAGGGCGAGGTTGTCGCGCACCCACTGCACGAGAGCACCAGTGATCGCCACACTGCCTTCAAGCGCGTAGCAGGGCGCCTCGGCGCCCATCTGATACGCGACCGTGGTCAACAGGCCGCATCGGGAGCGGACCGCCGTGCCGGCGGTGTTGAGCAGGAGGAAGCACCCGGTACCGTAGGTGTTCTTGGCTTCCCCCGCCTGAAAACAGGTCTGACCGACGAGGGCGGCCTGCTGGTCGCCGAGAATCCCGGTGATTGGCACACCCTGGATCGGCTCCGCGGTGGCGACGCCGTAGCGTTCGCTGCTGGAGCGGATCGCAGGCAGCATGGCGCGCGGAATCTCGAACGCCTGCAGCAGGTCATCGTCCCAGGCGAGGGTATCGAGATTCAGCAGCTGCGTGCGGCTCGCGTTGGTTACGTCCGTGATGTGCAGGCCGCCGTTCACGCCGCCAGTAAGTTGCCACACCAGGAACGTATCGACGTTGCCGAACAGCGCATCTCCCTTTTCGGCGAGCGCGCGCGCGCCGGGCACGTGATCCAGAATCCATCGGATCTTCAGACTGCTGAAGTAGCTCGAGAGCGGCAGACCGGTGCGCGAGCGGAAGAATTCGGCTCCCAGCCGTGAGCTGAGACTGGGGATATAGTCGGCGACGCGCGTGTCCTGCCAGACCAACGCGTTGGTCAGCGGCGCGCCGGATCGGCGATCCCACACCAGTGTCGTTTCCCGCTGGTTGGTGATGCCGATGGCGGCCAGGTCCCGCGCCTGCAGCCGTCCGGCGCGGAGCGCACCGGCGATGACGGTCTGCGTGTTACGCCAGATTTCAACCGGGTCGTGTTCGACCCATCCTGCCTGCGGGTAAATCTGCTCGTGCGGCTGCTGGGACTCGGCGACGATCCGCGTCGATTCATCGAAGATGATGAATCGTGTGCTGCTGGTGCCCTGGTCGATCGCTCCCACGTAGCTCGGCACGACGCTCCTCGCTGTCGATTACCGTGGAGTGGCGGTAGACGACATCGCGATATTGCCTGGTTTCATTCTCATCGAGTCCGTCGACGACTGACGTGAGAGCGAAATCGATCCAATTAGACGGAAATTTGCATGGCCTACCGCCTGCACACGAGCGGCATTCTAGGACCATCACTCTCGCCGGTGGCCGACAAAAGATAGCACTCGCGTTGACACCGGCGACCTGCGCGTCCGCTCCGCGGCTGTCCAGGCGATTCTCACATATGCTGCCTCGGCACAACGGGAGGTCACGATGAAGTTGCGATTGATGATGTTCACGGTGGCGATTCTACTCGTCGTGCAAGGTGGAGCGGCGCAGCAGCCTGCCGGGCCCGCCGCAAGCCGCACGCCGGCGGTGAGGTCGCCGGAAGTCCATCCCGATCGCCGAGTAACGTTCCGTGTCTACGCGCCCAAAGCCACCGACGTCACGGTCTCGGGAGAGTTCGAAGTCGGCGCTCCGGCGCACAAGATGGTGAAGGATCCGCAGGGTGTGTGGAGCGTGACGATCGGGCCAGTCGAGCCGGAGAACTACGAATACGACTTCATGGTGGACGGGGTGCAGATGCTCGACCCGCGCAACCCGGCGGTGAAGTACAACCGCGGCCCGGCCGCGATCTCGAGCCTGCTCGACGTCCGCGGCACGACGCCGCGCTTCTTCGACATGAAACCCGTGCCACGCGGCAAGGTCGAGATGCGGTTTTACACGTCGAAGACGACCGGCGAAACGCGCCGCATCCACATCTATACCCCGCCCAACTACGAGAAGCTCAGCTCGCGCCTGCCCGTGCTGTATCTGCTGCACGGCGGTGACGGCGACGACAGCGTGTGGACGGCCTTCGGCCGCGCGCACGTCATCCTCGACAATCTCATCGCCGAAAGGAAAGTTCAGCCGATGCTCGTCGTGATGCCGAACGGCTATGCCTATGGGTGGGATTCCGCTGCTGCGGCGGACAAACAGCAGACCGACTTTCAGAAGGACTTCATCGACAATCTGATTCCCTTCGTGCAGTCGAACTACCGCGTCTCGACCAACCGCAAACATCGGGCACTGGCGGGGCTGTCGAGAGGAGGCGCGCAAACACTCAGTATCGGCTTGCGGAATCTGCAGCTGTTCAGTCGCCTCGGCGTCTTCAGCGCCGGCAACAACAATCCGCAGGAGGCGTTCAAGGACGTTGCCGCGAACGCGCAGAAGGTCAACGAACAACTCGACCTGCTGTGGATTGGCGCCGGCACTGACGACTTCGCCATGGCGGGGGCGAAACGGATGGCCGAGTTCCTGACCGCGAGCAAGATCAAGCACACATTCCGCACGACAGACGGCGAGCACACCTGGATCGTCTGGCGCCGCTACCTGCAGGAACTGGCGCCGCTGCTGTGGGACAGCAGGAATTCGACGTAGCAAACCGACCGAATCGCCTCACGCCATCGTCACGTTGGTGCGGCCGCGACTCGCACGAACATCGGGATTGATCTCTACAACTGGGTCTCGTTGGTCCGGTGGGGGAGAGTTTGTCCGAGGCAAGGGACATGCACTCTTTCCAGGCGGAGGAATGTATGTCGAGATTCTTCGTCTACGGCGTCGTCGCTGCGGCTCTGATCGCCGTCGGGAGGCCAGCCGGAACATAGGCCAACCTGATCACATCCTCGCCAAACCGGTCATGAGTCATAAGGCGGAGTGGCGGCCGGGGTCCGGCGAAAGGGCTTGCCGTGACCAAGCACGACGGCGGTGCAGGTAGATTCGATACTCATCGATCAGGCCAAGCTCGGTGAGGCTGTGCCCCAGGCGTGAGCTCACGGGCGACGGGTTGAGCGTGGCCGCAACCGAAAAAGAAAAGCGGACCGTCCGCGCAAATGCGAATGGTCCCCTCAAATTTTGTGGTTGCGGGGGCTCGTAACCAGCGGTACTTGCAGCTGTGGAGCGGGGCGGCATGAGTCAGCGGCAGCTCATCGTTGTATCGCATCCGCAACGAATCGACGGTGGCCGGGCGCCAGTCACAGCCTACGAACTGCGCCTGAGCGATGGGCGGCCCTGCCGCGTGCCGAGGCGCCGCGTGGGCACTGGCTCCTAATTCTTCTCGTAAAGGCTGGTGGGGTTTAGCGGTTGTGACAGGTTGTACTGCGACTGCTGCACTTGGAGCTCCACATTGTCAGCACCCACCTTTGCTTGAGCGCTGGAAGGCGCCTTGAAGTTTATGAACCTGTCCTCACAGCAGTTGTGGAGGTAGAACACGTACGGGTCGCTCGTGCCCGCGTCGATCTTTGCGATAGCGATTGGCCATGCTCGGCTCAGCGTAATCTCGCCCTGCTTCAGTGCGCGCGGCTGCTCCGGCACTGATACAGGTCGTCGCATCTCGTATCGGAAGTCCATGGTCACATCGACGAGCAGCGACCCTGTGTAGTTCGTGAGCTCGCACCGATACCCCCACTCCGCCGCTCCACTCCAATTCCACTCACCGCCCGACTGCACAAAGTACTCTATCAGTCCGCCGCCACCGTTCTCCTCAGGTAAAGGCTGCGGCACAAGTGCGTAGATGCGACCGCTGGCTGGAGGTTTCTTCGGCATTGTGCCCACGCGGCAGTCGAGGAATAGGGTCCGATCAGCTTTGCCGACTTGGCTTGCCGGTTCACTTGATGTTTCCGCAGCTGCGGGTGGCGGCTGCGGCTCGAATCTCCAGCGATGGGAAGTGTGCTTCCTGGCGTCTCTCTGGTATGGACAGGGTCAGTTGGAGTTGGAACGGACACCGGTGACGGCGGGGCTTCTGCCCTCGACGGGTCGCCGATGACAGCAGACTTGCTGTAAACGAAATAGCCTACGACCAGTGCAGCCAGCATTGCGACGGGGACTACTGCCGCCGGTTTCCACGTTCTCGGACGGGCGCCCGAATCCACAGGCGCGCGCGGTGGACGCAGCGGTTCGACGCTCGCGTCGTTATTGCGTACGACGACTTGAGAATGCAGCTGCAAGAAGCCGAACCGAGTGGTCGCCGTTGTTCGACTTGCGTCTGTGAAGTAGCTGTAGATATGGTCGGCCCCAATAACCACCGACTGGCCCGATTTAGTGTTAATCAGCTTCACCGCGTCAGTGCCCAACGCTTCGACGGTCCAGTCGTCATCGCGCTCGTCGCCGCGACCTCCCTTGGCTGGAGGTTGCAGCCGCACGACCTGTCCATGCAGGTTCTTGAGCTGAGACTTGTTCATCCGTTCTCTTCGCGAGAGGCTACGTCCGCAGCGGGTTGGTAGGGATCTGGCCCAACTCGGTCGTGAAGAGCGTCCCTCGATGTGGGAGGCGTCCACTGAAGATCAAGCCCTTTGCGGAGTCGGGCGAGCGCACGTCGCCGGGCGGCTGTGAATGAACTGGACCGTCGAGGAGCGGCCTTGTGTTTCAGAGCCATCGGAAGGTGTGCTCAAGCTGCGACGACGCTGATCCGACCAGTCCTCCGCGAGCGGGGCTTCCGTCGAATCACAATCTGTACGTCCTGGTCGAGGGCCGTCAATAGGTTCATCAATCGCTCGACGGAGAAGCCGGCCAGCTTGTAGTGACGAAGCGTCGAGACCTTGGGCTGCGTGACGCCCAACACGGTCGCGGCATCGGCCTGAGAAAGCCTGCGTGCCTTGAGCACTTGATTCAACGCATACGCCAGTCGCAGCTTGGCTTGATGTTCTCCGGCATTGGGGAACCCGAGGTCAGCAAACACATTCGTGGTGCCGCGGGTGACCCGTTTTCTCCGTTCAGCGTTGGGTCGCGCCATAGTTTACTGACGATCATCCCAGTTCTGGGATAATCACGCAACAAGACGAATTGTCAGGCTCGGACTCGCAGCTTGGCGCGATACACTTAGCAATGCAGGTCTCAGTTGAAGCGTCAAAAGTGATCGGACATCAAGGCTCACACGAATTTTGAGACCCGCGGTCGGGTCGATGACGAATCGCGAGACCTGTCCGACGAGCTACGTCGCGCAACCGTCTGACCGGCGGTGTGGAGTCCCCCTACGGAAACCCGAGAACCTTGAACCGCGGCTTGGCCGTTCTGCGAGGGAGCTCTTGGGTAGGGGTGAAAAATGGCCCAAAAAACACTGAAACCGGCCTTGCGGCCGGTTTCGCACCCTCTTCCCGAAGAAGGAGGGGGGATTGATGTCTATGAGTGTACGCGGTCGAGGCGAGGCGGTCAAGCGCGAGGGGACGATCGGCCATGGCTGACGTCGTCGTCTACGTGGACGGGTTCAACCTGTACTACGGCTCGCTCAAGCGAACCCCGTACAAGTGGCTCGACCTCGGTCGTCTGTGCACCGCGATGCTGCCGAGCGACCGGGTGACCGCGATCAATTACTACACGGCTCGAATCAGTGCGCGCCCCGGCAATCCAAGAGCGCCGAACGATCAGCAGATCTACCTGCGAGCCCTTCGCACGATTCCGAACCTTTCGATCACGTACGGCCACTTCATGACCCATTCCGTTTCAATGGCCCTCACTGGCGTGACGCCGACCAAGCGCGTGTGGGTCGATAAGACCGAGGAGAAAGGCTCGGACGTCAATCTTGCGTCGCATCTGCTTCGAGACGCCTTCCGTGGCGCATTCCAGGTGGCGGTGCTGATCACGAACGACTCGGACCTCGCCGAGCCGGTGAGGATCGTGCGTCAAGAACTGAACCTGCCGGTCGGCATCCTCAACCCCCATCAGCACCACAGCACCGAGCTGAAGCGCATCGCAACCTTCCTGAAGAGGATCCGGCAAGCCGACCTGATTGCGAGCCAGTTTCCCGCAGCGATGACCGATGCGAAGGGCGCTTTCCACAAACCCGCGTCCTGGTGACCTTCGGTCATGAAGTCAGAGCGCTCAACACTTTTAGAGCTTCACCGATCTCCAGACCCTTGGCTTCGGCGGGACCGAGAAGTTCGGTTGGCGTCCGACGGTCGACGTCGGCCTTCCGGTGCGGGTTCACGGCCTTCAGATTGTAGACGGCGTTCTCGATGTCGTCGGTCCAGTTTGTCTTCTCGCACCTGCTCGATGAGATCGGAGACCTGGCGCAACAGGGTTCGCAAGACGGCCTCAGTATCTGTTCTCAGGCCTGTCGAAATGCGGCGCCTGCGGCGCCGGGTTCATCATGGCCGGTCGCAATCGCCTCGCATGCTTCGGTGCGCGCGAGAAGGGCACCTGCGAGAACCGCCTGACGATCAGGCGGGACGAAGTCGAGGCGCGGGTGCTGAGAGCGCTCGAGGTGAAGCTCCTGAATCAGGATCTCTTCGAGGAGTTCTGCGAAGAATTCACGCGCGAGATGAATCGGCTTCGAATGCAGGAACAACGGGAAGCCAGGCTCGCCCCCACGGAGAACCCGCGCCCGCTCCTGCATCCGCAGATGGCCAGGATCTACCGCGCGAAGGTCACGGAGCTCGCGAAGGGCTCTCCAGGAGCCGGACAGCCGGTCTGAGGCGACCGAGGCGCTGCGCGGCCTCGTGGACGCCATCGTGCTCACGCCAGACCAGGGCGGCGAGGCACTCCAGATCGAGTTGAGGGGGAATTTAGCGGCCATGCTGGGGGCGACCGTACAAACGAAGAGGTCGTCGGGATCCGACGACCTCTCCCTGCAAGTATCTTTGGTTGCGGGGGGGGGATTTGAACCCCCGACCTTTGGGTTATGAGCCCAACGAGCTACCGGACTGCTCCACCCCGCGGCACGGACGTTCGAACCGCTCGATTCGTGGGAATCGCCGATTCGTTGTAGGAAAGCGCTGAAAACGATGAGCGAGTCGCATGTTGCGGGCGATCCGGGCGACTCGAACGTTTCAATCTAACACGGGCTTCCGCCGCCGTAAAGGGTCACCGCAGGTCGAACGTTCTCTTGCCGACGGTAATCAGCTCGGCGCGCAGCTCGCCGGCGGTCCGTTTGCTGACGAAGCCGCGGACGGCGACGCTGACCCCCGGCTTCAGCATCTGTTCCGTCAGACCGCGGAAGTCCATCCTCACCGGCGGTGCCAGAATCACCGTCCACCGCTTCCCGTCGACGTCGAGCACGATGACGCCGTACGGCGCGTTGCCGTAGCGCGTCTCCTTGATGATGCCGGTGAATTGCTGCGGCGTCGCCTGATCGTAGCTGCCCCAGTCCCGTTCCGTGCCGTAGACGACATTGACGTCGCTCTCCTGTGCGCCTGTCCACGGCGTGATCGATTTCTCGAGCAGGGAAGTGAGGTTTCCCTCCATGCACGAGTACTCCATGATCTCGACCGCCGGCGTGAGGACGAACACACGGTCATTGCTGATCGGCCGTGTATAGGTTTTGGGATCGTCGAGCACCCACGAGAACTGAATGTGCCCATAATCCGGCCGCCTGAACGTCATCGTCAGCTTCGCCTGAGCGCTCATCGGATGACCGATGGTGCCGAGCTTGGTGTAGCCGTTGAAGTTCACGGCTTCGATGACGAGCGCATCACCCTCCCAGCGGCCACGTGAATCACCGAACCAGGTCGGCGGCCAGTCGGTGCGGTGCGGCAGGCCCTCGGTGTTCACCGCCTGGAACATCGTGCTCTGTTCGAAGAGGAAGGCGATGTACTCGTTGTTCTGAACGATCTGCATCGGGTGCGGCGTGAACGATCGGATCCACCCGAACGGCATGCAGCTGCCCGCGTAGTCGCCGTCCTTGACCGGGTTGTAGTTGTCCCACTGCGCCTGCCCCCAGGGCGTGAAGGGGAGCGGGTTCGGTTCGCCACGGTTGCTCGTGCCGTTCGCGTTGGTGAACGTCTGGGTCAGATCCTGCGTGCCCGGGCGGGCCCAGATGCCGCTGAAGTCCGGTTTCCCATTCGGCAGCCGCGGCGCCGGCGCCTTCATGTCCACCTTGGCGTTAATCGATTGCGCCGCCGCAGGCGCGTGACCGACGAGCCCCAATGCGACGAGGACGATGAACGACAGCGGGTGTCTCATGATGACTCCCTTACGCATGGAGAGCGGACGGCGAGGCGCGGTTCCGCGGCGGGGATTATACGGGAGTTATGCGAAGGTGGAACGACCCGAACGATTCGAACGACCCGAACGATTCGAACGATTCGAACGACCCGAACGATTCGAACGACTTACTTCTCGCCCGGCCGCGCGTCCGCGGGACCGACGTCGCGGAGGATGAACATCTTCTCGCCGCGTTTGATCAGCCCGAGGTCGCGGCGTGCCAGTTCCTCGATCGCGGCGGGGTCGTGCCTGAGGCGATTAACCTGCGCCCACAATCTCGCGTTCTCGGCCCGCGCGGCAGCCAGCCGCTGGTCGAGCGCCTGAACATCCTGCCGCTTCTTCAGCAGCTGCAGGACGCCCCTGTCGCCGACGACTGCATCCACGACGAGGACGCAGCCGATGAAGACGAGCAGATACTGCACCATCCGGCGCCCTTTCGGCCGGCGGATCAAAGCGGCGAGTCCTGTGTCAGCGTCCTTTTTCACGGTCTGGTCGTGGGAGAATAGCGCGTTTCGATCCCGAGTACAAGTTCCGGCGCCCGAAAGGGACCGCCCTACAAGTACCAGAGTCTTTCGGCGAGTACAAGAGAAAACTTGAGCTCAACCGTACCCTCATCCGTCGTCCTCGTGCTGACGACGGTCGCCGCGGAAGCTGACGCCGCCGCGCTGGCCCGCACGCTCGTGGACGAGCGGCTCGCCGCCTGCGTCAATATCCTGGCCTCCATGACGTCCGTCTATCGGTGGAAGGGTCAGGTGGAGCAGGACCGCGAGCAGCAGATTGTAATCAAGACGACCAGCGAGCGGCTGGCCGCGCTGGAGGCACGGGTCCGTCAGCTCCATTCCTACGAACTTCCGGAGTTCCTCGTCCTCTCCGCCGAAGGCGGGTCCGCCGCCTACTTGGCCTGGGTCGAAGACGCAGTCCGCCGATAGCGGATGAACTCGAAGAACATCGGCAGCAGCGAGACCACGACGATTCCGATGGCGACGAGCGAGAAGTTGTTCTTCACGATCGGCACGTTGCCGAACAGGTAGCCGGCGCCGAGGCAGACGGCAACCCAGGCGACCCCTCCCGCGATGTTGTAAAACGCGAACGTCGGCGACGGCATCTCAGCCACTCCAGCGACGAACGGCAGAAACGTCCGCACGATCGGCATGAATCGGGTCAGCACGATCGCCTTGCCGCCGTGACGCTCGAAGAACTCGTGCGCGCGGGTGATGTAGTCCGGGTTGATCCAGCGGCGCCATCGCGGATCCGTCCGCGAGAGGTGGATCAGCCGCGTCCCGGCAAACCTGCCGATCGCGTAGTTCGTAAAGTTGCCGGTGACCGCGGCGGTGATGAGCACCGCGGCGGCGATGCGTGCATCCAGCGCTCCGCTGGCGCCGAGCGCGCCGGCCGCAAAGAGCAGAGAGTCGCCGGGAAGAAACGGCGTCACCACGAGACCCGTTTCCGCGAACACGATCAGAAACAGGATCGCGTGAATCCAGATCCCATACGTGCCGACCAGTTCGAGAAGGTAGGTGTCGGAATGCAGCAGCAGGTCGACGAGTTCCATGCTTCTAATGGACCGTATCAGCTGGAAGAGTACGAGTTACAACAGGCTGTCGATGCTGAGTGTGCCGGCGGCGACAACGGCGCGGCCGGTCCTGCCTTGGGAAGGACATACCATTAAACGGCGTCGAGCGCCTGGGCAAGGTCCTCGCGCAGGTCATCGACGTCTTCGATGCCGACGGACACGCGGACGAGATCGTCCGTCACGCCGATTCGCTGACGCTGCTCGGCCGGCACGGAGGCATGCGTCATCGATGCGGGATGGCTGATCAGGGTCTCGACGCCGCCGAGGCTTTCCGCCAGCGCCATCAGCTGCACGGAGTTCAGCAGCCTGCGCGCCTTCTCGAGCGATCCGAGCCGGAACGAGATGATGCCGCCGAAGCCGCACATCTGGCGTTTCGCCAGTTCGTGATGGGGATGATCGGGCAGGCCCGGATAGTGTACCTGTACAACTTTGGGGTGGTCGGCAAGGAACTCGGCCAGCGCCTGCGCGTTCGTGTTGTGGCGTTCCATCCGGATCGGCAGTGTCTTCGTGCCGCGCAGCACCAGCCAGGCGTCCATCGGACCGAGGATGGCGCCTTCAGCGTTCTGAATGAACCGCAGCCACTCGACGTGCTCGTCACGGACTGCCACCACGATGCCGCCGATGCTGTCGCTGTGGCCGTTGAGGAACTTCGTCGTGCTGTGGACGACGATATCGGCGCCAAACTCGATCGGGCGCTGGATATACGGGCTGGCGAAGGTGTTGTCGACCACGACGAAGGCATTGTGGCGGTGGGCGATGTCACAGGCGGCCCGCAAATCCGTTATACGCAGAACGGGATTGGTCGGCGTTTCCAGAAACAGCATCTTCGTCGACGGGCGGAACGCCTGCTCGATCAGCGCCGTATCCGAAGTGTCGACGTAGCTGAAGTCGAGCTGGTATTTGCGCAGCACCTGCTCGAACAGGCGATACGTGCCGCCGTAGGTGTTATCGGTGACGACGACGTGATCGCCGGACTTGAGCAGCGTCATGATGGCGCCTTCGGCGGCCATGCCCGACGCGAAGGCGAACCCGGCGCGGCCGCGCTCGATCGCCGCGATGTTGCCCTCGAGCGCCGCCCGTGTCGGATTCTGCGTGCGCGCGTACTCGTAGCCCTTGTGCCGGCCGAGCGCCTCCTGCACGTACGTAGATGTCTGATAAATAGGAGTGATGATGGCGCCGGTGGCTGGGTCGGGCTCCTGGCCCGCGTGAATGCAAACGGTGCTGAATCGTGCGTTATCGCGTAACTTCAAGGTGATTCGAAGGTTACCTTAGACTAGACGCCGAGACCAGAGGACCACGACGTGCCTGTCCCCTCGCCCTCGCTGCCATCGGCGTCGCGCGGCGTGCTCATCCGCCACTGGCTGACGCGTACGCTGAGCGGCCGCGCCATCTTGTCTGGCCTCTCGATCAAGGTGTTCGCCTTCCTCGCGAAGCTCGCCATCGGTGAGTCCTCGTTGCTGCAACTGCTCGACACCGTCGGCGACGTGGCGTTAATCGTCGGCTCGCTGATTCTGACGTACCGGTTGTTCGTCGACCTGCGGCAGCACGTGCTCTGGCGCGTCAGCCGCAAGCTGACGGTGTCCTACATCTTCATCGGCCTCGTTCCGGCGCTGCTCATCATCGTGTTCTTTCTCGTCGCCGGCATGCTCCTGTTCATCAACGTGGCGGCGTACTTGATGAAGGCGCAGCTGACGCAGCTCGTTGATCAGACAACGTTCGTCGCCGAGTCCACCGAGATCGGGATCCACCGCGCGCGTGGGACCGAAGACGTGCAGGGCACACTGCAGGCGCGTTTGGCGACGCTGGCGTCCCGATATCCGGCCGCTTCGATTGCACTGGTGCCATCAGCCACATGTGGCCAGCGGGTGGTCGAGCCCGTCCGCATCCCCGCAACAGCTGTCGGTGTCTGGAGCCATACCGCGCCGCCGTCCGCCCTGCCCGCGTGGATCGACTGCAACGGCTATGCGGGACTGGTGACGTACACCGAAGCGGGTGTTGAACGGATCACCGCGCGCACCGTGTTCCGTTCGCCAGGTGCCGGCCACGCGGTCATTGTCGATGTGCCGATCGACGCCAGTGTGGTGCGGGCGTTCCGCGAGCGCATCCAGGCGTCGATCGCCGGGCTCGCAGTGGCGGACGCGCCGGCGATTGACCAGAATTCGGTGGCCGATCCCGAGGCTGACGCCAGACCGCTGGCGCTCGACGCCGGCACCGACGCTGCAGATCAGAGCGGTCGGCGGTGGCTCGCGCTGTTCGACTTCCGGCAGTGGTCGGACGGCGCACCCCAGGTGCTGATCGTCAGCTTCCGCATGGCGATGCGCGACATCTATGATCAAATCGCCATAACGTCCCGCCTGCTTCGACTGACCCCCGGTCAGGCGCTCGTCATCGTGCTCGCCGTCGTCGGCGGCCTGTTCCTCGTCATCCAGGCGGTGGCCTTCTCGATGGGGCTGGCGCTGGCGCGATCGATCACGGGCTCTGTCCATGAGCTGTTCGCCGGGACCGAGCGCGTGCGCCGCGGAGATTTCACCGGACACGTCGCCATCCGTTCGCGCGATCAGCTCGGCGAACTTGCGCAGTCGTTCAACTCCATGACCTCGAGCATCGAAGATCTGCTGCAGCAGAAAGCCGAGAAGGAACGGCTGGAGCAGGAATTGCGCATCGCCCGCAACATTCAGATGTCGCTGCTGCCGCAGGGCCCACTGGCGATGCCGGGCCTGACGCTGACCGCACACTGCGAACCCGCACGCGAGGTCGGCGGCGACTACTACGATTTCCTGCCGCTCGACGACCACACAGTCGGCATCCTCGTCGCCGACGTCTCGGGAAAGGGAACGTCGGCTGCCCTCTACATGGCGGAACTGAAGGGGATCGTTCTGTCGCTCAGCCAGCGGCATCGATCGCCGCGCGACCTGCTCATCGAAGCGGACCGCATCATCTCGCGTCACCTCGACAGCCGCAGCTTTATTACAGTCACCTACCTGGTGATCGATCTCCGTGCCGCGACGCTGCAGTACGCACGCGCCGGGCACTGCCCGCTGGTCTACGTGCCGGGACCGTACGCCGCCAGACGCGTCCCGCAGCTGATGGCGCCCGATGGGCTCGTGCTCGGCCTGCAGCTCGATGAAGGGCGGACGTTCGTGCGGCTGCTGGAGGAAGTGACGATTCCGGTCGGCCGCGGCGACCTGTTCGTCCTTTACACAGACGGCCTGAGCGAGGCGATGAATGCGGACGGCGACTGCTTCGGAGACGGCCGGCTGGCCAACCTCATTGGTCAGCACGCGGATGTCGGCGCCGACGAGTTGCGCGAACGGATTCTTCGCGAGATCGACGCCTTTACCAGCTCCGCGGTCCAGCAGGACGATATGACGATGGTGCTGCTGCGGGTGGAGCAGGTCGGGGAGACGTCGACGCTGCCGGCGCTGGCGCACGCCGACGCATGAGCGAGCCTGTCGTCGTCTTCACGACCTCGTCCGACATCGAAGCCAGTGTCGTTATCGCGCTGCTCGACAGCCATGGCATCCAGAGCTTCCGGGCGACTGGCAACGCGAACGCGCTGTGGCCGATGGCCGTCAACCCGCTCGGCGGTCAGATCCGCGTCGCCGTTCCCGAAGACGATGCCGAGGAGGCGCGGCGGGTGATTGCCAGCCATCGCGAAGACGTCGGCGCGCGCGTCGTCCGCCTGCGCGACGAGTTCGAGGACCTGCAGACCAGAATCGAGTATCGCTTCAGGGATCGCGGGCTGCTCGAGCACGCGCTGACACATAAATCGCGCGCGGCAGAAGACGCCTCCGGCGGCGTCGCCGACAACGAGTCGCTCGAGTTTCTTGGTGACGCCGTGCTCGGCCTCGTCGTTGCCGACCAGCTGTTCCACCAGTACCCGACCTACACGGAAGGGCAGAAGTCGAAGATCAAGGCCGCCGTCGTCTCGACGCAGTCGCTGGCGCGGCAGGCCGAAACGATCCAGCTCGGCGAGCACCTCATTCTCGGCCGCGGTGAAGAGAAGACCGGTGGCCGGTTCAAGCAGGCGCTGCTGGCCGACGCCTACGAGGCGTTGATTGCGGCGATCTATCTCGACGGCGGTCTCGATGCCGCTGGCGCGTTCCTGCGCCGCGAGCTGAAGGCAGCGATCGATGCCGGCAACGCGCAGACGTTTGCACCCGACTACAAGTCGGCGCTGCAGGAACGTCTGCAGGGATTGGGGCACCCACTGCCGGAGTATCGGCTCTCCGGGTCGGCGGGCCCCGATCATCGCAAGATCTTCAACATCGAGGTCGTGGTGAACGGGGAAGTGCTCGGCGCAGCCAGCGGCCGGGCAAAGAAAGAAGCGGAACAGGAAGCTGCTCGCCTCGCTCTGGCGAGGCTCGACGTGGAAAAGTAGACGAGTGGAAAAGTGGAAGAAGTTCGTGTGACGGAAGAGCAAATCTACGAAACGATCGGCGAAGAAGGCTTCACGCGCCTCGTTCGCGCCTTCTATGCGCAGGTTCCGGACGACGCGATTCTTGGCGTCATGTATCCGCAGGACGATCTTGCAGGTGCCGAAGAGCGGCTGCGTGAATTCCTGATCGGACGCTTTGGCGGGCCGCAGCGCTACATCGAGCAGCGCGGCCACCCGCGGCTGCGGATGCGGCACATGCCGTTCGCGATCGACGCTGCGGCGCGGAACCGGTGGGTGATGCTGATGGATCGGGCGCTGGAGGAGTCGAAGTTCCCGGCGGACGTGACGACGCTGCTACGCGAGTTCTTCCACGGCGTCGCCACCTTCATGATCAATCGGCCCACCGTGTAAGGGCGAAGGCCGAAGGGCTGGTCCAGGAAGAAGAATCCCTTCGGCGTCGTGCCTTATCCCTTGACCAGCCCTTGGGCCTTGGCCCTGAGGCCTTAGGCCTAGTCGATCTCGATAATCCCCCAGCTCTTGCGCTCGTCGGGCGACGCGTCGACGCCGGCGTAGGCGAGCGCGGGAACGGGTTCGGACTGCGGCAGTCGCGTCGTGGCGTAGCGCTGCACTTCGCGCGCGACGTCGTCGGCCGACGGTGCGACCGGACGGCAGTGCAGCCGCACCCACAGGCGCAGCAGCGGGTCAGTGAAGCTGTAGCGCTTCTGTCGCGACGTCACCAGATCGACGTCTTCCAGCCATGAGAGATAGTCCTTGGTCGAGCCCGGCGTCCGGTGCAGCCGCTGCGAGATCTCGGTCAGCGTCATCGGCTCCTCTTCGGCGAGGATGTCGAGGATCGCCTTGAGCGCGCCGTAGCCGCGGGCGCGGTGCAGCCGCAGTTCATAGCAGAAGCAGCACCAGTGGTTGAGCGCACCCTCGACCGACATCAGGCCCGTCAGGGCGCCGACCGGATCGGCGGTGCCGCCCATCTGCGCCATCGCGTCGCCGACGGCACGCACGTATGACGCGCGACCGTCTGTCAGCGCCTGGACCGCTTTGGACAGATCGTCGCGGTCGTCGGTTGCCATCTGTTCGTAGTTGTTGAACGACGGCGCCAGCAGGTCGGCAACGTCGCCGCTGGCGAGCGGCGGAACGTGCATCACCTCGAAACGCGCCGTCGCGTCGCGCAGCAGCCGGTGGGCGCGGGCAACGTACCTGGTCGTCAGCACGAAGCGGTTGCCGCTGCCCGTCAGCGCCTCGAGCAGATCGCGCAGCACGTGGCGGAGCCCGGGGAAGCTCTCGAAGGTGCGCAGCTCGAGCACTTCGTCGAGCAGGAACGTGCACGGTTCGCCGCCCGGCGCACGGGCGGTGTCGAAAAACGCGAGCAGCGCGTCAAACGCATCGCGCGCGCTCGTCGGCCGACGGTCGGCGCCGTGCCACGCGAAGGGTGACGACCCGACAACCGCCTGGAGGAAGCGTTCCGGCGTGGTCGCACTTCGCTCGACGTCGATGTACTGCGCCGCCTGCCGTCCGGCGCGCTCGCGGACGCGCTGCAGCAGCCATGTCCGGCCTGTTCCGCAGCCGCCGAGAACGACCGGAATGCGCGAAGGAGATGCGTCGAGTGCGCCAGAGATGCGCCGCTCGAACCCCGCCTGTGGACCCGTCATGTTTTGACCTCGTCGGCACCGTTGACAGTGCCCTGCTAATGTTTGCGCTCGTCCTGCCGCAGCGCGGAGCGCGACGGCGGAGGTGCGGTCCGCATCGGGATCCGCACGCCGCGCGACTGTGCCGTTGCGATCGCCGCCGGGTAGCCGGCATCGGCATGCCGCGCCACCCCGATGCCGGGGTCACAGGTCAGCACCCGTTCCAGCCGCTCGTCAGCGTCTTCGCTCCCGTCGGCAACAATCACCATTCCCGCATGCAGCGAATAGCCGATGCCGACGCCGCCACCGTGGTGTACCGAAACCCAGGTGGCGCCGGCCGAGGCGTTGAGCAATGCGTTGAGCACCGGCCAGTCGGCGATGGCATCGCTACCGTCGCGCATGCCTTCTGTTTCCCGGTTCGGTGATGCCACCGAGCCGGTGTCGAGGTGGTCGCGTCCGATGACGATGGGCGCAGAGATCGCACCGGCGCGTACCAGCTCGTTGATCCGTCGTCCAAACCGCGCGCGCTCGCCGTAGCCGAGCCAGCAGATGCGCGCCGGGAGTCCTTGAAACGCCACACGCTCGCGCGCCATACGAATCCATCGACACAATGCTGCATCATCCGCAAACATGTCGAGGACCGCTTCGTCGGTCACGCGGATGTCGTCGGGATCGCCGGAGAGCGCAGCCCAGCGGAACGGGCCTTTGCCCTCGCAGAACAGAGGCCGCACATATTCCGGCACGAAGCCGGGAATGTCAAACGCATCCGCGCGTCCGGCGTGCTGTGCCTGCGCGCGGATGTTGTTGCCGTAGTCGAACGTGATCGCGCCGCGCCGCTGCCACGTCAACATCGCGCCGACGTGACGCGCCATTGATGCCAGTGATCGTTCGATGTACTCGTGTGGAGCGCGCTCGCGCAGACGAATCGCGTCAGCAAGTGACATGCCGCCGGGCACGTAGCCGTTGAGCGCGTCGTGCGCGGAGGTCTGATCGGTGACAACGTCAGGAATGACGCCGCGGGCGACGAGATCGGGAAGCACATCCGCGGCGTTGCCTTCGAGCGCAATCGATCGCGCCACGCCTTGCCGGCGCCATTCGTCCACGCGCCTCAGTGCCTCGTCGACGCTGCTCGTCGCCTCGTCAAGGTAGCGCGTGGCCAGGCGCCGCTCGATGCGCGAGCGATCGACTTCGACGATCAACGCCGTGGCGCCGTTCATCGTCGCTGCCAGCGGCTGGGCGCCGCCCATGCCGCCCAGGCCGGCGGTGACCACCAGCCGCCGGCTCAGCGATCCGCCAAAATGCCTCTTCGCCACGGCGGCGAAGGTTTCGTAGGTGCCCTGCAGGATCCCTTGGGTGCCTATGTAAATCCAGCTACCCGCTGTCATCTGGCCATACATCGTCAGGCCGCGATCCTCGAGGTCGCGAAATGTCTCCCAGGTCGCCCACGCCGGCACCAGCAACGAATTGGCGATGAGCACACGCGGTGCGCCGGCGTGCGTGCGGAAGACGCCGACCGGTTTGCCGGATTGCACGAGGAGCGTCTCGTCGTCGGCGAGGGATTTGAGGGACGCCACAATTGCGTCGAAGGCATCCCAGTTGCGCGCCGCCTTTCCCGAACCACCATAGACGACCAGATCGTCGGGACGCTCCGCGACGTCGGGATCGAGGTTGTTCATGAGCATACGGAGAGCAGCTTCCTGCGGCCAGCCTTTGCAGCTGATCGCAGGACCGCGCGGCGCCCGGATGATGCGCGTGCCGACCGTCATGACAGGAACGTGAGATTGTGCGGAGCGACGCCGGTCGTGTCCGCGTGCATTCGTACTCCGTGTTGGCGAAAGATCAGAAGGTAAGAAGCGTGCGCGAGCTTGTCAATCACTTTTGGAAAAAAGTTTCAGTTGACATTCACCGCACAAGCGCGTTCAAGTTCACCGCTGTCGATCGACGCGGTAATCGCATCGATGTCGCGCGCCGGAGGACGATCGTCATCAAGCGTCGCGACGCGTGATCGAATGAAATCATGCACGCGCGACAGCGGCGCACTCGTCGTCAGCGGCTGCAGCAGATCGAGCGCCTGACTCGCGCACAACAGTTCGACGGCGAGCACGCGTGTCGCGAGCTCGACGGCGCGCGCCGCTTTCAGCGCCGCGGCCATGCTCATGCTCACGTGATCTTCCTTGTTGCCCGACGTCGGGATGCTGTCGACACTTGCCGGGTGCGCGAGTGTCTTCATCTCGGAGGTGAGCGCGGCGGCCGTCACCTGCGCCATCATCAGGCCCGAGTGCAGTCCGCCGTGGCGCGTGAGAAAGGCGGGCAGGCCGCTGAGCGCGGGATTGACGAGGCGATCCGACCGCCGTTCGCTGATGGTCGCCAGCTGGGTGACGCCGATGCAGAGCAGATCGCACGCCACCGCCACGGGCGCACCGTGAAAATTGCCGCCCGACACGATTTCGCGCGTCTCCGCGAACACCATCGGATTGTCGGTGGCGGCGTTGGCCTCGGCCGCGAACACCGAGTGCGCAAACCGGCACGCCGCGCGCGCGGCGCCATGCACCTGCGGAGCGCACCGCATGGAGTAGGCATCCTGGACGCGGCCGCAATTGGCGTGGGCGGCGTTGATTCCGCTGCCCGCCAGCAGCGTCCGCAGGTTGGCCGCCGCCATCGACTGCGCCTCGAGGCCGCGCGCCGCGTGGATCCGCACATCGAACGGCTTTGTCGATCCCTGCAGGCCGTCGATGCTCATCGCCGCAGCGATATCGGCGGCGCGCGCAAGTCGGAGCGCGGCCGCGCACGCCAGTCCGAGCAGCGCCGTCGATGGCTGAGTGCCGTTGATCAGCGCGAGGCCTTCCTTCGGCGCCAGCGTGACCGGATGGAGGCCGGCCTTGGCCAGCGCCATCCGTGCCTCGCCCCGTGCCATCCCGTCCATGACCTCGCCTTCGCCGATGAGTATGAGCGCCATGTGCGCCAACGGCGCCAAATCACCGCTCGCGCCCACCGATCCGCGCGACGGGACGAACGGGTGGACCCTTCGATTGAGCAGCTCGACGAGCAGTTGCAGCGTCTCGACGCGGATTCCCGAGAATCCCTTGGCGAGGACATTCGCGCGCAGCGCCATCGCCGCACGAACCACTGCGACCGGCAGCGGCTCGCCAACGCCGGCGGCATGACTGCGAAGCAGATTGACCTGCAGTTGCGACAACGAGTCGTGCGGGATCTTGACCTCGGCGAAGCTGCCGAACCCGGTGTTGATGCCGTAGGTCGGCGTGTCGCGCTCGGCGAAATCGTCGACGACGGCGCGCGCCGCTTGCACGCGTGCGCGCGCGTCGCTGCTGATCGCCACCGGCGCGTAGTCGTGCGCGATTGCGACCAGGTCGTCGAGTGTCAGGGAATGGCCGTCAAGCTCGATCATTGCTGTTCACGCTTCCGGGTTCTCACTTCTCGGTTCGTGTTCATGTTCGGTTCAATGTTCGAGGTTCGAGGTTCGAGGTTCGAGGTTCGAGGTTCGAGGTTCGAGCATACTCGCGCGCGGACGTGGAGGGAATAACTACCCCTGAACACGAACACGAACACGAACCTGAACACGAACGGAGAACGGAGAAGCGGGAAGTGTGAACGTTCGTGTTCGTGATTGAATATAGGTTCGGATGCCGAAGACAAACATCGCCGTACTCGGCACGCAGTGGGGCGACGAAGGCAAGGGCAAGATCGTCGACCTGCTGACGCCGCACTTTGCTGCCGTCGCACGGTACCAGGGTGGCCACAACGCCGGCCATACCGTCTACGTCGAGGGCCGGAAGTTCGTCCTCCATCTGATCCCGTCCGGCATCCTGCATCCGGGTGTCACCTGCGTCATCGGCAACGGCGTCGTCATCGACCCGCACGCGCTGTTCAAGGAGGTTGACGAGCTGGATCAGCTGGGAACCTCCGTCGACGGACGCCTGCTCATCAGCGAAAAGGCGCATGTCATCCTGCCGTATCACCGTGAGCTCGACGTACTGTCCGAAGCGCGCCGCGGCGAGCGCAAGATCGGCACGACCTCGCGCGGCATCGGTCCTGCCTACGAGGACAAGATCGGCCGCCGCGGCATCCGCGTCTGCGACCTCCTCGGCGACCGCGATGCGCTGGCCGAGGAAGTGCGCGAGAACGTCAGCGCCCGCAACCGCATCATCAGGGATTCAACCCTCGACTGGGAGCCGCTGTTCGAGCAGATCGTTGCAGCCGGCGAGCGGATGCGGCCCTGGGTCGGCGACTGCTCGCTCTTCCTGCACGGCTTGATCAAACGCGGCGAGCCGATCATGTTCGAGGGCGCGCAGGCAACGCTGCTCGACATCGACCATGGCACCTATCCGTTCGTGACCTCATCGAACGCTGCGGTCGGCGGTGTGTGCACCGGACTGGGGATACCGCCGCGCGCGATCGGCGGCGTCCTCGGCGTGGCCAAGGCCTACACGACGCGCGTTGGCGAAGGACCGCTTCCCACCGAGCTCTCGGGCGCGCTCGCCGACCGGCTGCGCGAGAGCGGACAGGAATACGGCGCGTCGACCGGCCGTCCACGCCGCTGCGGCTGGTTCGATGCCGTCGTCGTTCGCTATTCGGCACGCATCAACGGTCTCGACGCGATTGCGTTGACGAAGCTCGACGTCCTCGACGGTCTGACGGAGGTGTTGATCTGCACCGGCTATCGCACCAGTAGCGGGATGCTGACGGACTTTCCCGCCGATCTGAAGATGCTGGCGAATGCCGAGCCGGTCTATGTGCGCGTGCCGGGATGGTCGTCGCCAACCCGCGGCATCACCGACTTCGCGCGCCTGCCGGCGGAAGCGCAGCGGTATGTGCATAAGCTCGAGGAAGTGACCGGCGTCGCCTGCGCCATCATCTCGACCGGCTCCGATCGCAGCGAGACGATCGTCAAGAACGGCTCACTGGTGGAGGACTGGATGGCGGGCGCAAACCATCGATGAATGTTGAATGATGATTCGATCATTGTTCATACGTTCGTTCACTCACCGATAGCCTCGATGAAGCGAGTCACTTCGGCAGGGTTCGCGTCGTAGAAGTCGATTCCGGCGCGATACCGCGGTCCTTCCTTCGGCATCTCGAACAGCGCCCAGGCGACGACGCCGTTGAAGCGGAGCGGCCGCGCCAATTCGAGCAGCGACATCCGCACGCGCTGGTTCGGTCGCAGCGAGGAGAGCGAGACGACCTGCGCACCGCGCACCGAGATATCGATCAGCGTGGCCGGGTTGCCGTCGATCAGCACCTCGATGTTCTTGAGGACGCCGACCCGCGCCGCGCGGCGCTTGGCGTTTCGGTCGCCGCCCGTCGGCAGGGACGGAGCCTCGATTGCCACGGCGGCGGCGCTCGCACCGCCGCTCGTCGCGGGCGGCCGCGGCTGCGGCCGCGCGTAGTCCGTGTTCGACTCGACGATGCGGACTTCCAGCGCCGCCAGCGCAGGGTTCGCTTTGATGCGGTTGAGGAAGGCCGCGCCGCGGGCGCTCGCCGCGAACATCTTTTCCAGCGCGACGACTTCCGGCCGCTGCCGGGCGATGGCGTCGAGCGCTTTGAGCGCCTCCGCGTCCGTGAATGCCTCCGCCTCGGACAGGTCCGGGTTCTGCTGGAGTGCCGCGAGGCGTTCAGATGCCGCGATGAGCACGATGCGAGGCATCGAGTCCCAGTCTAACGTAGTAGGCGAAAATAGCAGTCTTGACTGAAACCGCTGTCGCGTGCGATCGCCTGCGCAAAGCGTATGGTTCCGTCGTCGCCGTCGCCGATCTGAGCCTGGCGGTCCGGCGCGGCGAGTGCTTCGGCCTGCTCGGTCCGAACGGGGCAGGGAAGACCACCACCATCGAGATCCTCGAAGGGCTGCTGACGCCCGACGCCGGCGATGTCGAGGTGCTGGGCCTGCGCTGGCGAACGGACGCGCGAACCCTGCGCGAACGTCTCGGCATCCACCTCCAGGAAACGCAGCTGGCGGAGAAGTTGACGGTCGAGGAGACGCTTCGCCTGTTTCGATCGTTTTATCCGCGTGGGCGAACCGTCGACGAACTGCTGCAGATCGTCGAGCTCGAAGGAAAGCGGAGCGGTCGCGTCGGCAAACTGTCCGGCGGTCAGAAACAGCGCCTTTCGCTCGCCTGTGCGCTCGTCGGCGACCCCGATCTTCTCTTCCTCGACGAGCCGACGACCGGCTTGGACCCGCAGTCACGCCGCCAGCTATGGACGCTGCTCGAGCAGTTCCGATCGCGCGGCGGCACCATCCTGCTGACCACGCATTACATGGACGAGGCCGAGTTCCTCTGCGATCGTGTCGCCATCGTCGATCAGGGCCGCATTATTGCGCTCGGCACACCGACGGAGCTGATCGCGCAGTACGGCGCGCCCAGAGTCATCAGCCATCACGGTACCCTCGAAGACGTCTTCATGGCGCTGACCGGCCGGCACCTGCGCGATGAGTGACGCCTTCACCTCGAAACCGCTGGTTCAGTTGACGCTCGCGCGCCTGCGCGAATTCCTGCGCGAGCCGGAGGCCGTGTTCTGGACGTTCGGCTTCCCGCTGGTGATGTCGCTGGCGCTGGCAGTGGCGTTCCCGTCGCGTGCCGCGCGCGACGTGCTCGTCGGCCTTCCCCCGGGCCAGCCGAGCGAGTCCGTTCGCTCGATTCTCAGCGGCAGCAAGGGCATTACCGTCCGCGACGTCCGGCCCGAGGACGAGCGACGAGCGCTGCGCGAAGGAACCGTTCACGTGGTCGTGGTTCCGACGATGCCGCCGACCTACCGGTTCGATCCGGCACGCGAAGAGAGCCGTTTTGCGCGCGCAGCGGTCGACCAGGCGCTCAAGCACGCCGCCGGACGTGCTGAACCGTGGGTCGCGCGCGAACAGCCGCAGGAGATTCCCGGCTCGCGCTACATCGACTGGTTCATCCCCGGGCTGATCGGCATGGGCATCATGACCAACGGCATGTGGAGCATTGCCTTTGGCATCGTCCAGAGCCGCATGCGGAAGCTGCTGAAGCGAATGATGGCCAGCCCGATGCGCCGCAGCGACTATCTGCTGGCGCAGCTCATCGCCCGGCTCGCGTTTCTTCCCGGCGAAGTGCTCATTCCACTGGTCTTTGCCGCCGTGGCGTTCGGCATGCCCGTCAACGGCGACGCCGGGACCATTGCGATTGTCGCGCTGACCGGGGCGCTGTCGTTCGGTGCGCTCGGACTGGTGATGGCGACGCGCGTCCGTACCATCGAGGCGATCTCGGGATTGATGAACCTGGTGATGCTCCCGATGTGGATTCTCAGCGGGGTGTTTTTCTCGTCGGCAAATTTTCCGGATGCCATTCAGCCGGTCATCCACGCGCTGCCGCTGACGGCACTCATCGACGCGCTCCGTGCCGTTATTCTCGACGGCGCCTCGCTGGCGGCGGTCAGCGGCGAACTGTCACTCCTGGCGGCGTGGGGCGTCGTGCCGTTTTTCCTGGCACTCCGGCTTTTCAGCTGGCGGTGACTCGGCGGGTCCGCCTTCGCGGATTCAGTCTCCGGCGGAACCCGCCCTACGGGCTCGCGTGTGTTGTCGGCCGGGTGCCGCGCCGTGGAGGATCCGTCGGCGCGGACCCGGCAATCCATGAACCGAACGCCTACGGGTTCGCGTGTGTTGTCGGCCGGGTGCCGCGCCGTGGAGGATCCGTCGGCGCGGACCCGGCAATCCATGAACCGAACGCGCGGACCTGGCACTCAGAGGACATCTATGCGAGACGCCCGGATGCGCATCGCACCGCCGCTGCCCTCGATCGTGCCGGTGACATTGATCTTCTGGCCGGCCTTCACCGTTGGCGAGCCGCCGGGTGCCACGACAGCCACGCTCGCGTCGTTATCGCGAACCCAGAATGTGTCGCCTTCGGCCCGCTCGACGCGCACGCCCTGCAGGGCGACGTGCTGACCCGCAGCGGCGTCCTTCACCTCCGATATCTTCGTCAACGAATCGGCGGTTGCGCCCTTGAACTTGAGTTCGTCCTGCGTGTGGCGGTAGGTCGGATCGGCGCTGAAGCCGCCCGGCTGATCGCCGCGAATGCCCGAGGTCCCGACGGCGTCTCGATCCGGCGAATCTGCTCCTCTGCCCAGCGACCGGTTCACGGTCACCCAGGTGAACACCGCCACGACGACGAGGAACACGACGACCAGCGTTCCCAGGGAGCTCGCCAGCCAACCGCTCCGTGCGCGCGGCCGGATGATGCTGTTCGGAGGATTCTCGGGTGCGACAGTCTCTTCGTACTGAGGATCGCCACCGCGAGGTCGCAGATCTTCGTCAGCCATGACTTGTCCCTTCCTGCACCTGGCGAAGCAGGAGCTGTACCTAAGTTCTTACACGTACGGCGTGCAGCCGCTGAGCTGTCAGCTTTTGACGGGAGCGCGCATACGCGGACCACGGATCACGACTGAGCCGTTCGAGGCGTTTCGGTAGCGTCAGCAGCGTCCACGATTGCGGCTTCATCGCGGGTGTCAGCTCATCCCACGTCAGCGGAACGCTGACCGGAGCGCCGGCGCGCGCTCGGGTCGAGTAGGCTGCAATGGATGTGTTCGTGCGGTTATTGCGGAGGTAATCGAGAAGGATGCGTTGCTCACGCCCTGCTTTCGCGAATTGTGTCGTGTAAAGCTCGGGGTCCGTGCCTTCGATTGCTTCACTAAGCGCCCGTGAGAAGTCGAGGCATGACGCCCAATCCGCATGCGGGACGAGCGGCGCTACCACGTGCAGCCCGCGTCCGCCGGTCGTTTTGACGAAACACTCGAGGTCGAGCGCCTCCAGCGCGCGCCGGACCACACGCGCAGCGGAAACGACCTGCGCCCACGTGACCCGCTCGCCTGGGTCGAGATCGATCACGATTCGGTTCGGACGGTCTACGTCGTCCGCCGTGCTGTTCCAGGTGTGGATCTCGAGCACGCCCATCTGCACGAGGCCGATGATTCCGGGAAGATCGTCGGCGACAAGGTACTCTCCGACCTTCTTCTTCTCCTGGATCCTGACGCGCCGCAGCGGCGCCGGTGCCCAGACCTTCGAGTGCTTCATGAAGAAACAGTCCGCGGCCAGCCCCTCGGGGCAGCGGACGAGAGTCAGCGGCCGACCGGCGACGTGCGGGACAACCCACCGGGCGATCGCTTCGTAGTAATGGGTGACGTCGAGCTTGGTAATGCGGGGCTCGGGATAGATCACTCGAACGGGGTGAGTGATTGTGACGCCGGCAACGCTCGCCGGCTTCTTTTCTTCCGCCTTCGGGCGGGAGGAACTCTTCGTCCCAGAGGTTGTCGCTTCCGCCTTCAGGCGGAAGTCCGTCGCGCGCTCGCGCCTTACTTCCTCCGGCTTCTTGTCCGCGCGCAGGCCTTTGAACGCCGGATGACGGATCTTGCCGTCACTGGTCCACTCGGTGAACACGACTTCGCCGACGAGCCGCGGCTTGACCCAATGCGCGTTGCGTCCCAGCCACCCCTCAGGCGGCGGATTGAATGGGCATGTCTTCTGCTCGATTGCTTCCAGCTTCCGTCGCAGATCGAGCGCCGACTTGTGCGTAAATCCGGTCCCTACCTTGCCGGAAAAGACCAGGTGGCCCTTCTCGTAGTAGCCAATGAGAAGCGCACCGATGCCAGCCCGGCTCCCCTCAGGATCGGTGAATCCGCCGATCACGAACTCCTGTTGCTGCACGCACTTGGTCTTCACCCAGTCGCCGTGCCGGCCGGGGCGGTAGGCCTCGCCGGCGCGCTTGGAAATGATCCCTTCAAGCCCAAGTCGGCATGCCTGATCGAGAAAGGCGCGGCCGTCTCCTTCGACGTGGTCGGCGTAGCGGATGCGGCCGTCCTTGCGCCGACCGAGCAGCGCTCGCAACCGCGACTTCCGTTCGACGAGGGGCAGGGCGCTGACGCGCTCACCTTCGAGTCGCAGCAGATCGAAGACGAAGTAGACGAGTGTGCCGCGGGCAGCATCGCCTGAGAACGCGTTCTGCAGCATCTGAAAGCTGGTGCGTCCGTCCGGCAGCACGATGGCGACTTCGCCGTCGATGAGGGCGTCCTTTACCGGCAGCGCCGCGGCCGCGGCGACGACGTCGGGAAAGGCTGCCGTCCAGTCCTTGCCGTTTCTGCTGATGAGAGCGATGCGGCCGCCGCGGATGCGGCAGCCGATGCGGTAGCCGTCGTATTTAATTTCGTGCAGCCAGCCGGCGCCTGGCGGTGGCTCCTTGACCAGGCTGGCGAGCTGCGGCGCGTAGTCGGGATGCGGCATTGGAGGCAGCGGTCAGCAGCGCAGCGATTCTCACCGCCAGACGTCGGGCGAGCGGCATGTGACGAGCCGCATGCGACCGCCCGGAATGAGAGTAACAGAGGCTGAGGGCGCCGAGGGCGACGCCGTCCTGCAGCAGCGGAACGACGAGCGCGGAACGCGGCGCGAGTTTGCGGTGCAGCTGCGCACGCGCACTGCGGACTTCCGCGGCGTCGTCGTCGACGATGCCCTTACGCAGTGTCGGCTTGTGCGTTCGCACGACGAAGGCGACGGTGCTGACCAGATCATCACGGCGGATCGGCGTCCCCCGGACCAGCATGCGCATCGCGCGGGTCAAGTGAGGGGTGCCGTGCGCGGCAGCGACACAGCGCAATGTGCGCGCCGTCGCGACGTGGACGAAGCAGAAGTCGGCGAGGTCAGGAATGGCTTCGCGGACGCATCGATCGAGGGCGCGGCTGTGCGATGCGAATGCGCCGCTCCTGGCGGACTGCAACGACGAGGGATCTTGGGTCACGAGGAACCGCCCATCTTCCGGACATTGTGCCCCTCAACGGCCGGACGCTACGAATGTAGCGAGAGCCGCTATTTGCTTCAAGCTCAGCGCGTGTACATTCTTCGTATGAGCATCACTCCCGATACCGAAGCCTGGCAGCGCGGTCCAGTTCCCGGATTCTCGCCGCTGTTGATGCCCGTCGTCCATTCGTTGATTCAAGTCAAGGAAGATCTGGAACGCCTGGTCGGCATTGTCCCGGCTGAGCACCTCTGGCAGCGGCCGGGCGGCGCCGCCTCGATTGCGTTTCATGTCAGCCACACCGGCGGCGCGCTCGATCGGCTTTTGACCTATGCGCGCGGTGAGAGCCTCACCGACGCTCAGCGCGCCGCCGCACGCGCCGAAGGCAGGCCTGCGGACCCGCCGGCGACGCTCGGCGCGCTGGTGGCAGACGTCGATGCCATTCTCGAGCGCGCGTTCGACCAGTTGCGCGCAACGAATCCGGACGCGCTGTTAGAGGAACGGAAGGTCGGCCGCGCCGGGCTGCCGTCGAATGTGCTCGGACTGCTGTTTCACGCGGCGGAGCACTGCACGCGCCACGTCGGCCAGGCGATTACGACGGCGAAGATCCTTGCTGGGTAGTTGGCTAGTTGGACAGTTGGACATAGGGTTGGACAGTTAGCTAGGGTCGTTCTTCACTACCAACTATCCAACCAGCCAACTACCAACTAGGCAGGCCGCCGGCGGCTGAGGAAGGCCGCCGTCTCACGTTCCTTGGCCGTGCGCAGCTTCTGCAGCGCCCGGCTTTCGATCTGGCGGACGCGTTCCCGCGTGACGGCCAGACGCTTGCCGATTTCCTCGAGCGTGTACTCGCGGTCCGCGCCGAGGCCGTAGCGCAGGCGCAGCACCTCTTTCTCACGGTCGGACAACGGCGCCAGCGCGCGTTCGACCTCGTTCGACAGGTCGCTTTCGATCGCTGTGTCCTCAGGCGAGCGGACCGACCGGTCGCGCAGCACGTCGCCCAGCTCCGTGCCCTCGTCCTCGCCGATCTTCATCTCGAGTGAGTAGGGCGTCTTCTGCGCGTCGAGCAACAGGCGCACCTTGCTGACCGGCATCTTCATCCGTTCGGCGATCTCGTCGGCGTTCGGCTCCCGGCCGGTCTCCGAACGGAGCGACTTCCGCTCCTTCTCCAGCCGGTTGAGCGATTCGATGACGTGGACCGGCAGGCGGATGGTACGCCCGTGGTCGGCAATGGAACGGGTGATCGCCTGGCGAATCCACCATGTGGCGTAGGTGGAGAACTTGAAGCCGCGGCGGAACTGAAAGCGGTCCACCGCTTTCATCAGACCGATGTTCCCCTCCTGAATGAGATCGAGAAACGACAGCCCGCGGTTCAAATAGCGCTTGGCGATCGAGACCACGAGGCGGAGGTTTGCCTCCATCAGTTCGCGCTTTGCCTCGCGGACGACTTCGTCGGCGGCCTCGACGCGAGCGAGGCGGCGGCGGAATTCGGCCCTCGGGATGCCGACGCGGGTCTCGAGTGCGCGGCACCGTTCGGCGCGCTCGCCGCGTGGCGCGTGCTCCAGCTCATGGAACTCGCGTTCGATGTGGCGAAGCTCGGCGACCGTCTCGTCGACGAGGGACGGCCGAATCGGCTGCGTCGCCAGCTCGTCGATCAGCAGCTTCCGCGTGCGATCGATCTGCTTCTCGATCTGCGCGCGAGCTTTGCCCCCGAGCCGCGGCGCGTCCAGCTTGACGCGCAAGCCATCGATCTGATTGCGTTGTCGCTTGATGCGGTTGAACACCCGCAGCACCGGTTCGATGTGTTCGGGTTTCAGCTCGCCGCCTTCAGGCAGCAGAATGAGTTCGGCCGCCGGGTCGCCCTTGCTGCGGATGCGGTCGGCCAGGGCGATCAGCGTCTGCACGGCCCCGGGGATATCCGCCATGGCCTTCAGCAGATCGCGCTGCGCGTTTTCGATCCGCTCGCCGATTTCGACTTCCTGATGTGCCTTGAGCAGCTTCCGCTTGCCGATATGCTGCAGATACACACGCACCAGATCGACGTCTTCGCGCGATACACCTGCCTGCAGCGGCTGCTCGTTTTCGCGCTCGTCCTCCTGCTCGACGCGGGCGAGCTCTTCAAAATCGTCGCGCCTCCGGATCGGCTGATCGGAAAACGCCTCAGGCTCGTCCTCCTGGAGAAGCTGCCGCGGCTCGATATCGTACGGATGACCTTCGTCGACGTCTTCGCGCTCGTCAACGGCCAGGCCGTAATCTTTTGCGCGATGGTGCCAGTCGAGAATGTGCGCCTGACGTGACGGACTCCAGTCGATGAGCGAGTTGCGCGTCGCAGACGCCTTGAATGAGAGGGCGGTTCCGCGCGCCGTTTTCTTGGCCACGTCTTCCGGGTTTGCAAGGGTGTTGCCTTCCCGTTGTGTTCGTCCGCTGGGCTTGTTCATATGCAGGTCTGCCATGGCCTGTGCTCGCGCGCGGTTTGCATCCACCCCTTTGGACGCTCCGGAGGACGTGCTGGTCCCCGTTGAGCCAGGACGCAGCGATGAGCACGTCAACGTCAGCATGGAAGCTGATTCGTCCGAACGGAAGGCCGACTCGATGTCTCCTCAGTGCCGTCAACGGCCACTGCGACGTCATCGTCTGGAATGGTCCGTCCATCGTGCTCTGGGAACGCCACCACGGCAGAGACAATGCCGGTCGGCGGGCTGATGAACTGTGGACGATGCTCGTTGCGTATGGCTGTCAGCCGCCCCCCGATGAGAACCGCTGGGCGGCGTCGTTGCCGTTTCAGCGCACCTGCCCGGACTGCCAATATCAAACCGCGTCCGTTCGCCATCAGCGTGGCGAGTACCTCGTCCTCGGTTGTCCGCTCTGCGGCCAGAGCTGGAACGCGCGCGAGCGCACTGCGTCGATCGACCGCCGCGTCAACGTGAGAACCGAAGGAACGGACCGACGTAAAGCCGCCTGAATCATCCGGCCCGCTCCCGCGTATCTACGGCTCGTCGCCGTCGCGCGTCCTGTCAGTTCCCTGATGAGCCGCGGTCTTTCGGAGACAGCAACCCGAGTCTTTTCCGCAAAAAATGCGGCTTTTCGTACGGCACGAATACTGCCTCTCTCGTTTTCACCAGGGCAATCCCGCAAACCGTTCATACGAGGAAGGGGCATTGAGCACAGAGGAAGTGTCGTTGGAGGTGTGTCCGCATTGCGATTCGCCAGACACGATCCGCGTCGAGTCGGGTCGATCGTGCGATGCGTGGCATTGCTTTACGTGTCACCGCAGCTTCGAAGTCGGCGCGACGGGCGCCGTGACGATCGACAGGCGGCAGGGCCGCGATCGCCGCGAGACTGGCCCTCAGCGGCATCGGTGAGGAACGGTCACATGAAGAAAGCCGGTTCGGTGTTGTATTGGTCGAAGCGCGGCGCCATCGCGTGCGACGCCCACGCGCCGAAGACCGATCTGAAACGGTGGGCGGACGAAGGATGGCAGCGCGTTGATCATTCACGTCGTCCGTTGCAGTGCCCGCACTGTAACGACGATGGTGCCTCGGTGATCCGTACGCCGCGCCGGAAGCGACCGCAGGCGGACGGCTCGCGGGACGATCAGGTCGTGTCGTGGGGCGATCGCGACAATCTTGAACAAGAGGTGAATTCATTCCACGGGGAGGGAGACTAACGGAGTAGCACTTTCGTGCGCGTTGGGCGCGCCCCGCTCCACGCTAAGATCGCTGTCGCCAATGGTTGGCCGCACGATCAGGCATTACCGGATCATCGACAAACTCGGTGCCGGCGGAATGGGCGAGGTCTTCAAGGCCGAAGACCTCTCGCTCGGACGCATGGTGGCGCTGAAATTCCTGCCGCCATCGCTCGCGGGCGATCGCCACGCGGTGGAGCGCCTCCGCCGCGAAGCCCGCGCCGCATCGGTGCTCAACCACCACGGCATCTGCACGATCCACGCAATCGAGGAACACGAGGGCCAGCAGTTCATCGCCATGGAACTGCTCGACGGACAGACACTGGCCAGTGTGATTGCCGCTGGACCGATGCCGCTGGGAAGGCTGCTGACGATCGCGATTCAGATCGCGGATGCGCTGGATGCCGCGCACGCCCACGGGATCGTGCACCGCGACATCAAGCCAGGGAACATCTTCATCACCAGACGGCAGCAGGCGAAGATTCTCGACTTCGGTCTGGTGAAGGTGGCCGCCGCATCCACCACCGACAGTGGCGACGACCTGACGCTGGCGACGGAAGCCTTGACGACGACGCCCGGCATGACTGTCGGCACCATCGCCTATATGTCGCCGGAGCAGGCGCGTGGGGAGCCGCTCGACACGCGCACCGATCTGTTTTCGTTCGGTCTCGTCCTCTACGAGATGGCGACCGGTCGCCGCGCGTTCGGCGGCACGGCAACGGCCGTGGTCTTCGACGCGATCCTCAATCGCATGCCGCAGGCGGCCGCCGAGGTGAACGCGTCGATTCCGCCCGAGCTCGATCGCATCATCGCCAAGGCGGTCGAGAAGGAACGTCAGCTTCGGTATCAGACGGCGCTCGATCTCGCCACCGATCTGCAACGTCTGAAGCGCGACACGGAGTCGTCCACGCGGATCGCTGCCTCGCGGCCGGTGCTGGCGGCCGTCCCGGAACCACAGTCGGGTGGATATGTTGCGCCCTCCCCGGGGCCAGGCGTCGCACATGTCGTGTCAGCGTCCGCGGCCTCGGTTCTCGGCGCACCACGCGACGGCGCATCCGCCGCTGCGGTTCCGCAGTTTCCGGCGAGTGCCTCGGGCGTGCTGCCGGCTGCCGGCACGTCCCGTTTGTCACGAGGCCTTCTCATCGGCGCCGGCGTCGTCATCGTGGCGCTGATTGCAACGGTGGCGTACATGGGAGGGCGGATTCAGGAGCGCGGTGCCGCACTGCTCAACATGGTCGGCGCGCCGGCGTCAGCTCCGGCAACACCCGCGACACCTGCGCCCGCTCCCGCCACAACTCCCTCGACCGATACAGTCGACCAGCCGGCAGTCAGCCGTCCGCCGGTGTCGACGCCTGCCGCCACTACGGCCGCGGCTTCTACCGCGCCGCCAGCACCTGCCGCTGAAGGCGCGAAACCGACCAAAGCGGCGGCCGCTGCCACCGCCGAGATCGAAGAGCTTCGCGGCAAGCTGGCGGCAAATCACTATGCTGAGGCGATCGTCGCGGCGCAGGCGTTCATCGAGCGAAATCCCGAGCATCGGCTGACGCCCGACGCCTACATGCTGCTCGCCCAGGCCTACGAGGCATCGAGCCGCAGCGACGAAGCACTGGCGGCGTATGACTCGGTCGGAGAGAAGTTTCGAACCAGCCTTCGCGCGCCTGAAGCCTTGTTCCAGAGGGCGGAACTCGTGCTTCGCTCAAAGCAGCCCCAGCGCGAGATTCTGGCGCGGCAGTTGTACACGCAGGCTGCCGACGAATACCCGAAGTCAGAGTGGGCTCCGCGCGCGCTGCTGGCGCGGGCGCAGGTCGAGGAACGGTCGCGCGACCGGGTCATGGAGAAGACTGTCGGCACCTACGTGCCGGTCGCCTTTGCCACCTATCGCACGATCGCGGAGCGCTACCCGTCGTGGTCGGAGCACGCGCTCTGGAAAATGAGCGAGATGCTCGACGATCTCAATCGCTATCCGCTACAGGCGCAGGCGCTGGCCGATCTCGCCACCCGGTTCCCGGAGACGAAGTACGACGCCTACTGGAAGCTTGGCGAGGTTCGCGAGCGGCGGCTGAAAAACAAGCCGGCGGCGATTGAGGCCTATGAAAAAGTACCAGCCGCTTCGCCCAGGTACCGCGACGCCCAGAAGAAGATCGCGGCACTCAGACGCTGACTCGGTCCAGTCCGGCTGAAGCCGGCCACGGTGTCGTCTGGTCCTTGAACCACTCGTAGGTGGGAGCGTCGACGTGACAGGCGAAACAACGGACAGGTGTCACGTTTGTTCGCGCCTCGCGCGGCGCCAGGCACAGACCCGATTCGTTACCGCAGTGTGGGCATCGCGCCGGAGCGGTGTCAGCCATGCCTGAACTCTCTTTCCGCCGATTCACGCAGCTTCTCGGGTGAAAGATGTCGATGCTAACGCGCACAGCGTGGGTGGCAATAGGACTTAAGTCGTACCCGGACCGCGTCAGCCCCGCTGCAATGCCTGTACGGTCCCGATTGTGTCGCGCACTACGAGTTGGTGTATTGATCAGTGGATCTGTTGACATCGCTATCCGGCCGGTGACGGGCGGGCGCGGGAGGAGTTCGATGAAACGCATTGCCCTGATTGGGATTCTGCTCACCGGTTCGCTGCTCGTCCCACGGGCCGGGTTTGCACAGATTTCGTGCTCGCGTGAAGGGTTGCAGCGCGCCGTAGACCTGTATATCGCCGCCCAGACGAAGGGAGACACGACCGGCCTGCCGCTGGCGATGGGACTCGGTTATGTCGAGAACATGACGCCCGTCAACATCAACGAGGGGCTGATCAAGAAGGCGATGAAGATCGACCACCATCGCAGCCTGCTCGACCCGTCCACCTGCCAGACCTTTACCGAAGTGATCGTCGCCGATAAGGAGAAACCTTATGTGCTCGGCACGCGCTTGCGCGTCAACCGCGACAAGATCGCCGAGGTCGAAATCCTCTGGACGACGACCGGGTACTGGTTGTTCAACGCCGACACATATCTGAAGTGGTCGTCTGAAGAGAAATGGGGCACCATCCCCGCCAACCAGCGGGACACGCGCGACACGCTGGTCGCCGCCGCCAACGCCTATCTCGACGCGTTTCTCGAAGGAAAGAAGGACCTGGTGCCCTGGGGCTACCCGTGCCAGCGCACAGAGGGCGGCATGCATACGGGCAAGGGAGTTCCTGAAGACAGCTGCGACGTCGGCGTCCCCAGCGGCGTGAACATCGCCAACCGCCGCTTTGTCGTCGACCCGACGATCGGCGCGGTGGTGGCGTTCTGCACCTTCGGCGCGGGCAGCGCTGCCGGCGGCAGCGGTGCACCAGACACGCATCTGTTCCGTGTCGAGAATGGCAAGCTGCGCTACGTGCACACGCTCACGCACCTGCTGCAGGCGAACTTCCGCGGCGGCGGCGCCGGCGGACGGACCGGCGGCGCCGGTGGACCGGGTGGTCCCGCATCTGGCCCCGCGGGTGGTGCGCCGCCGAACACGCCGAAGTAGTTCCGTCGCCCCAGGCAAGCCTGGCAACCCTTCTCTGGTCACGAGCAGACAAGGTACACGTAAGGACCAGATAGGTCCGCCGTGCGCTTCGCACAGTTGCGCACGGCATCACCTCCGTTCACACCCTCCAGGTGGCGACCCGCTTGCTCGCCCGCACCGCCGCAGGTCGGTTCCCAACAGTTTTCTTCCAGGAGGGTGTGATGGACCACGGTACCCAGCCCCCCATGGTGGATCGGCATCAGGCGAGGGCTGACGAAGTGGTGGCGATGGCGCGCCGGCATGCGGAGGAGATCCGCACGGCCGCGGAACGCGAGGCCGAACGCGTGGTCGCCGAGGCCGAACGTGAGGCGATGCGCCGCCACGAGGAGCGGCTCGAGGCGGATCGTCGCGAGCGCACGCGAATCGGCGTACAGCGACAGCACATCGAAGACTGCCTCGACGCCACGGCCGCAGCCGTGACGCGGATGCGCGAGTTGATCGCGTCGCTGCCGGTCCTCGAGTCGTCGCAGCCGGCCAGCGAGGACGGGCCGTCGCCTGCGCCGCAGTCGAATCGCGAGTCGGCGAACTGGCGCGGCCGCGTCATCAAGGGCTTGACGGCTGTACTGGGTGTCTGGGCAGTCGTGATGACCGCAACGCTGGCGGTCGTCGCCCGCAAACCTGCCGACGCGGTTGTCACAGAGAACACTCGGACGGCGGAGGTGAGTCACCCGGACGTGGTGCCGACACAGGCAGACCGTTCGACCGTGCGTGCTGCCGCCATCGCCCCTGTTGCCAGAATCGACGTCGCGCCGGTGCGCGCGGCCGACGAACATGCCGGATTGACCGTCGCCTTCGTCGCCGCACGCGACTGCTGGATCAGCATCGCCAGCGACGACGAAGCGCCGAGCGAGCGGATGCTGAAGGCGTCGGAACGCTACGTCGTACGCGCCCGTGACGCGATCAGCTTCAAGGCGGGCAACGCGGCGGCGCTGTCAGTGCTGATCAACGAGCTGCCCGCCGGCCCGCTCGGAGCTGAAGGGCAGGTCGTGGCGCGACGGATCACTCGAGCGAACTACCGGTCGTTCCTGCAGTCGTGATCGTGTAATTGCCGCAGGTGCGTCTGCCGCGCTCACGACATGTGGTGGGTCGTGCGCGCCCAGTCGCCGTGTCGGGCGTCGTGGTGAGCGCACCCCGCCGCATCCGGGGCCCCTGAGTCTGGCAAGCGAGGTGCACGGCAGTTCGCCGTAGCACATGGCTCATCCTCTACAGGCTGGAGCCGCCACGTCGACGTCTGGCGACATCACGCGAGTGATGCTCTTCGTGATCGTCGTCGGCGCGCTCCTGGTCGGAAGCTTCGTCACCCTGTTGCCCTTCCTCAGCAGCCTGGTGTGGGCGACGACCATTGTCGTCGCAACCTGGCCGCTCCTGCTGCGCCTGCAGCAGCTCACCGGCGGGAGCCGTTCGCTCGCGGTCGCGGTCATGACCTTCGTCGTCCTGCTCGCGTTCATCGTGCCGTTCATCCTGGCGATCGGCACGCTGGTCGACGTCGCCCGCCGCAGCCCGAGCGTCGTCGGAGATTTCCTGTCCCACGGGCTCGGCCCGCCGCCGTCGTGGATTGCGCAGATCCCGGTCTTCGGCGAGCAACTCGCCGACAAATGGCAAACGACATCGGCCGGTGGGCCCGAGGCTCTCAAGGCACTGGTGCAACCCTACGCCCGCTCCGCTGCGGCCTGGGTGATTGCGGCCACCGGTGGCCTTGGACGCGTGGTCGTCCTCATCCTGATCACGGTGCTGCTCGTGACGATCCTTTACGCGCGCGGCGAAACGGCAGCGGCCGGCGCGCTGGCGTTTGCGCGTCGTCTCGGCGGCGAGACGGGGGAGCGAACATTTCGCCTCGCCGGGCAGGCGGTCCGCAGCGTGGCGCTGGGTGTGGTCCTGACGGCGCTGATTCAGTCCTCCCTCGCCGGACTGGGATTATGGCTGTGCGGCATTCCCCATCCTGGCGCGTTGACCGCTATCGCCTTCGTGCTCGGCATCGCACAGATCGGACCGCTCCCCGTCATGGCGGCATCGGTCATCTGGCTGTATTGGGCGGGCAGCAACGGCTGGGCGACGGCACTGCTGGTCTGGAGTGTACCTGTCGTCGCGCTCGACAACGTGCTGCGGCCGATTTTGATCCGGCGTGGCGTCGAACTGCCCCTGTTGCTGATCATTGCCGGCGTCATTGGCGGATTGATCAGTTTCGGGGTGGTGGGTCTGTTCGTCGGTCCCGTCGTCCTTGCCGCGACCTATACCCTCGCAAAAGATTGGGTGGCGAGGGGCCAATTTGGCGACGTGGCCCCGCCGGCTACTCGCCGCGCGTCCTGACTCCCTCGAGCACGCGAACGAGTTCGCCAGCCACAGGAAGGTGGAGGCCAACGGTGTCGTCGAATGAAAAGGCGATCTCGTAGTGCGAGTGTCCGCCGGCTGTCACCCGCACACATCTGATCACTCGCCCAAGAGCATGCACCTCGCGATCGGACTCGAGCGCCAGCGTCAAACGTGGCCGCTCGCGAACGTTCGGCTCGGAGCGTCGCAGTAAGCGGTGTTCGGGACGCCTATCGGTTCGCAGCAATGCGCCGCGCGACGAGACGTTTATCAGGTCCGCTTGCTCGCGTCCGAAGCGCACGACGGAAATCCACGGCACCTCGATCTTCGCAAACCGGCGACCGTTACGACGCTCGGCCCTCTTGCCCGACGGATCCTCGCTGAATGACTGGATTTCCTCGGTGAGGAGCTGTTCCCTGATCGTTCTCGCGTCGGCAAGATAGCCGACGACGTCCCGGGTGAAGATGCCTGGATCGCAGGTGACCTTTGCAACAGGTTGCGGGTCTTGCCGCCACGGCCAGGCGAACAGCGAACGAGCTAGTGGCCGGATGTCGTTGTCAGACCGTTCGAGGCGGGGAAGTCCGAGTATCCGGACATGTCCCGCCCCGGGAATGGCGCCGAGATAGGTGATCAAGTAGTCCTCGACGGCAGCCGGCATCAGGGTCGGCAGGAGCACAACGTCAGGAAGCCCGCGGTCGATTGCGGCGAGCGCGTCGTCGAGCGACTCCGCGACGACGATATCTTCCGGAATGTGCGCGCCAAGCGATTCACAGAGCATGCGCGCCTGAAATCGATCCGGTTGCACGGCGAGGAGCCACGACATGTTTGGGGCAGCATCATTTTGCGTGCCGGCGCTGAGCTGAGGCGCGGTGCGGGCCTAAACGCCTGTTGCGGTGGATGTTCGAATCGGCACGCCGAGCCGTTGCCGGAGCCTTCGGCGTCGGTGTGGCTCAGATTGAGACATCGGCTTGCAGATTCCGCCTAGAGTTTTGGGGCGGACTCAGCGCCGGGTGGTTCTGTGAACGGGTCGATCGGAATGCATTCGTAACGCACCTCGAGGATCTCGAGCCGCTCCGTACCACCGGGGGCGTACAACACCACGCTATCGCCGGGTCCGGATTTCATCAACGCTCGCGCCAGCGGCGATCGCCAGCTGATGTAGTTGCGATTCAGATCGACTTCGTCGACGCCAACGACGCTGACCACTCGCTCCGCGCCGGCGGCGTTGGAATAGCGGACCGTCGCGCCGAAGAATACGTGCGTGGCGGCGCGTCCGCGTCTTGGCGCTGACGGGTCGACGACTTCGGCGGCGTCGATCCGTTTGGTCAGAAAGCGGATGCGCCGGTCGATTTCACGCAGTCGCCGTTTGCCGTACTGATAGTCCGCATTTTCGCTGCGATCGCCGTTGCTCGCCGCCCATGCGACCACCTGCGTCACCGCCGGCCGTTCCCTCGTCAGCAGAAAGCGTCGCTCGTCGATGAGTCGTTGCAGTCCGCTCGGCGTGATGTAGTTCTTGATTGCGGTCTGGGCGTTCGCGCTCTCGTTTCCAGTCATAACCAGGTGCCACCCTGCCGCTCACTCGGCTCCTGCGTGCTCGCGTCGAACTCGTGAACCCAGCCCAGATGATGCAATGCACCGGCGAACGATCCAAGACGGGCGTTGCGTCGCTCGGCATGTTCGCCATCGGGCAGGTGCAGGACGTCGGCAACGCTGATCGACGCGTACTGCACCTTGCGCGTGCGGCCGCGGCGCAGTCTTTCGTAGCGCTCCAGGAGGTCGGGAAGCGACCGCGACCGGCCGTCGGACAGACACGCCGCGAGCACGATGGCGTCCTCGACCGACTGGTTGGCGCCCTGTCCATGATGCGGCGCGAGCTGATGTGCGGCGTCGCCGAGCAGGGTCACCCGCCCTTTCGTCCAGCGGCCGAGCGGTGGACGATGGAACAGGCCCCAGCGGTTGCTGATCGGGTTGGCGGTGATCATCTCGACGATCGCGGGATGCCAACGCGCAAAGTGCCGCAGCTGTTCGCCCTCGACACCAGGCATCGTCCAGTCGCGTCCGGGCCACGGGGTCGGCTGGCGCTCGACGAGCAGGAAATTGATGTGGCCGTTGCCCATCGGATAGTGCAGCAGGTGCCCGCCCGGTCCCATCCAGAACTGCAGCGCCGTTGGATCCGGCAGGCTCGGAAGCCTGTCGATCGTGACGATGCCGCGAAACCCGCTGCATCCGGTATAGAGCGCGTCATCGTAGCCGAGCATCCATTGCCTGACGAACGAGCGCGCGCCGTCGGCGCCGACGACAAGGTCGGCCTCGCTCGTGGTACCGTCTTCGAAGCGCAGGACGCTGCGTGCGCCGCTGTCGTCGATGGCGGTCAGCCGCTTCCGCAATTGAATGCGATCGAGGCCGGCAGCTGCCGACAGAATCGCCTGCAGGTCGGCGCGATGAATCCCAAGGTACGGCGCGCCGAAGCGCTGACGATAGGCCGACCCAACTTCGTGCTTGCCGATGAGACGTCCGCTGCGGCCATCCCGGTAGATCAGATGTGAGACCTCGGACCCGTGCGCCGCGAGGCGAGCCGTCAGTCCGAACTGCTCGAAGAAACGCGTGGCGTTGGCCGACAGCGCGACAGCCGCACCGACTTCACGCAGCTCGGAGGTCTGTTCGTAGATGTCAACCTCGATGCCGGAGCGGCGCAGCGCGATGGCGAAGGTCAGGCCGCCAATGCCGGCGCCGATGACGGCGATGCGGCGTTCATCCGCTGCGGGCATGAGAGCGGATTGTAGTTCGCAGGCGCCGACTCGCGGCCCGATCCTGACCGACGGCAGCGGACGACCGGCGCGTTACCGGTGCGCAGTCGCGCAATGTATGGACGCAAGGGACCGTGTGCCCTGCGGGCACAGCAGCGGGACACGTAGGAGGCAAGACGCTGCGGACGGCCGGCCCCTCGCGTGCCCATCCCCGGTGCGAGACGCGTGCCGTGCAATTTATTCAGTTGATGCGACAAACGTTGCTCGACTCGCTCAGATTTCTCGGATAACTGAGAAATACTTTCGAGAAATCGATCCCGCGACCCGTCCGAACGATTGCAATGATGAGCGCAGTCAGCCGCGTTCGTACAATCAGTTGGTGGGAAAGGTTCGGTTCGGCCGCAACAGCTGCCATGCCAGGTAAGCGAAGAACGCGAGCCCGGCTACTCGAAATGCCCACCAGGGATCGACGGCCACTGCCAGATTGCTTCCGCTGGTGATGAGTCGCGGCATCAGCACGAGCAGCGCGTAGACGATCTGGCAGAGAAAGAAGATCGCGCCGGCAACGAAGGCGACAACGAGCGCGACTCCGGCTTCTTTGAGACAGCGCACCATCGGCCCATTCGCCGTCATCAACCGTGCTACACGGCCGTGTGACGCTTAATCAGGTCGTCCAGTTCAGCGATTCCGAACTTGCACAACTCCACGACTGTCGCCTGTCGGCGATAGGCCGGCGGCAGCATGTTGCGCGCCTCATCTTTGCTGTCGACGTCGACGACAACCCATGCCTTGTGGACGTCGTCACAACAGCCGAAGTCGGCATGCGTCAGGAAGTGGGAGCCGGTTTCGAGAAGCACTTTGACGGCGTGAGCGCACGCAACGACGTCCGATTCGTGGGGGACCTCGATGAGAAATCTGGGCATGCGCGCAGTCTGCTGTTTGCGCGTCGGAAAAGTCAACGCGGACTATCGGTGGTGCCGTCGGCGATCTCGGGCACGGATGCGTGAAGGCCAGCGCCAGACAACACCGAACAAGGCGCGAAATATTTTCGGGGCTCCGCGAATTTGTCCCCGCCATTGTGCCGCCGTGGCGAGTCTCCTGCTCAACATCCTTTACAGATCGCTCGTTGAGTGACGGGCCACGCCGGCGCGGCATATGCAGCGCCGGGCAGATCGCTGAAGGAGGCCTTATGTCAACGCTGGAGGTCTTCGCGCACTTGACCGTCCGCCCAGGCCACCTGGCGGGTTTCAAGAAGCAGGCGGCCGAATTGGTTCGGATCACGAAAGAGAAGGACACACGGACGCTGCGCTACGACTGGTTCCTCTCGACCGACGGCACCGAGTGCGAGGTGCACGAGGCGTACACCGGCCCGGAAGGGCTCATCGAGCACAACGCCCATATCGTCGAAGCCCGTAACAAACTGTTCCAGGACTACGCGGACAACCACTTCATGACCGTCTACGGCGAACGATCGCAGCCGTTGCTCGATTTGTTCAAGGCCCATGGCGTCGGATTCAAGTGGTTCGACTTCGTGCAGGGGCTGCAATCGCCGCAGCAGCAGCAATGACGCGACGGCTCACGCGGGCGGCGCAGCAGACGCTGCTGGCGGCATCGTGCGACGCGCGACCAGCGGCAAGATGCCGGGCGTGCACAGGCTGATTCGTCCCGAAACGCGGCGGTCCCCGCAGGACGTCGAGACGATCGGCGCGGCGGCGCGACAGGCTGAGACACGGGCGGCGGGAGTCTCGCGGTAATTTCGACGGAGGGACAGGCTATGCCCGCAACCACGCTCGACACGAAGGTGCACGACTTCCTCGCGCAGAAGCGAATCGCCGTGGCGGGGGTATCGCGCAACAAGCGTGAACATCCCGTCGGCAATCTGATCTATCAGCGGCTGAAGACCAACGGTCACGAGGTGTTTGCAGTGAATCCGCACATGCAGACCTTCGAGGGCGATCGCTGTTATCCGGACCTGCGGTCCATTCCCGGCGGAGTGGACGGCGTCGTGATCATCACGCGCCCCGCGGTCACCGAGCGCATCGTGCATGACTGCGTCGACGCCGGAGTAAAGAGGGTCTGGATGCACCAGTCCGTTGGCAAGAGCACGAGCGTCTCGGTGACGGCCGTCGAGTACTGCAATCGACACGACATCAGCGTGATTGCCGGCGCCTGTCCGATGATGTTCGTCGATGGAACCGACTTCGGACACACCTGCATGCGGTGGTTCCTCAAAGTCACCGGAGGGCTTCCGGCATGAGGCGCCGTCAGATTGCCTGGATTCTCATCCTCGTCGTCGACGTGGCCTACCTCGCGTGGGGCGCAATGGCGGCGGCGTCGCCTGACGGCCTCATCGGGCCGGGCGGCAAGGCGATTCTTCCTGCCGGCTACGAGGGCTACTCCGGCGCGTCCTGGTCGGAGCTTCTGCGCACGTCGCCGATGACGGCCAACTACATGGTCCTGCTGTTTCGGACATACGGCTTCCACTGCGCGGTGTTCGGGCTGATGGGGAGCCTCATTGCTGTCACGGCATTCCGACACGGCGAACGCTGGGCGTGGTGGGCACTGCTTGGCGGCAACACCATCGCGCTGGTCTCGGCCATGCGCTACGACTGGGTCGTGAACGCCATCGGTCCGTTCGAGCTGACCGAGTACCTCGGCCTCGCGCTTGTGTTCGGAGCTCTGGCGGTCACAGCGCCTTTCCTGGGAGCCGAGCGGCCACTTAGACGTACTGCCTGATGCGAAACCGCCGACTGCCTGGAGCCTCGGCGTCGTGTCCATGACGGTTCGGACGTGAATTTTGCGCAATGGACGGGGAGTTCGACGCCCTGTCGCGGCCGACGTGCGTCGGCGGCAGGTCAGTTGATTGTGTCAGCGCCGGGTCCGTATCTGCTCAACCAGCTGGCGAGCTGCGCCAGCCGCGTCTCGCTGATGCGGATGTTGAAGTCGACGATCTCGAGGATCGGCGGCCGGGCGTCGAGGTTCGTCTCGAGCAGCCAGATATCGGCTTCGTCGAGATCCTGGAGCGCACGTCGCACCAGATCCTTCATGGATTCGTGGTTGAAAACCGCGAGCAAGCGATGCGCTTCGACGCGCGAGCGGTTGATCTCGCGGCGCCGCCGCTCGATGGGCGTTTCCTTCCGCATCAGGTTGGACACGTGCGGATTCTACTGAAGGGCCGTGCCCGTGTGATCGCACGAAAGTGCCGGCGGGAAGATTAGCCGACCTGAAGACAGGCCTCACCCGCTACAATCACCGCCTATCGACCCTCAGCACGGATGAAGAGCGGATGATGACGACTGCTGAATCAACGTCGGCCGTGAACCGCCATTCGCTATGGCTGGCGATATTACTGTTCGTACTGGTCGCCGCCCCCGCTGTCTGCGCCCAATGGCTGAACTATCCGACGCCTGGGATTCCGCGCCTCCCCGGCGGTGCGCCCGACTTGAAGGCGCCGGCGCCGCGCACGTCCGATGGCAAGCCGGATTTTTCCGGAATGTGGTTCGCCAATGTTCCGTCGAAGGATTACTGCCGGGAGAAGGATTGCATCCAGGAAGAGCGCATGGCGCGCGAGCAGATCAACCTGGGCATCAAGCTCAAGGACGGCCTGCCGTACACGGAGTGGTCGAAGGAGCAGATGAAAGTCCGGCGCGCCAACGGCGGACGCGAAGATCCGCACACCTACTGCATGCCGCCGAATTTCCCACGCGCGTGGACGCTGCCCCAGCACACACGCATCGTGCAGACGCCGGGCATGATGGTGATGCTGCATGAATTCAATGCCGCCTACCGCGAGGTGTATCTGGACGGACGTCCGTTGCCGGTCAACCCGAATCCGACCTGGAACGGCTACTCGACCGGCCATTGGGAAGGCGACACGCTGGTCATCGAAACCAACGGCATCCGCGACGACATGTGGCTGGACATCCAGGGGAGCCCGATCACCGAATCGGCCCGCGTCACCGAGCGGCTGAAGCGCCTCAATTTCGGTCTCCTGCAGGTCGAAATCGCCGTGAACGACCCGAAGGCATACACCAGGCCCTGGTCGGTGACGGTTGAAATGGCCGTGCAGGTGGACACGCAGATGCTCGAGGAGATCTGCATGGATAACGAGAAAGACACCAGGCTGTACAAGAAATGACGGCTCGCCTGTATCTAGTCGTCGCCTGTGTCGGCGTCTGGTTGACGGTGGTTCCTGCAGCCTCGGCGCATCACTCCCAATCGGAGTACGACCTGCGCGCCAAACTGGAAGTCGCCGGCACGGTGACGAAAGTCGAGTGGAAAAGCCCTCACGTCTGGGTTTACGTGGATGTGCTCGACGACAAAGGGCGGAAAGTGAACTGGAGCTTCGAGCTGCCGAGCCCCAACACATTGATGCGCCGCGGCTGGACGCGCGATTCGCTGAAAGCCGGCGACGGCATCACAGTCGCCGGCGCGCCCGCCAAGAACTTTCCGGCGATTGGCATCGCCACCTCGATCAAGGACAGCAGCGGCAAACCGCTGTTTACCGGCACCACGCAGATCTATGAACCGTAGCGACGGTTTCTTCGGAGGCAGCGTCGCGGCGCACGACGCGCGATACGTCAGCGTCCGTTAACCGCCTCTGCCGCCATCTTCAAAGTGTTTCTCGTTGGCCGCCTGGCGGGCCGCGACCGGGTCGGCTTGACCGGCGCGGACGTCGAGCACGTCTCGAGTCGCACGAGCGGCGTCGCGAACGTTCGCGAGCCATGCGCGTCGAATTCGATTACGGTGTGGTACTCGTTGCAGGCGACTATCGTGCCATCGCCGTACTGCTGCTGACATACCCGGTCGCCGGCTGAATAGAGTGTCACGTCTTCCTTTCGCCGGCGAGCTCCTCGATCCGCCTGAGCGCCTTTTCCCTGAGCAGTGCGGCGTCGCGAGCGATGGATATCTCGCCCTTGCGTTCCACGCGCGGCACTCGTCGGTCCAGCGCAGCGATCAGCTCTTGGAGATCCCGGATGAGATCCGCTTGAGTTACCCGCAGATTCCCCGTGTGAGCGCTTGATGCCGGATTTTGAACGACCCGCATTGACCCTCCCGAATGCTTTGGTGAGGGCTGGTGGCCGGAATGGCGCAGAGCTCAGGAAAGCTGGGGAGCAACCAGTATACGTGAAGACGCCATCCAGAAATGGGTACTGCAGGCGCTTGAGTCAGGGCGAGGAAGCCGTCTACTCAGACACGCGCCAGCCTGCCGTCCAGTTCTGTACCTGCAATTGATCGCTCCAGCGGATTGCGTCGCCCCAATCGCTGAAGGTTCGGTGGCCGATCGGGCGGTCGTTGAGGAACCAGACGACCGCCGCTCCGTCTGGTCGTGGAGTGATAACGACGTGCGATGAGACATCGGCCCGTCGCATTCTCCACATGACGGTCGGCTCGTCGTACACGAGTCGCATGGGGATCACGGCAGGACCACGAGGCAAAGGGGATACCAGCCCGAAAGCCGCGTCTTTTAGTCGACGTCGCACGACGCCGGCCGCGAAGGTTCGCGTTCGGAAGATATCAGTCAGCCGCGGGTTGTTTCGCGCTGTCGACTGTGACACGCCTGAAGGACCCCGGCCCGCGCTCGAAGCGCAGTCCCCACTGTTCCTTCACCGCTGTGCCCAGCGACGGCTGGCCGCCGACGGCGGGTGGGGCATCGGGGTTGGCCGGGCGCTGAGGGTTGAAGTCGTACTTCAGCGAGCGTCCTTGACGTCAGGCGAGCTGCCTGTTCGGCGATCTGACGCGGAAGCCGAGCGCGACGAGGAGCGCGCCGAACGCCATCGCATACGCCCCGATGATCCACACCACCGCCAGCGCTCCGACTCCCGGCTGCGCGAACAGGGCGAGGCCGAACAGCAATGACGCGAGACCAGCTAGCCCGAGCCAGAACTCTCCTTCAATCTCCTTGCGAAGTTGAATCGCCGCAACGATCTGGAACACTCCCTTGACGACGGCCCACGCGGCAATGAGGTAGAGCAGCAGTATCGCGGTGATTCCCGGAGCGAAGAAGGCCGCGACAGCGGCCGCAATGCCGACGAGCCCCTCCACGATCAGGACCCACCACGGCGCGCTCGCCGCGCCGGAGAACGCCGCGGCCAGCGCCAGGACCCCATCGGCGAACGCGTATGCACCCCACAACAGGATCAACGCACCAAGGGTCACACCTGGCCATGTGAAAGCCAGCACGCCGAACAGGATCGCGCAGACGCCCCGCAGTACGAGCATCCACCAGTTCCGAGAGATGAATTGCAGCATGTGTCCCTCTCATGACATTGAGGCGAGCCGACAAGCCGGTTGCGCACGGCGCTCCTGCTGGCTGGTCAGCGGAGCAATACATGTGCCCGAGGGGACGATTGACTCGCTGAGAAATCCGCCGCCGCGTCGCTCGATCCCGCGAGCCGTCGCGGGCATCGCCACATATACTGCAGTCGCCCCGTAGCTACGGACACGGAAGATGACCACTCACGCCGCCATTGCCGCGGTCGTCGGATTGGCGCTGATGCTCGCCGTCGGCGCAGCGTATGTCGCGTTGGCGCAGCGCTTTCGCGCCCTTTGGCATCCACTCTCCATCATCCTCGCGGTCGGAATCGTCAGCGTCGTCGTTGCCGTGGTCGGTGCACTGTTCAACGGCGGCTGGGCCGCTGTTCCGGCGATGTTGCGGCGGTCTGCTATCGGCGGCTTCGGCTGGGGTGCGATTATCGCGGTCGTCGTGACGATCGGGCGGCGGGCGTTCAGAGCGTGGCTGCAGCCGCGAGCGTAAGATCGTGGTGAGCATGACAACGAAGGACACACCGGCTTCTGCGCCGCGCGATGGAGGAATCCTCTGCCCGAAGTGCCACAAGCCCGCAGGCGACCTGCAGCGTCCTGCCGTTGGTGTGCTGGAGTTCACATGCAGTGCCTGCGGACATCGATGGTTGCTGTTCGACCGGTCGCCAGAGCAGGACAGCGACCGGTAGCGTTTACCTTTGCACAGTTCCCCTCGTTGCTGAGCGAGAGCCTGCGGCTCGTGTAGACTGCTGGGCACTTGCTGATGCGGCCGAAAGAGCTGACCGTTCGCGGCCTGGTACTCGGCGCGCTGATCACCACGGTTTTCACCGCCGCCAACATCTATCTCGGACTGAAGATCGGACTCACCTTCGCCTCCTCGATTCCGGCAGCGGTCATCTCGATGGCCCTGCTGAGCATGGTCCGCGATTCCTCGATTCTCGAGAACAACATCGTCCAGACGGTCGCATCGGCGGCGGGGACCTTGTCCGCCATCATCTTCGTGCTGCCGGGACTTGTGATCGTCGGCTGGTGGACCGAATTCCCGTTCTGGACGTCGGCGCTGATCTGCGTGAGCGGCGGCGTGCTCGGCGTGCTTTTTACGATCCCGCTGCGGCGCGCGCTGGTGACGACGTCGGACCTGCCGTATCCCGAAGGAGTAGCGGCAGCCGAGGTGCTCAAGGTCGGCGCCGGCACCAGAGGGGAAACCCCTGGTGACAACGAGCAACGGCGCGAAGCCGTTGCAGGAGACCAGGGCGAGGCGCGCGAGGGGTTGATCGCCGTCGTGCTCGGTTCGGTGGCGTCGGCGGGCCTGGCGATCTTCAGCGCCACCCGGATCGCTGCCGCCGCAGTCACCCGGATCGTGGAGGTGACGCCGCGCATCGCCACCGGTTACGACATCGCGTTTTCGCTGGCGCTGTTCGGCGCCGGCCACCTGGTCGGCCTGTCGGTCGGACTGGCGATGCTGCTCGGCGTCCTGATCGCATGGGTAGGCGGCGTTCCCATCCTGACGTATCTGCAACCGCTGCCCGCCGGGGCCGAATTTGCCGCCCACGCCGAAACGATCTGGCGCACGCAGGTGCGTTTCATCGGCGCGGGAACAATCGCGATCTCGGCAATCTGGACGCTAGCGAAGTTGGCCAAGCCGGTGGTCGGGGGACTGATCTCGACACTGTCTGCATCGAAAGCGGCGGCAACCGGCGACGAGACCGATCGCGACCTTTCGCCGGGCGCGATTCTCGGGCTGGCGGCGGCGTGTCTGCTACTGGCGGGGTGGTTGTCGGTGCGGTTTCTGTCGGCGACGCCGCTGGCGGGGAGCACGGGAATGCTCACCGCGTTTGCCGTTCCGTTCGTCCTGATCGTCGGCTTTCTGATCGCCGGCATCTGCGGCTATATGGCCGGACTGATCGGCGCGTCGAACAGTCCCATCTCCGGCGTCGGCATTCTGTCGATCGTCACCTGCGCGTCGCTTCTCATTCTGCTCGTCACGCCGTCCCCCGAATCGCGACCGGCGCTGATCGCATTCGCCTTGTTTGTGACCGCAATCATCTTCGCGTGCGCCACGATCTCGAACGACAACCTGCAGGATCTGAAGACTGGCCAGCTGGTGGGTGCGGCGCCGTGGAAACAGCAGATTGCGCTGATCGTCGGTGTCGTGGCAGGCGCCGTGGTCATTCCGCCGGTGCTGAACCTTCTGGCGCGCGCCTACGGGTTCGCGGGTGCGCCGAATGTCAACGTCGTCGCCGCGAACCCGCTGCCGGCGCCGCAGGCGACGCTCATTTCCGCGCTGGCGCAGGGCGTCATCGGCCGCAGCCTGGACTGGAAGATGATCGGCGTCGGCGTGATCGTCGGCATTGGCGTGATCCTGCTGGACGAGATGCTGCGCCGCGGCAAGCGCATGGGCCTGCCGCCGCTGGCGGTGGGCATTGGTATCTATCTGCCGATGTCGGCCACCTTTGGGGTGGTTATCGGCGCCGTCGTTGGCCACTGGTACGAACGGCGCGCCGAGCGCATGCCGGCGCCCGAGCGGGCACAGCGGCTTGGCGTGCTCGTCGCTTCGGGGTTGATCGTGGGGGAGAGCCTGTTCGGCGTGCTCAATGCCGGCCTGATCGTGGCGTTGTCGAACGACGCGCCGCTTGCGGTCGTGCCTGCGGACTTCCCGGCGGCGAACGCGATTGGCATTGCCGCGTTCGTGGCAATCATTGTCGTGCTCTATCGCTGGATGCTTCAGCGGGCGCGCGCGGCGCAGCCGGGCGCGCGGTGACATTCCAGGTCGCAGGGTCCGTGCTGTCGGTGAACGTCGGCGAACCGCGCGAGGTCGTCGGTGGCGACCGCCTCGTGCGGACGTCGATCTTCAAGTCACCGGTCGCTGGGCGTATTCCGATCCGCAACAACAACCTTGCCGGCGACGCGCAGTCAGACCTGTCCGTCCACGGTGGCCGCGCCAAGGCGGTCTACGCCTATCCACACGAGCACTACGCGTTCTGGCATGAACAGCTTCCCGGCGTCGATCTGCAGCCCGCGCACTTCGGCGAGAACCTGACGATCGAGGGTTTGCTCGAGCAGGACGTACACGTCGGCGATCGCCTGAAGATTGGCTCGGCCGAACTGGTGGTCACACAGCCGCGGCTTCCGTGCTACAAGCTGGGAATCCGCTTCGGGCGAGCGGATATGGTCACGAAATTCCTTGCCAGCCGCCGCACGGGCTTCTACCTGTCGGTCGCCTCCGAGGGCGACCTCGGCGCCGGTGACCCGATCGAGATCCTCGAGCGGCACCCGGCTGCTGTCAGCATTCCGGAGCTGCTGCGGATGTACTTGAAGGAAGGCGTCGCGCCAGGCCGGTTGCGCGACGTCATCGCCATTCCCGTACTGTCCGATGCGTGGCGCATGCAGCTCCAGAAACAATTGGCCGAAGTCTGAGTCGCGGCGCCCATTCGGCAATCGACGCCGGATCAGTCGCCAACCGGGTCGAACAGGATTCCGTCTAACTGCGCACGGAGGAATCCGATGGCTGTTCGCTGTGTCGTGACGTGCGTGCTTCTCGCGGTCGCGCCCCCAATCGCGCAGACCCTGCTCCGATTCGAGGTCGCCTCCATTCGGCCTGTTGAGAACACGGGCGTTATCGGCCTGCGTCTGACCGGGAGCCAGGTGCGCATCAGCGGCTATTCGCTGCACGACTACATCTCGATCGCCTACGCGGTTGAGCTGCCGCAGGTGATCGTGCCCGAGTGGGCGCGGCAGCAACGCTACGAGATCGCGGCCAACCTGCCTTCCGGCGCCACGCGCGAACAGGTCCCGCAGATGTTACAGGCGCTGCTTGCTGAACGTTTCCAGTTGAAGGTCCACAGGGAATCGCGCGAGTTTCCCGTCTACGCGCTGACGGTGGGGAAGGGCGGCCTGAAGATCAAAGGTACGCCTGTCGATCCGAATGCCGTACCGAAGGCGACGGAGTTGACCGGCGGCGGCACGAACGCGGGCGTGGTGATCAACCTCGGCGCCGGTACGTTCTCGGTCGCCGACGACAAACTGGTGGTGACGCAGTTGACGATGGCTGAAGTTGCCGGGGCGCTGACGCGCTTCAGCGAGCGGAAGACCATTGATGCAACCGGTTTGACCGATCGTTTCGACTTCACCCTCGATCTGTCGCACCAGGACTACCAGTTCGTGATGATGCGTGCCGCCATCAACAACGGTTACCCCGTCTCGTCACAGGGGCTGACAATGCTCGACGGGGCGCCCGCAAACGTGCTCGGGCAGTACCTTTCAAGAACCGGACTCGAGCTGCAGGAGCGTCGTATGCCGCTCGACGTCATTGTCGTCGACTCGTCGTTGAAGGTGCCGACCGACAACTGATGCCGGCCCTCGGCGCCCGCTTAGCCGTTGCGGACTCCCAGTCGGGGGTCGTCCTCCCAGAGCACCTGAAAACCTCCCGCATCATCGACGAAGATCACCGCCGGGCGCCGACCAACACTCCCGCGAGTCACACCCTCTACCTTCATCCGCCTGTGGAAACGCACGGCGTCGTAGTGCCTTACGCGACCGCGAGAATTACCGTCCCAGGCATACAGCGCAAACCGTGCCGTAGACCGGCTGGTGGCGTTGCCGAGCATGATGAGCGACGTACCGGTCCGCTCATCGAACGACATGGCGCGCATGCCCGCCTTGCCACGGACGTCCGGAACTGCGAGTGAGAAGGGGGCCAGCATCTCGAGGTTGGCGAGTGTCCACGGGCCGTCGATCCGTTTCAGCTTCACGCGCAGCAGCACCGGCTTGCCGTCGACCAGCGGCGTGCGAAGGCCGAAAAGCAGCGCGTTTCGTTGCGGATCCCAGCTGAGCGCTTCAACGTTGAGACCGCCATCGTCCGGAATGAGCTTCGCGGCGCGCCGCAGCCACGGCAGCTGATCGAGCAGCCACGGGCGGAAATCGCGCATGACGTCGGCGCGCAGCCGTCTGTGGGAGCCGATTTCGATTCGAACGATCGACTCGCGTGCCGGCACGACCTTGCCTCGCTTCTTCTTCGAATGTCGCCCCTTCCGCACCTTCAGCGACAGCGACGATGTGCCGAAGATAAACGAGCGGCCGCCGGCCTTCACGATTTCGATCCCCTCGATATCGTCGATCGCTCCTGGCGCAAGGCCCGCAATGCGCCGCCGGATGATCGGCCCGGCCAGTGTGCCGGCGCGCGTCACGCGAAACTCGAACAGCGCGTCGGATACGTTGTTGTCGCAGAAGAGAAACCTGGAATCGCCAATGGCGACGACCTCAGAGGCGTTGTACGGTTCTCGACCGGGCCGCCGGCCGAACGGGATCGGCTTTATCTTTCCCGTCATGAGCGGATTATCGTCCGGCGCCATGCGTGAGAGAATGCGCGCGTGATATTGGTCTTCATGCTCGCGTTCCTCGCGCAAGCCCCGGCACTACCTGCCGAGATTCCACTCTTTCCGCTGCCCGAGACGTCGCTCTTTCCGGACGTGTCGCGGCCGTTCCTGATCTTCGAGCCGCGGTACCGCGAGATGATTGCTGACGTGCTGAAGGGCGACCGGATCATCGGGATGGTCCAGCTGCGCCCGGGGTTCGAGAAGGACTACGAAGGACGGCCGCCGATCTACGAGGTCGGCTGCGCCGGCATCATCGAGAAATACGAACAACTCGAAGACGGCCGCTACCTCATTCTTCTCCGCGGCCTGACGACGTTCCGGGTGCTCAAGGAGGACGGCTCACCGGCGCGCAAGTCGTATCGCCTGGCGCGCGTCACGCCGCTGCCTGATGTAGTGACGGACAAGGACCGCACCACGCTCAGCGCGCTGCGCACCCAGCTCCAGAAGCTGCTCATCACGGTACTGCCGCTCGACGCGCAACTGCCGGATGCGTCGGTCGACGACGCCGAGTTCGTCAACATCGTCGCGCAGAACCTCGAGATGCCTGAGGCCGCGCGACAGGCGCTGCTCGAGCGCACCAGCGTCGTCGAGCGTGCGCGGTCGCTGGTGGCGCAACTCGAGAAGCAGTGATCGCGGCGCGCCGAGCGGCTCGAGATTCCGGTCGCTCGGCGCCTATGATTAGCGCAGGTTCAGGATCTTCTATCTGCCGTAGTCCCGATGGTAGTGGCGGTTGTCACGATCAAATCCGGGATCGGCAATGCCAACATTGAGTCGGCGCGCCAGGCGGAAGGTCACGAGCGACTCGGCCGGCAGATACAACGATCTCCCCTTAGTAATGATTTGCGCGCCGGCTCCGCCTGCGGCTCCAACCGCCGCGCCGATCGCCGCGCCCTTGGCGCCTCCGGTGACGGCGCCGATGATGGTGCCAAGCAGCGCGCCCCCACCGACGTAGGTGGCCGTGTCCTTGTTTGCGCCGATCGTCCGCGCGCCGGACTCGAGCTGACCCGACGTCCCGACGGTACTCTGATCTGCGACTATGGCGTATCGCTGACCGTTGACAGTTACCGACTCGAGATCGAGCGTCATCTCATCGCCGCTCTTGCGAGCGAGGAGCTCGACGGTCGAGCCAGCAGGAACTGCCACCTCGCTGTTCCGGTCGAGTACATCCTCGTCAATCGTTCCTTTGAAGATGAGCCCATCAGCACTCTTGACGTCGATAGGCTCGGTGGTCCGGACCTTCAGCGTGGTGTCCGCGTCGATTGTGGCTCGTGGCTGTGCCGTTCGAGATACCTGAGCAGACGTTGGTTGAACTCCAGCCGCGGCTGCGCTGACGACGGCGGCTACGGTCAGCACGGCCCATCGGGTCGATGAATTTCGCATAAGACGGCCCTCCCCTAGGGGTGGGTTTGCAAGGGGGCCGCCAGAGATGTCCGGAATACAGTCAGCCCAAGTGTGCTCATCGGCAGAGCACGGCACGACTTGCGCCCGAACAGGAGAGAAGCATCATGATCGCGAGCAATCTGGACTTCATCGGCTGGACTCCTCCCGTTTCAGGGAAGCGGCCCATGTACAAGGTGAATCCTGTCTTTGGGCAGCTCCACCTTCCGTCTTGCGACGAGGATCCGTTGGCCGTCAGGCGACAGCTCGAATGAGGGTCCCGGACTGTCGTTGAACTGCGTTTGCAGAATCATGCGCGGCGGGCTCCAGTCGAAAGATGAACCCATTCGCACGGCCACGCTGAACCACCGGTTCCCATTGCGATAGATGATTTCGTTACACGTCCGGCACCACTTCGGTTCCGTTCCCGTGTCAGAGATTTTCTGGACCATCTCGCCTGCAGGCAGCGGACGAACGTTGATGCCTGCGTCGCTGTACACGAGCCATCGTCCATCGGCGGAAACGTCGTGGTTGCTCCCGCTGAAATCCAGGTACTTCTGCGGCGGCGCCGCTTTGCCGTCCGCGGGAATGAAGGCTTCCCCGATGCGATTGCCTGGAAACTCGTAGAACGTGAGGCGCTGCCCGTCAGCGCTCCATGACGTCGGCGTCAACCGCGTCTGCGATTCGGCGACGGCCACCGGCGCGCGGTCCGAATCGACGCGTTGTACCAGGATTCGGTAGGGTTTGCCCTCCGCGAAGCTCGTGTACGCGAGCGCGGTGCCGTCCGGGGACCAACTCGGCCACCCGGCGCTGTCTGGCGACGGCAGACGACGCGACGATCCACGCACGACGTCGTACAACAGAATGAAGTCCTTCGTGTCACCGACCTGAAGGGCCAGCCGCCGCCCGTCGTCGGAGAGATCGAACATTCCATAGATACGCGGCTCAATCGGCAGAAACTCCGTCTGTCCCTGCCGGTTGACCCAGGCAATGGAGGCGACGGCAACATCGCCACCGGGAATGTACGCAAGCACGCCGGCGTCCGACACGGCCAACTGCAGGTACGGATAGAGCTGGTGCATGCGTACGTCGGATGCAATCGCCACAGCATCGCCAATCGTCTGGCGCGCGGAATCGAATTTCGCCGCAAAGACACGTCCGGAACGGCCGAAAATCAGATGGCCACCGGGCGTGAGCCTGGCGTCGTAACCGTCGGAGGTGAGCACTTTCGTCTCGTTGGTCGCCAGGTTCAGCAGGCGGACCTGCGCGAAATCGAAGCCGATACCCGCCCGACGGTAGGTCACGAGCGCGGACTTCCCGTCGGGTGTGACGCGACCGTACCTGAAGCCCTCGCGCGCCTCGGCGACGACCACCTCCGCGCCGCCGAGCGCACCCACACGATGCAGCCGTCGGCCTTCCTCGGCGGCAAAGAACAGCTGATTGTCGGCCGTCCACGTTCCCGCAACTCCGGTCGTGACGTCGCAGATCACGCTCGTCGTGCCAGTGACGAGCGAATACGTCTTGAGTTTGTCGTTCGTGAGAAAGGCCACGGATCGACCATCGGGCGAGAAGAACGGGTGCAGTGCTCCTTCGGTGCCGGCAAGCGGCCGGACATCAAAGCCATCGAGCTGACGCAGGAAGAGTCGGACCGTTCCGTCCGCTGCACCGACCCAGACGAGTGTTCGTCCATCCGGCGAGATATCGAGGAGCGTGGCGTCGAAGCCGATATCAGCGGCCTCCGCATCCAACGCGAGATGGCTGCCCGCGGGCAAGCTCACTTCTGTACTCAGGCGCGCGGCGGGGGTGGACGCTGCCGGCATCGTGCCTTGAAAAAACCAGAACCAGAGCGTGGCCCCGAGCGCGCCGAGCAACAAACCAGTCGCCACGAGCGGAACCGGCCCGAGCCTCAGACGGGGGCGAACATCCACCACGCCCGGTGACGCCCGCCGATCGTCCGTCATGGCTTCGTGCAGTTCGAGACGGACATCGGCGATGTCGCGCAAACGCTTGCCGACGTCCTTCTTCAGGCAGCGCTGTACGACGCGGACGACGGAAATCGGCGCGGCGTTCGTCAGCGCATCCCAGTCCGGTTCCCGTTCGATGACCCGCGCGATCGTTTGTGAGACATCATCCCCGGCAAATGGGCGTGTGCCGACCAGCATCTCGTAGAGGATGCAGCCGAACGCCCACACATCGGCACGCCTGTCCAGAACCTTGCCGCGCGCCTGCTCGGGGCTCATGTACGCGGCTGTGCCCATGATGAGGCCGGCGCGAGTGGCCGCTGGACTGGTCAGCGTCGGCGACTGCGAGACGTCGGCGCCGCCGGCGTGCGGCTCGAACGCCTTGGCGAGGCCGAAATCGAGGACCTTCACCGTGCCGTCGGCGCGAACCTTGATGTTCGCGGGCTTCAGGTCGCGATGGATGATGCCGTGCTCGTGCGCTGCTTCGAGCGCGTCACAGATCTGTCGCGCGATGTCCCACGCTTCTTCGAGCGGCAACGGCCCGCGCCCGAGCCGGTCGGCGAGCGTGAGGCCCTCGACGAGCTCGAGGACGAGCGCATGCGCTCCTGCCGGTTCCTCGAAGCCGTAGATGGAGGCGATGTGCGGATGGTTCAGCGCCGCCAGCAGCTGCGCCTCGCGTCTGAACCGCGCCAGTCGCTCCGGATCGCAGGCGAACGCGTCGGGCAGCACCTTCAGCGCGACGTCGCGTCCGAGATTGACGTCTCGCGCGCGATAAACCTCGCCCATGCCGCCGGCACCGAGCAGCGACACAACCTCGTACGAGCCGAGCCGCGCCCCCGGGTTCAAAGACATGGGACACGAGAGTGTAAGCCGAAGCCTATTGCGGCAAGGCGAACGCGATGTACGCCGTCGGCAACTGCGGTCCGCCGCCGCCGCGACCCTGGCGTCCCCCGCCTGCGGCTTGACCGCCCGCCGCACCGGGCGCGGCAGGCGCCGCCGGCGCAGCTGCTGCGGCCGGTGGTCCACCCGCGGCAGGGCCTGCGCCCCGCGCTGCGCCGGCGTTATTGAACGTGGCGGGGAAGGTGCCGTTCGCCTGTGCTACCGGCAGCACCACGAACTGCCGTCCATTCACCTGATACGTCGCCGGCATTCCTTCGGCGCCATTGGGCAGACCGTGCTGCCAGAGCTCCTTGCCGTTGTCCCTGTCGTAGGCGTGAATCTTCCGTTCGGGACCGACGGCGAGGAAGAGCAACCCGCCGGCGGTGACGAGCGGCGCGTTGCGCGGGAACTGCACGCCGGTGTTGTTCGGAATGTTGTATTCGGGTGGTGCTTCCTGCACACCCGCAGGCACACGCCACACGATGTCGCCGGTGTTGAGGTCGTACTTCACGATCTCCGACCACGGTGGCGCCACCGCGGTCATCGACCCGCCGGCGAAGTTGATGTTCATGAAGCTCACCGGTGAGCCGAACTCGACGCGCTCGCCCTTTGCGGCAGCGGCGGCAACGAGTTCCTTCGCCTGCGCCATCAGTTCTGCCTTCTGTTCGGGCGTCACGAGCGCGTTGCCGCCGCCACGCCCGCCGCCGCCACCGCCTCCACCACCAGCAGCGCCTGCGCCGCCGGGGGCGCCGGCACCCCGACCGGCGCCCGGTCCTGGTCCCGCCCCGCGCGGCGGTGCCGGCATCGTGATGCGGTCCACGGTCGGCAGCGACTTGTGGACGACGTAGAACTCGCCGCGATCGGGATCCACCGCGCTGGTGCCGAAATTCGCGCCGCCGTTGTGCCCCGGCATCGACACCGACCCTTCGAAGCTTGGCGGCGTGAACAGTCCCTCGTTGCGATAGGACCGCAGTCTCGCGCGCACTTCCTCCTGCGCCTCCTTTGGCAGGTACGGGTTGATGTCCTTTTCGGTGAACGACTGCTTGGCGAACGGCGCCGGCTTGGTGGGGAAGGGCTGCGTCGGCGACGACCACTCGCCCGGGATGTCGGTCTGCGGAACCGGGCGTTCCACGATCGGCCAGATCGGCTGACCGCTCTTCCGATCGAAGACATACAGGAAGCCCTGCTTGGTCGCCTGCGCGACGACCTGTCGCGGCTTGCCGTTCTGGCGGATCGTCAGCAGCTTGGCCGACTGCGGAATGTCGTAGTCCCAGAGATCGTGGTGAATGAGCTGCTGATGCCAGATGCGCTTGCCCGTGCGCGCGTCGATCGCGACGAGCGAATTGGCGAACAGGTTATTGCCTTTCCGATCGCCGCCGTAGAAGTCGTAGCGGGCGGTGCCGAAGCCGATGAACGCGATCCCGTTCTCCTCGTCAACCGTGAACTCGCTCCAGTTATGCCCGCCTCCGCCGACCTTGTAGTGGCCTTCGGGCCAGGTGTCGTAGCCGAATTCGCCTTCGTGCGGGATGACATGGAAGATCCAGGCGAGCTTGCCGGTCCGCACGTCGTAGGCATGAACGTCTGACGGCGGGCCGCCGTAGTTCGGCCCACCGGGCAGCGGAAGGATGAAGAGGTTCTCGAAGATCCGGCCGGGGTTGCTGGTGTTGACGGGGCCCGCCGGCTTCCGCTCCATCGCCTCGCGGATATCGACACGGCCGTTGTTGCCGAACGAGGTGATGAGCTCACCGTTCTGCGCGTTCACAGCGATGATGTCGCCGCGCTGCAGGTAAACGAACCGGCGGTCGGATCGATCGGGGCTCTCCCAGTAGTTCATCCCGCGCGCACCCGTCGGCGCCACGCCTTCCTTGCGCCAGATCTCCTTGCCGGTTGCCGCATTGATCGCGGCAAGCGCGCCGCCACCGACGGGGGCGTACATCACGCCATCGATGACGACCGGATTGAAGATGCTGTTGCCGGTGATGGGATAGCTCCAGGCCACCTCCAGCTTGGCGACATTTTTCTTATTGATCTGATCGAGCGCGGAGTATTGCGAGGAATGGGCACCGCCCGCGTAGGACTGCCACGTCGTATAAGGCTTTGCGGTCGCCGCGCGAGTCGCGCCGCCTTGCCCGGCAAGCGTCGCCACGACGATCGCCACCGCGATACCGGTCAGCGAGACCATTCCACCCACTCTGCGCATGAGATCCCCTTTTCTCGAAGTCGAGGATAGGCGCCGGATCGGCGCGGGCGGAATTGTACAGCGAAGCTAGGTGGGGGACCGCCGATCTGCACCTCAGGCCGACGGCGTTTTAGGTGGGTCCTGGGCTAACGCCCGGCTGGGGCGTGACCTTCAATAAAAGGCATACTCAGTAAAGAACCACCTGACGGCGAAGCCAAAAAGGGCGATCCCGATTACGACGTAGATCAGAAAGCGGACGATGTCGCGATCCATGCCCGTGTTTATCGGAGCGTCGACGGCGAGGCTGCAATCCACGCTCGCCGTTACGAACCGTTGATCGACGTGGACAAGCTGAAGTTCGAATAGTCGCCAGTTCCGCCGGCGCTCAATGGGAAGTCCCATCCCACGTAGGTGGGAACTTCGCCCGCTGCAACCTGAATGTCTGCACTCAGGACCGATCCGGTCGAATCAAACCGTCTGCCGTTGACCCACAGGTGCAACGACGGGGCAGCCGGCCCGGTCACCGTCAGACGCAACGTCCCCGACGTGATCGTCGTCACCCGAATCAGCCTGCAGGGGTAACACGAGTCTGATCCGATGACATATGCAACGTCGTGCGGTGCCAGGGACTGATTGGTCAGAGCCTGACCGGCAGCCAGACGGACGACTCGCTGCATCGCGGATTCGACGAAGATCGTATCGCCCTGCGGCGTGTCGGGAACGATCTCGGTGTTCTCGTAACCGTCCTTGTCGAACTTGAACGTTCGCGCTGACGCCAGCGCAGCGATTTGGAAGTCCCCCGCCGCATCGGTCGTCACTGATCGGTTCGAACCCGTTTCGACCACGCGCACCGACGGGAGGCCGCTCATTCCCGGTTCCCGCGCGCGTCCGTAGAAGATGAACGTATTGGGCGGTGTCGCCGCCACTTGTCGAAAACCTGTCCGGCCTCCAAACGATGCTCGGATTTCACCGAGGCCGTAACCGACCACGGTGACAAGACCGGCAGAAACGCTGAACAGGTTTGCATTCGCCGATGTCCACGACGATTCAGCGGTCACATCTCGCGTCGTGTTGTCGTTGAAGGTCGCAATCGCCGTGAGCCGCGCTGTTTCTCCTATCGCGCGCATGACCGGGCCGCCAACGATGCTCATTGTTCGGACAGTCGGGGTCGGAGGAGGAGGGGAAGTGGTGGTCGTTGTCGATCCGCCAGCTGGCGAAGCGGGCGATCCGCCGCAGCCAACGACGCTGAACGCGACGAGAGCAACGAGGGGACCCACCAGAACTCGCATCGGCCTCCTTCTTGTGTCTGTGCGGGAGGCACATTCTATATGCGAGTACCGCCGACCCGGGCAGGCGGTGGAGGGCTGCGTGCGATTATTTTATCCGGATGATATTGACACTTTAATTTTACCCGGATATATTCACGTGCATGTCCGAAACGCAGTGCACCGCCTTCTCCGGTAACCGGATTTTCTTGAAGGGAACTCTGACGGAGGTCGCCGCGGCGGTACGCGAAGAGCCGCAAAGCGCGATGATTCAGGTATTTGACGACACTTCTGGCCAGGTCATCGATATCGATCGCCGGGGATCCCTTCCTGCGCCGCCACTTCCTGCGGCGCCAGAGGAGCCCAAAGGCCGGGGTCGGCCCAAGCTGGGTGTCGTCGCCCGTGAGGTGACTCTTCTGCCACGCCACTGGGACTGGCTGTCGTCCCAGCCGGGGGGAGCGTCCGTCGCGTTGCGGAAGCTCGTCGATCAGGCGCGCCACACCACAGGCGACAGCGAACGCGTCCGGCTCGCGCAGGAGGGCGCGTATCGCTTCATGTCGGCGATGGGCGGCAATCTTCCGAACTTCGAGGAGGCCTCACGCGCGCTGTTTGCTTACGACCGCCGGCGCTTTTCAGAGCTGCTGGCAGCCTGGCCTGAGGACATCCGTGACTACGCGATCAACCTCGCTTTCGCCGACCTGACGCCGGCGGACGGTTAGTCCCACCTTCACCGCGAACAACCAAACGCCGGCGCCGCGCAGGCGCCGCAGACAGCAGGGGAGAGCTATGTCTTCAATCTACAAATGCGAAGAAGGCGCACGCCTGGTTCGCAAGCGCTACCCATCACCTGAGTTCATCGCTGCGCCGTGCAGCAGAACGAGCTGGATGGGCGACGTGGTGAAGTGGGCGCCTTACTTTTGCTCGATCTTCCGGAACCGGGCGGTAGACAAAAATGGAGCGTACAGTGAAGCGACGTTCAGACATACTCGCGGACGATAGAAAAGGAGCAGGTCATGCGCAAACTGGTGCACTACGCTGCGGTGTTCGCAGTTCTCTCGATCTGTCGCCTGGACGCCGCGCAGATTACGGTGCTTTCCTCCAACGGGGTGCGCACGGCGGTCAGCGAACTGATTCCACAGTTCGAGAAGGTCAGCGGGCACCGCGTGCAAGTGACATGGGACGGGACGCTCAACATCAAGAAGCGGATTGACAGCGGCGAGGCCGCCGATCTCGTCGTCATACCGGCGGAGGACGTCGACGCCTTGATTGCATCCGGCGGTCTCACCTCCGGGAGTCGCGTCGACGTCGCGAAATCGATCATTGGCGTTGCCGTGCGTGCAGGCATCGCCAAGCCCGACATCACCACCCGCGAGAATCTCAAGCGCACGCTGCTTGCCGCCAAATCCATCGTCATTTCAAGCGGCCCGAGCGGCGTTCATCTTCTCGAACTGCTGGAGAAGCAGGGAATTCTCGGAACGCTTCGACCGAGGATCACACAACTCCCGTCCGGGCAATCGGTGGGTGAAGCGCTGTCACGCGGTGAAGGCGAGATCGGCTTTCAGCAGGTCAGCGAACTGCTGCATGTGAGCGGTATTACCTACGTCGGGCCGCTTCCGGCGGACAGCCAGAAAGTGACGATCTTTTCGGGCGGCGTTCCGAAGAACGCAAAGGACGTCGCGGTCGCGCGGGCATTCCTCACGTTCCTGAGAAGCCCCGGCAATGTTGCGGTGTTGAAGAAGGCCGGGCTCGAGCTTCCCTGAGCGGAGCGAACGCCGGCACTTCGCCTGTTGTCTGGCGAGATTCGGGAGTGAACGGACGTTCGTCGCACCGATCCGCGCGGTCGCCAGGCTATCGGCGCAGCAAAAACAGAATCGCCACCGCTGCGGCGAGCAGCACGATCGCTGCTGTGATCAGCGTCAACTGTCTGCTGCGTCGATCCTCCGCCAACCGCAGGTCGACGATGTTTTCCCATAGCGCTCGCTGCAGTTCCGGATCGGGAGACGCCGGTACCAGCTCGGGCGGGGCTGCCGCCGGCGTTACGGGGGCGACGAATCGGTATCCCCGTTTTGGCACGGTCTGGATGTAGATGGACGATTCTGCCCTGTCGCCGAGCGCCTCACGCACCTGTTTGATCGCGAAGTTCACGCCCTGCTCGAAGTCGACGAAGGTCTCGTCCTTCCACAATGCGGCCTGAATCTCGTCACGGGTCACGAGATGGCCCGGCTGACGAACCAGCAACTGCAGCAGCCGGAACGGCTGAGGCCGCAGACGGACTGTTCGGCCGTTTTTCAGCAACTTCCCGGCTTCGAGATCCAATTCGAAGGCCCCGAAGCGCAGGAGAGTCGCGTTGGGCGTGTCGGTCATTCGCGCCGCGAGCCTATCACTTGACCCGATCCCGCTTCACATCCGGCAACCGAAGGCATTGTCAGCAAGGAACTTGCACGCCCGGCTACTAATCAGGCGCCAGCAACGGCTTCGCGCACGAACGTTTCCGCTACTGGCGTGTATATCTCCGCAAATAGGAAAGGAGACAGCATGGCACTCCTCAAACGGGCTGGGGTTCTCGCTCTTGGGACGGCTTTGGCGGTTGTCGTGGGTCATGGGGTCGCGGCAGCGCAGGACAAAGAGATTCGCGGCAACGCCGTCGCAGTGTCCGATTCCTCGCTGACGGTCAAGGCTGGGGACCAGACGCTCACCTTTGTCATTGATAAGACCACCCTCGTCGAGGCAAAGGGTGCAGGCACCAGATCGCGTCAGGCGGAGGCGGTTGGCAAGAGTGCGGGAATCAAGGTGACCGATTACGTGAAAGCCGGTGATCCCGTGCTCGTCAGTTACCGACAGGTGAACGGCAAGAACCAGGCGATCGTGGTCCGGCCGGTGTCGTCAGCCGGGTCGGCCGGTTCGGCGGCCAAAGATTCCCTGAAGAACGTTCAGGGAAGGGTCAAGTCGATCAATGGGGGCACTCTGATTGCCGAACAGGGCGGTCGTGATGTGACCTATGCCATCGACCGTGACACCGACGTCAAGGCCGTGGGCGCGACCCGGGCGACCAAACAGGCGGGCGGCACTCTGCCGATCACGGACATCGTGCACGTGGGCGATCTGGTGAGAATCGAGTACCAGGATGTCAACGGATCGATGAAGGCGCGCGAGATCCAAGTCCTCAGCCGCGCGACGATTCCGGCCAAATAGAAGGCGACGTGCGATATGGGTAGGCCGACATCGGCGGCCTACTCAGCTCCAGGCTCGATCACCCGCACAGATTCGGTAGGTCCTATAATCACGCTTCTTCGGTCGGCGGCTGGAGGAGCGTTACATGTCCATTCCCGATCTTCATGTCTGTACGTTGCCGCGCTCCGCGGGGCTCGTCGTCACCGCATTCGGTCTGCTGGCGCTCGGTGCATCACTGCAGGTAAACGCCCAGGCGCCGGCGAAGCCACCGGCCGCGACGGCGGCGCCCGCTGTGCCGAATGTGAAGTTCGACGTGGCGTCGATCAAGCGGAACAAGGAAGGGGAGGCCCAGCGTGCGGCCGTCCCGATCTATGTTCCGGTGGTCCCCGGACGGGCTCAGACGCTGCCAGGCGGTCGGCTGAGGGGACCAAACATGAGCGTCCGCGAGCTGATCCGCGACGCGTACGGTTACCGCAATCGCGCCCACAGTGAGATCGTGGGTGCACCCGATTGGATCGATAAGGAGCGCTACGACCTGGAGGCGAGGGCGGATTACGAGTTCCCGGCGTCGACGGGTATGGGTCTTCCGCCGGCGGCTGAGGGCGCGCTGCGCGCGCTGCTCGCCGAGCGCTTCAACCTGAAAGTGCGAATGGAGGTCCGGCGCGGGCCTGTCTATGAGCTCGTGATGCACCGCGCCGATCGGCGGCTCGGTCCCAACCTCGTCCCGTCGAAGCTGGAATGCCGTCCCTTCTTCCAACGCGAGCCGGTCAACACCGCTTTGATCGTCGTCGGCCCGGCCGAAGACCAGCCCAAACCACTACCGCCGTGTCTGCTCGGGGTCGGCGCCGGCGGAATTTCGGCGACCAACATGACGATGACAGATTTTGTGCGACTCCTGGGGCTGAGGCCGCAACTCAATCGAACCGTGATCGATCGCACCGGCCTGACGGAAGGGTTCGATATCACGCTCACGTATCCCCTGGACAATGGCGCGCTGAACCCGCTGCCGGCGATCAAGCCCCTGCTTGAATCCCAACTCGGACTCACGCTGCGAGATGCAGAAGCGGATGTCGAGTTCCTGGTCATCGAGAACATCGAGCATCCAACGGAAAACTGACCCTCACCTGACGAATCGTGACCGCCTTTGTTGTCGCGGTGTTCTTCTGCGCAACCCTGGTGCGGTCTGCGTCGCCGGTTTTGCCGCGCTGTCCTTATGGCGGCGGGACGCCTATCAGCTGCGTGATGATCGACTCGCCTGGTTGTTGGGATGGCCGGATACTGGGCCGTCGGCCTGTGGACAACACCGGTCAACCACTATTACCTGCTCTCTCTGCCTGGAGTGCTGCTGGCAATTCCAATAGGCCGGGCGATCAACGCGCGCTTCGACACTGGCCGGTTCCTCACGGTGATCCACATCGCCTTACTCGCGAGCGGCGCGGGGCTACTCATCCACGCGCTGTTTTGATCCTTATCGGCGTCTGCCGGAACGGCATCGATCGCGCCGCGTATATACCGTCGTATGAAAGCCGCCGTCGCTACGCGCTACGGGCCGCCGGAGGTGCTTGAAATCCGCGACGTGCCGGCGCCTGTCCCGCAGGACGACGAAGTTCTTGTGCGCGTGCATGCTTCGACGGTCTGTTATGGCGACCGGATCATTCGCCGAGGGCCGCTTCTCGTTCGTCTGTTGAACGGGCTCCGGCGACCGCGGACCACCATCCTCGGTGCCGATCTGGCGGGTACCGTTCTGGTAGTCGGGAAGAATGTCCGGCGCTTCGTGCCGGGCGATCAGGTCTTCGGGTCGAAAGGGTCGAAGTTCGGTGGCTATGCCGAACTCGCGTGCGTTGCCGAGAACGGCTTCCTCGCGACGAAGCCTGCGAACCTGACGCTCGAAGAAGCCGCGTCGGTCTTCGTCGGCGGCGTATGCGCCCTGTATTTCCTCCGCAAGGCTCGCGTTCGGCCAGGCGAACGCGTGCTCGTGCACGGTGCGTCCGGCAGCCTGGGCACCTACGCGGTGCAGCTGGCGAAACACTATGGGGCCCATGTCACGGCGGTGTGCGGTCCCGCCAACATGACTCTCGTGCAGGCCCTCGGGGCCGACGCGGTAATCGATTACACGACACAGGACTTCACTCGCGACGAGCAGAGCTACGACGTGATTTGCGATGTGCTCGGGAAGGCGGGATTCCCGCACAGCGTGCGGGCGCTGGCGCCGCGCGGCCGCTATCTCCTGATTGGCTTTCCAGACGGCGTGCCGGCGATCGCCGCAGCATTGTTGCGCGGCCTCTGGTTGCACGTCCGCGGGCGCGCCGTATTCGTGGCCGGCCCGGCAAAGCCTGCACGCGACGACCTCGAGTTCCTCAAGTCACTCATCGAAGGCGGTGAACTGCGGCCGGTGATCGGCCGCACCTTCGCGCTTCGCGACATCGTCGAGGCGCACCGCCATGCCGACACCGACCACAAAGTCGGAAATGTCGTGATCGTGGTCGAGCAGGTCTGAAGACCGTTAAATGCAGCGGCGTCCCACGGGAATCCGCGGTCGTTTTTTGAAATCCGCAGGGAGCGCTGAAGAACCCTGCTCCGCCGCCGGCAGGTACGCGGCAAGTCGTATGCACGCCGGTACCTCAGCCGAGGTCACGCCATGCTCCTTGAACGCACCGCGGGGATCTGTTTCTGCATCGTCATCACTTCTGCGATCGCAAACGGGCAACAGCCGAGTGCTGCGACCGGCCAGCGGCAGTACAAGCCCGGCGCCAGTGTCATGGAGCCCACCTATTTCGGGGCAGGGGACGTCGTGCCCCTGCGACGTGTGCAGACACGTAGCGAATCCGACGGCCGGAAGGTCGTTGTGGAAACCATCGAAGGGCGGGACATCGAGGGCAGGGTAGCGTTGCTTGAAGAAGTCGTGACGGAGACGACGCAGGGGGCCAACGCCACGCAGACCAAGCAAGACGTATTTCGAGTCACTGCGGACGGGCAACGGCGACTGTCGGAAACGAATGACTCCAGGCACGAGACCAGGGCCAATGGAGACACCACTGCCGTTCACGACATGTGGATTGCAGATCTGAATGGCCGTCTCCGACTGACGTCGCGGATGGTAGAAGAAAGGCGATCGTCCACACCTGACGTGCAACGGATCAACACCACGCTCCTGTTGCCGGGCGTCAACGACACACTCCGCGAAACCGCACGCACCGAGGGCACGACACGTCGGATCAACCCCGAATCGATCGGGCACGAGACCACGCAGCTGGTTCGCGACATCAACGGGCAGTGGAAACCAATCGAAATCCGGCGGGGCGAAGTTCGGGAAATAGGCACGTCAGAACGCGTCGAGGAAGAGACGATTCAACGCCCCGACCTGAACGGGAATTTGGCCGTCACTGAAATGCACGTCACCCGCAGTTCCAGGACGAACACAGGGGAGCAGGTGGTGGTCGAAACATATGCGCCGCGCACAGACGTCCGCGGCAGCGACGGCAGACCGCCACTGAGCACGCGAGTCCAGAGGACGACGACAACGTCCGCCGATGGCGTCCGCTACACCGTTGAAGAGGTGGAAGCGCGGAGTCGTGTGTCGCCTAACGAAGCGATGCGAGTCGTTCGGCGAACCGTGACGACCGTCAGCCCACGCGGCAACGACGAATCGGTGACGGAGCGGCAGGTATTCGAGCTGGATCCCAACGGCCGGCTGGTCAGGGTCGAGTAGTTGCTGACAGCTCACGAGCTCTGTTGCCGTCTCCACGAGATCATCGTCAACCAGACGATGAACATGCGAACCGGGAAGGGCAGAGCCTCTGAAAGATCCGCTGCGGCTTCGCGCGTGAAGAGACTCTTCGGGGCGATCGATCCGACTTGACGCGAACCGGACAGGAGGACGAACGCGCGCCCCATCAGTGACGCGGGACGAAGCGTGTATTCACGGTCGGCGTGGCGGATCACGAACTCGCGACGAAAGATGCTCGGTTTCTCTGCCTGGGCGAGCACGCTGCCTGCGTGTTCGAGAACGAAGGCGCCGGACATCGGCGCTTCCCGATACACACGATAGGGTGTGCCATCAATGGTCAGTGTGCCCTTCTCGCGCACAGTGTTCATCGCGATGTCGGCGACAGGCCGGGACTCGTCGGTCACCGTGAAATCCCAGGAGTACCAGTGAGTGGGAACGATTTGCAGCATCATCGAAGTCTACTTCGCTGGAAAAGGTCGTCCCCGCGGCAAGAAGAAGCGGCTTCGCAAGCCAACGGACGACGCACTCTCACGTCGGCAGGTTGAGAAACGCACACAACGCGGCGCGTTCATCTGCAAGCGCCTGGCGGAATCGGCGATCGCGCGGCGGCTGCCCGGCGACATAACCGACGCTCAACACAAAGTCGTGTCCTGCGATCGAGGCGTTGGCCCAGCCAATGACGCGATCGCGCCACAGCAGTGGCAGTGCATAGTAGCCCCAGCGGCGTTTCGACACCGGCGTGTAGGCCTCGAATCGATACGGCCACTTCCAGAGCAGCTCGAATCGACGCCGATCCCAGACGACTGGATCGAATGGCGCGAGCAGGCGGGCGCTGTCGTCGAGTCGGGCATGTTCCGGCTGTTCGCCCGCAGGCCAATACCAGTCCACACCCTCGACGCGCGCCTGCGCGAGTCGGCGCTTCGCGCGCGCGAGCGCACCGGTGATTTCGTTGCTCCATTGCGGCACGGCATATCGCAGCCGTCGCACGGCGCCGGCCAGACTCGTGGCTGGCAATGGCGCGTAGATGTTCACGACGACGTCCACCAACGCGTCAAGGCGGATGCGGCGCTCGCGGGCGCCGATCGTGGTGTCCGTCCTCTTGACCGCGGGAGCCTTGGCGGAGCTGGTCAGGTGGACCTCCGGCTCGTGCACACCGTAGACCCTGATGCCGCCTTCCCGCCGAACCACACGCAGCAGCCCGCGGTAATGCATCGCGTCGAGCAGATGGGTCGTCGCGTTTGACGACCCACCCCAGTAGTTGGTCACCGTACCGAGGGAGAAATGATCGTCGACCTGGCGCGGGTGCACCGGGCCGCGCTCGCGGATGAACTCGAGGACGCTCTTCACGTGCCGGCCGCGCGCGACGCTCCACGGCGCATGACCACGCCGCCGCGGATGCATCAGGTGGAACACGCGGTCGGTGACGAAGCCGTAGTTGATGAAGAAGTCCTCGTGCACGTGAAGGCGGGAGTAGCGGCGCTCGAGGTCGCCCGCGCGGTAGTTCTTCACCCGGTGCCGCAGCGTCAAATCCTGTGCGCGCGCGGGCGCACGAATCGGGTCGGCCTGCACGAAGCCGAGCGCCTCGAGCGCTTTCGTCAGCGATGTGGGCGGAAAGAGGCTGCGCGCGATCGCGTAGCGGCGCAGATTGTCGATGGTCACGCGCGATTCCCCATCAGTATTGTCGAAACACCGAGTGGTGCCGGCAAGAGTCCATGGAGCCGCGTGGTATTCTCCCGGCTCATGACCAGAGCGCTACGTATCGCGTCCGCGGCACTTGTTGCCGCCGTCATCATGGCCGGTTCGGCCGGCGCCCAGGGCCGCGGCGGCAGCATTCCCGTTCCGCCGCTGCCGGAGCAGCCGTGGGAGTACCAGACGGCCAACGCCAAAATCCGTGTTCGCGTGCTCACCGCGGGGCTCGAGAATCCCTGGAGTCTCGAGTTCCTGCCCGACGCGTCGATCCTGATCACCGAACGGAACGGGCGACTCCGTCATTTCAAGGACGGCAAACTGTCGGGTCCGATCGCGGGCCTGTCGGAAGTCGTGTCCGACAACTTCATCAGCGGCCTGCACGACATCAAGCTGCACCCGGACTTCGCGCGGAACCGACTGGTCTACTGGGTTTACAACAAGGCTGACGCGCCCGCTGTTCCAGCGGCAGCGCCCGCGGCTCCGGCGGCAGCAGGGGCACGAGGCGGCGGTGGTCAAGGCGGCGGGCGTGGCGGTGCCACGAGGACGCTGACAGTTGCCCGCGGTGTGTTCGATGGCACGTCGCTGACGAAGGTCGAAGACATCGTCAGGATGCCAGGTGCGAGCACGGTGTCGCGCATGCTGTTTCTACCGGACGGCACGCTGCTCGTGAGCACCTATGGCGAGCCGATGCAACAGGCGCAGGACAAAATGGGCTTCGCCGGCAAAATCCTCCGCTACAACGCTGACGGCACCATCCCGAAGGACAACCCGTTCGTCGGCAAGGAGGGCTACCGGCCCGAGATCTACACGCTGGGCCATCGCACGCCCGAGAGCCTCGTCTGGCACGAGCCGACGAAGACGATCTGGGAGTCGGAGATGGGCCCGAACGGCGGCGACGAGATCAATATCATCAAGGCAGGCGGCAACTACGGTTGGCCGCTCGTCAGCCTTGGTCGCTCGTACGCCGGTCCGTATCAGCCGGGCGGCTTTCAAGCCGAAGGGATGACCGCGCCGGTCGTGAACTTCGTGCCGTCAATTTCGACGGCGGGAATGACGTTCTACACGGGCGACCGATTCCCCGAGTGGAAGGGCAATCTCTTCATCGGCGGCGTGCGCTACGGCGAGATCCCCGGCACCGGTCGTATCCAGCGCATCGTCTTCAACACCGCCATGGAAGAAGTCCGCCGTGAGACGCTGCTCGAGGACAAGCACTGGCGCATCCGCGACATCCGGCAGGGTCCCGACGGACTGCTCTACGTAATCACGGACGAGCGCAACGGGGCATTGCTCCGGATCGAGCCGGCTGACTAGTTGGCTAGTTGGTAGTTGGTAGTTGGTAGTTGGTAGTTGGTGAGTTCGCGCGTCACTGCTCGTCAATCGACGTCGTGATGCCGAAACTGATGGACCCAGCCGCGAAGCGGTGTCGTCACGCCGGTGACACGCGGGCAGTCCGACCGGGTCTGACAGATCGCTACCTGCGCACGGGGTCCGAGCTTGGCCAGAAACGAGCGGTGGAAATCGGAAGGCCCTTGAAGAACGCGTTGACCGAGCGAATCTTGCCGCCCCAGACCTTGAACGCTTCGAAGGTCACCAGCGCATTGCCGACACCGTACGAATCGCCGGTGTGGCCGAAGTTCATCCACAAGAGGACGGTGCCATTCTCTTCATCCACGGCCGCCACACTGGCGATGACGCCGGGGTGCACGATGATGTTCTGTTCGTACATGCGGCGCCGTGGATCGGTCTGATCAGCGGTAATCACGCCGTTTTCGACGCGATAGGCGTCGTCGGCGAACGGCGTGCCGCCATCGGTGAAATTGCCAATGCGCAGACCTTCCGGATAGGTGAGCGCGATCCGAATCATTTCTTCGCGTGAATTCTTCTGGCCCGCCGGCACACGGTCGTTCATGCCGCGAATCGGCTTGCCGAGTTCCGTCGGCTGGAACTTTCCGGTGGCGCCGATACGCTGCACCAGCGTCTCGATTCCCGCGATTTTTGTGCCGGCGACGTGCAGCAGCACTGAATAGAGCACCTGGGTCTCGTTTTCGCGCAGGAGCACGTGCGCGGCAGCGACCTGCTTGCGCGTGTCGATGTAGTCCTGACGGAATCCGCCGTTCGCCGTCACGCTCTTCCAGATGCCGTCGCCGAGCCGGGCGTTGCGCGAATCCTCCGTGTAGCGCGCACCCTCCGCCATTGGCAGCTTGGACGGGTCGTGTGCCACGAGGGCAGCGATGAACTGAGTCATCATGCCGGTCAGGCATGCACGGTCGCACGCCTGTGCAAGGACCGGTGACGACAGGCCGTGCACACAGAGCATCCCAGTAAGCGCGACGAGTGTGGCAACGAGCCCGCAACGATTCTTAGACATGCAGGTGTGATTCTCTCACCAATGGCGGACTTCGCGTCGGGAATCCCGGCGTGCGCTGCACCCACTGCCGTCGTCATCGACAAGATCGAAGAGCCGACGCCCGACTAACGGCATCGGTCGCGTGAGATAGCATCGTCCGGATGCCGCCTGCGCCGGTCATTCGCGTCTCAGGCCTTCACAAGGCCTACGGCCGGACGATTGCCGTGGATGACGTCTCGTTCGACGTCCAGCCCGGCGAAATCTTTGGACTCCTCGGCCCGAACGGGGCGGGGAAGACCACCACGATGGAGTGTGTGGGCGGGCTGCGCGCCATCGATCGCGGAAGCATCGCCGTCCTCGGCCTCGATCCCCGTCGCGACATTCGCGCCCTGCAGCGGCGGGTCGGAGTGCAGCTGCAGCAGGCGCAGCTGCAGAAGCGCATCAAGGTCTGGGAGGCCGTGGACCTCTGGGCTTCACTCTATCCAAAGACAGTGGACGGCGATGCGCTGCTCGCACGGCTCGGGCTGGCGGACAAGCGAAACGCCTGGTTCATGACGCTCTCGGGCGGACAGAAGCAGCGGCTGTTCATCGCCCTCGCCCTGATCCACGATCCGGATGTGGTCCTGCTCGACGAGCTGACGACCGGCCTCGACCCGCAGGCGCGCCGGGCGATCTGGGACATGGTGCGCGCCATCCGCGAGCGCGGGAAGACGGTGCTGCTGACGACGCACCTGATGGAAGAGGCCGAAAAACTGTGCGACCGCGTGGCGATCATCGAGCGCGGTCGCGTCGTCGACGCCGGCACGCCCGTCGAGCTCGTGCGACGGCATTGTCCCGAATCGACCGTCGTCCTGACGACGGCTGACGAGGGCGCCGAAGCAAGGTTGCGCGCGATTCCCGGCGTGGATACGGTCGTTCGGCGCGGGCAGGAGTTCACGGTGCGTGGCCATCACGCCGACCTCGTGACGCGAGTAATCCAGTGTCTGGCCGCCCACCAAATCCAGGTGGCGGACTTCCGGACCGTGCTGCCGACGCTCGAAGACGTGTTCCTGGCGCTGACGGGGCACTCGATTCGCGACTGATGACCTCGATGCTGCGCGCGCTCGTGAAGTTGACGTGGCTCGAGCTCAAGATCTTCATCCGCGAACCGCTCGGTTTCATCGGTTCGGTGGCCATCCCGGTACTGCTGTTCGTCGTGCTGGCTCGGGTGTTCGGTCCGCGTGTGGCAACGGCCACGCGTGCCGCGCCGGCCTTTGGCCAGGTACTGCCGGCCTTCAGTGCGCTCTTCATCGCGATGGGCGCGGTGACGTCACTGGTGACGATCATCTCGATTTATCGCGAGGGCGGCATCCTCAAGCGCCTGCGCGCCACACCGCTCAGCCCTCTCGTCATTCTCGCCGCCCATGTCGTCGTCAAGCTGCTGCTCGCGGCGGCGACACTCGCCGCCCTCGCTCTGGCCGGTCGCCGCGTCTACCCGATCGATGCCGCGGTGCCGCTCGGGTCGTTCGCAATCGCTGTCCTGTTCACGACGTGGAGCATCCTGTCGATTGGATTTGTGATCGCCAGCATCGTGCCCACCGCGCGCTTCGCGCAACCGATCGCGGCGCTGATCTTGTATCCGATGATCGCCCTGTCGGGCCTCTTCTTTCCCCTGGACGTGCTGCCCGGGCCAGCGACGGCGCTCGCGCGCGTTCTGCCGCTGACGGCCGGCGCCTCGCTCTTGAACGGGATCTGGAAAGGCGAAAGCTGGCTCGCCCACGGCGCCGACGTCATCGTGCTGTCCGCGACATTCGTCTTCTGTCTGGCCCTGTCATCAAGGGTGTTCAGGTGGGAGTGAATAGGTCGAAGTCGATCGACAGCATGTGATTCCGGACGTCGGGACGTGTTCTTCGGCCCCTACACCCACAATACAGACTCGGGCACGCTCCGGGTCGTCCGCCAGCCGTGAATGCGCCCTACTTGTCGGCATCTTTTGCCGGCTCGAGCTCGTCGAGTGCCGTGGCCTCCCATCGGTTCCCGCAGGCCCTGCATTCGTAGCGGCGAACGGATCGACCCGCTTTGATCTCCACGTCGATACCGACCGCGCTGGCTTTCTGACACCGCGGACAAGCAATCCCCTGAGGCATCTCGGCTATGTGAAAGAGCGAGGATCGTGCCACTCGTTGAGCTTTCCGATCAATAGAAGGATGCACAGTTTCGGCAAAGCCGAGGCACCAACTTATGTCTGAGTTTTCTCAGTGGAGGCGCAGGATTTACGCGATCGCGGCCGACGTTGCCATCAATCAGGCAGCTCCCGGCTGTGGCGGTGCCGCCCTTGTTGCAGAGTTTCGACGTGGCTCCGCAGTACCATCTTCTGCGCAAGGCCGAACTGCGATTGGAGGGACCCGACGTTTTCGATCTCGGCTAAGGACCGCCTCACCGACCGCGATCTGGGGCGGTTTCCTACAGACTCGCTCTTCGATCGTCTGGCGCGCGCCGTGTGCCACGCCGGTTGCCTGCCGCGCAAAGAACTGTACGAGGCGTGGGAGGTGGCGCGGCGCGTGCGCCGGATCTTCCGTGGCGGCCGCATCGTCGATCTCGCTGCCGGACATGGGCTCCTCGCGCACGTCCTGTTGATTCTCGATAACGCGTCGCCCCACGCGCTCGTCGTTGACACGACGCTGTCGCCGTCCAGTGGCAAGCTTCACGGTGCGCTCGTGTCGGTATGGCCGCGACTCGATGGGCGAATCATCTTCGGGAAACAGTCGCTCGACTCTGTGCCGCTCTTCGGCGACGACGTCGTCGTCTCCGCTCATGCCTGCGGCGCACTCGCAGATCGCGTGCTCGAACGAGGCGCCGCCGCACGGGCGCGGGTCGCAGTGCTGCCCTGTTGCCACGATCTGGACGTCAATGACGCTGGCCCACTGGCCGGGTGGATGGATGGCCCGCTGGCGGTGGATGTCATGCGCGCCGTGCGGCTCGAGCAGTGCGGCTATCGTGTCCGAACGCAGACGATTCCGCGCGCGATCACGCACAAGAACCGGCTCCTGCTCGGCGAGCCGACGACTGGCGGTTGAAGGGGTGTATTGACACGTCGGCGATGCCAGTCGCTTTTTATCCGCTGCCTGGTGTAACGCGATGCCGGGCGGCGTGACGCCCCCGTGTCCACATATCGACGAACAGCGTTACCGCGAGGCACACGGTGATCGCGATCGACCACTGGATTGCCGCTGATAGTCCGGCGGTCGTACCGGCGGCATTGCGGCCGAACAGGGCGATAAAATCCGGACCGAAACCGACAAGCGCGGTCAGCGTGAGGAACGAAAAGAGAGCGCCCTGCAGCAACTGCTCCTTCCAATCGACGGTCGCCTGGGCCTCGGCCTCGGCACGCGCAGCGACCATCGCCGCGAATCCTGGCGGCAGAGCGTCGTCCGAGGGCTCGCGAAGGGCCCGCGCGATGAGGCGGTCGATCCGTTCCTGGGCGGCATCGTGATCGGTCCGCTCTGTCATCCGCGTTTCTCCACCACTGCGTGCAGCCGCACCCGCAATGCGGCCCGTGCACGGAATAGGTCACTCTTGACGGTCCCTTCGGGCTTTCGCATCACGAGCGCGATTTCGCCAATCGACATGTTCTCGGCGTAGTACATCGCCAGCAGCGTGCGCTGCATCGGAGACAGGTTCTCGATCGCGTTTCGGAGGTGCGCCACCAGCTCGGCGTCCGCGTAGGCGGACTCGAGGTCGAAGCCGTCGTGGATGCGTGTAAGCATCTCGTCATGTGCGTCGTTGTCCGCGAAGGCCACGATCCGGAGGCGCTTCCGTTTCAAGTGCCGGACGGCCACGGAATACGCCACCTGCGCAAGCCACGACCGGAGCGAGCTCTCGAACCGGTACTGGCCCAGGTGTCGGTGGACGCGCAGGAACGTCTCCTGACACAACTCGCGCGCATCCTCCGGGTCGCGAACCATGCGTCGGACGATCCGCCAGCACAAACCCTGGTAGGTGCGGACGAGCGCCTCGAATGCGCCTGGGACGCGTGCCAGAACAGCCTCGACCAGGACCCGATCCTGGTCGGGCGATGCCGGCTCGCGTGGCCCCATCATGGTCCTAGATACGAGAAACGGACAAACGGTTGCACCGGCCGGCGACACGCGTCGTGCAACCAGCGACGCGGTCAGGGTCTCTATTGATTCCTGAAACCATGACCTTTGCCGACTTCGTCAACATTGCCTCGGATGCGGGCCCGCTCATCGCACTGGCGATCATCGCCTGGGTGATGAGGGGTTGGATGGATGCCCGCGTGCGAGGAAAGCTGGCCACCTCCAACAATTCCCAGGAACTGATTCGAGCCGTGCTCGAGAGCGACCAGCAGTCCCGGCGTCTGGCGCCGCTGCGCTGGGGCACAGTGTTGATCGGCCTGGCGATCGCGCTGGCCGTCATCGACGTCGTGGGGTGGCAGCAGCCGACGCCGGCAGCCTTTGCCGTGCTGCTCGGCATGACAGGACTGGCGAATCTCGCCGCGTTCGTTCTGATCGATCGGATCGGCGGGCGAAGGGATCGATGATGCGCGTCCTTCCGCTTTTCGCAGCTGCGGCGATGCTCGCCGGTGCCGCACTTCCCGCCGCGCAGCAACCGGCATCTTTCGATGTCGCGTCCGTCAGGCCGAATCACGCACCGATCATGGATCCCGACGACAGTTCCATCTCGATCGAGCCAGGCGGCACGTTCAAAACCGTGAACTATCCGCTGCGCCTGCTGATTCTCTACGCGTATCAAATCCAGAACTTCCAGCTCGAGGCGCCGGAATGGACGCTCTCCTCGCGGTTCGACATCGTTGCCAGGCCGGGTGACGCCGCGGCGCCGGCAGCCGCCGCCGTCAACGCGACACGGACGATGCTGCAAGGGTTGCTTGCGGATCGTTTCCAGCTTGCCGCGCACAGGGAAACGCAGCAACGGCCGATCTACGAGCTGGTGCGGGTGCGTGGGGACGGGCAGCCCGGTCCGCGTCTGCGTCGGTCGACGGGGGACTGCGCCGCCCGGCGCGCTGCCGTTCAGAACGGCACGTCAACGAACCCGCCGCGACCGCCCGGGCCGGGCGGCTGTGGCGTGAGCACCCGCCTCGGCCGAATAGCGTTCGGCGGCTCGCCGGTCAGCGCTGTTGCCAACGTGCTGTCACCTCTGGTCCAACGGGTGGTCGTCGATCGCACGGGCCTGACCGGTGAGTGGGAATTCGAGCTGACATTTACGCCCGATCCTTCGACCCTGTCGCTCCCACCCGGCTTCCCGCTTCCGCCCGTCGCCGCCAACGCGGATCCGAACGCCGCATCATTGTTTACGGCGCTGGAGGAGCAGCTCGGACTGAAGCTCCAGCCAGCGCGCGGGCCGGTGGAGATGCTCGTGGTGGATCGCGTCCAGCAACCGACCGACAACTAACTACTGTGGGACCGGTCGTGAATGCGTCCCCACAGCATCGCGCCGCCCATGTCGTGACTGTGGACGCCGATGCCCCACGCGTAGTTCACGTCGTAGCCCTTGGCGACGAGCGCATCCTTCAGCCGCACGTTCTGATAGAACCAGTCGCGCGTGGGATCGTACTTGCCGTCGGCGTTCAGGCCGTGCCAACGACCACGCGCGAATAGCGATCGGTGACCGGGTCGTACTCCGCCTGCCGGTTCGACCGGCCATCAGCCGTGAATTTTCCCGGATCGATGAACGCCGCCACCATCACTGGCAGCTCGCGACGATAGATCAGATTGTCGAGCACATTGACCGCACGGTAATACCCGTCGGGCTGCATGTAGGTGCCGCCGTCGTTGAAGACCATGAGGCTGACCTCCGTCTTGCCGTCGTATTGCGCGGGCACGTAGACCCTGCGGATCGTGACGCTGCGGAAACTGCCGCCTGAGAGCTTCGGGACGTGCGCAGAATCCGCAACTCCAGTCATCTAATCGTCCAAATACGCGGCAACTCCGCGGGCATAGTGCTCGCCTCCGTTCCAGGTCGAGGAGCGACGATGTACGATGGCCGCATCGCAAGCGAGGACGTCATGCAACAAGGCACGCAAGACCGGCGGCTCACCTACGATGACTTCCTGCTGTTCCCCGAAGACGGGCTGCGGCACGAGATCATCGACGGGGAGCACTACGTGACGCCCAGCCCCAACCCGCGGCACCAGGTGCTCGTCGGCCGCCTCCACTTCGAGATCGAGCTCTTCCTGCGCGCGCATCCCGGTACGGGGCAGGTCTTCCTGGCTCCGCTCGACGTCCTGTTCACGAAATGGGATGTCGTGGAACCCGATCTGCTGTTCATCGCCGCCGATCAGGACGGCATCGTCACCGACAAGAATGTCCAGGGTGCGCCGGCGCTGGTCGTCGAAATCGCCTCGCCAGGCACGCGGAGGAGGGACGAACAGATCAAGCGGCAGTTATTCGACCGCGGCGGTGTTCGCGAATATTGGATCGTGGATCCCCATCTGAACGTCGTACGGGTGTTCCGTCGCCAGGCCGACGGGTCGTTTCCACAGGCGGAAGAACTCTCGCGGGAGGGCGCGTTGACGACGCCGCTGCTTCCCGGGCTCGAGGTTCGCCTCGCCGATCTCTTCGCATGATGCGGCGCACGCCATGTCGTGCGTTCGACGGGCACCGTACTGACTAACCGGAGAGCCCTTCCGTGCGTGCGCGCCGGCCGACTCCCAGCGCGCGCGCCTTCCCCAGCCAGGCGCTGAGGCGCTGATTCGCGAGCGAGTGCTCCAGCGCATCGAGCTTGACGTAGGCGGCGGGCACCAGCAGCAGCGTCAGAAAGAGGCACAGTGACTGCGCGCCGATGATCGTCACCGCGATGGCCGAGCGCTGCGCGCCGCCGATGCCGACGCCGAGCGCAGTGGGAATCAGCCCGAAAATGATGGCGAGGGTGGTCATCAGAATCGGGCGCAGCCGCGTCCGGCATGCCTCGACGATCGCGTCGTCGCGTGGCACGCCGCGTCGGCGCAGGACGTTGGTGTAGTCGACCTGCAGAATCGCGTTCTTCTTCACGATTCCGAACAGCAGGAGAATCCCGAGCGCGCTCCACAGATTCAACGTCCGCCCCGTCGCCCAGATCGTGAACAGCGCGAACGGAATCGAGAGCGGCAGCACGGTCATGATGATGAGCGGCTGCACGAAGCTCTCGAACTGCGCGGCCAGCACCATATAGACGAAGATGCTCGCCAGCGCAATGGCCAGGATCAGGTTGCTGGTCGTTTCGTCGAGGTTCTGCGTCTGCCCCCGCATCTGGTAGCTGTAGCCTGGCGGCAGCCCGACCTCCTCGATGATGCGCCGGAGATCTCCGGACGATTGGTCGAGCGCGTGCCCGGGTGCGATGTCGGCGTTGAGGTTGATCGAGTACTGCCGGTTCGAGCGCGTGATGCGGGTCGGGCCGAACCCCCGCTCGAGCCGCGCGATGTTGTCGATGCGGACCGGCTGACCCGACGCCGACGTGGCCGTCAGCTTGCCGATCATGTCGACGTTGCGGCGCTGGCTCTCGAGCACGCGTATCGTGACCGGGTACTGCTCGCCCGCTTCGCGGTACGTCGTGATCTCGTCCTCGCCGGCCACCATCAGGCGCAGCGTGTTGCCGACGGTCGACATGCGTACGCCCAGGTCGGCGGCGCGCGATCGGTCGACGGACACCTGCACCTCCGGGCTGGCGTCGCTGTAGTCGGATTTGGCGTCGACGAGGCTCGGCGTCTTCTTGGCCGTCTCGACGATCCGCTGCGAGTACTCGTAGAGCGTCTGCAGATCGGGCCCGAGCAGCGACGCCTGGAGCTGGAAGTTGCCGCCGCCGCCGAGCGGGTTGCGGCCGACGATGCTCGCGGCATAGGCAGGATGGCGCGCCAGCACACGGCGGACCTGCGTCATGATCTCCGTCTGCGTCACCCTCCGCTCGCTGGCGGGCCGCAGGTAGAAGAACAGGTGGAAGTGGGTGTAGCGATCGGCGCCGGCGAGGAAGGCCACCTGCGATACCCCCTCGAGCGGACCGATCTCCTTCACCAGATTTCGCGCGATCTCGGTGGTGCCTTCGATGGACGTTCCCTGCGGCGTGTCGGCATGCACCGTGAACTCGTTCATATCCTCGGCGGGCACGAACGTGCGCCCCACCATCCGGTTCAGCGGGAACGTGAGCGCGACCAGCGCCAGGGACACGCCGATGATCCATGTCGGGTGCGCGAGCGTCCAGCGCAGCGATGCGCTGTACCAGCGATCGAGCGCGCGGAACAGCCGGTGGTGCTTCGTATCCTCCGCCGCGGCCGCGTGCGACAGTTTCAGCCAGCGCGAGCTGAGCATCGGCGTCAGGGTGAAACTGACGATCATCGACACCAGAATCGCGAAGGCCATCGTCCAGCCGAACGGATAAATGAAGCGCCGCGCGTAGCCGGTCATGAAGGCGACCGGCAGGAAGATGACGATGAGCGACAGGGTCGTCGCCATCACCGGCAGCGCGACTTCACGCGTGCCCTGGATCGCGGCGTCGAACGGCGCTCGCTGCTTCTCCTCGATGTAGCGGAAGATGTTCTCCAGCACGACGATGGCGTCGTCGATGACGATGCCGACCGAGAGCGTGAGCGCCAGCAGCGTCATGTTGTTGAGCGTGAAATCCATCGCCCGCATCAACGTGAACGTCGCGACGATGGAGGCCGGGATGGCCACCGACGCGATGATGACCGCGCGCAGGTTGCGGATGAAGAACAGCACCACCAGCGACGCCAGCAGGCTGCCCCACAGCAGGTGCTCCTCCAGCGACGCGATCGAGGCGTAGATGAAGCGGGAGTCGTCCGTGGTGATCGTGAGCGTGACGTCGGGCGGCAGCGTCTGACGAAGCGTCCGCAGCCGCTCCTTGACGCCTTCGATCACCTTGATCGTGTTCTCGCCCGAGGCGCGGCGCACGTCGAGCGCGACGCCGGGGCTTCCGTCGGCCAGGAACAGGGAGGTCGCCACCTTCTTGACCGAGTCGTCGGCGTAGCCGATGTCCGCGACCCGGAGCGGGACGCCGTTGACCGTCGCGACGATCACGTCGTTGAACTGATCGGTGGCCTCGACGCGGCCGAGCGTGCGCAGGCCGACTTCCCATTTGCCCTGTTCGAGGGTGCCGCCGGGGATCTCGACGTTCTCGCTGCGAATGGCGTCCACCACCTGATCGATCGACAGCCCGTGCGCGTTGAGCTTCTCGACGTCGACGACGATGTGGATTTCACGAGAGCGGTCGCCGTTCATCGTGACGGCGCCGACGCCGTCCACCGACTCGAGCGCGCGCATCACCTGCTTGTCGGCGATCTCGGTCAGCGTGCGCAGGCTCGCCGTCGTGCTCGAGATCATCAGGCTCATGATCGGGTCGGCATCGGGATCCTGTTTCTGAATCACCGGCGGGAGCGTTTCGGGCGGAACGTTCCGCATCGCGCCGGCGACCTTTTCGCGCACCGCGTTGGCCGCGTCCTCCAGATCCCGCTCGAGCACGAACCGGATCTGGATGTTGGCGACGCCGCCGGTATTGACGTTGGCCGTCATCTGGTCGATGCCGGCGATGCCGCTGAGGGCGTTCTCCATCGGCATGATCACCGACGACGCCATCTCGTCGGGCGACGCGCCCGGCAGCCGCAACGACACGTTCACCTGAGCGGGATCGGCCTTCGGGAACAGATCGACGCCGAGGTCGCGGAACGAGAACAGGCCGAGCACCACGAGCGACATCACCAGCATCGTCGCGAACACCGGCCGGCGGACGCAGAGCTCCGACAGCATTGCTACTCTCCCTCGACCGCGATCGTCATTCCGTCGGTCAGCGTGTCGACATCGGTGAGCGCCACGCGATCGCCGGTCTCGAGGCCTTCGAGAATCTCCATGCGATCGCCGATGCGGTCTCCCGTCTTGAGCTCGTGCGCCGTCAGCCGATCGCCCTCGACGGCAAACGCGCGGTACACCCCGTAGCGGTACTGCATCGCCGCGTAGGGAATCGTCTTCACCTGCTCGACGAGATCGGTGTCGAGCCGCACGCGCGCAAACGTCCCCGGCTTCAACCGCGCGTCCGGATTGGGCGCGAGCGCTTCGAAGGCAAACGTCCGCGTCTCGGTCGTCACGGCCGGACTGATCCGCGAGACGGTGGCGGTGAAGCGCGTGTCGGGAAAGGCATCGACGCTGAGCGTCAGCGGCTGTCCCACCTTCACCCAGGGCGCCATGCGTTCTGGAATGGCGGCGCGCAGCTTCAGCGGGTCGACGCGTACGACGGTCATCACCGGCATCTGCGCTTTCACCAGCTCGCCGATCGAGACCATCCGCTGCTGGATGTAGCCGTCGAACGGGGCGCGGATGAATGCGTCGCGCAGATGACGCTCGGCCAGCTTGACGGCCGCAGCCGAGGCGTCGATGTCGGCGCGAAGGTTCTTCGCTTCCTGCAGGGCCGCGTCATACGCGGCCGTCTTGAGCCGCAGCGCGGTATCGGCGTCGTCGAGCGCCTGCTGGGGAATGAGCTGCCGTTTGTGCAGCTCCGACGCCCGCTCGAGCGCCTGTCTGGCCTGCGCGAGCTCCGCGGCGGCGCGGCGCACATCCGGCGTCTCCTCGACCGGCGGCAGATGGTTCGCATCGGACGCGCCGTACTTCGTGAGCGCGCGCGCGTGGGCCGCATTCTGCTCATCGAGGCCGTATTGCAGCTTCTCGCGATCGAGCTCGACCAGCATCTGTCCAGCGGTCACGCGATCCCCGAGGTCGGCGAGCACGCGGCGCACGACCCCGTCGACCTCGGACGACACGGTGACCTGGTCCTCGGCGGCCAGCGTGCCGACCACCTCGAGCGTGCGTCGCACCGACTCCTGGCGAACCGCCTCGGTCTTGACCCGCTTGGCAGCCGGTGCGGGCCCGCCGTCGCGTTCAGCGCTCGGATCTGCGCATCCGGTTGCGGCAACGGTACAGAGCAGGACCACCACGAGCGCACCGTTCGGCATATGGCCTTGATTCTATTCCCCGGCGGCGCCTCGGTCGTGCCGGCGGTGTCCGTGATCGCGGCGCGCCGGGGATCCTGGCGCGTACACGAAACCCCTGGAGCACCACGCTTCGTCAAGGGTGAGGGTGGCGCGGTCACGAAGGTGATCGAACACCACGTGTCCGGTTCGTATCCGTTAGAACGGCAGCCCTCGCGTGACCCTGCGAAAGTTCTCAATCGAGCGTCGGCTTCTCGAGGCGGTCGATGACGACGACCTCCACCGGGCCGCGGCCGTTTTCCAGCTTCAGCCCGAGCTGCTCCTGCAGCGCGGTGAAGATGTTCGGCGCGTCGGGATCGGCGGGCGGTTGCGGGGCCTGCGGCAGGCCGAGCGACGAGGTGCCGATGGCGGCCTCCGGCGTCCACTTGAGCGTGAGATCGTACAGGGCCGTCAGGCCCGTCCTGTCGATCACCTGCCGGCCCACGAACTGCGGGAGCAGATTGACCAGCGAGCCAATGGCCTGGCCCTGCAAGCCGAATGTACCGATACCGGGCTGCGACGTGACGCACCGTGCGATTGCCGGCGGCGGCACCTGCACGGGCGCTCCGCTGCGCAGGGCGGTGAAGTACTCCTTCGCCGCCGCCTGGCACTCCGCCGAGCTTTCTTTGATCGCCGGGCCCAGGCGGCCATCGCTGCGCGCCAGCACCAGGTTGTAGACCGGCAGCTCGCGCGTTTCCTGGTGCGTCACCAGGCTGAAGCGATCCTTCAACAGGTTCCGAATCGCCACCTGCCGCGCGGCCATCGGAGCCTCGTCCGGCATTTTCGCGCTAATCGTGTAGCGCTCGGCATCGATCCCGTCCGGCCAGCCGAAGACGCGGTCTGCCGATACTGGAAACACCAGCGCGACAAGCATCCGCACCGGCGCGCCGACAACGTCGAGACGGCCCGGCGTCATCCCCAGGCGAAGCTGGGCCGATGGGTCGGAGCGCTTGATCGACACGACCTCGAACCGCGATTCCGGATCGATCGCCGGTCCTATCAGCGGATCGCGCAATTGCCCGGCGGCGAACGCCGCCGCCTCGATCGCGCCCGCGAGGATGGGGACCAGCAGCGTGAGCGCGGCGACTGCCGCCAGCACGAAGCGCTTCGGCAGCGTCAGGCGCAGGCCGATCCGTCCCGTAAGAATCGCGTCGATGCGCGCCTTGACGTCGGCGCCGCTCACACCGGCCACGCTCATGAGCGGCGCCTCCACGTAGCGCCGGCAGACGCTGGCGATGCCTTCGGCGTAGGCGACCGGTTCCGCCGTTTCTGCGACGACATGCTCATCGCACGCCTGCTCGCGGGTGGTCACGAGACGCGCGCCGATCCACCAGACGATCGGGTGAAACCAGAACAGCGCTTCGACCGCCATGTGGATCGCCGCGGTCAGGCTGTCGCGACGCCGAACGTGGCAGACCTCGTGGGCGATCACCGCGGCGAACTGGTCAGCGGTCAGGTAGCTGTCGATCCCCGCCGGCAGGAGGATCACTGGGCGTCGGAAGCCGACAGCGCCTGGTTCGAGCACGGTCGGCGCAGTGCGGATCTCAATGTCGCGGATCTCCATGTCGCGAGTCTCGATGCCGGCAAGTACGGGCGTCGCGGCGGTGAACGGCGCACTGGCGCGAACTGCGGCGCGGACCTCGCGCCACTGTCTCACGCGTCTGAACGCGACCGCTGCGAATCCGCAGAGCCAGACCGCAAAGAGCACCGGCGAGATCCACTGCGGAGGTGCGGCTGCCGGGACCATCGGCGTCGGGTCGACCCACATCGCAGCGAACGGCGCGTTGAAGTCGCGGGCTGCCGGCGACGCCACGACTGCCCTCATTGGTGCAGGCGCCTGCTGCCATTGGATAAGGCTCCCCAGTGCCGTCAATGCCGCGAACGGCACGAGGAACTTGGCCGAGGCGACCAACCACAGGCCGTATCGAAGCCGCGCGCGGTTGTGCCGACATGCCAGGCACAGCAGGGCGACGACGGCCGCGAATATCGTCGATTGCCAGAGGTGGTTGAAGAAGTCAGCGATCATTTCTTCCGCGTCCTTTCTATTTCCTGCAGCTTTCGCTTCCGAATCGCCTTCTCCAGCTCGCGGACGTCTTCGAGCGTCAGCTTCCCCGCTTCGACGAGCTGCTGCATCATCGGCTGCGGGCGGCCGCCGAAGAAGCTGAGGATGGTGTCGAGGAGGCGTTGACGCGCGACGTCGCGCGCGACGAGCGGCTCGAAGATATGTGCGTTGCCAATCTTGCGCGTCCGGCGCAGCGCTCCCTTCGCCTCGAGTCGATACACCGTGGTCTGCACGGTGGTGTAGACCGGGCGCGGCTCGGGAAACCCTTCCTGGATCTCGCGGACGGAAGCGTGGCCGCGGGACCACAGGATCTCCAGAATCTGCAGTTCGAGCCGCGCCAGCCTGGGAAGCTTCTGCGTCATCTACTATCCTGTGGCCACAATTACGACTTTGTAGTAGACGAGGGGGGCCACCGAATGGTTGGCCGGCCGAGCAGAAAAATCCAACCAGTCGGGCGGCAGGGCGGTCTATTCCGTCGTGATCGACCCCTTCATCGCGCATTTGCCGCGTTTCGCGACGTTCATCGGCGTCCTGATGCTTGGAGCGGTGGCCACCGCTCGGCAATCACCGGAGTTTGACGTCAGCTCCATCAAGCCCAACGTCAGCGGCGAGTTGGGTGGCGACACGCGACGGCTGCCCGACGGCACCTACACCGCCACGAACATTTCGATTCACAACCTGCTGCCCCTGGCGTGGCCGACTGAAGACTTCGAGTACCGGAATCTGCCCGACTGGGCGAGGCGCGAGCGCTACGACGTGACGGTGAAGCCGCCGCCCGGCGCATCGCCGGCCCAGATTCAGGAGATGTGGCGCATCCTGTTCAAGCGCCGGCTCAAGCTCGAGGCGCGCAACGACGTACGTGAAGGGCCGATCTACGCGCTCGTCCTCGCCCGCGCCGACGGCAGGCTCGGGCCGCAGCTGAAGCCGAGCCCGCACGATTGCGCGGCGCTGGCCGCGGCAGCGGCGGCAGCGCCCGTGGTGTCACGCCCGACGCCGCCGTCAGCAGACGAGGTCATGGCGACGTGTGGCTCGCTGTTCCTGCCGGGCCGGGTGTTTATCGGCGGCACGCTGCTCTCGACCTTTGCCCGCTCGCTGAGCAGCAGTGTCGGGCGCATCGTCGAAGATCGGACCGGCTTGCAGGGATACTACGCGCTCACGCTGACCACGGCGGTCACGGCGCGGCCCGGTACAGACGCGGCACCGGACGCGGGTAATGCGCCGTCGATCTTTACGGCGCTGGAGGAGCAGCTTGGGCTGAAGCTGGAGCCGGCGACGAAACCGCTGCAGACCGTGGTGATCGACCACATCGAGCCCCCGACGGAAAACTGATGCCCCGTACCCGGCAGCGGCGGGCCTGGTCGGAAGCGTTGCGTCCATTCGGCCCGCACCACATAATCGCGTCGGCCTTCTCCAATGCACCTCGCGCGCGGCGCTCGCGTCGGTTCCTATGAAGTCGTGGCACTCATCGGCAGCGGCGGCATGGGCGAAGTCTATCGAGCCGTCGATAGCAGGCTCGGTCGAAGCGTCGCGCTGAAGATACTGCCCGATGCGTTTTCTGCGGATCCCGATCGTCTCGCCCGCTTCAAGCGCGAGGCGCAGGTTCTTGCGTCGCTGAGCCACTCGAACATCGGCGGCATCTACGAGCTCGAGACTGAGGGCGAGGTGCACGCGCTCGTGCTCGAGCTGGTCGAGGGGCCGACGCTCGCCGATCGCATCGCTCAGGGCGCTCTTCCCGTCGATGAGGCACTTGGCATTGCCAGACAGCTTGCGGACGCGCTCGAAGCCGCGCACGAGTCGGGGATCGTGCATCGCGATCTGAAGCCAGCGAACATCAAGCTCCGCAACGACGGCGTCGTCAAGGTGCTGGACTTCGGGCTGGCCAAGGCGACGGATCCCGTACTCTCACCAGCGACGAGCCGTTCCTCGACCGTCACCTCACCAGCGATGACGCAGACCGGTGTCATCCTCGGCACCGCGGCGTACATGTCGCCCGAGCAGGCGCTCGGCAAACAGGTCGACCGGCGTGCCGACATCTGGGCGTTCGGGTGCGTCCTCTACGAGATGCTCACCGGGACGAAGGCGTTTCGCGGCGAGGTCGTCACAGAAACGCTCGCCGCTGTCATTCGTGCCGAGCCCGACTGGACGCTGCTGCCTTCGTCCACGCCGCGGCAACTGGAAGCTCTCGTGCGCCGCTGCTTAAGGAAGAGCGTGCGCGAGCGGTTGCAGGCGATCGCCGACGCTCGCATCGAAATCGATGAGATTCGTGCAGGTGAAGTGGAGCCGCAGATCGCAACGATGCCGGCTCAAGGCCCGCGATGGAAGAGGCGGCTCACCGCCAGCCTCGCCGCCGTCGCGATTGCGCTGGTGGCTGGAGCAGTGGCGTGGAACCTTAAGCCGGCGGCCACCGCACAACGACTGGTGAGCCGGCAGACCATCACGTTGCCAGACGGCCAGCAGCTGGCGGAATCGCAGAAGCCGACCCTGGCGCTCGCTCCTGACGATCGTCACCTTGCGTATGTCGCCGTCAGAAAAGGGGAGCCTGAACGGCTGCTCTATCTGTGGTCGTTCGAGCAGGGAAGCGCGCGGCTCGTGCCCGGAAGTGCGGGCGCGGACACGCCTTTCTTCTCTGCGGACGGCGAGTGGCTCGGTTTCTACAACGGCCAGAACAGATTGATGAAGGTGCCGGTGCGAGGTGGAGTCGCCGACCCGTTGCTCGACGTGGTGAATCCGTTCGGCGCGAGCTGGATCGGCGAGCGCCGTGTCGCTGTGGCGTCACTTGGTTCCGTGATCCAGGAGCCGTCGGATGATGGGCGGAGTGTGAAGACGCTGACGCGGTTCGATACCGGCGAGACGATGCATCAGTGGCCCAGTTTTCTACCCGGCAACCGCGCCTTGCTGTTCAACGTGATGTCGAGCAACACCCCGGGCATTGGTGTTCAGCGGGTTGGTGACGATCGCCATCGTCGTCTGATCGATGGCGCCGACAAATTGATGCCGCACTACTCTTCGTCCGGACACGTGGTGTATGCGCAGAACGGCAACCTGATGGCTGTGCCGTTCGATCTCGATCAGTTGACAATTCCTCGAGGCGCCGTCCCGACGCCGGTGCTCTCCGGCGTGCAGCAAATCGCCAGCACCCCGCTCTTCAGCGTCTCGTCGTCCGGATCGCTCGCCTATGTTCCTGGGACGTTTCAGGCGACTCGGTGGTCCAGTCTCGTTCGCATTGGCCGCGACGGGACCGAGCTGAAGACGTTTGATGCCCCGCCGCGCTACTACTATCAGCCGCGGGTGTCGCCAGACGGTCGGCGCATCGCGCTCGATGTGACCGAAGCGGGTGAGTTTCAAGTGTGGGTCTACGATCTGGTCCGCGGTCAGCTCAGCCCGTTCACCTACAGTGAGGACCGTGACAATCGACACGCGCTGTGGACGTTGGACTCGAAGCAGCTTCTGATTCAGTCCGGCAAGGAGGGCACACGGCAGATCTTCTCGCGGCCGCTGGACGGAGGACGACTCGAACGCTTAACGCGTCTCGCTTCGCCTTCCTCGGACGTCGACACGTATACGATTCCCAGTTCGCTTTGTCGTGACGGCCGCCTGCTCTTCGTGAGGCTCGTGCCGTCGCCGGAGTTGTGGTTGCTGAATACGGTGTCCTCGTCCGGTCACGTCGCCGATCCGGTTCGGCTGGATCTTCCGATGTCTGCCGATGGAGCGCCGCAGTTCTCTCCGGACTGTCGTTGGGTGGCCTACGTGCTGGACGAATCCGGGCGTCGCGAGGTGTATCTGCGGTCGTTTCCCGATTTGAACAACAAGCGCAAGGTCTCGACAGGCGGCGGCACGGAACCGGTGTGGAATCCGGACGCGACGAAGCAGGAACTCTTCTATCGAAACGGGCAGGACATGATGGCTGTCCACATCGACGAACAAGGCTCGGCCGTCGGCAAGATCGAGAAGCTCTTCACCGGTCCCTACGCGACTGCGAACGGCGGATTCGTGCGGGCCAACTACGACGTATTTCCCGACGGCTCGTTCCTGATGCTGAAACCCGCGCCGCAGCACGGCCCGCTGACGCAGATCAACGTCGTGCTTGGCTGGTCTGAAGAAGTAAAACGCGCGGCGCCCTTGCAGGCGCGATGAACTTTCAGCCTCGTTGGAACAGCCCGAGGGCCAGCCGGCGAAGAGCTTCCGCCCATCCGGATGGACGACCACGCGGTAACGTGGCCGGCGACCTTGCCCTTCGGCACACCGTTGATCAGGCGCGCCGCCTGCTGATCGTCTCGAAGCTCGGAAGAAGATCGCTCTGGTTGAGCGCCTCCTGCAGGAGTTGCAGTGTACGGCGGATACGACCCGCATCCATTTCCGCTCCGTGCAGGTGCCAGAGCGCACGGGCGTCGTCCACGTCCTTGGGCCGGCCGGCCAGGATTTTGGCGATGATCAGATCGGACCGCTCGATGATCGGAACGTGCGTTCCGCCGACGTCTGTTGGCACGGCTCGGTCAAGGAACTCCTCCTCGAGACCAGAACCGGCGAGGACCACGTCGAGGGGCATGCCAGTTGGGACGTGCACAAACGGCATCACACGCGTGCGCCGCACGAATTCGGGATCGTTGACGCGCAGCGAAAAGCCTGCCGTCTGCATGTCTTGCGCGAAGCGATCGGGCGCGTCGGGCGTGAGCGCAAGCGTCACATCCACGTCCGCACTCAATCTCGGCACGCCGTACACGACGACGGCCTGCGCGCCGAACACGTACCAGCGGCCCCACCGGTTGGCTACCGGTGCGAGCGCTCGGAGCAGTTCAACGGCGGCGGGTTGTACCGGCACGACGGAGCCGTTCGGCCATGCTGATGTGGAAACGCAGATCCGCCTCGCGGACCTCGGCATCG
>Ga0111538_10000112_pt1 | contig 89592 bp, 90 predicted proteins | sample SoiMethybrSBSTD1_FD_79669 | JGI IMG/M metagenome (GOLD analysis project Ga0111538, IMG submission 79669) | Bulk soil microbial communities from a Populus tree surrounding site in Tennessee, USA - Soil MetaG P. TD hybrid SBSTD1 (version 2)... | ecosystem: Environmental > Terrestrial > Soil >...
ATCAGGAAGTGAATAAACTTCCGGCGACTGGAGAACTGGATTATCGCACGCTCAAGAAGCTTGTGGGCGATTCGGGTTCGCTCGAACAACTTCCGGTACACTTACCCCCTGGGACCTTTGCCGGCGACAAATGGGACACCGCGGTTTCCGCAAACGGCACATGGGTAGCCGTTCAAAGCGGACCACCCACTCTTCAGACGACTGCCATCGAATGCAACAGAAAAGGACAGTATTGCATCGAATCTACTGCATCCGTAGAGAATGGCAATCAGATGATCTTGCATATGGACAGGTATGAAGTCGAACGGTGGGATGATGGGGACATCGTGGCCAGATCGAAAATCAAAGACTGCGCCGCAGGCACCCTTCTGCTCAACAGATCACAGAAAACCGTCACGCGCGTCCGCACGGCGGCTGTCTTGAAGTCATGTCCGCCTGAAGGAAGTAAAGACGTCACGTTTCGCCTGGAAAGCGGCGTCAAAGTCTGGACGGAACTCGATAAGGCCAGGCGAGAAGCGTTCAGGCAAATCGTGAAGACGGGCGATTTTAGTTTTGAGGACTGAATGAGCAAGGCTCGTCATTCAGCTGGTAGTGGGTACGTACAGTCCTTGAACAAGTTCCGTCGTATTGAACAGCATCGCATTCAATCGCGTATACGCCGCATGTCCGTAAATATGGTCCTTGACGGTGCTGGTCGCCGTCGAGTCCTTATAATCGACGAGTAAACATTGCCCGTCGTTTTGACAGCGGACGCTTTTGCGGGCACATTCCAGCCACCGTTCGAATCCTTCGTAGGGTTCTAGGAGTTCCCACAGGGCCTTATTGGCCGTCTTGGCTTCCGGTGACATCGGTAGGGCATCGGTTCCTCCGACCGCGAGTTGCTGGACATAATCCCCGCCCCACGCAATCGGCATTTCCATCGTGATCTGTGGAAGCTCCATTTTGGCCAGCCAGCGTTTGCCATCGACCCGCATAGGGCGGTGATTGACGATATGCAGTAATTTGCCGAGTCCCGCAGGATCCCATCCGTAACGCACGGGTGTTCCGTACGTCACGACGTCGAGAATGCTCCCGTTCAAGGGCGGTCGATTCGGCAGGTATTCTAGTGGCTCGAGGTTATCGGCGATAGTGTTGGTCTGCTTCGCATGATCCTTGAGGGCCTGCCCGAAGAAGGTACGCCCGGCGGATTCACCGGGAGCCAGCAGATTGGAGATGAGCGCCATGACGAGACCAGCCTGTCCATGCGCTTGTACGAGGATCCGATCGCCGGCGCCGAGTTGGTGTTGGGCCACGAAAGATCGAAGCCGGTGCATTACCTGCATAGCCGCCTGGGCTCGTCCCAAATGGTGTTGCTCGGAGCGCCACAACATGCGGGCGACCGTAATCGGCTGTGCACGGTCGCGATTGATGGCCTTCGAGAATAATTCGACATACGCTTGGGAGAAGTTGCCTGCGTCCCCGGCCTGGTCATCGAGAGCGTGTTTGGTCTTGTCATCGTCCTGCAATGGCGGTGTCAGGCTGTTGTGAAATGTCGGGACCCCGTTTGTTTCCTGTCGCATGAGGGAGAGCAGGGCATCCAGACCGGCGATCCCGCGGGAGTAGCCCCGTTTGAGACCGCCCACTTCGTCCAGGCGTTGCATTCCGAAGAGATCCGTTCCGATCCACGTACCGTGCAGGAACAACACGGTGCGTACGCCTTCCTGGGCGAGGCGAGTCCCCAGGTCAGCCATGGCATCTTGCCAGGCCAAGGAATCGGCCGGCGCGCCGCCGATCAGCTCGCGATAGCCGACTTGCTCAGCGGGATCAGCTCGTGAATAGACCGCGTGTTGAAAATTATTTCCAATGGGCATAGCGAATGTGTACCTGAAATTGGCCCCGCGTTCAATGGAACGGTTCCCGTCAAAGTGGGAGATCGATTCAATCTTCGCGCTTACCGTGGGTTGACCCATTGAAAATCCGCGTGATAAGTTACAGGGCTTCGAGCAATAAATCCAACACTGTGGATCGTTATGTACGTTGCCAAAACCGGATTGATAGTCGGGGCACTCATTGCCACCCTCTTTGTTGTCGTCCTGTCCTCAATACCTTCCGGGTATGCGGCCAAGACTGCGTCTCCTTCCAATAACGGAAAAATCCAAAGCGGCGCCTCGAGGGCCGAGGTCCAGCCCGAGCAGGTGATCCTATTCGTGCTTGAAGGCGTCGGGAAGGACTCGCTCAAAACCGGGGCGATGCCGGTCTTGAGTCGTTTGGTGAAAGATGGGTCGGTCACCTGGTCGGCGGCAGCCGTCACACCTGCCCTTCGCCTTCCGACGATGGCCTCGCTCTTTACCGGTATGCCCGTCGAAAAACATGGCATTACTTGGAATGCCTTCGACTTCATCCGCGGCTATCCCCGACCACCGACGGTCTTTGACTACCTCGATTTGAGCGGCGGCAAAGATAGCGCGATTTTTTTTATGGACGAATCGCTGTATCAGTTGGCGAAGCCCGAGCCTTACACCGATTATCAGATGTGCGGGCCGCTCAAACCCGAGTGCAGCCCCGCCATGCTGGTCAATTATATTCGCCAATACTTTAAGAAGGCGACCAGCGGTCACGGATATGGTCATGCCATCCTGTCGCTTCCCCATTTTTTGGTCGTTCACTTGCCGGAGCCGACTCGAGCCGGTGAAGCGGACGGATGGAACTCCAAAGGCTATCGCGAGGCGCTGAAGACGGTGGATGCGGCGATGGGATCGGTGTTGGATCTCTATAAAGAACTGGGGTTGTTGGAACACACGACGATTCTCGTTACATCACTGAGCGGTACGGGGGAAAGCCGACCTCAAGAAGAGACTCAAGCGACAGCTGCGCGCGTTCCTCGCGTGCTGTGGTTGGCATCCGGCGCCGGCATCAAGGCCGGTCACACCATCGCACAGCCGGTCTCGATTTTGGATACCGGCGCGACGGTGCTGCGCACGCTTGGACTCGACACCTATACCGAGTGGGACAGTCGTCCGATTGAAGAAATTTTTCGTTCACCTCGAACCGCTGCTGCAGAGCCGGCTCTAGCTCCGACAGCGGCTCAATAATCACGCCATGCAACGCTGTCGTCTTTTCCTGGTTGTCGTCTTTCTCTTCACCGAAATAGCCGTCTCAATCAGCGAGGCGGGACCGCCCCCCATCTATACCAAGGAGCATTCCATCACGGTTGATGCGACAACGTTACATCCGCCAAGCTGGTGGTATGTGCCGGGGGTGACGCCGTTGATTTGGAGTATGGATCCGGACAATACCGAGGCCTATCGTACGTCGACCGCACGAGAGCTCAAATTAAAACCAGGGTCCTATCGCTTCGGCACCTTCACCTTCGACTTCCCCTTCGTCGTCAACTTAGACGGCCAGCTGGAGTTTCCTACGACGCTGGACCAATGTGTCTCCGGCCGAGGCACGCAACAATTGACCATTAAATGCAGTAAAACGCAGCCCTACGGCGGCCAGCCTGAATATTCCATCAAATAGTGTAAGAGGTTTTGCCATGATTCCCGCAATTGACGATCTGCTCGAAGCACTCGAAGACGTGGACGATGCGACGAGGGAAGAAGCGGCGAAGGCGTTGGCCGAGCTCGGGGACCCAGGCACGCTGGAAGCTTTGCTCCAGGCCTGCGCGGATGATTTTTGGTCTGTACGGTCGCTGGCGGGATGGGGAGTGGCGAAGATCGGAGGCCCTAAAGCGGTCGAAGCGCTGATCGGTCTCTTTAACGATCCGATTATGGAAGTACGGAACGACGCTGTGGTCGCCATGGCCAAGCTGGGCGAATCGACCTCGGAGCGCCTGATCGGCGCGTTGAAGGATGAACGCTGGCGCGTACGCGAGTATGCGGCAAAAGCCTGTGGGGACATTAAAGACCCCCGCCTGATCGATCCTCTGATCGCCGCCTGCCGCGACCGCGACGGCGCGGTGAAAAGCGCGGCGGCTGAAGCGCTGGGGAAACTTCGCACGGACAAAGCCGTCCCTGCGCTCCTTAAATTGTTTCGCGACACGTCGAAGACCGTTCGTGAAACCGCCGGCACTGCGCTGATGACGATCGGCGAACCGTCCGTTCCTCTTTTACTGGACGCGTTGACTGATAAGGATTTTGTGGTCCGTTGTCACGCGGTCCGCGCGCTCGGCGGCATGACGACCGACTATCAAATCGGCCGGTCATGGGTGAAAGACCCTCAGGTGGTCGATCGATTACTCGTCATGTTAAAGGACCCGGACCGAGCCGTCCGCGAGGACGCGACGATTGCTTTGGGCATGATCGGCGATGCGCGAGCGGTGGATGGCCTGATCGAAGCCATGAAGGACGGGGCGGTGAAGCGACATGCCATTATGTCGCTCGGCATGATCGGCGACGCGCGGGCCTTGCCGCCGGTGCTCGATGCGTTACGCGGCAAAGGCATTCGACAAGACGGCACCCCCACGCCGGGCTGTATCGTCAGCGAGGAAGCGTTCATCAAGGAAGCGGCGGCCACGGCCTTGGGCCATTTTCGCGACCCCCATGTGATTCCGAATCTCATCATGCTGCTGAAAGACGCCAATCTTCGTGATCGCGCATCGGCGTCGCTCGTACTAATCGGCGACACGGCGATTGAGCCGTTGGTGGCCTTTCTGCACGACCCTACGGCGTCTGAAGTTGAAACCGAAGGGGAACGCGTGATGTCGTTCGCCACCAGCCGCCTGACACTGGCTGATGCGTTGCGTCAAGTCGTCATGGAAACGTTGAAGAAGCTGGGATGGGAGCCGCCGCATGAAGAAGAGGCGATCAATTCCAGCGAAGCGGACAATCTTCGCGTCAACATGCCGCTCGGAGACACCGGCCGGTTCGGACCGTCCGGCGATCTTGCCAAGGGAGCCATGTAACGGCAGGCATGCGGGGAACCATGGCGGATATTGATATGGCGGACAGTGTGCTCGAACAGATCGCTGCGCTCAAGGATGATGATTGGGCGGTTCGTGAAGAGGCGGCCATGGCCCTCGCCGCGTATCGTGACGCACGGGCTGTCGATCCCTTAGTGCGCGTGCTCCGCGATGAGGACCGCGCCGTGCGCGAGGCGGCAATACTTGCGTTGACCGCCATCGGTGAAGCGGCCGTTCCGGCGCTGGGCGCCTGCCTGCGCGATTTCAATCTGACCGTGCAAGAGTCCGCGTCGTCCATTTTGGCGACAATCGGAGACGGGCGTGTCGTCGATGCCCTGGTGACAGTGCTTGCAAGTTCGGACTGGATTGTCCGAATGCATGCGGCAAAAGCGTTGGGACGCATTGCGGACGCAGACACCGTCCTTTCCATGATGCCGCTCCTGCAAGATAAGGTCAAAGCTGTCCGAGTTGAGGCGGCAAGCGCCCTGGCCCACATCGGCCGGGCAGCTGTTCCTTGCTTATTGGACGCGCTGCAGAGTCGAGAATGGCTGGTCAAGTTGCACGCCATCGAAGCCTTAGGCAAGATGAAAGCGTCCGACACGGTAGAGCCCTTATTGTTCGTCCTGTTCAATGATCCGGACACGGCTGTTCGCACCGATGCCGTACGAGCGTTGGGCGATATCGGAGATGCGCGAGCCGTAGATTTTCTCTTGACGGCGTTGAACGATCTCGACGTGCGGCCAATGGCGGTGGAAGCGCTGGGAAAGATCGGTGAGCGGCGCGCGGTACCTGCCTTGATCGACATTGTCAAAAGAACGGGGCAAGCCGAACAGAGCCGTCCGGTCGATGGATGCGGTGACCGATGGGATCAAGAAATGATCGTCATGGGATATGCCGTTCGCGCATTGGGCGACATCGGCGATCAGACCGCCATTCCGGCACTAATTGCCGCGCTGCATAGCACGGTGACGCGATCCGAAGCATCGGCGGCGTTGACGCGATTCGGGTCGATGGCCATCCCCTTTCTCCTGGAGGTCGTCAGAAAAGAGCGCGATGAAAATATCGTCTATCACGTCAAAGACGCGTTGAGCCAGTTAGGATGGAGGGCCGGCCGCGTGTAGTGAATCGCGGGGGGGGAGTCGTTTCTGTTAGTCCAGTATCCAATGTGACCGTCTACTATGCCGAAAGAATCGCTCGAAACGCTGATCTCGGAACTTGTGCATGAAGAAGATTGGCGGCGCATGCGTGCCACCGCGGCGTGCCTCGCCGGGGGGCCGAAGGCCGTCGAAGGATTGATTCACGCTTTGGAAGCCGGATCGTCGGCGTTGAAAATCGAGTCGGCCGGGATGCTGGCGCGCGTGAAAGATCCTCACGGCGGCGCACCGTTGGTGCGCCTCTTGAGCGATGAAGATTCTTCGGTCCGCAAAGCCGGCGCGATCGCGCTTGAACAGATGGCCGGCGTCTTGGATACGACGGCCGCGACCGCGCTGGTAGAGTATCTTCCCGCGTGCGCAGACAAGGAGCAGCGTCAGGCCATTATCCATCTGCTGGGTGTGACACCCACTGCCATCCATCCGCTCACCGCGATGTTACGCCACCCAGAGGAGGCGGCGCGTATGACGGCGGCCGACATTCTGGAGCATTTGCTGGACCCGCGTTCTGCCGATGCGCTCGTAGACGCCATGACCGATCCGGTCTTGCAGGCCATCGCGGTGAGGACGCTCAAGAAACTCAGCGCGATCCGCGAGCGGATCGATGGCGCGTTCGATGCGCTCCGCAATGTCGAAGAGTCCTCGGAGCGAGAAGACGCGCGGATGTCTACGATCATCGATCTCTTAAACATCGGCCGTCCCAGTGTGGAAATTCTTATCGGATATCTAGGTGATGACGATTGGGTGGTGAGGGAAGCGGCTGCCGATCTCCTCGGCAAAATCGGCGATGTGCGCGCCGTCGAGCCGTTGATGGACCGACTTCGTACGGATAAAGACACCGGCGTGAAAGAATTGGCTATCAAGGCGCTGGGATTGATCGGGGACGCGCGGCCGGTTGATCTGTTCGTGGAACTCATTCCGATTCGTCCTTTGCGGGTCTTTGCCGTCGAAGCGCTGGCGAAGGTGAAGGATGCGGAGCGCCTTCGTCCGTATGCGGACCTTTTCGAGCGGTTGCAAACGGATCGGGATGGGTTGATTTCGTACAATGCAGGCGTGATCATGAACAAGTTGCAAGCGATGGCAGCGCAGGAAGAAGTGGCGGCCCATGGAACGGGTCACGAGGATGAGGATGAGTGAGATGGAGCAGACAGATCGCATCAGCCAATTGGTCTCGGCGTTACGGGATGAGAATGAGGCTTTGCGGGATCATGCAGCCGCTACGCTTGGGCAAATGGGATTGGAAGCCTTGCCGCAACTGATGTCGCTCCTGGCCGACGAGGACGTGGTGATTCGGGAAGCGACGACCAGTGCGATCGTGCGCATGGGACCTGCCGTCGTCGAGCCGATGATCGAGGCGTTACGCGAAGATGAATGGTCGGTGCGCGAACAAGCCGCCTCCGCATTAGGTAAGCTGAAGGATCCACGCGGAGTCGAGCCGCTGGTACGAGCGCTCAAAGATCGTGACGGCGCTGTTCGGACGGCCGCCGTGTGGGCGCTGGAACGAGTCGGCGATGCGCGAGCCGTGCCGGGCCTGGTCGAGGCATTGACCGACGGCATGGTGAGAGAAGATGTCGCGCGCGTGTTGAAAAAGATCGGGGATGTGCGTGCCGTCGAGGCGCTGATCGACGGCCTTATGGGCAACAATTGGATGGTTCGGCGTCATGCGGCGGAAGCGCTCGGCAAGATCGGCGACGCACGTAGTCTGGAGCCGCTGATCGAGGCGCTGAAGGATGAAGACTGGCTGGTGCGACGAAATGCAGCGGAGTCGCTAGCTCGATTGGGCGACCGGCGGGCTGTCAATCCGCTCTTACCATTGCTCGAGGATGAAAATGAGATGGTCCAGGAAACTGCGGAAGGTGCATTAGGGAGCCTGGGCTGGAAGCCGACACCCTCATAACGAAAAGGATGCAACATGGCCGACGAGGCTCCGATCAAGCTCATACAGATTGGCCCCAAAGGGGGAGAAAAAAAAGACGGGTTTAATCTCGTCACCGAAAAGGTCGTATCCGTCAATCCCGCTGCCAAGCAATTGGAGGTGGAATTGCTGGCGTACGACGGCAAAACGGTGGTGCTCGACGTCGACGACGAAGCGCTGACCGATCTTCAGAAGCTGAAGCCCGGCGATGGCGCGACGATTCGCGTAGTGGAAGAAAACGGGAAGCGGATCGCGAAGAGCTTCCGTATTCGATCGAAGGACCCCAATGCCGCCAAGGCCGATGCGATGCTGCTGGATTTAAAAGATACGCACTGGCTCAACCGCAAATATGCGGCCGAAAGTCTGGGGGAACTCAAAGACCTGCGGGCCGTCGAGCCATTGGTCGAAGCTCTCTCCGACGAAGTCGGCGATATTCGCCAGCGGGCGTATGATTCCCTGATTAAGCTCGGCGGATCCTCCGTGTCCTCGCTCATTCCGTTGCTCGTATCCGACGAGGACGAGTTACGGCAATCAGCCACAGAGATTATCCGAAAGATCGGCAAGCCCGCAGTGGAACCCTTGGCGACCGCCTTAGGGGAGGCCGACGATCGATTAAAGGCGCGTATTCTGAAGGTGCTCGACCGGATGGGATATAAGCCGAAAACGAAGGAAGAGAAGGCGGACGTGAAACAGCTGGGGCAAGCGGCTATTTAGGCGCCTGCCGAGGCGAGCGCGCCGGGCGTCCCACGGAAATATAGTGAAATCCCATGTCCGCCATCCGCTCGGGATCGTAGACGTTTCGAAGATCGATAAAAAGGGGATGCCGTAAGGCCGACTTCACTTGATTGAGATCCAGATTTCTGAAGAGGTTCCATTCCGTCATCAACACCAGCGCATCCGCACCCTGCGCGGCATCATAGGCATCGGTACAGGGGATTACGCCTTTCAAAAGTTTGGTGCCTTCTTCCATAGCTGCCGGATCGAACACGCGTACGGCGCACCCTTCCGCCAGTAAGCGCTCCACGATCGTCAGGGCAGGCGCCTCTCGTAAATCGTTCGTATTCGGTTTAAACGAGAGTCCCAAGAGACCGACCGTTTTTCCCTTTAGCCCGCCGAGCGCCGTTTCAATCTTCTCGACCATCAGCAGCTTCTGTCGTTCATTTACGCGGGTCGTTGCCCGAGCAAGTTCCATGGTGCAGCCGACATTTTCTCCTGTCTGAATTAATGCCGACACATCTTTCGGAAAACACGATCCTCCAAATCCCGGACCGGCGTGCAGGAATTTGGAGCCGATGCGATGGTCCAATCCCATGGCTTTGGCGACGGTTTGTACGTCCGCCCCGACATGTTCGCACAAATTAGCCATTTCGTTGATGAATGACACTTTTGTAGCAAGAAACGCATTGGAGGCATACTTGATCATTTCAGACGTTGCGATGTCGGTGATGACGAAGGGAGTTTCAATCAAATAGAGGGGCCGATAGAGATCCCGCATGATGGCGACCGCCTCGGAGCTATCGGCGCCGATCACGACGCGATTGGGTCGGAGAAAGTCTTCAATGGCAGAGCCTTCCCGAAGAAATTCTGGATTCGAGACGATATCGAATCGAGACGGTTTGGCCTGACTCGCTCGGATGACTTCTCTCAATTTTTCGCCTGTTCCGACCGGTACGGTGGACTTGGTGACAATGACCTTGTAGCTTGTCATGGCTCGTGCGATGCCCCGGCCAACTTCTTCGACATAAGAAAGATCGGCAGAGCCGTCACCACGCGTCGGGGTGCCGACCGCGATAAAGAGCACCAGCGCATGCTCCACCGCTTTCGCAATGTCGGTTGTGAAATTTAGCCGGTTTTCTTTGACGCCCTTCATCACCAGCTCTGAAATCCCTGGCTCATAAAAGGGGATGTCACCTTTTTCCAACCGCGCAATACGCTTTGCGTCGATGTCCATGCACGTGACATGAAGACCGAACTCGGCGAAACACGCCCCGGTGACCAATCCGACATATCCTGTCCCCATCACGCTGATATGCATAGAGCTCCCATCGCTAATAATAAACTGGCTATCGGGCGCGGAAGTATAGCAATAGGTCCAGGGTGTTGCAAGAAGGACGGCGTTATCTCAGAGTGACCCTCGATGGCTCGTTGATTGACAGGGGTTTTCAGCGTCAGTACAATCCGTTTCGCATCGTGACGATGAGGTGGATACATGGCTGCGCAGTCCGGTCTGCTCTTGCGTCCCTTGGCCGTGATGATGAACCGACACATCCGGACGATCGATCCTGCAGCGTCGCTCATTGAAGCGGCCACCTTGATGCGGGACTCCCGCGTCGGTGCAGTATTAGTGAGGTCTGAAGGAACGTACATCGGAGTTGTGAGCGAAGCCGACCTAGTCCGAAAATCGATGGCTCATGCGCAAGATCCGGGGTGTACCTCTGTGCGCAGTGTCATGAGCAGTCCTCTGATTACGATCGAGAGTGACCGGTCGGCCCACGATGCCAGTGATCTGATGGCCGAGCATGGGATTCGCCATCTTCCCGTCACGCAGGATGGTCAAATCGTCGGCATGTTGTCCGTTCGAGATCTCCTTCGCTATTTTAAAAACTGGGGAGCCCTGTAGTCATCCCATGAAGCTTTCATCCCTCCCTTCTCTTCCCGGCATATCCTATTCATGACCCTTCATTCGCAGTCCGCTTCCGGTGCCGGCCGATGGTCGGCCTTGTGGCCTCTGATGACCGCTTTTGTCACCGGCGCAGTGGTGATGGCATTGGAGATTCTCGGAAGCCGACTGTTAGCCCCTGTTTTCGGTAATTCGCTATTTGTGTGGGGCGCGTTGATCGGGGTGATCCTAGCCGCCATGAGCAGCGGGTATGCAACGGGTGGATGGTTGGCGGATCGGTACTCGGCTGGAAAGGTCCTCGCCTGGTTTCTCGTCGCATCCGGATTGTGGACATTCCTCCTGGCCGGCGTAGGCCAGCCCATCATGTTTAAGGTGTCGGCATGGGTACAAGACCCTCGATGGGGACCGTGCATCGCAGCGAGTGCTCTTTTGGGGTTGCCCGCTTTTTGCCTCAGCGGGGTATTGCCCGCGCTTCTTCGGCTATCGGTTTCCGATCTAGGACATGTCGGCCGGCACACGGGCCGGATGATCGCTGTCTCCACCGTCGGAAGTTTGTTGGGGACCTGGGGCACTGCCTTTTTTCTCCTCACATGGATGGGCAGCGTGACGTTGGTCTCTGCTCTGGCAGCCGTTCAATTGCTGTTGGGGGTGCTGTGGTGGTGGCGGGCGATAGCCGCGAAGGCGGGCGTGACGATAAAAGTCGGCGGAAGCATGGCGTTGCTGGTGTGCGGAATGGCAGTGGGCTGGCTGGCCTTTCATCCGCTGGCGGTGCTTTCAGCGCCCATGTACCAGGAAGACAGCCCCTATCAGCAAGTCCGAGTCCGAGAGGATGACCTTTTTCGATACCTTATTTTGGATCGAACGTTTCACGCCGTCATGTGGAAAGCGGACCCCATCGAATTGTATCTCCCCTATAGTCAGCTGATGATGGCCGCCTTAGCTGTGCATGCAGCGCCTCAACGTGCCTTGATTTTAGGACATGGAGGCGGGTCGCTGGCGAAATGGGTGGGGGCGCATTGGCCTGAATTAGAAGTCGATACGGTCGAGGTCGATCCATCGGTAGTGAAGGCCGCTGAACGGTATTTCGACTATCACCCTTCCGCTACCCATCACGTGCATGTCGCGGACGCCCGTATATTCTTGCGAGCCACGCAGGCGCGATACGATATTGTTTGGTTGGACGTCTTCGCTCGCCATCTCATCCCCTTTCACCTCACGACTCAAGAATTCTTTCAGGAGCTTCGAGCGCATCTCACACACGATGGCATCCTGGCGGTCAACCTTGCCTCCTCCGGTGAAGGTCCCGATCGTCAACGGGCTTCAGCCGTGGTCGCAACCTTGCGTACCGTGTTTCCCCTCATCGAATCGTTCGGCGTGAAAGGACCATGGCGAACCAGCAATCAACCGCAGGCGGAAAACCTGATTTTTTTTGTGGGCCCGTCCGTTGCCCGCATGACAACGCCTGTATTTCTCGAACGCATATCGGAGCTCATTGCGCAGAGGCGATTGCCTGCGCAAGTTCCAAGTTTAATGATTGCGCGTCCCATTTCCGATTGGAGCGGCGGTTTTGTTTTGACCGACGATTATGCGCCGTATGATTTATTAATCGGACGAGAAAAATCAGATGCCACCCCGTCGAGATGAAAGTCGCATCTTTTCAACATGATAACTAGTAAAGGCCGGGACGATGGCAGCTTGCTTCTGATCTGAGCCCTATGCTATAAGGAGCGGCGGTTTTTGAAATTGGTACGGTGCATTGTAGTGTTGGTCATTCCCTCATTATTCACTCATCACATTCCTTGTTCCGAAGGAGGTAGGGCTATGGGAAAGATGTTGGCGTCGTTTTTCTTAGGCTTGGTTGTCGTGATGGCCGGAGCGGCTCCCTCGTTCGCTCTTCAGGCAGGTGGGGTGGAGATCGGCGATCTCGATACGGGATCGGTCGTGGGTCAACCCTTTTCAGAGCTGGATGTCGATGCGCAGCTGTTCGCCATAGACCTCGGCAACCTAAAAGTTTGGTACCCGCCGATGACAGTGATCGACTTTAAGGTACGGCCTGGTCGTCCGGTTGTGCTGAAAGTGACGAACAATGGTACGACTGAACATGGTTTTCTTCTGACTGATCAGACGACCCAACAGGCCCCGACTGTATTGAAGGCCGAATTGGTGCTCAAGCCGGGTGAAACGAAATACATCGGTATTCCCACCAGCGATCTATTTTATGCCACCCAGGGCAACACGCTGACCTATCGCTGTCAGCTCCATCCCGGACATGTGGGTGGAAAACTGATGATGATTAAGTAAGTAGTAGATGGCGTTGCGGGGACGTTCCTGCGATAAAAAGGCCTCGTCACAGAAGTGACGAGGCCTTTTTGTTACTTAGAAAGTGAGCCTATGCCTGCTCGGGCTGACAGTCGACAGCGGTATCGAGGGGAATATTCTGAGATGCCGCCAACTTGTTGCCGACGATCAGGAGCAAGTATCGATTGGCCGTGGGCGTTTCCCCTAGTCTCTTGAGCACGACTGTGTTCACATCAACGACGACTTCATTGTCCGTCTGCCAATGCGTGTCATTGACCACCCAAAAGTGACTTTTGGATGCGGGAAATTGCGCAACGACAAATTGCTCGATAACCAGAGTCAAATCTCCTGTGCCGGCTTGAGTGGGAGCGGAAAAGAAGAGCGGGATCACGAGAGGAAAAAGGAAAGCCGTCCTGATCCACATCATAGGCCCTCCATACGTTGTGGTTACCTCATCATACCACTAGATCGCCGCGATGTATTGGTAGGAAACAAAAAGCCCCGCCGGAGGCGGGGCTTTTATCTAGAAATTAGAATAGGCAAAGTTAGTTACGGACACCGCTCCAAACTTTGTTGGCGTCAATTTCTTTGTCGGGATTCAAGGTGCGCGCCTTCTCCAACAAGGTGTCGGTGGTTTCCGGATAGATTGGATCGGCGATACAACAGTTATCGACGGGACAGACTGCCGCGCATTGGGGTTCATCGAAGTGGCCCACGCATTCCGTGCACCGGTCATGGGTGATGACATAAATGTTATCGCCTACTCCCTGTCCGTCTCCAACGTGGTTGCCCTTGCCTTCGGCATCGCTCCGTGTTTCGAAAATCGCTTCATTGGGGCACTCCGGCAAGCAGGCGCCGCAGGAGATACATTCATCGGTAATTAAGAGAGCCATGACCCTCGCCTCCTTACAAGCTGTATTGACAATCTCGAACGTGACCGATCATATTCAGCCATAAAATGAGTGTTCATTCTAGACTGCGATTTTCTTCTAAGTCAACACGCAAGGTTGAGAGAAGAAGGCCTATGTGTTTGATCTATCTGGGCCGTTGGGCCTAGTCGCGAAGTGACAGAAAGGAGTCACTTGACCTCCTCTGTATCCGGCAACTCAGCTCAAAAACGCAGCCGTATTGCTGTACTCATTGTGTTATCGATTTTCCTTCTCACGGGAAGTTGGTTCATGACGAATCAAAAAGATTTCGAAACGATTATTGTGACCTTTCCAAACGGGAAGAAAATCGAGACGGAGGTGGCTGATACACCGGAAAAAATCTTCTTTGGTTTGGCCTTTCGGGAGGGATTGCCGCCGGACGCCGGGATGTTGTATATCTTTGAAAATTCGGATCGCCATCGGATGGGGACGAAAGCATTCAAAATACCGGTGGATATGATTTGGGCAGACGAAAGTCGCCGCATTGTTGATGTCGTCGAGCATGCAGCCCCATGCGAAAAAGACCCCTGTCCTCTTTATGGACCGCCTGCGGAAAACGCACGCTACGTGATTGAGACGGCCGCTGGATTTGTCTCCAGTCAGCATGTCGAACTCGGCATGGAATTGAAATTCACCCTCCGAATGTAAGCGGCTCACTCAGTTTCTACTCATGACCATGGATGGATTTACACGCGTCGCCGGCGTCGATGATATCCCGCCGGGTGAAGTCAAGGTCGTGCAGGTCGATCACAAGCCGATCGCCGTGTTCAACGTTGAAGGCCGATTTCACGCGATTTATAACGTATGTCCCCACGAGGGGGGGCCTTTGGCGCAAGGACGGCTCAAAGGCTGTGTTGTGCGCTGTCCGTGGCATGATCTAGCGTTTGATATTCGTAATGGCCAAGCGACGGACGGCGGGGGTTATTGCGTGGGAAGTTATGATGTGCAGGTGGAAGGAACCGATGTCTACGTCGGCGGACGCCGAAAGTTGAAGTGACGAGGAAGTCGCTTCGTCCAGTCGCCACCCACCCTATGGTCCATAGTGATCGGTTCTTTCTGCAAGCTTCGGTCTTATTGACCGACGTCGAGTTTTCATCCAGCGAGTAGCGTCGAATGGGCGACTGGGATCAAGATGCGAAGAAGGTGGCGACGAATGCAGGGGCTACCTTTTCGATCCATCTCTGGGAAGATCGAACACGAGGAGAACTGTGGGTGCCGTCATATGACCCGACTGGGTTGGCGCTGGTGGACGAGGAGTTTTTGCGAACGGTAAGCAACAACGCCGTCGATTCGGGCCGGCGGTCCTTTGAATTTCGTGCGCTGCACCCAGGCACTCAGCGACTGGTCTTCGAAAAACGTATGGGGTGGAAATTTACGGCTGAAGACCGCCGTGTGTTTTTGATCGATGTGGCTGATGGAGCCGTATCAGGAGTCGATCATGCCTGATATTGGATTTCTCAACGGCCGGTTCATGCCTCTCAACGACGTGACAATATCTGTTGAAGATCGGGGGTTCCAATTCGGGGACGGTGTTTACGAAGTTATTCGGACGTACAGCGGCCTGCCCTTTCAACTCGAGGCGCATGTGGAGCGATTGCAGCGGAGCGCCCGCGCGATCGAATTAGATATACCCGACCAAAAAGAATGGATCGAATGGGTGGCTCAAGGGGTGGGGCGCGCCGGCTATGGCGAATGCAAAGTTTACCTTCAGGTCACCCGTGGACATGCCCCGCGCGATCATGCCTTCCCGAAAAATATTCCCCCGACCATCATGATGTCCGTTCGCGAAATGCGCCCACTTGATGCGGCCATCAGTCGAAGCGGGATTGCCGCGATCACGATGGAAGATCTTCGGTGGGGCCGGTGCGACATCAAAAGCATTAATCTGTTGCCGAACGTCTTGGCCCGTCAGAGGGCTGTAGAGGCAGGTGCCTTCGAGGCAGTGCTTGTCCGTCAAGGTATCGTGACCGAGGGATCGGTCAGTAACGTTATGATCGTGAGGGGAGCGCGAGTGGTGACTGCGCCGGAAGGATCACAGATTCTTTCGGGCGTCACACGTCGAATGGTGCTTGATCTGGCCACCGCAAACGGGATCGCGGTGGAAGAGCGCGCATTTAGTCGAGATGAGTTGCTTCAGGCTGAGGAAGTGTTTCTCACCGGCACGACGGTGGAGGTTTTGCCGGTTGTTCGCGTCGATGGCGCACCGGTGGGTCACGGACGACCCGGGAGCATGACCGAGCGATTGAGCGCGTTATTCAAGGGCGCGGTCGCCTAGTCCAACCCCTTGCATCGCTACGTGGGACATGGTAGCTTGTGGCTCGATTTGTGAAGTGGGCGGCGGCCCACTTTTTTGTTTGAGCTGATGACGGCCGTTCGAAACGTACCGTGCGGGAGTCCGAACGAATACAGCACTCCGTAACGACGATCGCGACCCCCATCGTCCGATCACTCGACTTGGAACTCGTCGATGTGGAATGTACCGGACAGGGATCGAGGACGCTGGTTCGTGTGTTTATCGATAAGCAGAACGGCGTGACCGTGAGCGACTGCGAGCAAGTGCATCTTTCCCTCAGTCATGCCTTGGATGTCCAAGATCCGATCCCGCATACGTACACGTTGGAAGTGTCGTCTCCGGGGCTAGACCGCCCGTTAAAGCGGCGCCAGGATTATGCGCGTTCGATCGGAAAGTTGGTTCGGCTCAAGCTCACGAATGCTCTAGACGGACAATGGCGGCTGACTGGCCGTCTCCAAACTGTCAACGAAGAAGGCGTGGTGCTCGAGATGGAAGAGGGACGAACGACTGAGTTACGGCATCTGGCGTGGAACACAATCGGAGAGGCGCGGCTTGAAGTGGAGTTCTAGTTTGACGAGGATCCCGTGAGAAACGAGGCAGCCTTATGAATCGAGAATTGATTACGGTCATCGACCAAATTGGTCGCGAAAAGGGGATCGATAAGGCCAGGATCATCGGGGCCGTCGAGTCCGCGTTGCAGACCGCCGCGAAAAAGCGTTTCGGTCAAGGAGAGAATATTCAGGTTCAGATGGATACCAAGACCGGAGAGATCTCCGTCATCTCGCTCCGCACCATCGTCGAAACGGTCATTAATCCGAAAGCCGAGGTCTCGCTTACCGAGGCCCGCCGTATCGATACCGGGGCGGAGATCGGCGATGAGATCGGATCCCTCATCGAGATGGATGAATTGGGACGGATTGCGGCCCAAACGGCGAAGCAGGTGATTTGCCAAAAGGTCAGAGAAGCCGAATGGGAAGCCGTCCTGAAGGAATATTCCACGCGGCAGGGCGATCTCATCAATGGGATCATCATGGGGCAAGAACGACGGAATTATCTCGTCGATCTGGGCAAGACCGAAGCTGTCTTGCCGGCCTCCGAGCAGATTCCTCGGGAGTCCTACCGGCGCGGCGATCGTATTAAGGCCTACCTTCTCGAGGTTCGAAAAACTCCCAAAGACGTCCAAGTCATTCTTTCTCGCACCCATCCTCAGTTCGTGGGGAAGCTATTCGAGGTTGAAGTGCCTGAGATCTCGGAAAAGATCGTCGAGATCAAAGGCGTTGTGCGAGAGCCAGGAGATCGCACGAAGATCGCCGTGTCTTCCCGAGATAAAGCCGTGGATCCAGTCGGGGCCTGCGTCGGCATCAAGGGGTCGCGTGTCCAGGCCGTCGTTCGAGAGTTGCGCGGCGAAAAAATCGATATTATTGCTTGGACCTCCGATCCACGCGTCTTCATCGCCGAAGCACTCAATCCGGCCACGATCGAAAAGGTCGGCATCGATGAAGAGAAGAAGTCGGCGCTCGTCGTCGTGGCGGATTCTCAATTGTCGTTAGCGATCGGGAAAAATGGTCAAAACGTGCGCCTGGCCGCAAAGCTGACGGGCTGGAAGATCGATATTATCAGTGCCACCGAATATGAAAAGGAAAAGGTAGAGCGGGATCGTGAAATAAAGGCGGCCTTAGCGGAAGAAGCAGAGGCCCAGCGAGAGCAGGACGAGGCGCGCGCCCAGCAGGAAGCGGCAGCCTCAGCATCTGAAACCTCCTCAGCCTTATAGGCTGCGGGATGAGGAGAAACGAGACCGATCATTATGAGGGTGTACGAGTTAGCCAAGCAACTCGGGATGGACAATCGGACGCTGATTCCCGAGCTCAAGCGCCTCGGCATTTCCGTGGCCTCGCACAGCAGCGCGCTTGATGAAGCCGCCGTGCAAAAGGCCTTGGATCAATTGATGCCCAAAGCAGGGGTCGGGCAGAAGGGACTGATGGGAGCGGACGCAGATCAGAAAAAGGGTTCATCGGGGAAAGTTAGCCATTCAAGTAGGGAGAGTCGATCGACGGGTCGTGAGGAAGACCCCAAAGGGGGATTCGGCGCAAGAGCATCCTCGGCGGCCGTTGAAGAAGCACCCAAAGTCGATAAAAAACGGATTCTGATTAAGCGAAAGAAGACGGACGAAGAAATTGAGTTGGAAGCCGTGGCCGCTGCTCCGATCGTTTCACCTGAGCCTTCTCCACGGCTCATGGAAGCGGGCGCAGCCATCTCGCCTCTTGGCTCAATGCCGACGGAAGAGGCGTCCTCCAGTCCCTCTCTTCATGCTTCCGACCCGCCATCATTAGAAAGTCCGCCGGATGTTCTTTCGCACGATCATCCTCTTTTACCAAAGGAGAAGGATTCGAAGCCGGAATTGCAGCCGCTTCCCGGATCTGCAAAAGCACCGTCTTTCGCCCAGCCCGCGGTGTCACCGCCCCAGACAGTGGCCTCTGGAGAAAAGAAGCGAGGCGATGTGGCCATCTTGTCACCCGAAGAAGGGTTGAAAGACAAACTGAAGAAGGCGAAAAAGCCAGGTCGGGCGCGAGAGGAAGAGGATGTAAAGTTTCGTGCCGATGTCACCCGTTGGCAGGATTTGCGGGCCATCCCGGTGCATCGCCGCGAAGATCGATCGCGCCATCTCCAACCCTCGCCGGTCGCCGAGATTACCAAGCCTCGGAAGAAAATTATCAAGCTGTCCCCGGGTCTCACCGTCAAGGAATTTGCCGAATTGGTTGGTCAGCGGCCCGGCGATCTCATCCGAAAATTCATGGAGATGGGGCAAATGCTCACCATGAATCAACCTGTGAATTTGGACGCTGCGGTCTTATTGGCGGAGTCGGTGGGCGTCAAGGTGGAACTCGCTACGGAAAAGCAAGGTGAGGCGCTGTTGGAGGAAGTGTCGGAGATTACGGAGGAGGAGGCGCTGGATCCTCGTCCGCCGGTTGTGACGATCATGGGGCATGTCGACCACGGGAAAACGTCGTTGCTCGATGCCATCAGGCAAACCAAGGTGACGGAGCAAGAGGCGGGCGGAATTACGCAGCACATTGGCGCCTATGTCGTGCATACGAACGGCAAGCGAATTACATTCTTGGACACGCCCGGCCATGAGGCCTTTACGGCAATGCGAGCGCGCGGAGCGAAGATCACCGACATTGTTATCCTCGTCGTGGCGGCGGATGATGGCGTCATGCCGCAAACTGCCGAAGCGATCGCGCATGCCACGGCAGCCGGTGTGCCCCTCATTGTGGCTATCAATAAAATCGACAAGCCGGGAGCGAATGCGGAGCGGGTCAAGCATTCGCTTGCGGAGCACAATCTTATTCCTGAAGCCTGGGGCGGACAAACGATCTTTGTCGAGGTTTCCGCAAAACAAAAGCTGGGGCTCGACACGTTGCTTGAAATGATCCTCCTGCAAGCGGAAGTGTTGGAGCTGAAAGCCAACCCCAGCAGAATGGCAAAAGGCGCGGTGGTCGAAGCTCGATTGGAGCGTGGCCGTGGACCGGTCGCGACCGTCTTAGTGCAAAGCGGGACACTCCGCGTAGGAGATGCGTTCGTAGTCGGGACGTTCAGCGGACGGGTGCGAGCTCTCATTACCGATACAGGCGCCAAAGCCACGGAAGCCGGACCCTCGGTGCCGGTGGAAGTGATTGGGTTGCCCGGCGTGCCGGCGGCAGGCGATCAGTTTGTTGTTGTCGCCGATGAACGCGTGGCCCGCGAGGTAGCCGAAGACCGGCTGCAAAAACAGCGGACGGCCGACTTGGCGGCGGGTTCAGGTAGAGTCACGCTGGATGATCTGTATGCGCGTATCAAGGAAGGCGACGTGAAGGAGCTGTCCTTGGTCATCAAATCCGATGTGCAAGGGTCCGCGGAGGCTCTGTCTGATGCCGTTCAAAAACTATCCACGGCAGCCGTGAAATTGCGCGTCATCCATAGTGGTGTCGGCGGCATTACCGAAACCGATGTGCTGTTGGCCTCGGCTTCTCAAGCCATTATCATCGGCTTCAACATTCGTCCTGAGCCCAAGGCTGCTGCGTTAGCCGATCGCGAGGGCGTGGACATCAGGCTCTATACGATCATTTACGATGCCCTGAACGATATTAAAGCGGCGATGGAAGGATTGCTCGAACCGACCCTCAAAGAGCGTGTGTTGGGGCGGGCGGAAGTGCGTCAGGTCTTTACGATTCCTAAAGCCGGCACGATCGCCGGCAGCTACGTTATCGACGGAACGATTTCCAGGGCCAGTCAGGGGGTGCGGGTCATTCGAGACCATGTTGTCGTGTATGAGGGCAAGTTAAATTCGCTGCGCCGGTTTAAGGATGATGTGCGGGAAGTGCAGCAAGGGTATGAATGCGGAATCGGTGTCGAAAATTTCAGCGATCTGAAGCCCAACGACATCCTCGAGGTCTATACCGTTGATAAAGTGGCGGCCAAGCTGTAGCGTGCCTGCCTGGTATCTCCTTTTCCTGCTTGCATGATCGTTGGGTTGTGCACGGTTGAATTGTATCTTCCCGACAGCCACTCGCTGAAAGCGAAACGGCAGGTGTTGCTCAGCTTGAAAGATCGGCTGCGCGATAAATTTAATGTCTCCGTTGCGGAAGTGGGGGAGATGGATCTGTGGCAAAAGTCGGTGCTCGGCATAGCATGCGTGGCGAACGAGCAGCAACATGTGAATCAGGTCCTCGATCAAAGCCTGAACGTGATCAGATCGATTCCGGCTATCGAGCTGGTAAAGTTTCGGATCGAATTTCTTTAATGTGAGATGTCAAAAACAGCCTATAAGCGCTCAACTCGAGTTGCCGATCAAATCCGCATGGAAGTGGCTGAGATTCTTATGCGGAAGACGAAAGATCCACGTGTTGGAATCGTGACGGTGACGAACGTTGAACTTACCAGCGATTTGAGGATTGCCAGAATTTTTGTGACCACTGGCCCTGATGAAAAGTTAGAGGCCGGCGCACTTGCCGGTCTGACGAAGGCGGCCGGCTTTATTCGCGCCGAACTGGGCCGCCGGGTCAAATTGCGGTACACACCGGAATTGATTTTTCAGAAAGATACGACGGGCACTCGCGGCGATCGCATCCTCTCGTTGTTGAATGAATTGGAATCGGCATCCGATACATCCGGCCCCCCATCGGCTCAGTCCGACGATCCGAAACAGTTTGGAAACGAGGGTGTCGCATGTTCGCCGTGAAAGAGTGTGGCGCTCAGCAGATGTGTGTCGAGGGGATTTTGAACGTGGCGAAGCCCTCGGGATGGACGTCACACGACGTGGTCGCGAAGTTGCGTGGGGCGTTGAAAAACATTCGCGTGGGCCATGCGGGGACACTCGATCCGGCTGCTACCGGGGTGCTACCGATATTGTTGGGCCGGGGCACACGCATTGCGGAGTATTTGCTGGACTGGGATAAAGAGTATCGCGCCGTTCTGCGTTTGGGCCAAACGACCGATACGCTGGATGCGACCGGGACAGTGCTGACTGAGTGTCCCACGGACGCGCTGACGTCGGAGTCCATCCATGCTGCCTGCGCGCAATTTCTTGGAGAAATCGAACAAGTCCCGCCGATGTACTCGGCTGTCAAAGTGGCCGGGGTGCCTCTGTATAAATCCGCACGAGCAGGAAAAACCATTGAGCGCGAATCTCGCCGTATCGCGGTTTATGACCTGCGCGTGCTGACGATCAACGGGCGCGATGTCACATTTCATGTGCGGTGTTCCAAAGGGACCTATATTCGAACATTGTGCGCGGACATTGGCAGCGTTCTGAAGGTTGGAGGGCACCTACTCCAGTTGATGCGGCAACGCGTGGGGCCTCTGTGTGTGGAAGATGCCTGCACGCTCGATGAGGCCATCGATTCCTTTCGGGCCGGCCGCCCGCTTCCTCGGCTGCTCACGCTGGATGCCGCATTGGCGCATGTGCCCGCGTTAATCGTAAGCGACATGGCCGCCGAACGAGCACGCCACGGTGGGGGGATTCCGTTTCAAGCCGTGCAATGGGAACGGTCGGCGAAAGGCGTGTTAACCGGAGATCGGCGCACCGTGTGCGTCAAGGACTCAAACCAACAACTGGTGGGAATCGGCTTAGTGCAGGGACACGAGCCGAGCGAAGACGGCGTAGTGGCCATGGTGAAAGTTCTCGCAGGCATACAACAGACAATGTCATAGTCCAATAATGGAGGGGTGAGATGGCTCTCACAAAAGAAGCGAAGACAGGTATGATCGAGCAATATCGCCAGCATGATACCGATACGGGGTCGCCTGAGGTCCAAATCGCCATCTTGACGAACCGTATCAGCTATCTCACGGATCATTTCAAACTTCATAAGAAGGATCATCATTCCCGAAGGGGACTGTTGCAACTGGTCGGGCGTCGACGCCGATTGCTCGATTATTTGCGGCGTCATGATGAAGCACGGTATCGATCCACCTTGGAGCGGTTAGGTATTCGCAAGTAGTCATCAGCGCTTCGCCGGATGGTCCGGCGAAGCACCCACTAGGTTACCTTCACAGGTGAACACGGAAATCGGCTCACAGGAAGTGAGTGACGGATGTGGAATCATGACGTTCATGGTCGTGCGTTCCGATCATAACTTCCCGCATGCTGAGTCGATCTCTGTGGGCATCTGTGGAGCACGGAAGGCAAGGAGACCACAGTATGATGCAGATTGTTGAAATCGAGATTGCAGGCCGCACGCTGCGGCTTGAGACCGGCCGAGTCGCCAAACAAGCGGATGGATCCGTCCTGGCGTCGTATGGCGACACGGTCATTCTGGCGACGGCGGTTGCGTCGCAGACAGTGAAGCCGGGGATCGACTTTCTTCCCTTGACGGTCGATTATCAAGAGAAGGCTTATGCCGCCGGAAAAATTCCGGGAGGATATTTTAAGCGGGAAGGACGTCCGTCTGAGAAAGAAGTGTTGACGAGTCGTTTGATCGACCGTCCCATGCGGCCGCTTTTTCCGGAGGGATACTATTTCGAAACACAGGTGATTGCCTCGGTGTTGTCGGCGGATCAAACCGGCTCATCGGACGTCATCGCCATGACGGCAGCGTCAGCAGCCTTAGAAGTGTCCAACATTCCTTTCCAGGGACCGGTAGCCGCCGTGAAAATTGGCCGTGTGAATGGTCAATTCGTCATCAACCCCGATGTCGCGACGTTCGAGTCTTGTGATCTCAACTTGGTGGTCGCCGGCACGGCTGAGGCCGTTATGATGGTCGAAGGTGGAGCGAACGAACAGCCTGAAGCGGTCATGATCGAAGCGATCGAAACGGCTCACGCAGAAATCAAAAAGATTGTCGCCAAGATTCTCGAACTCAAAGCGAAGGTCGGGAAGGCTAAACGCCAGGTCAAAGCGGAAGACATTGACGCGAATTTGACGGAGCAGGTCCGCCAACTGGTGGCCCAGCCGATTCGCGACGCGATTTTAATTCCCAACAAGACCGCCCGGCAGGAACGACTCGATCAGATTCGCGACGAGGCGGTGACGAAACTGAAAACGGATGATCCCCATCGTGAGCGGCATGTGAAGCTGGTGTTCCATTCGCTAGAGTATACCGAAGTGCGGCATATGATTCTCGAACGCGGCGTGCGGGCCGACGGCCGAGGACCGGCGGATATCCGTCCGATCACCAGCGAGGTTGGTGTGTTGCCGCGTACGCACGGGTCGGCCCTCTTTACCAGAGGGGAAACGCAGAGCCTGGCGGTCGTGACCCTAGGCACCACCGACGATGAGCAACGGATCGATGCGTTGGAAGGTGAATATTATCGGGCGTTCATGCTGCATTACAATTTTCCGCCTTTCAGTGTCGGCGAAGCGCGGCCGCTTCGGTCGCCAGGCCGTCGTGAGGTTGGCCATGGAGCGCTGGCCGAACGCGCGTTGCGGCCGATCGTCCCCACGAAGGAACAATTCCCTTACACCCTGCGAATTGTGTCGGACATTCTTGAGTCCAATGGTTCGTCATCAATGGCGACAGTGTGTGGCGGAACTCTGGCCCTGCTGGATGCCGGCGTGCCGATCAAGGAGCCGGTCGCCGGGATTGCCATGGGATTGATCAAGGAAGGCGACCGCGTGATGATCTTGTCCGACATCCTGGGATTGGAAGATCATCTCGGCGATATGGACTTTAAAGTAACTGGAACAAAGAACGGGGTCACCGCGCTGCAGATGGACATTAAGATCGGAGGCATCACACCGGATCTCATGCGCCAAGCGTTGAGTCAAGCGCGCGAAGGTCGACTCCACATCTTAGCGCGAATGGCGACGACCTTAAGTGCGCCGAGGACCAAATTGTCGGCCTTCGCTCCGCGTATCTTCACGATGAAAATCAAACAGGACAAGATTCGGGACGTCATCGGCCCAGGCGGCAAGATGATCCGTAGTATCATTGCGGAGACCGGCGTTAAGATTAACGTCGAGGATACGGGGGATGTATCGATCGCCGCCATCGATGAAGCATCCGCGCAAAAGGCGAAGGATATGATCAGCCGTCTGACAGAAGAAGTCGAAGTCGGTAAGATCTATATGGGGACTGTTCGGAAGATCATGGATTTTGGCGCGTTCGTCGAAATTCTTCCGGGCACAGACGGGTTAGTCCACATTTCGCAGTTGGCGCATCATCGAGTCAAGGCTGTCTCAGATGAGGTGGCCGAAGGCGATCAGGTGATGGTCAAGGTGCTGGAAGTCGACAAGCAAGGCAAGATTCGCTTAAGCCGCAAAGAGACCATGCCTGCGCCGACTGCTCCCGCGGCCGGCTGACATGCATCGGAAAATGGTGCTCGATAATGGCGTGCGGCTCCTGACGGAGCATATGCCGTCCGCCAAGTCCGTTACAGTCGGCATCTGGGTCAACGTCGGCTCGCGCGATGAAGCGAAAGGCGAGGAAGGGTTCTCGCATTTCATCGAGCACATGTTTTTTAAGGGCACGCGCACTCGCTCCGCGGTCGAGATCTCCAGGGAGATCGATGCGCTGGGCGGGGAGATGAATGCCTTTACCGGTCGTGAAACGACCACCTTCTACGTCAAAGTTCTCGATCAGCATTTGCCGCAAGCGCTGGCCCTCCTCTCGGATTTATTTCATCACGCTAAATTCGCTTCCAAAGAAGTCGAAAAGGAAAAGCAGGTCGTTCTCGAAGAAATGCGAATGGTCGAGGACGATCCGGAAGATCTTGTGCAGGACATGCACATGGAGCAGACGCTCAAGGGGCATCCGCTTGGACGGCCCATTTTGGGTGAGACCTCGGTCATTCGAGGATTGCGCCGGGAGCACCTCTTACGCTTTACTGACGCGCACTATCAGCCGGCGGAAACCTTAATTTCAGTCGCCGGAAGTTTCAATATCAATGATCTGGTTCGACGTCTCAATCGCTCATTTGGAAAGCCTAAGAAGCGGGTCCAGTCACGACTCGATCGCCGTCCTTCGGATATCCATCCCGGCCTTGTGGCCCGACGCAAAACACTTCAGCAAACCCATCTGTGCCTTGGTTTGAAGGGCCTGAGTCTCGATCACAAAGATCGATATGGTCTCTATGCTCTCAACGCGGCGATCGGCGGAAGCGTCAGTTCCCGGCTGTTTCAAGAGATCCGCGAGAAGCGAGGGCTGGCCTATTCCATCTATTCCTATATCTCCGCGTATTCAGATACCGGGACGCTGACGATCTATGCGGCGACCAGGCCAAAAGAAGCGATTCGCGTTGTGGAACTCATACGCCGGGAGATGCAACGCATTCATCGTCAAGGAATGGACCGGGAGGAACTGCAGCGTATTAAGAATCAAATGAAAGGCGGTCTGATGCTGAGCTTAGAAAGTACGCAAAGTCGAATGAGCAAGTTAGCGAAAGACGAGCTTTATCACGGACGGTATTTGACGTTAGAGGAAGTCATGGGTGAGATCGATCGAATTTCCTGCCGCCAGGTGGCAGATCTCGCACACAACCTGCTCAATTCCGAATCGCTCTCGATAACCGCGTTAGGTCCCGTAAGACAGCGATCTCTTCAACAGGCTATGAATTAGCCCCTTGCAAACGACGATCAGAAAGCTATGTCATTTTGGGAACTTATATGCTGTTTGATGGAATGATTTCGTTCAAATATTTCTTGACAAGCATTATTTGATTAAGTACGATCAGCCCCTACTTATGATTGACCGTCATATCTGAAATCAGGAAAAGTAAAAGAGGAAGGAGGTGCGGAAGTTTTTAGCGAAGAAGCATCTTTCTCTTTTTTTCTGCCTTTTGCGTATCAATCTCTTTCGAACTTTTAAATAGGTGAGCAGTTATGTTCTATTTTATGAAGGAGGGACACGGTATGAAGAGGGGCGTCATCATAACCGCATTTACAGCCTTTTTGGGCGCGGGCTTATTGACGGCAGGAATCTCCGCCGCAGCGGATGATCCGGCCGGTCCTGGCGGCGTCGCCAGTATCGATAAACAATCCCTAAAGGGAGAGTCGGTCAAATCGTTGAAGGGACGAGTGTGGTCGCAATGGGCGGATAATCCCGACAAAGAAATTTTGTTTGGCATTCAATACTGGAATACAGGTGACCCCGCCTCAGGCACTCCTGCGGGACGGTCATCGAGCGATTTGGATGTGAAGCCGCCCGATCCCCTCTTTACTTGCTGCGCATGGGGATTTACCGGTGGACCCGATAGAAACAATCCCTACTCCGGTTGGTATCATGCCGCGCAGACCGTCCGGTTACAGGTCAAGGATAAGGCATTGATGGATCAAATCATCAAGGCTTCCCAAGACCTTGTCGCCATGGAGGTGACATTGGATGGACGGACCGTCACCGGCTTTAAGCTTTTGAAAGATAATTAGATAGCGGTTTGTTGAAGGCTGATCATTTATTTATTGATTTGGGTAAGGAGGGTGTAATTATGACACAGAGGAAGGGATGGGCGTTCGTCGCCGCCATGGCTCTCGTCGTCAGCATGGCCACGACTGCCCTTGCAATTGAGGCATTTCAGGAACGTTTTGAATGGGGAGATATGAGCAAACCGACCACGCTGCAAGGTCGCGTGATCATTCTGGACCCTTATGATGAAGCCGTCTGGATCAACGTGGCGGTTTTTGGGGGAAATGCCGAGAGCGGTTATTTCTGGCAGAAGGTCCATCCGGGGAAGAATTTAAAGTTCTATGCAGCGAACAAGGAAGTCTTCGATCAGCTGAAGTCAATGGCTCGTCCACATGCAGGTCCGGCCGCGGCGAAGGAAGTTCCGCCAGGATCCGCAACGACTCTAATCGAATTTACCGCTCAGGAAGTGGAACAGAATAGACGTGTGATTTCTTCCGTGAAAAAACTTCCCGAAGTCGCGGGTGAGCCCAGCCAGCCCCGTAGCATTTCCGCCCTTCGTGTGAAGGATTGTGAGGGAAAAGGCGAATGGGATAAGACCTGCTACAAGGGAAAGCAGGAATTAAATACGACTCCAAAGGGTGAGAAGACTCTTCCCATGCAGTACGATGTATTGCTCCCAGGCGGAAAGCCCGTTGCCGGGTTGATACCTTGGACCGCTGGCTATAACGAAGGAAAAAGCGACAGCAGCAGTCATTAATCAGGTAGAGTTTCAGAAAAATAGGCGGCGGCTCGAAAGGGTTGCCGCCTTTTTATTTGGGAGATTCTTCTAACCGCCGCTGAAGGTCTGCCAGTCGATTGAGAGCTTCCAGCGGGGTCATCGAAAACAGGTCCATCTGTCTGACTTCATCCACGATAGGGTGGGGGGAAGGAAGAGCGGGATCGGGACGTTTCAGCGCGATAAGGGGTTCAACAGCGGTAAGCATCCTATCAGGTGGAGGCTTGTGCGCCGATTCGAGTTGGACCAACACATCCTTTGCGCGGCGGATCACGGCGGAAGGAAATCCGGCTAATCGAGCGACATGAATCCCATAACTGCGATCGGCCCCGCCTGCGACAATCTTCCGAAGGAAGAGCACTTCTTCATTGTGTTCCTTGACGAGAACCGTATAGTTCTTGACCGCCTCGCGTTGTTCGGCTAATGCAGTCATTTCATGATAGTGCGTCGCAAACAGTGTTCGAGCTCCAAGCCGAGAAGGATCTAAGATGTATTCGGCTACGGCCCAGGCGATGCTCAGTCCATCATAGGTGCTGGTACCCCTGCCTATTTCATCGAGAATAATGAGACTACGCCGTGTCGCGCAGTTCAGGATTTGGGCAGTTTCGGTCATTTCAACCATAAACGTACTTTGCCCCCCTGCCAGGTTATCGCTTGCGCCGACACGAGTAAAAATTCTATCTACGACGCCCATTTGCGCTTCTCGCGCCGGCACAAAACTGCCCATTTGAGCCATCAGCGCTATGAGCGCGATTTGGCGAAGGTAGGTACTTTTACCCGCCATGTTGGGTCCGGTCAGAATGATAAGCCGATTTCCGTCAAGATCCAGGTCGGTATCATTAGGAATAAATCCTTCAGAGAGCGCCAGCTGTTCGACCACGGGATGTCGGCCGTCGAGAATACGAATCTGGCCGTCTCCGTGTACTTCCGGACGCACATATCGGTTTACGGCAGCCGCTTCGGCCAAGGCGGCAAGCACGTCCACTATCGCCAGCGTCGAGCCCATCGCCAGTACTCTCGGCGTGTCCTTGCCGAGCTGCGCGCGGATCTGCTCGAACAACTCTTGTTCCAGCGCGATGAGTTTTAGATCAGCACCGGTGACGCGTGCTTCTAAGTCTTTGAGTTCGTGGGTCGTGAAACGTTCGGCATTCGAGAGTGTTTGTTTTCGGATATAGGAATCGGGGGCGCGCTGGACATTCGCTTTCGTCAACTCGATGTAATACCCAAAGACTTGGTTAAAGCGAATCTTCAACGAGTCAATTCCAGTCCGTTCTCGCTCCTGACATTCCAGCTGGGCAATCCAAGTTTTCCCCTCACGGCAGGTGCGACGGAGTTCGTCGAGTGGGCCATGATAGCCCTCTTGAATGATGCCACCCTCGCGAAGATTTACGGGCGCATCCGGTAGGATGGTGCGTTCTATCAGATCGTACAGGTCCGCCAGATCATCCCATCTGTGAGCGAGCTCCCGAATCAGCGGCGCATTCAACGAAGATAAGGCGGTGCGCAGGGTAGGAAGGTTCGCGACCGATTGTTTGAGCGCCAGCAACTCTCGTGGCATGGCGACTCCCATAGAAATCCGACTGCTGAGACGCATCAGGTCCTGGACGGTGCGCAACGCCGTTCGGATCTGGACCCGCACGGGCATCTGTTGCACCAGTTCAGAGACCGCTTGTTGTCGGGAGATAATCGGTGCCGGGTGAATCAAGGGGCGCACGATCCATTCGCGCAGAAGCCGGCTCCCCATCGCGGAAACTGTCTTGTCCAACACGCCCAGCAGCGTCGCCTCCTGCCGATCATCCGAGAAGGATTTCAGGATCTCTAAATTGCGAATCGTGGCGCCGTCGAGATGCATGGTTTCATGACCATGACGAACTGAGATTCGGGCGATATGGCGCAGATCGGCGGCCGGCTGCGTCTGGCGTACATATCGCATTACAGCTCCGGCTGCTTGAATGCCTGGTCCCATGCCCCGACATCCAAACCCATCCAGCGAAGCGACTCCAAACTGCTCACGCAAGAGACGCTGAGCCTGGGTCAGGTCGAATGAGCCCGGCTCTTGTGGACAGAGCCGCACGCCTCGGATCGACCGCAGCCGAGTTTCCACATCTGGGGAAAGAGAATGGGAAAAAAGAATTTCCCGCGGTTCGATCCGACAGAGTTCATCCAATGCATCTGCCAACGCGGACTCACCGGAAAACTCCATCACCCAAAATTCCCCGGTCGATGAGTCAAGCGCCGCGAGTCCTAGCTGTGCTGTAAACATATACTGAACGGGACCGGCCGAACCCGAGAGGGCTACCAGCACAATCGATTCGGACGACGCCATCAATTCAGTATCGATCAATGTTCCCGGCGTATAGACACGAACAACCTCGCGACGAACGAGTCCCTTCGCGGATTTGGGATCTTCAACCTGATCGCAAAGCGCCACCGTACGGCCCACCTTCAACAGCTTGGCAATGTATCCGGTCGCAGCATGATACGGGACGCCGCAGAGAGGAACGGGGTGAGGGCTCGATTTATCGCGAGACGTTAACGCGATGCTCAGCAGTCGGGAAGCAGTTTCGGCGTCTTCATAAAACATCTCATAAAAATCCCCGACGCGGAAAAACAGAATGGCCTCTTGATAGGCCTGTTTGATGTCGCGGTATTGCCGCATCAATGGAGAGAGATCTAAGTCAGTCATGGGGTACTTCCTCGTCAGAGGCGCTCCCCGGTTGAGCGATTTTTCCCAGCGAAGCGCGCAGCTCCTCTAAGTCGGCCTCAGCTTCCTGCAGGGCCTTCGTCTTGCGTCGAAGCTCGAGCCGTCCCCGTACCCAGGCGGGAAACAGGAGAATCGACGCCACGAGCAGTCCCAGGGCAAATGCGCTTAAGATCGGTTTATAAATCGGAGTTGAGGCGGACCGCAGGCCAAAGAAGTAGCGAAGCGTGACTTCTTGCTCCTGGTTATGGAGAAAAAAGGAGAGCGACAGCAGCAACAATATGCCGACCAACACTAGTCTAATCATGGGGATCCGGTCACCTTCCGAAGAGCCGAAGCAAGTCTGCGGTCCGCCGACTGTGAAGTGCGGGGTAAGTCATCGACTCGACAGCATCTGCTCAACACGATGCATCCTTCTTCGAGACCTTGGCGGCGCGCATATGACTTGTTTGTGTGACGACACGGGCCAATGTCTCTTGCGCGCGCGACCCTGTTGCCGAAAGCGTCACGGTACGTTCCGTTTGACTGTGGTGGGAAAATTGTATGTCCATGCGATCCAGCGGAAGTTCGTTGAGCGCACGCTCAGCCCATTCAACGGCGACTACTGTCTGTCCATCGAAATATTCTTCCAATCCCACATGCGCAACAGTGGCCGGAGACCCAAGTCGATAGAGATCGGCATGAGCTAACCGAAGTCGGCCGTGATATTCATGGATCAAGACGAAGGTTGGGCTCGTGACGTTTCGCGGTGCCGCCCCCAATCCGGAGGCGAGTCCCCGCACGAAGGCGGTTTTCCCTGCCCCGACCTCTCCATACAATGCAAACACTTCACCGCCTCGCGCCAACGAGCCGATCGTGTGACCCAGTTTCACGGTCTCGGCCAGTGATCGCGAATGAACGACGGCCGGGGAGGCACAAGTGTCGGAGGCAAGCCGAGCCTGGCGGACCGGTCGAGGTGACCGTGATGAGCGTGGTTTACGCATCGGCCATACGCGTGAGCGCGAGAGGAATGCGCGCAATAAGATCTCTTGCCAGCATCCCCGCTTGGCCCAGTTCAGATGCCGCCACATCGCCAGCGAAGCCATGAATATACGTACCGACACACGCGGCATCCCACAGCGTGAGTTGCTGCGATAATAAACCAACAATGACGCCGGTAAGCGCATCGCCCGTCCCGCCCGTCGCCATGCCAGGATTTCCGGTTGGACAAATTGCTGTGCGGCCATCCGGATGTGCGACGATCGTTCGAGCGCCTTTCAACAGGAGCACGACGCCGTGACGTTGCGCAAAGGCGGTGGCGGTTCCGATCCGGTCCGCATTCACCGACTGGGAGCTTCCATTGATAAGCCGGGCCATTTCTCCGGGGTGAGGCGTCAGTACCGCGCCGCTTTTACAGTTATCCAACACGCTCGCATGGCCCTGTAACGCGTTCAGTCCATCCGCATCGAGGACGCACGGTCGCTCCAATCGTCCGAGAAGCGTTCGAATGAGCTGCACCGTCTCGGGGTGGGTCGTTAATCCAGGACCGATCGCGACGGCGCTCCGAGCGTTCGCGAAGGAGACCAGCCGTTCCAGTCCAGAAAGAGCCAACGACTGATCGGTGGTTTCCGGCATAGGCATTGTCATGGCTTCCAGTAATTTCGATTCCAGCACGGGATTCATGCTTGCCGGTGTCGCCACGGTCACCAGCCCCGTTCCTATTCGCAGGGCGGCGGTCGCCACCATGGCTGCTGCGCCACTTTTTCCGACCGATCCTGCAATGATACCGGCATGCCCGTACGTTCCCTTGTGCGCCGATAGAGTACGTCGCGGAAGATAAAGACGGACCGAGGTTGCCGTGATTAACGAAACGCGACTGTCGATTGATTCGCAGTAGGAGGGTGGAATTCCAATATCAACGATATGGACTTGCCCGACATGGTCGATGCCCGCTCCCACATACAGTCCTATCTTCGGTAATCCAAACGTGGCGGTTGTCGTGGCGCGAACCGCCGCTCCTAACACGGCTCCGGTATCGGCATGAATTCCTGAAGGCAGATCCACGGCGATCACGGGACACGCGCGTGTTTCAGACACCTCATTGAGAAGATCGATCGCGATTTTGTATGAGCCAGCAACCGGTGAGGACAGCCCGGTTCCCAGTAGCGCATCGACTACCATGTCCGCGGACTCTAGTTGAGTGTGCAGACGGTCGGCGGTGGGGTTTGTGACAACCGAGGCCGACCCCGCTGCCACGACAAACCGTCGATACATCTGTTTCGCATCGCCGGTGATTTCTTTGGCGTGAGCGAACAGCAGCACGCGAGGGCGAGCCCGCTTTCGGCGCAGCAGCCGGGCCACCACAAAACCGTCGCCACCGTTGTTCCCTTTCCCACACAAAACTGAAACCGTCTTGTTGGCGAGCGAGCCGTAGACCCGCTCCATCGTGGCCACGACACCTTTCCCCGCGTTCTCCATCAACGCAGATGCGGGAATACCGGCCTCTACAATCGTTCTCCGATCCAATGCCTGCATCTGTGAGGCGGTTACGATTTTCATGAGGACGGAGATCGAATGACCGGGCGGTGCTAAAGGCGACGTGTCGGCTTATCGTTCGTGAGGATCACTTCAGCGATGGCGTAATCCCCGTCATGAGAGAGACTCACATGAATATGGGTGACTCCGGCTTGCTGCGCTAGGACGCCGGTTCGGCCTCGGACGCTCGCCACCGGCTTTCCACCGGCATCGTTCAACACTTGAATATCTTGCCAACTGACTCCGGCCGACCATCCTGTTCCCAACGCTTTGAGCACCGCTTCTTTGGCGGCAAACCGTCCGGCTAACGTGGCGTAGGGCCACGCTCGACCGGAGCTGATGCGACGCTCGTCTTCGGTATACACTCGTTGAAGGAACCGGTCTTGCCATCGCTCCGCGAGCGCCTGCACTCTCGCGATCTTGACCAGATCTAACCCTATGCCGACGATGGACATTCGGAAGGTCGCTCAGTTCAAAAGCAGCTTCATTTCACGCACGGCTTGGTCCATGCCCACAAAAACGGCCCGCGAAATGATACTGTGGCCGATGTTGTATTCGACAATCTCGCTGATCTGCGTCAGCCGCTTTACATTCCGATAGGTCAGTCCATGCCCTGCGCTCACGCCGATGCCGAGCTTATAGGCCAGCTTGGCCGCCTGTGCGATGCTTTCCAAAGCCGATTGTTCTTCTTTCAAGAGGCGAGCATTCGCGTAGCGTCCGGTATGAAGCTCAACGTAATCGACTGAAATTTTATGGGCGGCTTTGATTTGATCGAGGTCCGGCTCGATGAATAAGCTGACCGGAATCCCCCCATCATGAAGCAGGTCCACCAGAATCTTGATTCGCTCTCGCTGTCCGGAGACTTCCAGGCCTCCCTCCGTCGTCAACTCTTGTCGTCGTTCCGGGACCAAGGTGACTAAATGAGGTTTGATCGTCAATGCCATTTTGACCATCGTCTCATCCGCCGCAATTTCTAAATCGAGTTTGGTCTGAAGGGTCTGTCGCAAGATGGTGAGATCCCGATCCTGGATGTGACGTCGGTCTTCGCGAAGATGGACGACCAAGCCGTCCGCGCCGGCCAGTTCCACCAAAACAGCCGCAGCGACGGGGTCGGGGTCTCGTCCGCCTCTGGCCTGACGCAACGTCGCCACATGATCGATATTGACTCCGAGCCTCGGCATGTGGTGATGATTCCTCCTGTGTTTGCAGAAACTTAGGCGGCATTATGGCAAAAACTGATCAGTGTGACAAGCATGATCCCGTTGTCTCGTCTGCTCTGTCATATCATGATCGACGATTTTCAGCGCGCAACTTCTTCGGGAGGACTTGTTATGAAGCACCTCTTTCAACTGCGGAATAAATTGACTGAATTTGCCATGCTGCATTACAATTGTGACCACTTCTCTATCTGGAATACATGAGATCGTAATCGCGCGCCGACTCATCGAGGGACTGTGCAGGAATTCTATCGCCTAAAACGACTTCCGCCTTATGTGTTCGCCCAGGTTCAAGCCTTGAAGCTCGATGCCCGCCACCGTGGCGAGGACATCATCGACTTTGGAATGGGAAATCCCGATCAGCCGACGCCGCCGCATATCGTCGATAAGCTGATCGAGGTGGCTCGAAACAGCAAAAACCATCGGTATTCCGCCTCTCGAGGCATTACACGCCTGCGCCATGCGATTACTTCCTGGTATAAGCGAAACTACGATGTTGACTTGGACCCCGAGACGGAGGCGATCGTTACGATCGGATCGAAAGAGGGCATTGCGCACCTGGCGCTGGCACTCGTAGGGCCTGGGGACGTGGTTTTGACGCCCACGCCGACCTATCCCATTCACATGTATAGCGTGATTATTGCGGGCGGCGAGGTGCGCGGGATCGAGTTGCGCCAGGACAGTGATTTTTTCGACGATTTGATTCGCGTCTATCGGCAGACACAGCCACGACCGCGCATCTTAATCCTGAATTTTCCGCACAATCCCACGACGGCTGTCGTCGATTTGGAGTTTTTCAAAAAGATTGTGGCGTTTGCGAAAGAGCACAATGTCATCGTTGTACACGATCTGGCCTATGCCGACCTTGTGTTCGACGGTTATCGAGCGCCCAGTTTGTTGCAGGTTCCCGAAGCGAAGGATGTCGGCGTGGAGTTTTATACGCTCTCGAAGAGCTATAACATGCCGGGATGGCGCGTCGGCTTCTGCGTCGGGAATCGCGAGGTGATCGGGGCGTTGGCCAAAATCAAAAGTTATCTCGATTACGGCATTTTTCAACCGGTTCAAATCGCTAGCATCATCGCGCTCAATGGTCCTCAGGATTGCGTCAAGGAGACCGTGACACGCTACCAGCGTCGCCGCGATGTGCTTGTGGGCGGTCTCAATCGCATCGGATGGTCGGTACAAAAACCGCGAGCCACCATGTTTGTGTGGGCGAGAATTCCCATCCCGTATCGCGGCATGGGCTCGTTGGAATTTTCGAAGTTGCTGTTGCGTGATGCTAAGGTTGCGGTGTCGCCGGGGATCGGGTTCGGTGAAGGGGGCGATGAATACGTACGGTTTGCTCTCGTGGAAAATGAACATCGGACGAGGCAAGCGGTGCGCGGAATTAAAAAGGCGCTCAAGCTGGACGGAAGCGACTGATGGCTAAGTCCTCGATAGCCGTGGGCATGGTAGGGTTTGGCACGGTGGGCGCCGGCGTCGCTAAAATCTTGCTCAACAATGCCGCGTTAATTCGCCGGCGTGTGGGTGTCCCGGTCGAACTGGTTCGCGTCGCTGATCTGGATACGACACGCGATCGCGGAGTCCTATTGCCTCCTGGAGTGCTGACGGCCGATCTTCGCCAGGTGCTTGACGATCCATCGATCGATATTGTGCTGGAATTGATTGGCGGGTACGATGCGGCGAAACGCCTGATCTTAGAGGCGGTGGCCAAGGGCAAACAGGTCGTCACGGCGAATAAAGCCCTCCTGGCTGTACACGGCGAAGAAATTTTCGAAGCCGCCTCGCGCCGCCGCGTAGATCTTGGATTTGAAGCCAGCGTGGGAGGGGGCATCCCGGTGATCCGGGCTTTGACGCAGGGATTGGCCGGCAATACGCTGCTCTCCATGTATGGGATTATTAACGGCACGTCGAACTACATTTTGAGTCGCATGACCCGCGAGGGACAGCGCTTCGACACGGTTCTTGCGGATGCTCAACAGGCAGGATATGCCGAGGCGGATCCCACGTTCGATGTAGCCGGCATCGATTCCGCGCATAAGCTGACGATTATGGTCACGCTCGCGTACGGTTCGCCCGTCAACTTTAAAGAAATCTTTACGGAAGGTATCACGCATCTGACACCGTTGGACATCGCCTATGCGCATGAATTCGGGTATACGATCAAGCTCCTCGGCATCGCCAAGCTGCATGAAAATGACGTCGAGGCGAGAGTGCATCCAACGATGATTCCGTCGGACTCTCCTGTTGCAGGCGTGGATGGGGTTTACAATGCGATTCAACTGGTCGGCGATTCCGTCGGCGACATCGTCCTCTATGGGCAGGGGGCGGGATCGTTGCCGACGGGTAGCGCGGTGGTGAGTGATGTGATCGATATTGCCCGCAATCTCCTATCGGGTGCGTCGGGCCGAGTGCCGGCAGCGTCATTTCAGCGGGATCAACGCCGCCCCCTTCGTATACGACCGATGGAAGAGATCACGTCTTTGTATTATCTTCGGTTCATGGTAGTCGATCGCCCTGGAGTCCTGTCACAGATTGCCGGGGTTCTCGGCACGCATGGAATCAGCATTTCATCGGTCATTCAAAAAGGACGAAAGGAAGGTCAAACCGTGCCCGTGGTGATTATGACGCATGCGGCCCGAGAACGGGAAGTGCAGACCGCCCTTCAGGATATCAACCGGATGTCCTTTATTTCAGAACCGACCACCTTAATCCGAGTCGAAGGGCACGACGAGTAACTATGCGCCCCTTGATGCCGGTTTGGCTCGATCGTCACTCGGTACAGATATCATGATGCGCTGGCGCGGCGTCATCGAAGAATACCGCAAGTTTCTCCCTGTCACCGACAAGACTCCCGTCGTGACATTAGGTGAAGGCAACACCCCTCTGATTCATGCCAAACGACTGGCCGATAAAATCGCCCCCGGCATCGAGCTGTATGTGAAGTTTGAAGGCGCGAATCCTACGGGGTCTTTTAAAGACCGTGGGATGACGATGGCCATTTCTAAAGCGGTAGAGGGCGGGGCGCGCGCCGTGATCTGCGCCTCGACCGGCAATACGTCGGCGTCTGCCGCCGCCTATGGTGCGCATGCCGGACTCACCGTGTACGTGTTGATTCCCGCGGGAAAAATTGCGCTGGGTAAACTGTCTCAAGCCATCATGCACCAGGCGACGGTCATTCAGATCGAAGGAAACTTCGATCAAGCCTTGACCATCGTCAAAGATATTTCGGCCTCGCATAACATCGAGCTCGTCAATTCAGTCAATCCCTATCGGATTGAAGGGCAGAAAACCGCAGCCATGGAAATCTGCGATCAGCTTGGCCGCGTCCCGACCATCCATGTCTTGCCTGTAGGCAATGCCGGAAATATTACGGCGTATTGGAAGGGTTATAAGGAATATCGCACGGCGGGCCAAATTTCTTCCCTGCCCCGCATGATGGGCTTTCAAGCCGCGGGCGCTGCGCCCATTGTACTGGGCCGCATTGTTGATGATCCCCAAACCGTTGCGACGGCGATCAGAATCGGGAACCCGGCCAGTTGGAAAGGATCGCTCCAAGCGGTCGAAGAGTCTTCGGGCCGCATCGATCTGGTGACCGACGAAGAAATCTTGGACGCGTATCGACTCGTGGCCGCGCTGGAAGGCGTGTTTTGCGAGCCGGCGTCGGCTGCGTCGATAGCCGGCGTGATGAAGTTGCATCGAGCGGGTTCGTTTCACGAAGGCGACACAGTCGTCTGCACATTGACGGGACATGGGTTGAAAGATCCGGATACGGCCATCTCGGTCTCACACCAGCCACGGACCGTTCGAGCGACGCGGGAAGACGTTCTTCGGCTGCTGAGTCGGTAAATAGGAGGCTATGAAGTACATCATTGTTCAGGCTGAAGGTTTCGCCGACGCCCCCTCGCAGGACTTGGGCGGGCGTACACCGATGCAAGCGGCGGTTACCCCTACAATGGATCGGCTGGCAAGTGGAGGGGAACTTGGACTCGCGACGCTTCCCGCAGATGTGGCCGTCGGAGGGAACGACGTGATGGCGCTTGCGCTCTTGGGGTACGATCCCCGAAAGATTCATGCCGGTCCCGCGCCGTTTGAAGCGATCGGCCAAGGCATTGCGGTAAGTGAGCACGATGTGGTGTTTCGATGCAGTATGGTGACACTGCGTGCAGGGTTGCCGGGTACAGGGACGAAGACGGATGTGAAAAAACTCGCGCCATCCGTGATCTTGGACGACGCCGGCGCTGCCGGGCTCGAGGATGATGATGCTCGCGAATTGATCGAAGCCATCAATGAGCAACTGGGTTCGGAATCCATTCAATTCTATCCGGGAGCAGGACACCGACATCTGATGGTGTGGGTGGGAGGCAAAACGCGCACGGTCTGCAATGACCCGCACGACGTCGTCGGAAAAGCCATTGGTGAGGCCCTTCCCTCGGGAGATGGAGCGGATATTTTGCGCAAACTGATGGAGGCATCCCTGGTTATTTTAAGCACGCATCCTCTCAACGAGGCTCGTCGCGATGCCGGTCTGAAGCCGATCAATTGTCTCTGGCTATGGGGCCAAGGACGAGCGCCTCAACTCTCCCCGCTTGCCGATGAGCGCCGGATTTCTGGAACGGTGATATCTGCAAGCGATCTTCATCGTGGCATCGGTCTCTCCGCCGGTCTCGAAGCCTCCGATACCGCCGTACCGACTGACTCCGGTGAGCTGGATTTTCAGAGTCTCGGCGAGACGGTCATACACGAGCTCGGGAAAAAAGATTTGGCCTACGTTCATGTTCACATGCCTGTTCGATCCGGCAGCTCTGTCGATCCAAAGGAGAAGGTCAACGTCATTGAAGAATTCGATCGAAAGATGCTGGGACCGATCCTTGATCGTCTGGCGAAATTGGGCACTCATCGCGTGGCGGTGCTCTGTGAAACGTGGATGTCCGCCGGGAGTCGTCCCTTGACGCGCGCGCTTGCCCCGTACCTCTTCTATGAAGGGCCCGCTCAATCGAAACAATCTCGACGGTTCACTGAAGAAGAGGCGCAAGCAGAAGCTGAAAAGTCCGGGGCTCGCGATGCCACCAAGTTGATGGCCCGTCTTGTTCCGAGAGCGTGATCTATGTCCCTGATCGTACAAAAATACGGCGGTACGTCGGTCGGCAGCATTGAACGCATTCATCGGGTGGCCGAACGCATCGTCGATTTTCATAGCAAGGGCCACTCCCTTGTCGTCGTCTTGTCGGCCATGAGCGGTGAAACTGACCGCTTGGTGAAGCTGGCCCATGAAGCGACGTCTTGCCCCGACGAACGGGAAATGGATATGCTGCTCTCGACAGGCGAACGGGTGACGATCGCATTGCTCGCCATGGAGCTGCGCGGCCGAGGGATCAACGCGCGCTCGTTTACCGGCCGCCAAGTCGGCATCATTACGAATAGTTCACATACAAAGGCGCGGATTGCCCGCATCACGGCCGACCGAATCAAAGAGGCGATCTCTGAGGGCATCATTCCTGTCGTCGCCGGATTTCAGGGGATCAATGAGCAATCCGACGTGACGACGCTGGGGCGCGGGGGGTCCGATCTTACCGCCGTCGCGCTTTCGGCGGCGCTGAAAGCGGATCGATGCATCATCTATACGGATGTCGACGGCGTCTACACGGCGGACCCGAACATCGTGCCAACCGCGAGACGACTTGAGAAGGTTGCGTATGAGGAGATGCTCGAGTTGGCCAGTTTGGGCGCGAAAGTGCTACAAAGCCGATCGGTCGAGTTTGCGGCACGGTATGGGGTGCCGGTAGAGGTGCAATCCAGTTTCAAGGAAGGGCAGGGAACGCTCGTGGCTAAAGAAGATGCGGACATGGAACGAGTGATGGTTGCCGGCGTGACCGGCGACCGCAATCAAGCCAAGATTACGATCCTGGGCGTGCCGGATCGTCCGGGAATTGCGGCGAGAATTTTCGGTCCCGTGGCCGAGGCGAATATTCTGGTCGACATGATCATCCAAAACGTGGGACAAGGCTCGCTAACGGATATTTCTTTTACGATTCCACGAGGGGATATTCGCAAGGCAGTGGATCTGGTCCAACGCGTAGTCAAAGAGATCGAAGCGAAATCGATGACCGTGACGGAATCGATCGCGAAGGTCTCGCTCGTCGGCGTGGGGATGCGGACCCATTCGGGCGTCGCGGCAAAAATGTTCGAGGTCCTGTCGCGGGAAAGCGTCAATATTCAAATGATCAGTACCTCTGAGATAAAAATCTCCTGCGTGATCGATGAGAAGTATTTGGAATTGGCGATTCGATCGCTCCATGCCGCCTTTGGCTTGGACGAGAGTCCGTCGTTTGTCGGCTAGTGAGACCATGAAAAACACCTCATCACCACGCAAGAAGTCGGTGAAAAAATCGGCGGCGGAGCATTCGGCTTATCCTTCGAAGCCACCGTCCTCGCGCCCGCTCGAAGTGTACGATACGACATTGCGAGATGGAGCACAGGCGGAGGATGTCAGTTTTTCGGCCGAAGATAAAGTGCGCGTCGCGCAAAAACTGGACGAACTCGGCGTGCATTACATCGAGGGAGGATGGCCGGGGGCGAATCCGAAAGATATTGAGTTCTTCCGGATGATGAAGACGATTCCGCTGCGCCATGCCACGGTGGTCGCTTTTGGCTCGACCCGCAAGGCGGATAATCCGGTTCACAAAGATCCCAATCTGCACGCCTTGTTGCAGGCCGATACGGGCACGATTACCCTCTTCGGGAAAACCTGGACACTGCATGTGACGGATGCGCTCGGGATTTCCCTCCAGCGGAATTTGGATCTGATCGGGGAGTCGGTGGCGTACGTCCGTTCCAAACATCGTCAAGTGTTCTATGACGCAGAACATTTCTTCGATGGTTATAAGGCCAACCCCGATTATGCCCTGCAGACGATTCGCCGAGCGATCCAGGAAGGCGCCGAGCGCATCATTCTATGCGATACCAATGGTGGAACCATGCCATGGGAAATCCGCGACATCTGCGCGGCCGTGAAGCGTGAATGTGGGGTGCCGTTAGGAATTCACGCTCACAATGACACCGAGATGGCAGTGGCGAATTCCTTGGTCGCCATCGAATGTGGGATCGTCCAGGTGCAAGGGACCATTAACGGGATTGGCGAACGATGTGGGAATGCCAATCTCTGTTCCATTCTTCCCAACCTCCAATTGAAAATGAATCGGGAAGTGTTGACAGAACCTCGTCTGGCTCGGCTCCGGGAAGTGTCCGGCTTTGTAACCGAGATTGCGAACCTGATGCCGAATAAACATCAGCCGTATGTGGGCGATGCAGCCTTTGCTCATAAGGGCGGCATTCATATCAATGCGGTGCAAAAAAACGCTGCCACTTACGAGCATATCGTTCCGGAGTCCGTGGGGAACCGCCAACGCATGTTGGTGTCCGATTACACGGGCCGCAGCGGCTTGTTGGCGAAGGTCGAGGATTATGGCATCGAACTGACCAAGCAGAATCCGAAACTCAAAGAATTGTTGGAGACCCTTAAAGAATTGGAGAATCAAGGCTACCAATACGAAGGGGCGGAGGGCTCCTTGGAGCTGTTGATGCGAAAAGCCGTCGGTCGTCATCAACCTTCGTTTGAGTTGCTGGGGTTTCGTGTGATCGTTGAAAAACGGAATGCGACCGAAGCGCCGATTTCAGAAGCGACGGTCATGGTGAAGGTTGGAGAGTCTATTGAACACACCGCCGCTGTCGGTGTAGGTCCGGTAAATGCCTTGGATCATGCGTTGCGAAAAGCCTTGGAAACCTTCTATCCGCAACTAGGTGAAGTCACTTTACTCGATTATAAGGTTCGCGTCCTCTCGGCAGGCCGAGGTACGAAGTCCAAGGTGCGGGTATTGCTTGAATCAGGGGATCATAAAGAGAAATGGGGAACGGTCGGGGTCTCCGACAACATCATGGAAGCCAGCTGGCAAGCCCTGGCCGATAGCATCGAATACAAACTTCTACCGAACGACGACAAATCATCCTCCTCACAAGAATTTTCTTGACACGGCTAAACGCCTCACATAAGTTATTGGAAAATTTAACATCGGGGTGAAAGCGTGGAACCGATAGCAAAAGAAGAGCAGCGAGCGACCGGTCAGCAAGGGGGAGGCATGAGAAAGGCTGATATTGCCAATGAAATTTTCGAGAAGGTCGGCGTCTCTAAAAAAGAGGCGGCTGATATTGTCGAACTCATCCTCAATTTGCTGAAGTCGGTGTTGCAAAAGGGCGAATCGGTCAAGATTGCCGGATTTGGAAACTTTATGGTCCGAAGCAAAGGCGCGCGCAAAGGCAGAAATCCTCGCACCGGTCAAGAGATCGGGATCACTCCACGTCGCGTCGTTACTTTCCGCCCAAGTCAGGTCTTCAAGAAGTACGTCAACCAATAACACATTCAGTGCGCCGTCATACGAGGGGCGACCATGCCGGCAAAGCCCCCGCTGGGCAGCAAGGTCTTCTACAAAATCGGAGAAGTGAGTGATATTACCAAGCTCCCCGCGTATGTCTTACGTTTCTGGGAATCTGAGTTCAATTTTTTAAAACCGCGCAAGAGCCGTGGCAATCAACGATTGTATGTTCGCCGCGACATCGAGCAGGTGCTTGAAATCAAACGGATGTTGTATGAAGAAGGATATACGATCCCTGGGCTCAAGCGATTCTGGGTTCGGCGAAATCGGCACGTCAGCAAAGGGATAAAGCCGCAAGTGCTGGCCGAGCGGGTCCGTGGAGAGTTGCACGCGATATTAAAAATCATGGACTCCTACGATCGATGAAGGGAGTCCTGGGCGGAACTACCTTACAAGAAGTGTCGGGGCGTAGCGCAGCCCGGTAGCGCACTCGCTTGGGGTGCGAGAGGTCGTGGGTTCAAATCCCGCCGCCCCGACCAGTCAATCGATAGACCGATGAGAGGCCGGTACATAGCACAGCGAACAAAGCTGCCCCGCGCAGCTTTTTTATTGTTCATTTAAGCTGTGCGTCGAGACTAAGTCCTATCGTAGGCAAGAGATGACGGTTCAGATTCATAATACATTCAGTAGCCATAAAGAACGTTTTGAACCGCTGACGGCCGGCACGGTCCGCATGTATGTGTGCGGCGTAACCGTCTACGATTATTGTCACCTTGGCCATGCACGGAGCGCGCTTGTATTTGACGTCATTCGGCGTTATCTCGAATATGCGGGGTTCACGCTCATCTTCGTCAAAAATTTTACCGATGTGGACGATAAAATTATTCGGCGAGCCCACGAACAGGGCATGGGCTGGAAAGAGATTACGTCTACCTACATCGAGGCGTATCATGCCGACATGCAGCGGTTAGGCGTGCAACCGGCAACCGTTGAGCCGAAAGCCACTGAGCATATGGCTGAAATCATCAATCTGGTACACGCCTTGATCGAAAAAGGCTTGGCATATCAAGTCGATGGCGACGTTTATTTTGAGGTGGGAAAATTTTCGGGGTATGGCAAGTTGTCGAAACGCAAGCTCGAAGATATGCAGGCAGGTGCTCGTGTCGAAGTTGATGAACGAAAGCGAAGCCCGATGGATTTTGCCCTGTGGAAGGCCTCGAAAGCAGGGGAACCTGCCTGGAAAAGTCCATGGGGAGAGGGGAGGCCGGGCTGGCACATTGAATGCTCTGCCATGTCGATGAAGCATCTGGGGGTTACGTTTGATATTCATGGCGGCGGAGAAGATCTGATTTTTCCGCATCATGAAAATGAAATTGCGCAATCGACCGGCGCGTCGGGTCAACCGTTCGCCCGCTATTGGGTTCATAACGGCTTTGTTCGGATCAATCAGGAGAAGATGTCAAAATCGTTGGGCAATTTCTTCACGATCCGCGAGATATTTCAGAAAAGCCGGTGGCCGGAGACTGTGACCGGCGAAATGTTGCGCTATTTCCTTCTTTCGACGCATTATCGCAGTCCATTGGACTTTTCGGACCAAGCCCTGGAAGAAGCCAAAAGGACGTTAGATGGCTTTTATGACCTGTTTACGCGACTCGCGGAAGTGCCTTCCGGTGCCTCGACCGCAGACGAGAAACTTCCCGTTCATTTACAAACATTGAACAGGGCATTTGAAGAGGGAATGGACGACGATTTCAATTCGCCTGCCGCTCTCGCTGCCTTCCAGGACTTTCGGGGTGAAGTCAATCGACTCTTGGAGGATGGCCTGTCGGTAGAAGCGCGAACGGCCGTGCGTGTTGCTTTCCGGTCCGTCGGCAAAGTGCTCGGCCTATTTCAACTTTCCTTTTCCGAATGGCGGTTTAATTCTTCGCTGTCGATTGGTGTAAATGAATCGATCGATGTGAAGGATAAGACAAATGCACATAGTGAACTGCGGGATGATTCCATCGCCGTCAAAGTAGATGAACGAAATGCCGCCCGCCGTCGAAAAGATTTTAAGCGGGCAGATGAAATTCGAACGGAGCTCGCCGCGCTTGGCATTACAATCGAGGATCGCCCCGATGGGACCAGCCGCTGGAAACGCTAAAGACTCCGACCTGATTTATGGACTCCATGCAGTGCGGGAAGCATTGCGTTCAGGGACGCGGCCCTTGCTTCGACTATTACTCTCACGTCAGGACCGTCAGTTTGCCGATATTGTTCAGTTGGCGAAGGCCGCGCGGGTTCCCATTCATCTGGAGCCGCCCCCGGCGTTGGATCGTCTGGTGCCTCATGGGAGGCATCAGGGAGTCATCGGCGTCGTGGCTGCGAAGCGCTATGCCGAAATTGATGACATCCTCATGACGGCGAAGACACGACAGGAAAGCCCCTTCCTCGTTCTACTGGATGGGCTCGAAGATCCGCAGAATGTGGGAGCCATTTTGCGATCCGCAGAAGCGGCTGGCGTGCATGGCGTATTCCTGCCGGAGCGTCGGGCGGTCGGATTGACGGCAACCGTGGCGAAGACATCGGCTGGGGCAGTCGATCATCTCCAAGTGGGGTGCGTCACCAATCTTTCTCGATTGATTGAAGCTCTACAGACGCAAGGTTTGTGGATCCATGCAGTCGACCCTGGCGCTGACACGTCTTACACGGAGGTAGATCTGCGCGGACCCATCGCGATTATACTGGGAGGAGAGGGTAAAGGCATTCGACCGGGTGTTCTAGACAAGTGCGATCAACGAATCAGAATCCCCATGCATGGCCATGTGGGGTCCCTTAACGTGGCGGCAGCTGCGGCGATCGTTCTGTTCGAAGCCGTTCGGCAACGAACAGTGGCCCATCAGCGGATCTGAATCATGCCATCCTGGATAGCGGCTTTCAGCAGTTGTGCGGTATTCGACACGCGCACCTTTTTCATCATTGTAGCCCGATGTGCCTCAACCGTCTTGACGCTGATTTTCAGGCGTTGGGCGATTTCCCGATTTTTAAGACCCGTCCAGATGAGCTGCAGGATCTCTTGCTCCCGATTGGTGAGAGCTTCAGGACGCTTTCGCCTGGGGGATGATTCTCGTCGTTCTTTCGTAACTCGCTGCATGTACGCCCTCTAATTTAGATCAACTACGTAGATCATTATCGCAAGGTTTCGCGATCATGTAAATTGATGAAAATCCCTAGAGCCTCTACATAAAGGTCTATCGAACATTCGCTGTAGGATAATTGCGCTTAAGGAAACACAAGTACGGTATTTCCTATGAACTCAATAGAAGAAATTTACCTTTGGGTAGCAGTGTTGCTTGGCACCCTTATCGGAAGCTTCTTGAATGTGGTCATCTATCGATTGCCACGCAAGGAGTCCCTCGTTTGGCCTGGGTCGCACTGTCCGGTATGCGAAAAGCCTATCCATCCGAGAGATAATCTTCCTGTCGTGAGCTTTATTATGTTGCGAGGACGGTGTCGAGGGTGTGGGACTCGGATCTCCCGTCGTTATCCGATTGTTGAGGCGGTCAATGGGCTCGCGTATGGTCTTATCGTCTGGTATTTTGGTCCGGGGGGGCAGGCGGTGGTCTACGCTGCCCTTTTTTCCGCGCTGTTGGTCATTTCCTACATCGATTTCGATCATCAAATTATTCCCGATGTCATTACCTTGCCAGGAATCGGAGTAGGTATCCTTGCCGCGAGTACCCTATTGCCCACAGGCTTGGTCAATTCCATCTCTGGTCTTCTGTTGGGAGGCGGGGTCTTACTACTTTTGGCGTGGGTGAGCCCCTATCTTTTCGGGAAAGAAGGAATGGGGGGAGGCGATATTAAATTACTCGCTATGATCGGGGCGTTTTTGGGCTGGCAGGCAGTCATCCTTACGATGCTAATCGGAGCGATCGTAGGAGCGACCGTGGGTGTTAGCTTGATGGCATTCCGCATCCTGCGCCGCGATCAGTACCTTCCATTCGGACCATTCCTCGCATTCGGCGCCATCGTCTCAATGTTCTTTCATGAAGAGCTTTTCAGCTGGTATGTCACCTTCTTGGCTCTCCCTCAGTAGTCAGGGATTGTATCCGACTGTCTCTTCCTCTGTATCTAAACCGTCAGAACGTATCTATCTAATCATTCAGGCCAGATCGTAACCATTAGGCCTTCTCTACAATAAATATACGTATCTATTGATCGTCGTGTGCGGCGATAATAATTATTCGCGATACGAAGAGTCTTCGGGCTCAGGCACAACTTTTGAGTAGTCTTCCGATGGTATTCAAGCATAGAGGAGAAATGATGAACCAAAAGGGCATGACGCTGGTTGAACTGACGGCGGTGATGGCGATTGTGGGGATCTTAGTGTGTCTGAGCGATGGATTGGTATCGGCGGCCACTCGTTATCAGGCTAGAGCCGTTCGGACGGAACTTGCCGCCGAACTCCGAGCGGCGCGTCATTTGGCGATGACGCAACGTGAGAAGGTTCGCGTCGTATTCGAGCCGTCGCTGCCCCGCATTCGGACTGAACTGGTCGCGGCACCGTATACCATCTTGCGCACCTATTCATTTGGTGGTTCCGGCGTGACCGTGGAGAGCGTTTCAAGTGGTCCGGCCGTGACATTTTATCCGAGTGGTCGATCCGCCACGCCGACAACCGTCACCTTGCAACATAGCCGAGGCGGACGCTGGCGTATGACCGTGACGATTACAGGACGCGTCAATGTATAAGCGAGGCAGCCACATGCTGGATCAAAAAGGGTTCAGTCTCACAGAAGTCATGGTCTCAATGGTGATCCTGCCGATCGCCATTCTGGGAGTGACCTCGATGTTTCAACATGCTAATGCCGGCTTGCAAGATGGAGGAAAGCATGCCCAGGCTCTGGCGATAGCGGAAGGACGGCTGGAGGTCAAACGGATCGTTCCCTGGGAGACACTCTTAATCGATGATTTGGATGTGGACGGTGTGCCGGAATTTCCCATGGTGGATGATGGAACGCTCGATGATGTGGCCGCGGGCGATGGGATATTTACCTCCGGTGTATCGCAAGATGGCGTTCATGTGACATGGACAGTTCAATCGATAGATGGCGGTTCGCCGACTCGAGCAGGAATGGTCCTGATCAAAGCGCGCGCGACTTATCAAATAGGGGTGCGATCTCGCGCAATCGAAGTCGGCACCCTTCGCGCGAATCCGCTGTTTGTGGGATTTCATTAGAAGATGCGCGCACATCGTCGTTTCAACAACCGTGGGGTCTGTCTTGCTGAAGTAATGGTGGCCATGGCGGCCGGCGCAATTCTTTTGTCGGCCACCTTCCAAGCGCTTCGCCTGTTCGATACGCAACTCACTACTCAACACACCATCATGAGCCGCCACCAGGATCAACGATTGGGTCTGCATGTCTTGTCTGATGAACTCCGGCTAGCTGGAAGCGGAGCGGTTAATGACCTGCCGGCCGTCTTGGTAGCCGGCCCAGAAGAGATCGAGTTTGTAGCCAACCTCGACGGTACCCGGACTGTACTGACTGATTCAGTCTCCGCCATTCAAAGCGAATTACAGGTTCTCAATGGGTCGAACTGGGATCAAGGGAAACACATTCTGATCTGTACTGCGGAGCGTTGCGCGGAGTCACGGCTTGCAGTGGACGGTCGACGGACGAAGCTCACTCTTACGGGGCCTGTGGGTCAGACATTCCCCGCGGGCACCGAAGTCTTCATCTCAAATCATCTCCGTTACTATCTCGTGACAACTGTGGATCGCAAGCAAGGTCTCATGCGGCAAGTCGATGGCGGAGCCAATACGATTATCGGAGATATTACCTACTTTCAATTGGGCTATTTCGACAAACGCGGGTTGCCGACGCACGAAGCGAGGGCCGTGTCACGAGTGCGTGTTGAATTGGGGGTCGGTGCCGATCACTCTCATCTTATCAGCGAAATAGGACTGCGCGGGCAATAGAAAGGGGTGCCGATGATTCGAAAGAATTCAGATGAGCGAGGGACCGTTCTTCTTGGGGTCCTTCTTACGGTTCTCATCTTGACGTTGCTCGGGCTCGTGTCCATGAACTTGGCGACGCAAGAGGTTCTGCAAATATCCACGAATAAAAATGAAGCGGCTGCGCGGCATCTAGCCGAGGCAGGGGCCGATCTGGTTGTCCGCTGGTTCCACGATCCGACTTCAACTCCTGTCGATGTGCAGCCTTTCGTTGTGAAGCGATACGATCTTCCCGACATTGGTTCATCTTTCTTTGACACAGCCGGTCGATCGCAATTCTCGGGGTCTTCTGACATGCCGGATGTGTTGTACGACGCGACGCGTCCTTCGGATGACCGCTTACTAAACGATCCATCTGCCGGCTGGTTTCGATCCCTCAGTTCGTTAGGCCGCATCGAGAGAGTGAAAGTGTATGGACCGACACGACCTGGACTGCTCTGTTCAGTCGATGTCACAGCGACTGCGAAACATCTGAGTCGGACAATCTCGCTGCAACTCGGCGCCTTAGCCATCCCGACTCTGCGGGCAGGGGTGCAAATAGCGCATGGTGGAATTTCCCTCACAAGCAGCGAGCCGTTTCCTGTCTGGCTGCATTGGGGTGCTCTCAAGGTTCAAGGCGACGTGCCGCTCGGTCGACGTGAAGACATTCCAATTCATTCATCGCTGGCCCCTATTAACGGACAATCTTATGCCGACATGACTGTACGCGAAGATCGTTGGCTTAACTTGTGGATCGGCCAAGACGCGTTATTTGCGCCGACCGCATCGGGAACAGCCTCTCTGCCTTCAAATGTCTACCCACATCGCGATCCATCTCCTGGATTACATATGGATGTGTGGCCATACGAGCTCTTAAAAAAGTATGCCCTCAAGTACGGTGTCTACTATTCTCGAGATTCGGAGGGGTTGCTCTATCGTAACGGCACAGTCCGGTCAGGGCTGGGAATGACGGTAGAAGAGGTCTTTCGATCCCGCGCAGTCGGTGAACATCACGGCCTAGTCTTTATTGACACGCTGGATGCGCTGCCGCCTCATGGTGATAACCTCGGCACCATACTCATTGAAATCGATTATCCTGAGGGAATCTTCATCGTGAATGCACACATTCAATTCAGACCGAGAGGGTCGGGAAAGTCTGTCTCGGCGCTCAGCCCTCCCGACGAAGGGTCAACCTCGGTGGCCACGCGTATACCTGTTACTCTATCGGGAATTCATCTCAACGGAATCCTTTCGACAGCAGGAGATGTTTCGTATGAAGGACGCCCGCGTGTCTTCGGAGCGCTTCTCGTCGAAGGGCATATCAGTCCGTCTTTACCTTCCTATACTCCCATTGAAGTGTGGTATGACTCGGACTTTCGAAATGGAATGTTCCGTGGTCTTCCCGTCGTCTTTACCGCTCCTGGCACCTGGCAGGAAAAGTATTAGCTCCGCCGAAATTTGTCAGGCCTGAACTGAAATGGTCCCCGTCCATTTTTGTTCATTCGTACGATCCAGCCTAACTTCAAATACTTAATTCTGAAGTGTCATCTATAAGCGGTCGGCATAGCGAATGCTACACTTTGCAACGCTATGACTACTGGCATGTCAAAGGTTCTCATTCCATTTCGCTCCAATGAGCATGGATTTACTTTGCTGGAGATGATGATCGTTCTGAGCATCATCGGCACCGTGTTCGCCCTGGCGATACCGAACTATTTGCAGTGGAACAGAACGTATCAACTCCGACAAGCCACCACCGACTTACATGGCAGTTTGACGTTGGCCCGTATGACGGCGATGAACCGCAATACGACCGTCACCATGACGTTGGGAGCTATCCCCTGTCCCCCCAATACCGTGTATTGCGGGACGATCGGCGCGAGTTTCGCCGGAATAATTGCACCGGTGCCTCTGCAAAGCAGAAAAATCACCAGTGCGCTGACAACCGGAGGCACAACAGTCCAGCTGAGTTCATTAGGGCTTCGTATTGGTGGGCCAGTACCGCCAGGAGATCAAAACCAATACATCACCCTCACGAATACAGACAATCTTACTTATTCCATCGTGATTACACCCGGCGGAAAAATCCGCTGGTGTGCAGCCAGTACATGCACATAATCCAGGAGCGATGCTTGGTGATTAAGCTGTCCTGTCAGAGTGAGCTTTATCCAACGTGGGCCACCGAGCGCGGGTTCACCTTGCTCGAGGGCATGTTTGCGGCAGTCGTATTGGCCATTGGACTGCTTGCATTGGCGGGCATGCAGGGAATTTCACTGGGCAAGAACGTGGACGCTAACGAATTAACACTCGCTACTAATCTCGCGGCGGACATGGTGGAACGCATTCAATTCAATCGGCGTAACGCCATCGTCTATCAAAGTATAGACACTCAGAATGCTGCGACCAATCCGGTATCCAATATTATGGCGAGCGGTGATTACACCCAATGGCAGGCCCTGTTGACTGGCTCGCGTCTTCCGAGTGCTCGGGGGCGAGTCGCTGTGAATGCTATGGGTCCAACAAGTCCATCCCTTAAGCAAAGCCAAGTCATCGTTAGTGTAAATTGGCAGAGTTCTAAAGCAAGCAGCTCGGCTATAAGAACCAGAAATGTCACGCTGACGGCAGTCATTGCCCCGGAGTAGGGATAATGCGGCACTCAAAGTCAAATAAGATCATCAACAAACAAGAAGGGTTTACACTTACAGAACTCCTAGTTGGCATCACGATTTCGGTCGTGGTCTCGGCCGCGGCAATGACAGCGCTCACAACGACTACAAAGGCGACTCGGGTGAATGACCAAACAGCTCAAACCCAACAAAACGCTAGGGTCGCGATGGAATTGCTTTCGCACGACATTAAGATGGCCGGATATGGAATGACGGGGCCTGTCGCGAATTGTCCCTCGGCAATTGTTCCTGCAGACAATACGGTGGGAGGACCGGATACCGGTCCCGATTCCGTGTCACTCGTTATCCCTACAGTTGTTTCGCCGCTTGCAAGTGCTGTGACGGCTCCTTTCGGGGCGAGCACGACCCCCCTTCCTCTCGTCTCGGCTACAGGGTTTTCTGCGAATTCAGTTATCTCAATTGGCGGGGTCATCTCAGCGACAGTGGCGGCGCCTCCGTCAGGGAATAATCTTACTCTTGGAGCGATCGTTGGAGCGCCCGCAACATTTCCAGCGGCGACTCCCGTCTATGTCCTTCGGTGCGTCACATATCAGGTCATGCAAACGGGTGGTGCGAATGCAGCCGCCATCTGCGGAGCAAACCTGCCATGTTTGGCGCGTGGAATGGATGCTCCACTGGTTGCAGGAAAATTGGATTGTAACGGGGTCGGCGGGGCCACTGCATGTGTGTCTATAAGTGAAGGAATAGAAGACCTCCAACTCGCCTATGCCTGCGACGGGTGCAATGCCGGTGTGAACGGAGGAATCGCCGATTACGCCGTCGATGACCAGGGAGCGATTAACAATACGTTTGAGGCGACCGATTTCGTTTCGAATAATACTTGGACCACCGCTCCAATGACTGCCGATACCATTCGTCTCGTGTCGATCAATATTGTGGCCCGAGAAACTCGCGTTGAACAGGGGTTCGGGGAAAGAAATGCCACACTGGCCAACACGACGGGTCCCGTGGTTGTCCTAGATCACAATCCGTCGACTCCCGGCGACGCGGGGTATTCATTAGCTACCTATCAACAGTTTCGGCGTCGATTGGTGACCAGAACCGTTGAAGTTCGCAACATCGGTTTGTGACACGAAAGGGCGCTATGAGTTCTCTTCGTACAACGCCATTTAAGGCTGCCCTAGATGATGAAAAGGGCATCGCGTTGGTAACCGTCATGTTGATCATGGTCATTATGGCCGTCATCGGCATCGCGGCGATCACTGTGACCAGCTTAGAAAATCGAATGGCTGGTTTTCAACGAAGCGGCGAAGCAGCTGCCACGGCAGCCGAATCTTGTATCGGGACCGGTGTCAATCTTATTCAGCAAACGATCGACCAAGGACAGGTGCCGGCTCAATTTTTAAGCACGCAACCGACTAACCCTGGCCCAGTTCCCTCGCTGGCCCAGCAAACGCTCTTGACGAATGAAATCATGGGGCAGTCGGATAACAACCCGGATGATCCCAGTACCGCGGCAACTGCCAATATGATTCTTACGGTAGGAGCTTTCACGGTCAATGGAGATATCGATCGCCTCTATGCGAAACCAAAATCAGGCAGTGCCATGCAATTTGCGTCGGGCTACGAAGGCATGGCGGGCGGCGCTGCAGGGGGTGGTGTCGACATCCTGTACCGTATTACGTGTGTGACATCAAATTCCACCACAGGGACGACAAGTCAAATGAGCGCGGTGTATGCCTGCACGGCGACCGGTGAAAGCTGTCAACGAAAAATATAAAGGTAGGCATTATGTGGAATCAAATTGACGGTTTAAATGAACAGCAGCTACGTCGGACAAAGGGTGCAGGGTTGATGGCATTCTCCGCAATGTTGTTGCTTGTCATTATTCAATTCTCAATGGAGACGGACTGGCATTTTTATTCCGACCTTGCAAGGGCTGCTGATACCAATATTCTGTATGGCCAAATTACCGGAAAACGACAGAACGAGATTCAGATCGATCAAAAAATGTATCCCCTGGATCCCAATGTTGTCATCCAAGATGACGAAGGTAGAGCTAGGGAGCTCGAAAGTCTGCCGGTCGGCACTCGCATTTCCTACCACTTGAAGAACGAACGCATCGATCGAATCGTCCTTGTACTGTCCAGATAATCATCACAGGTTTCGTGCCGAGGGATGAAGGGCAGTCGAAAGAGGGAAGATCTGACCATGATACGCCAGATCATTATGAAAACCGGAACCATTGCGCTGCTACTCATAGCGGGATTGTCGTTTGAAGCTAGCGCCCAAACAAATGGGAATTACAAGGCAGAGCCTGAATTTATTTCAGATTCCGTTCCGCCCAACGTGCTTCTTCTCATGGACAACTCCGGCAGCATGAATTCCGGAGCATATGTTCAAAATCCTTTTGACAAGACAAAGGCCTACCTGGGCGTCTTCGATGCTTATGATTGTTATAAATTTCAATCCAATAAGTTTGTGCCGAATCCAGCTGCAAATCCTACAGCGTTAGGAACATGTGGAGCAAGTTATCCGTGGAGCGGCAACCTCTTAAATTATGCGACCCAGCGGCGTATGGATATCGTGAAGTGGGTCATGATCGGAGGGAATTGTAGCGCCGGGAGCCTCGCGTTGGCGACCTGTACTCAACTCAAGGGGCAGGATGTGTTCGATCTCACAGCCTGTTGTGTAGATATTGCTCCGTCCATTATTAAAACCCAGTTAGTTGGATTGATGGACAGTGCCTACATCCCATCTTTAAATACTGATGTCGTCTATTTTCACCACAAGGGGAGCGATTCCAATTTTATAGGCAGATTCTGCATGCGTAAAAATAATTCCGCCTCCCCTACTGGTACTAGTCAGTGTACGGGTGGACTTTTTGACATCAAGGCAGATATCGCGCCTGACGTAGTGAGTGGAACCGTACCCAGCCCGACGGGGGTAGTCCAAAAGATTGGAAAGAAGGCGCGATTTGGTCTCATGGAATTTAATTCGGCCGCATCAGGATTTGATGGCGGTAATATCTTAGCGGATGTTGGATCCGCGGTGGATTCGAATGGTGTTCAGCAAAGCATGATTACGGCGATCCAAGCGACCGTGCCAAAAGCGTGGACGCCATTATCGGAATCGCTTTACGAAGCGACGCGTTACTTTGCTCAAGTGGCACCAGCCTATTCGGGGTCCAACTATACAACGGGAGTCCAGTCCAAAGATCCTTACTATTTCACGAACGGATGGTCATCGCCCTCCCAATACGTATCGTGCTGCAAAAGCTTCGTCATGATTTTTACAGACGGATCTCCTACACAGGACACGAGAATTCCTCCTTCGATGCAAGATGCGGCTCATGCCGTTGTTCCTCATGGCGCCAGTAACCATTGCGCCGGTGCCGGCGGGTGTACTGCATTTCACACGAGCGGGCTTCATCCTACGTTGATCGATCACCACGACGTATGTTCAGCGTATTACGATGGAGAACCGGGAGACTCTTGCCAGGCTACTGGGTCTCACTATTTAGATGACGTCGCATTTTATGCACACACTACGGATCTGCGGCCGAGCGGAAATCTGGTCGGTATCGGGAAGAACGTGGCCGGCAGTATTGTCAACGGTGATTTGCCTGGAAATAATCTAACCGGGGTGCAAAACCTCACCGTGTACACCTTCCTAGCATTTGGGACCGGGGCCAACTTGTTGAAGGATACGGCCAAGGTCGGTGGATTCGATGATGTCAATGGCAACAACAATGGAATTCCAGATAATGGCGCGACTCCAGCAGGGCCCTGCCTGGATTTTGCATCGAATCCGAATCGTCCCTGCGAATGGGATCGACTCAACAACACAACAGGAGCGGCAACACCAGACGGTATTCCCGATACCTATTTTGCATCAAATGATGCCGATGATCTACAAGACAGATTGATGGCGGCGATCAACAGCATTCTGGCGCGCAGCGCGTCAGGTACGGCAGCCTCCGTGCTCGCGAATTCATCGACGGGAGAAGGGGCTCTCTATCAAGCCTATTTTTACCCGCGAACTGTTGAAGGGGCGAACACGATTGACTGGACAGGATACGTACAAGGTTTCTGGGTGGACGCTTTCGGCAATATGCGCGAAGACAATGGCGATCGGAAATTGGTCTACGCAGACGACAAGATTATCAAAATGATCTACGACACCAGTCTGAAAAAAGTTATTGTGCAGCGTTTTGACGATACTTCGCCGGCAGATGGCAAGGCGGATTCCGCAACACCGACGTCCACCATCACAGACATACGGCAAATTAATGGCATATGGGAGGCCGGAAAGCAGTTAGCGCTAAAGACTGCAGCCAATCGAACCATTTGGACATGGGCGGACAAGGCAAATGTCGGGGTGGTGGACGCAGGCGAGCAGGTTCGTTTTGATCAGGCGCATGAGCCTGATCTTAAGGCGTTTCTCCATGGCGATTTGGCCAGCACTGGATCTGTGTTTACTTCCACCAATATCATTGATTTCATCTTAGGATGTGAACCCGTTGATTGTCCTGCTCAGTCCAGCCTTCGGTACCGGCAGCTGACAGTGAGCAATGGCACGACCAGTGCTCCGCACGTGTGGAAGTTGGGAGACGCGGTCCATTCCACACCAACCGTAGTCGGAGCCCCTAAAGAACGGTACGACGTGATCTACGGCGACGAGAGCTATCGTCAGTTTTTCGTGACATGGAAAGATCGACGGCAGGTCGCATACGTAGGCGCAAATGATGGAATGCTCCATGCTTTCAACGCGGGCTATTACAATCGAGGTGACGATCCCAGCAGCGCGGCAATAGAGCATGGGTGGTTTTCGACCAATCGACCGGTCAATCCCTGGTCGAACACCGCGCCGCTAGGTGATGAACTGTGGGGCTTTGTTCCCAAGGAATTGCTGCCTCACCTGCGTTGGCTGCTAGAAGCCGATTATAGCCATGTATATTATGTCGATCTCAAACCGAAAGTCACGGATGTGCGGATCTTTTGCGATTCCACTTCTACGCCTGCAGGGCCCACGCCTTGCGTGGCAGGGCAGTCTGGTGTGACCCATACGGGTGGATGGGGCACCATTCTGATTGGGGGATTCCGAATGGGTGGAAGCTGCGGCGCAGCTGATTGCGTGGCAAACGCAAACGGCGCAGTGCAAACCATGAAATTTTCGGCCGATTTCGATAACAATGCAGGCACTGCTGATACGCAGCAATCGTTTTATAGCGCCTATTTTGTTCTGGACATCACCGACCCCGAATCGCCTCCCAAACTGCTCTGGAGTTTCACCGACGCGAACATGGGATTTACGACGAGTTATCCCACCGTCTTGCGTGTGAAGCCCCCTTGCACGGCGCCAAGCTGTAACAAAACTGACAGCGATAAAGCCCAATGGTTCGCTCTCTTCGGGTCGGGACCGACGAACTATGCCGTCGATACGATTCGGCAAGGTTCGCGTCTGTACGCATTTGATTTGGTTCAGACACCCACGAAGAAAATTATGCAAATTTCGCCGGACGACGATTCAGCCGCCAGCACAAGTCCCTTTACTCAGTCCATGCTCGGCGATGTTATGACTGTTGATATAGACCTCGACTATAGAGTCGACGTGGCCTATGCCGGAAGTCTGATCAAAGACACCTCTCGGCCGTGGAGCGGCGAGTTGAATCGATTGACCACACCATGTTCCGCTGATCCGTGCAGCACGACGATGTGGGGCATAGCAGGGTCGCTGGCCAGTAATAGGATACCGACCAAATTGATCAGTACGATCGGGAGCCCCGGTCCAAAGATCGGTCCGGTAACGGCTGGGGTGACCGTGACGAAGGACGATAGCAATAATGTCTGGGTCTTTTTTGGAACCGGCCGATTCTACGACTACTCTGATAAAACGTTATCTGAGCAGGAGTACTTTTTAGGAATCAAAGACTCTGTTCAAACAGGCTGTAGCCAGACGAGTAGATGGGCCTGTCAAGACAATGTACTTGTAGATGTCTCCAGTGCGAGCATATGTAGTGGCACGGTCTGTACCGGGAACCAGGTAACAGGGGTGACGGATGGGTCCAGTACGCCAACGACCTTGTTGGGGACGACAACCTCGTCATTGCAAGGTCTTGTGGCAAGTAAAAAGGGATGGTTTACGAAGCTTCCAAAAACGGACCCTGCTGCGCCCAGAGAGCGGGTCCTTGTGAGCCCAACATTATTCGGTGGAATGGTATTTTTTCCAACATTTGTTCCGCAGGACGATCTTTGCGTTGCTCTCGGCGATGGTTATCTCTACTCCTTGTTCTATCAGACGGGGAGCGCCTATAAGGACTCGGTGATCGGCACGGACGCCACGACGGGCATCGTGAATAAGTCGATTTCCTTGGGACAAGGTCAGGTTTCACAACTCGGTGTTCATATCGGAGCCGAAGGCCGGGACGCGAACGGGACCAACAATGGCGGAGGTTGCCAAGGCGGTACTTCTGTCATTGGGCAGTCCAGCACAGGTGCGATAGGCAGTACGTGCGTGAAAACACAATCCGTATGGAGTCGCTACCTGTCGTGGAACAATCAACGGTTGTGATGTTTACAGCGAGGCATGAAAGGTTTCTTTCTTATAGCCCTCTCATGTCTCGCACGCGGCAATCATCCGTAGTCCTCGAAAGCATGAAGTCCTTTCAATGCAAGCTTTTGATCGCCATTCTGCTCGGCGTGAGCCTTTCCAACTGTACGTCTGAATCGATTCAACCCGGAGAAACAAAAAACACAGCAGACGGCGCGCGAACTGTTCAAGGCAATCGGCCGCCTCATATGCTTTCCGCTAATATTCTCCCTGATCCAATCACTTTAGATCAGTCCATATCAGTGAGGGCGGATGCGTTCGACCCGGATGGCGACCTGATCACGTATCGCTATCAGTGGCGCCTGAACGATCAACCTATAACCGGCGAAACACATGCGATCTTGTCGTCGGTGAAATTAAAGAGAGGCGATCAGTTGTCCGTTCTAGTAACGCCTTATGATGGCATGGTGGAAGGGTCACCATCGGTAATTGAATCCACAGTTGTAAATAGTCTCCCTCAAGTCACCAAGCTCTTACTCGAGCCGACCGACGTGCAAGTCGGCACTCCGATTCAGGCTCAAGTAAATGCCACGGATGCTGATGATGATCCGATTGAGTACCGGTTTCGCTGGTGGCGAAATAACAGCGAGGTGGCCGACGGGGAGGCGAGCGAGCTGAGCACGGAGGGATTTGTAAAAGGCGACACGGTCGTCGTTGAGGTGACCCCGGCTGATCCGACAGAGAAAGGCAAATCCAAGCTCTCGGAGCCCATCACTATCCTGAATAGCGCTCCGAAGATCACGTCCGCCCCGCCGACAAAAATTGAACGGAGCCGCTTTGTCTATCTTGTCACTGCGAATGACCCAGACGGAGATTCCCTCATCTACGCGCTCGAGATGGCCCCTCCAGGAATGAAGATCGATAAAAAGACGGGCCGGATCGAATGGCAGCTAACGGGCAAGTTAGCCGGCAATTACAAAGTTCGTGTGACGGCCACGGATGGCGATCAAGCGCATGCATTTCAGGAATTCGATCTCACCTTCCCCTCGCCCCCGACTTCTTCCCGATTGAGCAGGAATTTTCGTGTCAATACTCGTCTTGTCACGTCTTCTGCCGCTCTGCTAGAATAACCTCGTTCAGAGGAGGCCCTTCACACCAGGCGTGCGCAAGCTCAAATTACGAGAGGGAACGAATACTGCGAGCCTATTCGGTCGCCACGACCTTAATCTGAAGTTGATCGAAGACGAACTCGGCGTTCGAATTTCCGCACGTGGAGATGAACTCACCTTTGAAGGAAACGGCGACGCGGTTCGACATGCAGAAGGGGTCGTCAATGAACTCGCCGGGCTCACGGCCGAGGGCTACGATCTTCGCGCTGAAGATGTGACGCTGGCGCTTCGGGCCTCCCGCGATAACGGTTCGACCTCTCTGAAAGACCTTCTCCTTAACACCGTCCCAATCACGACTCATAAACGCCTCATCGCACCGAAGTCGGCCGCTCAAAAAGCGTATCTCGATGCGATCGACAAATTCGATATCGTGATTGCCATCGGGCCTGCGGGGACAGGCAAAACCTATCTGGCCATGGCCATGGCGGTTGCAGCCCTGACGCGCAAACAAATCAGCCGAATCATTTTAGCGCGCCCGGCCGTCGAGGCCGGCGAGAAACTGGGTTTTCTTCCCGGCGATATGTATGCGAAGGTCAATCCGTATTTGCGGCCTCTCTATGACGCGCTATACGACATGATGGATGTCGAGCGCGCTAATCGCCTGATTGAGCGAGGCGAAATCGAAATCGCTCCGCTGGCCTTCATGCGCGGACGGACGCTCAACGACTCGTTTGTCATCCTCGACGAGGCGCAGAATGCCACCGCCGAGCAGATGAAAATGTTTCTCACGCGACTCGGGTTCAACTCCAAAGCAGTCGTGACGGGCGATATAACGCAAGTCGATTTACCGACCGATAAAGTTTCCGGTCTCATCGAGGTAAAGGACATCTTGCAGGACATTCCCGGGATCAATTTCAGTTATTTCGACGAAAAGGATGTCGTGCGCCATCGCCTGGTACAGGACATTATTAAAGCCTACGACCGACATGGAATGGCACGCGACAGTGCCGGAGCTCCAGTAAAAACAGTTTCGCGTCAACATCGCCCCGATCGACAGAAACTGCTTCCACCTCGTCCTCGTTCCGAAGACGGTCACGAGGGTCAATCCCACTGATGCCGGTGTTCCTCCGCTCCCGGATGCGCAGTCTTTCTCCCCGCTTACCTGCCGTGAAATCTCTCGTTCAACGGATATTGACGGAGTCCGGGCAGCCTCGGGCCATTGTCAGCATAGACTTCATTGGGGATGGGCGAATGCGACAATTGAATCATCGATACCGGGGTCGGGACACGACGACCGACGTGCTGGCCTTCGCGATGCGGGATGCAGTCGGCCCTCATTCCGACCTTTTGGGCGACGTGGTGATTTCCATACCCACTGCCGCGAAGCAAGCGGTCGAGCACGGGCACACCGTGGCCTACGAACTGGCCGTGCTGTTAATTCATGGAATTTTACATCTGTTAGGGTATGATCATGAAAGGAATGCGCGTGAGGCTCGCCGTATGCAACACGAAGAACGGAAGATCCTCCGCGCGGTGTTGCCCATACCACCGATCATCGATTCATTCTCTATTCATTCTAGACGGCGGCGATAGCTGCCGTGACCACGGGGTAAGGATTTTCCATGGGCTGGATTCAGCGTCTCAGCGACGGTCTGACGAAGACTAGGGATAAGGTCCGTCTATCGGTGGATCGATTGATGGGCCGAGGCCCATCTCCTGAAGAGCTGGATGAGCTGGAAACGTCCCTCATAGCGGCAGATATCGGCATCCGGACGGTGGACCGATTTATGAGCCGGCTTCGACAGTCAGGTGGGAGCGGCGGCGCCGATGGCGTTTTGGGAATGCTGAAAACCACGCTGTTGGACACGTTACAATCCTGCGAAGGCGAATCGCTGTCACATCTTATTGAACGCGGCCCCCGTCCCTTTGTCGTATTGGCGGTCGGGGTAAACGGTGTGGGAAAGACGACCACGCTGGCCAAGCTAGCGCAACAGCTCTCACGGCTTGGGAAGAAACCCTTGTTGGTCGCTGCGGATACGTTTCGCGCCGCTGCAATCGAGCAGCTCGAAATGTGGGGCAGCCGTATCGGGGTGGAAGTGATTCGGCACCGACATGGCGCCGATCCCGCCGCAGTAGTATATGACGGTCTCGCCGCGGCAAAGGCGCGGGGAATCGAGGTGGTGTTGATCGACACCGCCGGGCGTCTTCATACGAAGTCCAACCTGATGGACGAATTACGCAAGGTCACCCGCGTGCTGGCCAGGGAAGTACCTGGCGCCCCGCATGAAGTCCTGCTGATGCTGGATGCGACCGTGGGGCAGAATGCGCTGTCTCAGGCTAAAGAATTTCAGGCGGCGGTGGGAGTGACAGGAATTGCGTTGACAAAATTGGATGGGACCGCCCGCGGCGGTATCGTCGTGGCGATTGCCGAAGAATTAAAAATTCCCGTTCGCTTGATCGGCGTGGGAGAGGCAGCCGAAGACCTCCAGGATTTTCATGCCAAGGAATTTGTCGATGCGCTCTTCGCACAGGCCTGATCGAAACACACCGTGTCTCTAGCCCACACTTTACAATCTGTTCGCTCAATCGTTTTGGCTCTGGCTGTGATCGTGTGCGGCCTCGCCGGCCGTGTAGACGCCCAACAAACGGGCAGTTATCGGACATCGTCCCCGAGCACTGAGCGTGTTGTCGAGGTACTGTCGCACGATCTCAACGTCGAACTCCACCCGAATCGACATCAGTTGGATGTGCTCGATCGGATGACTTTCAGAGCTCTTGTTTCATCTCCCGCGTCTCTGTCGTTTGTTCTCAACGATGCCTTGCAAGTTGCCGACATTCGCCTGGTCAATGACAAAGGCGCCCCCCTGGCTATCACCACGAGATCGGAGGCGTCGCATTCCGAGGAATCAGCCCAGCGCATCACGATCACGCTGGACGATTTCATTGCTGCGGGTCATGTGTTCGTTTTGGAATGGACCTACCACGGCCTGATCAACGATCCTCCTCGAGAACCTCGTCATCTGCGGTTCGTCACCCCCAGCGAAACATCCGGATACATCGGCCCGGAAGGCGTTTACTTAAGCGGGGAGACCTATTGGTATCCTCACTTGGAGAAAGCCTTGCCGGTCTTTCACGTTCACGTGACGACGCCGATAGGCTGGTCCGCAGTCACGCACGGACGGCAGCTCTCTCAAACAATTCAGGAAGGCAAGACGGTCGCAGATTGGGAGATTGTCGCCAAGACCGAGGCCCTCACGCTGGTGGCCAATCGTTTCATAAAAGCCCAGCAGGATTGGCAGGGCATTGAAATCGCTACCTACTTTTTTGCAGAGGACGCGCCACTCGCCCAAGAATACCTCGATGCGTCGGTTCGTTACCTCGACACCTATACAAAATTGTTGGGGCCTTATCCGTTTCCAAAGTTTGCGGTGGTGGAAAACTTTTTTGCGAGCGGGCTAGGCATGCCGTCATTCACGTTGCTCGGTAGCGGCGTCATCAAACGGCACTACATTCAGCCCTACGCGTTAGGTCACGAAATCGTGCATTCCTGGATCGGCAATTGGGTGCTCAATCGATCTGAGCAGGGCAATTGGGTTGAAGGGCTCACGACCTATGTGGCGAACTATTACTATGAAGAGCTCACGGGCACACCGGAACAAGCGCTGGATCAGCGGCGTCTCATGACGTACGGATATGCCCTTTATGTGCGACCGGAAGAGGATTATCCGGTCGGCCGTTTCACGCACAAGAGCGATCAAAAGGACAATGCGATCGGCTATCAAAAGGCCGCCATGATCTTTCACATGCTCAGACGCGAGATCGGCAATGAGGCCTTTTGGAATGGACTAACCCACCTTGTGCGTGAATACGGAGAGGGGTATGCGGATTGGCGCGATGTGGAACAGGTTTTTTCGCGAGTCGGGCGCATGGATCTCCGTTGGTTTTTCGCTCAGTGGGTGGACCGCGCGGGCGCACCGGGTATCACGGTGCAATATGCACAGGTGAAACAGTTCAAGCCAGGCGACGGTGGACTGGCTCTCGATCTGCGTGTTTCTCAGGAAGGGCGTCCATTCCGCATGAGTCTTCCCATCCGGGTCGGGATGAGCACCGGACGTACTATGGTCGTCTGGATTTCTCTCGATGCCGCCGAGCAAGGGGTCACGGTGGTTGTGCCTACACAGCCGGTGCGCGTAGAGATCGATCCGGACTTTGAGATCTTCCGTCGTCTCGAGCGGACGGACATCCCTCCCATGTTGAATCTCTACGTGACGGATCGAACGCGCTCGGTGGTCCTTCCGACACAGGGGACGGATGCGCATCGTGCACCGTATCGAGAACTCGCCGCACGGATGTCGATGCAGGATCAGGGAAAGCCTCTCTCCATTCAAGCCGATGATGAGGGCGATCTTGCAGGGTCGATACTTGTGCTGGGGGGGCCGGGCGTCAATCGCCGGGCAGAGTGGGCCGTGTCGGGCTGTCGCGATCGTATCTCCTTAAAGGAAGACCGGGTCAACATCGAGGAGCAATCGTTTCAAGGGTCTGATGTCGCCGTCCTCATTTCATGCCCGCATCCGGAACATCCGGATCGCGTGATCACGCTCTTCTATGGCATGTCGCCTTCAGCCGCCGCAAAGGTTGGGCGGCTCTTGTTCTTCTACGGATGGCAAAGTTATCTCGTGTTTCGGGATGGGAAAGTGGTCGCGCGTGGGAATTTTTCTTCACCGCATTCTTCGCTAAAGGTGGCTTTGTGATGTATCGCTTCGTGCTTTTATGCATCCTCCTTACTGTCTTCATCGGAGCTGAACAGACACTTTCAGAGATGCGTCACGGGCAGTCGCCCGTCTCTTCGGATCCCGCGGAGCGCCATTTAAAGAATGTGCGACAACTCACCTTTGGGCGGCAAAATGCGGAGGCTTATTTTTCGTTTGACGGAACGAAACTCATCTTTCAATCGACCAACAATTGGATGGGCACCAGCTATGCGGGCAGCCAATCGTCAGGCGTGTCGGATCTGGGCTGCTATCAGATGTATACGATGGATCTGGAGAATGGCGCTATTCGTCTGGTGAGCACGGGAACCGGCGTCACCACCTGTGGATTTTTTTTCCCAGGAGACCGACGTGTGTTGTTTTCCTCGACCCACCTAAAGGGGCCAAACTGTCCGCCGACGGTCAAGCGAGAAGGTCGATATCGATGGGCCCTGGACGATTATGATATTTTTTCCGTACGTATCGATGGCCAGGAAATCCAGCGATTGACGGCCACCCCAGGGTACGATGCGGAAGCGACGGTGTCACCTGATGGCAAAACTATCGTGTTTACGTCGGAGCGAGACGGCGATTTGGAGATCTACGCGATGGATCTCGATGGGTCGCATGTGCGTCGGCTGACTCATGAGGTGGGATATGACGGCGGCCCTTTTTTTTCGCCGGACAGCCGTCGAATTGTCTATCGTGCCGCGCATCCCGCCGATGCCGCCGAGATCGAGGCCTATCAAACACTGCTGAAGCAACATGTGGTCGAACCCGGTCAGCTGGAAATTTTTGTCATGAATGCCGACGGGAGCGGACAGCACGCCGTGACGCATAATGGCGCGTCGAATTTTTCACCGTTCTTTCATCCAGACGGAGGGCGGATCATCTATGCGTCCAACGAACAAGATCGACAGCCGGGTCGGCCGCCGTCCTTTCATCTCTATTTGATCAACGAAGACGGAACCGGCGTAGAGCGTATTACATCGTCCGGTCATTTCAACAGCTTTCCGATGTTTTCGCCGGATGGCAAGAAGCTGGTGTGGGTATCCGACCGCCATGCGGCCACTCGCGGCGAGTTCAATGTCTTTCTCGCCGATTGGGTGCCATGAACCCGTTCGGGGATGGCATGCGGCTTCGGTTTGGATCTGCCGTCTTCCTCTCGACGCTGGCCCTCGGCATCATGTTTTGGGGACTCTTTCAGATCGATCTGCCCTTCGCCCGGTTTCTCCGATCGGTTCATCTCACGTGGCTTGAACAGACAGGCGATCTCGGTACTCGGCTGGGGAGCGGAGCGATGCTGGTGTCGCTAAGCGTGGCGTTGCTTCTCGCCGGCGTTGCGTTGAAGCGTCCTCGGGTGTTCGAAGCGGGATGGCGAAGTTTGCTTGCGCATGGACTCGCGGCTCTCGTGGCTCAGTCGTTGAAACACACCATCGGGCGGCCGCGCCCCCGCTTCATGCACGCCGATAACGGATTTCCATGGCGACCCTCCTTCGAGAGTGGATTGGACTCGTTTCCCTCTGGTCACACCACCGCGTCTTTTGCGGTCGCGACCGTGCTTGCGAAAATATTTCCCCGCCTAGCATGGCCCGTATACGGCTTTGCAAGCTTCGTGGCCGTCAGTCGCGCGGTCCGAGGATCCCATTTTCCTACCGACGTCATGGCCGGCGTGTGTCTTGGCATGGTAGTAGGAATCAGTGTGGTGCACCCGATCCGTGATTGGAAACAATGGGTCATAGATGGCACGACTCATGTTCTTCCATACCTTTTACTCGTCTTTTCGCTGCTCTGGCTGACCACTCATTTTCCGAGTCACCCGACGGCTGACGTCATGATGGCCGCGGGGGTGATTTGTGTTGTGATGGGAATGAGCGCGCGAATCTATGGACAGGTGAGCGGCGCCTATTTGCTTACCGTCTCTTGGATGGGATGGTGTCCGGGCACTATGTTGATCGTGATCGGCGTCGCGTTGACCACCGGCTTATGGGTAATCGTCGTATTAGCGGGGCTGCTCTGTCTGATTCACTCGTTGATCGTCCCCCACGCTGTCACCAAGGCTGTCTTACCGGAAGAGCGACCGCATGTTATCTCGCCGAGCCGAGCGATCCTGGCTGAAATTCCGCTTATGGCGGCACTGGCGTTGGCCATTCTTTTCATCCCCCAGCTCAAAGGGCTCCTCCCAATCTTTTAATTCGATACGGCTGACGATCACAATCCGTGTGGATTGGGTGGAATGCCCGGCGGTGTCGCCGGTTTCGGTGGAAGCTTGATCATCGGTTCGTTCGCCAACAAACTATACCCATAGCGTTCGATAATAGAGGAAAAGCCGGCGGCTTCCGCCGGCAATTCCGTTTTCAGACGAGAAGGAAGCAAGATCATCGTGCGCCCAGACCCCCTGAGATACGTTTTCATCTTTGCTTCCTCGCCTTGCTTGATTATGACGGCCCGGCGTTTGGCATAAAATAGTAACGAGGGTTTAGACGGACCGTAAATAACGAGCTGCTCTTGAGGTTGTAAATTCACGCCGGCGATGTACGCCAGTTCATGCGGCGGGTCGATAAAGTACTTACTGAAGTGGGGAAGTGTAAATCCGATGGTGATCAGAACCACAATGGCCTGCGTGAGACCGGCGGCCCAAAACGCGCCGGCGCGGCGTTGATCGGACAATCCAAAATACCCGACAATACCCACACCGACAATCAAGACAAAACCGGCAGCCGTGGGGCCGAAGCCGAGATCGATGGATCGTGCGACAGGGAACTCCTTGGCGACTTGTTCAATGTATGTCGAGTAGAGGATTGGCGAGGCGATGAGCGCCATGCCCAATAGGCATCCCAAAAGCATCAATATCCACAGAGAGGCCCGAAGCCCTCGTGGCTCTGGTTCGGTCACACAGCGGTTCCAATAGGAGGCGATTAAGATGGCGGCGGCGGGATACAAGGGGCCGATGTAATGGGGAAGCCGTGTCGCAGAGAGACTAAAAAAGATAAAGACGGCGACCAGCCACAGTGCGGCGAAGAGGTCCAATTCTTGTGAGGACGGAGATTGAGAATGACTTCCGGGGGGTGAGTGCGCTGTCTCCCGCCAGTGTCGCCATACCTGGTGCAAGGCCGCCGGCATAAATCCGCTCCATGGAAAAAATCCAAAGAACAAGATGGGAAAATAGAACACGAGCGTGCCGCCGTGGCCTCCGATGATGTTAAAGAATCGCCCTACGGTATCGGCTTGAGCCGACGCACTGTAGCGCGCCCCGTGAATCGAGAACATCGCTCCATACCAGGGCAGTGCAATCAAGGCAAAAACGGTGAGGCCGAAGAGTGGAAAGCCATTACTCCAAAACTGTTTCCACCGGCGTGTGACGATCAAATAAGGGAGGCTTCCCAATAACGGAACGACGAGGCCGATCGGACCTTTGGTCAACATGCCGAGGGCCATTCCTATGTAATACAACCAGAAGGCGTGGCGCTGTCTGCCATGTCCGTGAAGGCCGATCCAAAAGCCAAAGAGAGAAAGGGTGGTGAAGAAGATTAATACGCTGTCGGTCAGCGCCATACGTCCGATGGCGATCATTTCTATGTTCAACAACAACATCAGTCCGCCGAGCAGACCGATAAATGCGTTTCGAGTGAAGCTGAGAAACGCATACTGAAGCACGATCAGCAGCACTAAGAACAAGGCTGAGGGAAAGCGTGCGGTGAATTCGCTGACGCCCATCATGCGATAAGCGCCGCTCATCAGCCAATAGATAAACACCGGTTTTGCGAAACGCGGTTCTCCGTTTAACGTGGGGGTGATCCAGTCACCGCTCTCCACCATTTCGCGGGCAGCCTCCGCGTTACTTCCTTCGTCTCGATCCGTGAACCCGAGCTGCCCTAAGCCGACAAAGAGCAGGAGCACCGCCAATGCGACCAGGAGAAGAGGAGGAACCCACTTATTCAACGATCACCTGTATCGGATGGTTTCGTCGTCGGCGGGCTGTCTTGTCCCGAGGAAGTGTTTCGGATGAGCATGAGGTTGCGAAGGTATACAAGGCTGCCGATACTTTGGCCGGCGATAAAGACCGGATCTCGTCGATAGATGGCATAGGCCAGTGTGATGAATCCGCCCACTAAGCTCAAATACCAGAACCCAATGGGAACTCGGCTTTCGGCGCTCCGCTCGGACGCGAGCCATTGCACGACCCATCGCATGAAAAAAATGCCTTGTCCCACAAAGCCGATGGCGATCCAAATGTTTTCAGTCGTCATAGGTCGGAATAATGATGCATTAAAGATGACTCTGGCAACAGCGGGCCTGTCAATTGCGCATACGATATCGGAGACAACGGGATTGCATCCATCGCACCGCGACGAGATCGTAGAGGGTCTTGAAGAGTCGATTACCCACTCCATACTTCGACACACCATGTGCACGTGGATAATGTCGAACCGCTATCTCGGTTACGGTGAACCCATACATCAAGGCCAAGGCGGGAAAGAAACGGTGCATGCCGTCGAAAAGTTGCAGCCGTTCCACGACCGCGCGCCGAAATATTTTTAGGGAACAGCCCGTGTCATGCATAGAATCGCCGGTAATCAGCGAGCGGACTCGATTGGCGATGCGAGAAGAAATCTTTTTTATGACATGATCGTGACGATCTTTTCGCCAGCCGCAGACCAAATCGTATTGAGAGGTTAGTGGGAGCAGTGTGAGGATATCAGCCGGGTCCAGCTGGAGATCGCCGTCCATTGTGATCAGAAGTTCTCCTTTGGCGTGACGAAAGCCGGCATCGAATGCGGAGGTCTGTCCGTAATTTCGATCAAAATGGAGAATGTTGACTTGTTTATAGTTGGCGGCCAGGATGTCGAGAAGGGCAGAGCTTCCATCGGTGCTACCATCATCTACGTAGATAATTTCAAATGCCGCTGTGCGAGACAAGGGAACAGAAGTCAGGGCTTTAAGCAGTTGCTCAGTTAAGGGAGATAAATTGTCACGTTCATCCTTGATAGGAATAATGACGGACCCCCATGGACTAGACGCAAGAGTCATCGTAAAACCTCATTAATCGGCGGCCATTTTACTGAACCTCATACCTGTGGTCAAACTGCAATGAATCCAATAATTTGTCGATAACATGGGTGAGATTTGTCGGGCGATCATGAGCGCCAGGACTGGAAAACAGCACACTGTTATATTTGTGCAACAGGCTGGCGTGAGGCCCGATTAAAAAACTATATATAAATCAATTGCCTTATATTATTTCTGGCCAAAATATGTTGGCACGTCAGTTGCTTTCCTACGTGTCTGGGAGGAATTATGCGACAACAGCAAACCATTGGACGAGTGATGACATGCTCTGGTGTGGGGCTTCATACCGGAAATCCTGCCATGATCAAGCTATCTCCGGCTCCTCCCGATACCGGCGTCGTATTTGTTCGGCACGAAGGTGGAAAGCGCATCGCCCTTTCTGCGTCCGTTGGGAACCTTGTGCCTGCAGAGTTATGTACCACTATTAGTGTCAATGGTCTCGCCGTCAAGACAGTCGAGCATGTGCTCTCGGCTCTTGCGGGCTTGGAAGTCGATAACGTGTTCATTGAACTCGATAATGATGAAGTTCCTGTTATGGACGGCAGTGCGGAGCCCTTTGTCCGCTTAATTCAGGCCGCCGGAGTCGTGCCCCAGGATCGGCCGCAGCCGTTTTTAAAGATTATGCAGCCTATCGAAGTTGTCGATGGTGCAAAGCGTATTATGGTCGAACCTTCTTCGACGATGCGGGTGACCTATTCTATTCAATACGATCATCCGCTGATTCAGCGACAAACGTACAGCTATGATGGGTCGATCTCGATGTTCGATCGTACGATCGCTAGCGCACGTACGTTCGGCTTTATGAAAGAAGTGAAGTATCTGTGGTCCCGAGGATTGGGAAAGGGAGGATCACTCGATAATACAGTGATTCTATCAGAGGATGGCGTACTGAACGAGTCCGGGCTTCGCTTTCAGAACGAATTTGTCCGTCATAAAATTCTCGACTTAATCGGCGATCTTGCTTTCTTGCGCGTGCCGATTATCGGACACGTCATTGCCGAGCGGGCAGGACACGCCCTTCATACCAAGCTTGTCGAAGCGATTTTAGACCAGCCTGAGAAGTGGGTCCTCATGAATACCAAGGAATCCGCGGTGATGCCGCACGTCAAGTCCCCACGCACAGGATACGCCCCGCAACCTGCTTCATACTGCTGACGGCTTCAATCTGCTTCGCGATTTAAATTAAAAAATTGAATTGTTCTCTGGACTGGATGGTTCTCTGATGAAGAGAACGCCGGGAACAAGTGGCCTTATCCCCGGCGTTGCAGGGGCGGGATTACTTCTTTTTCTTCTTTGCTGCCTTCTTCGTCGCCAAGTGAACTCACCTCCTTCCACGGGCTAGACAAGACTGATCCTCAGAAGCTATACGGCTTCTGTCAAACGCTCTTCTAATACTTCAAAGGTATTGGGGCCCACTTTCCTGAATCGCTTATCCCTTTTTAAAGAAGTCGCGACCGAGGTCAAAGGAGTTTTGCCCTTGATCTGCATGCCACCCTCGATTAATCGTTGAAAAAGCTCCTTGGCATGCATGGATTGTTTGGCATCGCGCAAAATGCAATAGGCAGCTTCCGAGACACTCATTCCGACATATTTACTGCGTCCCAGAAGAATTTCTCTGGACTGATCCGTGACGTCCGCAACAGGAAGGGGGCGTACTCCCTTATCATCGGTAATGATTTGGCTTGAGAGGCTGGCGAGTTTCGCTTTATCGGCTTCGACGCGATAGAGAGTTTCGGCTAATTCGAGATATTTTTTGATGGTTGCGATTTCCTCGTCCAATCGGCTGCGCTTTTTTTGCAAGTCCTGCAAGCGGCTTTTGTAGGCACTGATGCGCTGATCAAGACCGACTAGGATGTCTTTTAATTCTTCCACAAGCATATCCTCGTAAGCACATGCTTGCTTTGTAGCATAGCTTTAAAGCACTGTCAACAAACATTGAGATGAAAAACGATCAGTTTGTGTGTATAAAGCAGGTCGCTGGCTAGAACGAGTATTGATTGCCTATGTTTTTAATCACACGCAGATCAAGCGGGCACGCTTGCTAGGAAGAGCCGGTACTATGTTCGTTTGCTTTTAAGAGGATCGGTACTTTCTTCCAGGTTTCACCGCCATTTTCACTGTAGTATAAGCCGCTTCCGTTCGTCCCCGCATAGAGAATGTGTGGATCTAGCCAACCCATGGCGATGGTTCGAATATTGGTTGATGCAAGTCCTGTATTCATTGTCTTCCAGGATAGGCCTGCATCGAAGCTCTTTTGAATGCCTGCCCGGCCACCTGCGTAGAGAATATGGGGGTCGTTACGATCGATCGCAAGGCTGCTAATGTATTGATCGGTCATTGTGGCGCCGATCCGAACCCAGGAATCTCCCTTGTTCACCGATTTAAACAGACCTTTCGTGGTTCCCGCGTAAACCGTATCGGTCTGTTGGGGATCGATCATCAGTGCATTCACGCCAAGCGCCAACGACGCATCGAGGATTTCCGATGGGATGAGTCCATCATTGATTTTCTGCCAGCGTCCCCCTCCGTCGAGGCTACGATAGGCGCCGCCTGTGGTTCCCGCGTACAATACAGAAGGTCGTAGCGGATCGATGGCCACCGTGACGACGATATGCACTTCTTTCATGCCGACCATTCGTTCATCCCACAAACGTCCGGCATCCGTGGTGCGAAAGACCCCGACTGTCGTCGCCGTATAAATAGTTTCGCTATCGCGAGGATCGAAGACAAATTGATTGACCACGGAGACATGTTCCTTCAGCCCCGCGTTATGAGGTATCCAATGCTGTCCCCCGTCCGGACTTTTATAGACCGCATCGAACATGGTTCCTGCATAGACCGTGGCAGGGTGTTGAGGATCCAAGGCGAGAGAGAGAACGCGATAGGAGCTGAGATCGGTGGCCATGCGTTCCCATGTGGTGCCTCGATCGCGGGTTTTATAGACCGATTCGTTCGTGGCGATGTAGACAATTGAGGCATTGGTGGGATGCAAGGCGATTGCCACGATCGCATCGCTTGGCTTCCCGCAACTAGTGAGTGCGAAGAGGGTAAGCAGAGCGGAGACGAACAGAAGCGATCGCACAATTGGTAACTTGTTTTTCATTGATTCCTCATTCAGCGATTGAACTGAATCGGCGTGGCATAGCCGGTCAATTCAACGTACCCTTGACCCGCAACAGATTTCTCTCCGGTACGGCCCAAAACCTTCACTGCGCCTTCCCAATATGTCACCTGCGTGCTTCGTCGGGTAATCAACTCTTGATTGGGCATTTTAGGAACGAGTTGAAGAGAGATGGCTCGCGATGGAATAGTTAGCTGCCACCCACTTGGATAGCGGGCGCCGCTAGACGGGCTTGTCCAGTGGTCTGAAACTTCGATGCCTACATCGCGTGACGATAACGCTTGCGTGTGTCCGTCTTTGAAGACGAGTGTGCCGCTGGACACAGGATCGGTACTTCCATCCGCTCGGCGTAAAAGGTAAAACATGAGCTCCGAGCTGTCATCCAATTGAACGCTGAACCAGTCCCACCCCACCTGGTCTTGACCAAGGTTGCCGGATCCGAACTCATGATCCATCCAACTGACGCCCTGCACCGTCTGGGCATGCCCGTCAATCATCAGCGTGCCGGTCGTCGTCAAGCGGGTCATAGAATAATAATGAGAGGCTTGTCCGGGCTCGGCGCCTTTTCGGCTCAGTCCTTGATCGCCATGAAGGATGGGCTCTTTCTCGGCCTCAAGCATCAGCTCGAAAGAAAAATCTGTGGAAGACGCACGCAGGTGATACCGACGTCCGTCTGAAGCAACGGAGTCCGCGCTCCAGCGATCGATCCATACATGCAGCCGATCGGCATCGGCCCCCGCCTTTTCAATGCCGGCGCGGCTGACCTTTTCGGCATAACGAAACCGCTGGGAGTCGTGCTCGGAAATAGCGGCATGGGCCAGGTAGAGGTGCCGGATCGCCCATCGCGACGGATTGCTGTGGACGTGGGCATTGTCCGTCGCCTGTCGGAAAAAGGTCAGCTCGTAGCCGAAGGTCCGTCCGTCTTCCGCGATAAGATGGCCGGTGTAGTACCACCATTCCGTACGAAATTCATCGTGCGATCCATGATCGCTCGGAAAATGGAATTGATAGCCGCTGACCGCCTGTCGAAAACGTGGCCCCTCATCTTCCGACGCTGAAAGCAGAGGTGGAAAAAGAACCGACAGACCGAAACAAAGAAAAACGGTAGGTGGTCCTAAAAAGAAAAAAAGAGGGCGATGAAGGTTCGGCCATCTTTTCAAGGTTGCATTGGACATGGTCGCTTATAGCATGCGACTCGGTAATGAGCAATCACCAGTGATGACAAGGGGTTTATAGTTTTACGTCGTTCGCGTACGTCTCCAGTTCGGTTGACAATCTCGACACCCATCGGCTATCGTGAGGCATGTTTTTAGAGCCAAGTTGTTTTAGCGCCGAGCCCTCGCCTTGTCCGATTCCTCAACGCATTCCCATCTTTCCTCTTCCCCAAGTCGTGTTTTTCCCAAAGACTTATCTGCCCCTTCATATTTTTGAGCCACGCTATCGACAGATGGTGACCGACGCGACGAATTCGGGAAATTGTATAGGGATGGCGCTGCTTAAAGAAGGGTGGGAGGAGAATTACTACGGGCATCCTCCGATTTACGATTTAGGATGTGTAGGGCGTATGATCCATGTTGAGAATCTAGCTGATGGACGTTCGAACATCGTGCTGCAAGGGCTCTGCCGCTACAAAATTCTTGAGGAAGATCTCGCCCGCACCCCCTATCGCCAAGCGCATATCACGCTTGCTGCAGAAGCAGACTCTACCGCGCTCACATCGTCCTTTCGCGCAGACCTGTTGGCCATTTTACAGGACCTTCTTTCCCCTCGCCAGAACGTACAGGACTGGGGAGAAGTATTCGCCTCCGATGTCAGCGACGAGATCTTGATCAATACGCTCTCGGCCATGGTGGATTTCACTCCGCTGGAAAAACAATTACTGCTGGAAGCCGACACTATATTTCAGCGGGCGCGCCGCCTCAGTGACCTGCTCCAATTCAAACGATATGAACGGAACGACCGGAAAGGCAGGGGATAATGGGGCAGCAGACCGTCGCGATCGAAGTATCCGGATTGTGCAAGGTCTTCGACGGAGCCACCGCCGTCGATCATCTTTCCTTCCATGTCTATAACGGCGAAATCTTCGGGCTCTTAGGCCCCAATGGGGCAGGAAAGAGCACGACGCTTCGCATGTTGATCACGCTCCTTCGACCTACCGGCGGGCGCGCCACGATTATGGGCTATGACGTCGAGCGAGAACCTGAGCGGGTGCGGGCTACGATTGGATATGTCCCGCAAGAACGCGCGCTCGATCGCTTCCTGACCGGCCGTGAACATCTTCTCCTGCTCGGCGATCTGTATCATCTTCCCAAACAAGAAGCGCGGCGCCGCATCGAGGAAATCCTCACATTGGTGGACTTGGGTGCAAAGGCCGATTTACCCGCAAAAACGTACTCTGGGGGGATGAAGCGTAAGCTGGACATTGCCTGCGGGCTGCTACCGAATCCAAGCATTCTATTTCTGGACGAGCCGACCTTGGGGTTGGACGTGCAGAGCCGTCTCCGAATCTGGGATTATATTCGCCGCCTCAAAGCCAGGGGTATTACGATTGTGATGACCACCAACTATTTAGATGAAGCGGACCAATTATGCGACCGCATTGCCATTATCGACAGCGGCCGAATCAAGGCGTTGGGGTCGCCCTCAGAATTAAAGGCCGGGCTCGGCGGCGATAGTCTGTCCCTATCGATCGCGCCGCCCTCGCGCGCGCGGCTGGACGAGTTTTCCACCGCATTAAAGCAGTTGCCACAGGTGCGGTCGGTCACCACGACCTCACACGGAGTCGAGGTGCGCGTCGAATCCTCCGAAAAGTCGTTGCAGGTCGTTCTGGAGACGGCCAACCGTCTGGGCTGCCAACTGGACAGCATTGAATATCATCGTCCTCGGTTGGATGATGTCTTCATCGCGCATACGGGACGCGCGATCAAAGAAGAATTTCCCAAGCCCGAGGAAGAGTAAGGTCATGCAGGATTATAGGCAGGAAATCGGTGCGCTCACGATGCGATGGGTGAAACGGCTGAGCCGCGAGAAGTTCAGCATGCTGTTTACCCTCGTGCAGCCGATGCTCTTCTGGCTGATTTTTTTCGGAAACTTATTTCAGCGCGCGACGGACGTTCAAGTTGTGCAGGCGCCCAATTACATCAGTTTTTTGGCGGCCGGCGTCGTCGTGATGACCGTTTTGAACAACGGTCTGGCCGGGGGGGTCGATCTGCTGTTCGATAAGGAGAATGGATTTCTTGAGCGCCTGATGTCGACACCGATCCATCGGTCGTCCGTCATTCTCAGCCGGTTCATTTTTGTCATGACCATCACCTGCCTGCAAGTACTGGTGATTCTTGGGATAGCCGCCTTGTTCGGGGTGCGTCCGGCGACCGGGTGGTTGGGCATCGCGATCATTCTGTTGATCAGTGTACTGTTTGGGGTCGGTCTCACCGCAATATCGATGGCGATGGCCTTTTCCGTCAAAAGCCACGGCGACTTCTTCTCAGTCCTTGGTTTTCTCTCCCTTCCCATGATCTTCCTCAGCTCGGCCCTCGTCCCACTGGCCGCCATGCCCGGATGGATGCAGGTCTTGGCCTTGTTCAATCCCATGACGTGGGCGATCGATGCGGTCCGGCCGTTGATCTTGACCGGTTGGACGGAGGCGCTGCCGAAGATCGGCATGGTCATCGTGATCATGTTGGTGTTCGACGCCATCTGTTTATACGGAAGTACACGAGCTTTTCGCCGGGCCATGGGGTAATACCTCGGCGAAGGACGTTCTCCGGGGTATACTATGACTGAACGGCAAAGATGTTGGGGGAGTAGTGGTCACGGGCGATAGTCAAATCCGAGCGCTGATTCGATTGTTGTCCGATGAGGACGACCGAATTGCCAGGATGATCAGCGGTAAACTCGTCGAGATCGGCGACTCCGCGATTCCTCTTCTTATTGAAGCCGAGATCGAACAACCGGATATGGCGCGTCGAATCGAGGGCATTCTCGATGAGATTCGCGGGGGACGGTTGGAGGACGAATTCAAGCACATTGCCGCACTACCCGATGACTATATCGATTTGGAAAAGAACGCCCTCCTGATTGCTCGGTATGCCTATCCGAGTCTCGATACGGACGCCTATATCCGGAAGCTTGAAGCGATGGCCACCGAAGTTCGAGAACGTATGGGACGGCGTGTGTCCGGAGAAGAGGCGGTAAAGACGCTCAATCGCTACCTGTTTTCCGAGCAGGGCTTTCGCGGCAACACCAAGAATTATTACGAGGTCGACAACAGCTACCTGAATCGAGTGATCGACCGACGCATGGGCATTCCCATCAGTCTCTCGACGGTCTATCTGCTGATCGGTCGAAGACTGGGACTTCCCTTACACGGGATTGGAATGCCGGGACACTTTCTCGTGAAGTTCGATTCCGAGCGCTACAAAATTTTCATCGACTGTTTCAACGCCGGCGCGCTGCTTTCAGAAAAAGATTGCTCGCGGTTTCTTGTGCAGGCCGGCTATGGATTTGAAGAAAAGTATCTGCAGCGAAGTTCCAACCGCACCGTCCTGATCCGCATGTTAAAAAATTTGATCGCGATCTACGGCAAGCTCGACGATTCGGTCAAAGCGGCCCGACTGAACCGATTCATGCAGGTATTGGGCGGAAGCCAAAAATCAGAGTGCGAGTAGCCCTCCTCACGGCCTGACTCCCTTTCCAAACACTATCCGTTTCACCGGGTTTCTTTGCCAATGGGATTCGTCACAATCGGTGAGGGGTGTCCCCACCGTCCCGTAAAGACAAAATCGGTGATTGGTTTCCGGGATCTCGGGGAGAATTCCCGTTGACGCAGGCGATCGGGTAACAGCGAGGGATCGCCGGGGTAGCCGATCGCCATCGCCGCCACCGCCTCGCAGTCGGCTGGAAGTTCGAACAGTTCTCGAACTTTGTCAGGGGAAAAGCCTGCCATTTGGTGAACCATCAGCTCCACCGAGGTAGCCTCGATCACCAGATTTTCTACACACAGTCCGACGTCATGAAACGCGTGACGATTGGTCTCACCGCCGTCCGCAAAGACAGTGTGGGCTATGGAGATGGCCAGGACGGGAGCCAGTCGAGCCCACACTTGGTTGCTGTCATTGAGACAGGAGAGTAACCGGTCATATTCAACCGCAGTTTCTTTGGTGGCGATCAGAAAATGCCACGGTTGTTCGTTACTCGAAGAGGGGGCCCAGCGGGCGGCCTCCATGAGACTGCACAGAACATCATGACTCACCGTCCGATCCGAAAAGGCGCGAGGACTCCATCGTTGTCGAAGCAGGTCGTGGATCGGGTAGTGCGTCTCCGCCGGTTTTTCCATGAGGACCTCACGCGGTCGACAATGTTATGGGCGTTGAAAACTGTCTCGCACGCGAAGCAAATAGGTTCGAGCCTGTTCTATCTCTTTATGGCTCAGCGCACGCTCGAAAAAGGGACGGAGAAATGCGGCGTGGTCGGGGAAGGTCTTCTCATATAACGTCCTGCCTTTTTCGGTCAGCCGAATCTTCGTGCGGCGGCGATCCGCTTCGACTCCATCGCGCTGAATCAGTCCTTTTTCTTCCAACCGGTCGAGCACGCCGGTCAGCGTTCCCTTCGTCACCAATGTCGCCGTAGAGAGTTGGGAGCAGGTCATACCGTCGGTATCCCCTAAGGTCGCAATCACGTCGAATTGTGACGGCGTGAGGTGCATGGCCCGGATGTGTCGATTATCCGCGCGAGAAAAGGCGAGATAGGCTTCGACCAGGGGGCGGAGCAGTTTGAGATAGGGGTCGTGACGAAAATCAGGCGCGTCCACGCGAAGATATAGTGCGATTGCCGATAAGGTGTCAATTGGGCCAGTAGGAAATCGGCGGCTAAGCAGCTAAGATGGGTTGATGACGGTCACTCATCGTGGGCAGACAAATCTTACGACCGTGTTAGCACTGATCGGCCTGATTGTGGCCGCAGTGTGGGGATGGAAACGGCTTTCGCCAGACATTCAGGATTATCTCGTCGAGCGCGCGGTGCCGATGGCGTTGGCCGCCCTGGCCACTGCGATCATCATGTGGGTGATCGTCAGAAAACTACGGCAGCGCCGCGCCCGTGTGCAGCGACGCAACCGGTTGATCGCGCGCTTTGAGGCCGAGTCGTCTGTGGAAAAGCGGCGGGAACTCGCTTTTGAAATTATCGAAGTCAACCGCTACACCGGCGATGGCTTGGAATCCGTCTCGCCCGCGCTGGTTGAGGTGCTGATCTCCACGATGAAAACCTCAGTGGGCGACAAACAACATCGTATCCGTGGGATGGCGGCCAGTTACCTCGGCGTGTTGCAGGATAAGCAGGTGATTCCCATTTTGCTCAAGGCCTTGGAAGACGATCATGCGCATGTGCGCGCGTGCGCGGCCCTGGGGCTGGGGCGTCTGCAGGCGCGTGAAGCCAAAGAGAAGTTGGCGGTCGTGATGAAAGATGACTGGGATCAAACCGTCCGGAGTCGCGCGAGAGAAGCGTTGGAGCGTATGGCGTGAGGGAAACCGAGACAGGGCTATCCCGAGACAGTATTCAACGTCGTGCGGTCATTGGTCGTCAGCCGGTATCCCTTTTCGTACAGCAGGCCCATGCTCACCATGACCGCTTCCAGCGTATTGCCCTTTCGGGCAAGTTCGAATTGTGCCGTTAGTGCATCTACATGCGCTGTGGACGGATGGATATCGGGGAAGGGCAACTTGAAAGATTCCAGCAGATCGCGCAATTCGGTGTCGCTGTAGCGATGGTCATCGTCCCGATCTCCCACGAGGGCGAGTTCATAGAATGTAAGACTGATCGATAAGGCGGATTGGGCATGACCAAAAGCTTGCCTCGCTGAGTCCAAGCCCTCCGGATATCGGGTTCGGCAGTCGTGTGTCCCCTCCGACTCCGTCGAAACTTCGGCTTGTCCGCGAGAAAATGAGATTGGTTGGATCAATGAGCGAGGCGGCTTTTGTTTCAGTTGCTTGTAAAACCATTCTGTGCAACGTTGGGCTCCGATAAACACGAGTTTGTCCGATTCGATCTGCTGGGCGACGTACCTTGTGAGCGCGCCGAAAGTATCGGATGACTCGGCGGAGACAGGAGTGGGCAAGGCGACGGCCCACACCATCGCGAGCAGCGCGAGCGAGCCAACCCCACGTCTTGTGGACAAGGTTATCATGGCCTCAGTATAGCATGATCGCGATGGTTTTCGATGAGTGACTCCAACAAGGTCCTTCCATATCTCACCGCTGCCATTCCCGGAATTGGCGGTGTCATTCGCGCACAGATGGAAGATTTTCGCGTCGAAGAGCGCCCGCTCTATCTGCCGTGCGGACAGGGCGAGCATACGTATCTTCGAGTGACCAAGCGTGGGCTTTCCACTCCCGATCTGGTCAAGCAGTTTGCCTCTGCCTTGGGCGTCAAGGCGCGTTGCGTCGGCGTCGCGGGACTCAAAGATGCCAGAGCGGTGACGACACAGATGGTGTCGGTCCAGCTCGTCAAAGACGACGCGATCGCTCGCCTCGCCACGAACGACCGGGTGCTTTCGATCGAAGTGCTCGGTCGTCATCGCAACCGTCTGCGCACCGGACACCACGCCGGCAACCGGTTTACGTTGACGATTCGGGACGTCCAAGAAGGCGCGGCAGACGCCGTGCCTCAAGTGCTGGACATATTGTTGCGGCGGGGCGTGCCCAATTATTTTGGCCCGCAGCGGCAAGGCAAAACCGGACTCAATTATGAGATAGGCGCCGCGCTTCTTCGCGACGAATCACGCCGCGCGCGAATCAGTCGGACGCAGCGAATGTGGTTTCTGAATGCCTACCAATCGTACATCTACAACGAAATTCTTGCCGTTCGAATCGATCGTCTCGATCAGACCCTGGCTGGCGATTGGGCGATGAAGCATACGAATGGCGCGTGTTTTCAGGTCGAGCATGCCGAGGTCGAGCAGGGACGGGCCGATGCGTTCGAGATCAGTCCGACCGGATTGCTCTTTGGATCGAGAGTGTCCTGGGCATCCGGGGAGCCGGGAGATATTGAGCGGGCCGTCGTGGCCGAATTGAATGAGACACCCGAGTCGCTCAAGCAAGCCGCGGCTGAGTGCGGATTTCGAGGTGAACGGCGATCGCTTCGCGTGTGCCTGGACGAGTTGGAATGGTCGTTGAAGGACAGGACCTTGACCATTTCCTATGCCTTACCGCCGGGATCGTATGCCACAAGCGTCTTACGGGAATTAATGAAGACAGATGAGTTGCAACCCGGCACACGCTAATGTCCTAAAGTCTTGTTGATGCTCGTTTTGTTGGACGCGGCGCATGTGATGGCCGCGTCCAGCGCGCCAACCTGAATCGCCAGGGCTTGGCGGCGCATTCCCCTGCGTAATCAACCCCGATGCGCGGGGCCATGATGACCTCCGCATCGGTAATCCGCGTTCCCCGGTCTTCCAGCCACAGAGTTTTCCCTTCCGTCAGATCCCGCCTATTGAGGGTGCGATCGATGTGAAAAGATCGACAGAGCCGTCCGGGGCCGTCGATTAGGACCGGTGTGGGATTGTCGCATTCCACGGCACGGATCAACACGGCCGCTGGAAACCCTTCGCGCTCCGTGACGACGTTGAGGCAATGGTACATGCCGTAAATCAAATACACATAGGCGATGCCGGGAGGACCGAACAGAACATCCGTCCGCGGCGTGCGTCCGCGTGCCGCGTGACAGGCCTTGTCCTCGGGGCCCACATAGGCTTCCACTTCGACGATGAGGCCTGCCTGTTCACCCTTCTCGGTCTCGCGCACCACATACTTACCCATGAGGCCGCGGGCGACCGTCAGCGTCGGTCTATTGAAGTACGAACGGGCAAGGAGTTTTCTCGGCATGATCGTCGCCTATCGATAAGAAAGCCTTTGTAGCATTGACGATGGGAAAGGAACAAGACTTAAGCCGCCTATCTGGCATTCCGGCATTGCCATGGAACCGTGACCAATGCTGACTAGGTAGGCAGCTAAAAGTACCACGCTAGGCCACCCATAAAAAATCGAGGGTTGCCCGGCACAAAGTGGATATCCATAACGCCGGCGGCTTCGCCTCGTAGGCGCGACTCAAAGGCGAATGTGGCCTGCTCCCATTTCGTATTCAAAAGATTCTGGATAAAGAAAAACGCTTCTAGTCGGCCATGATCCAGCTTGATGGGGAGTTTGTACCGGGAGGAGAGATCAACATCGACCCAGGAAGGCGATTTAAAACTACGATCCTCAGTCAAGGGACGTACGCCAAGGTAGGTTGCCTGCAATTGTGTCGTCAAATCTTCCGGGTATCGCAAGATGGCTGCGCCGTAGGCGGTCAGTTGCGGCGCATTGGGAATAGCATCGCCGTTCTTGAATTCCGCTTTTGCCCACGTCACGCTCCCGTTGACATACAAGGGGCCGATCACTTGCCCTCGCGCCGCGACTTCCACGCCTCGACGCCGTGTTGGACCGTGAATTTCTGTGGTGCCGTCGTCTCCCACAAAGACTAACTCCGATTGAAGATCGATTGCCCACAAGGTCGCGATCAACTCGAGCCCGTCGGGTCCCCATGGTTTCGACCGGGCACCAACCTCATACGTTTTCGCGCGCGCCAGGGGTGCCGATCCCGGTGCGACTGCCGATCGGGCATCGTTGCTGTGATAGCCTTCCCCGTAATTCGCGAACCACTCCGTTCGGAGCCAGGGTCCGAGAATGAGATTCGCTTTTGGTAAAACAATACTCGAAGTGGTTCTCCCTGCAGGTTGGTCGATGCAGGTTGGACAGCGATTTTGGACATCGAACGTGAAGACCTCGCTGCGCACGCCTCCGGATAAGCGCATCCATTGTGTCGGCTGAAATTCCGTTTTGAGAAAGGGAGCGTACGAGGCTTCCAGCACATCGCTGTCGGTCGTCGGACTCAGCGGATTTCGTGTGACCTGCGTGCCCAACCTCACGTGAGCATTATCGATGCGTGCTTGTGCGCCGGCTGTCACTACGCTGGGGATGCCAAAGAGATCGAACCCTTGCCGCCAACCGGTATCACCTCCATACATCACTCGGCGATCGGATTGTTGGATCCCATCACCATTGACTGGATCATTCAAAAAGAAGGTAAAGTTTGTAAATAGGTCGAATTTGTAATATTGGCCGTATGCATTGGCGAAGAACTGCCCTCCGGACGTGGCGTCATAGTGATAGTTCAACCGACCCGTGCTCCGAATGGTCTTGCCGCCCTCGGATGGATCGATCGCGCCGAAACGATCGATAGTGCCGTCGGTCACGGCACGAAGTGGAATTTCGCCCGACGCATTCCATTGTGATTTGTGAAACGTGCCGGTCAGGCTCAATTCAGACCGAGTCGTTGGATTTGCCGTCATCTTGCCCAAGACGTTGGCGCGAAAATAGCGATTGTCATGTTCGAACGGGCCATTCGTGTAGTAGCCTTCCGCCGCAATGAGCGTGCGAACTTTGTCTTTGGTGGGCGAGAACATTAATAGGTACCGCTGCGTATCGAACTGCCCGCCGGCCAGTTGCACTACCCCTTCTTTGACGACTTCGCGTGTTCTGAAATTCACAGCCCCGGCGGTCGCGAAATCACCGAATTCCGGGAGGTAGGCACCTTTGTAGACGTCGAGTCCTTCAATCGTTTCAGGGATGATGAAGCTCAGATCAGCGTAGCCTTGACCATGCGCGTGACTCCTGAGATTGATCGGCATACCGTCCGTAAAGAATGCGACGTCCGTCCCGTGATCCGCGTCGAAGCCGCGCAGGTAGTATTGGTCGGCTTTCCCTGCGCCGCCTGAATGTTCCACGGCGATTAACCCTGGGATCAGTCGCAGAATTTGGGCCGGGCGGCCCTGCGGCTGGAGGAGATATTCCTTGTCGGGAATGAATTGTTGCGAAGATGCGGCGACGGGACGGTTGGCTGTGACTGCCACTTCGCCGACTTCAAGGACGTCTTCGTCCGGTTCATGCGCCAGTATCGGATCGGCCAAGAGGAATAGGACAACAACCAGACGAGAGACGACCTTGAGAGAACTCATAGATCCACGATCCTCTTCAATCGTGGACCGTCGGGTAGCGGCCACGAAGATCGAAAGCGCGGTTGCGTCGGCAGCCGGTTTCAGACCCTCGTGGTCCGATTGTAGCGTCTTGATGAAGTCAAGCCGGGACGCCGGACATGAGCAGAGTTTGCACGCGTTGTATCGTTTGGTCGATCAACGGATCGAGCGTCGGCGATTCTGTTCCGATTACTTCCACACCACGTCGGTTAAGCGGAAGCAGGAGCTTCCGGGCTGGCGTTTGTAGAATGGCCGCCGCCATGCCCTGCGTGACCTCTCCCAGAAAAGATCCCGCCAACACGACGCTGAGCGAACCAAGGATCACGTCGGTTTCAGCAACGGCGCGAAGAATCGCCCATTCTCCAATACCCACGTGCCGTGCTCCAGCTTTCGACATCGCGTCGGCGGCTGCTTGATTGGTGCCAAGCGCGACAACTTCATGTCGCTCATCCACGACCGCCAACAGACGTTCAATGAGACGCCCGCCAAGTCCGCCCCCTCGGCCGTCGATGACGCAAATGCGCATGTCAACTCAGCCCCCTGCCGGTCGTTGTCATTGCAAGCTTGCCGTGTTTGACGCCCTTGACGCTGATCAGCGCATCCGAGACTTTCTTAATCTCCGAGCCCTTGCCCTTGACGACCAGGACTTCCAGACAGTGGCTATGATCGAGATGCACGTGCATGCCCGAGAGCACGAGCGCGTGAAATCGGTGTTGAATGGCAACGAGTTTGTCGGTCAACGACGGTACGTGATGATCGTACACGAACGTGATCGTCCCAACCGTCTCCTTGTTCTCATCCCATTCCTGCCCGACTAAATTATCGCGGATGAGATCGCGAAGCGCTTCCGATCGGTTCGTGTATTTCTTCCGTGTAATATGGCGGTCGAAATCATCCAGCAGATGATGATCGAGCGAGACACCGAATCGGACGAGTTTTTTCATGGTCTACTAGGTGCTACGAAAGCTAAAATAGTGGCACGATTTTATCATTGGCGACCAAGGATGTCAACGCGCCTGGAGATGAGTGCCAACGATACTAATGAATATCGAGCAGTGGACTAGTGACTGGTTGAGAGACCAGATGATTCTTATGGTAAGTCGTGCAGGAAAACCAAACTGTATGCCTCAAAATGTCGACGAGGATTGCGAAATTTCCGCAATCGTCACTCCGCCTCCACCGGCATATAGACGAACGTCCCTTGTCGATTGATCAGCAGTAGAATCGGCTCTTTTGACTTCAGCGGTTCGACCACGCGCTGGAACGCGGCGAGATTCGGCGTCGGCTGGCGATTGACCTCGACGATCAGATCGCCCTGCATGAGACCCGCGGATTCGGCCGTGCTGCTTTCCTCGACACCGGTCACCATGACTCCGCTGATCGTGCCCAGCCCCAGCTGCCGCGCGGTTGCCGGTTTCAGTTCCTCGACCAATACACCATTGAGTGGATGGCTGGGCGTCTCGACGTGCGTCGGCGGGGTGCGCTTGATGCGTTCGAGCGGCGCTTCTTGCACCATCAGCTCGACCTGTTCGGGTTTTCCCTCGCGAATGACATCGAGTCGATGCTTACTGCCGATCGACGATCCACCGATCAAGTTTTGAAGTCGTCCGGGGTCGACGATTTCTTTGCCGTCGAAGCGAACGACGACATCGCCGCGCCGAAGACCGGCTCGTTCGGCCGAGCCTTTCGGCATCAAGTCGGTGATGATCGCGCCTTTGACGTCCGGCAGTCGGAACAGTTTAGCCAAGAGCGAGTTCACGTCCTGTGTCGACGCGCCAAGAAACCCGCGTACGACGCGTCCCGTCTTCAACAGGCTTTGCATGGCGGTTCGTGCCATGTTACTCGGCACCGCAAATCCCACGCCGATACTTCCGCCGGTCGGACTGGCAATGGCGGTATTGATGCCGATCAATTCGCCCTTGATGTTTACCAGCGCGCCGCCCGAGTTGCCGGGATTGATCGGCGCATCGGTTTGAATGAAATCTTCATAATCGGCGATGCCGACATCGGCTCGGCCGACGGCGCTGACGATGCCGAAGGTGACGGTTTGATTGAGGCCGAGGGGATTTCCGATCGCCAGCACAAAATCTCCGACACCCAGGCGGCTCGAATCGCCCCAGGGGATCGTCGGTAGGCCGGTGGCGTCGATTTTGACGATTGCGACATCGGTTTTTGGGTCGGTGGCAATCACGCGTCCTTTGTATTGACGCCGATCGGCGAGGAGGACCTCGACTTCGAGCGCATCCGCCACGACATGATTGTTGGTGACGATGTAACCGTCTGCCGTCACGATCACGCCAGACCCTTGTCCGTATTGGCGTTGCGGCGGTGTTTGGGGCAGCGTGCCGAAGAGTGGACCTTCATCGAATGGGGCCTGATCACGTACCAGAACAGTCGAGGAAATATTGACGACGCCAGAGATGACCTTGGTCGCTGTGGCTTTTATCTGTGCCTGCAAATCAAGGTGTCCAATCGCCGGTGTCGCTGGGGCGTTCTCTGTGCCGAGCCCGACGGACGGATCGAAGGCCGCGTAGAAAATGCCGATCACACCAATAACCAAGGGGAGGAAGATCTGTGGACGCATAGTCGCTCCAAAGCTCAGGTGATTTACGGGTGGTCATAGTACAAGGGCTGTATTCAGGCCGCAATCGAATTTCTATGAGGTCTGGAGGACGCGAGAAATGACTTAGCTTTTTTGCATGTGCTCGCTGGATCTACAACTATCCCCAATTCGTAGGTCGGACACCTTCGCCCACCGGTATCCACGAGGACAGGTCTTCTCTTCGGTCACCGATACCCGATGCCCCGGTGGCGTTTTATACTGGTTGAGTCGGGAGTAAAGTTATAGGAGGGCATATGGGAACAATGACTGGGAAAGAACGATATCGAACCAATACACAAGATTTGGACTGGAGAGAAGAGCAAGCCTTCGAGAATGTGAGTGACGGCGAGCGGCAACTTTCAAGCTTGGTAGGTGCGGGGATCATGTTGGCAGGTCTTATGAAACGCTCATGGAGCGGGCTTGCCATGACTCTTGTCGGCGCGGCACTTGTCGGACGAGGCGTAACCGGCCATTGCATGCTGTACGCGGCCCTGGGAACAAACACCAATGAAGTCGGCCGGCGTAAAGTGAAGACCGCAGGCGCCATCAAGGTGGAAAAGAGCCTGCGGATTGAGTGTCCCCCTGATGAGCTCTATCGCTATTGGCGTAACTTCGAAAATTTGCCACAGGTCATGAGCCACCTCGAATCGGTAGAGGTCGTCAATGAACGCCTATCCCATTGGGTTGTCAAAACTCTTCCGATCGGTGGCCCGAAAGTGGAATGGGATGCTCAAATTATTAATGAAGTGGAGAACGAACTGATCGGGTGGCGATCCCTGCGAGGCGCCGACGTGGACAATGCCGGTTCCGTGAGATTCCGGCGAACGGATGATGACAAAGGTACGGAGCTCACCGTCACCTTACAGTTCGATCCGCCCGGGGGCCGACTGGGGGCGCTGGTCGCAAAAATATTCGGAGAGGATCCGCAGGAAAAGATCGAAGAGGATTTGCAACGCTTCAAAGAATCCATGGAAGCGCCAACGTTGTCCAAGTGACCAAGAAGACAGGGCGTTCAGCTCTCACTTAGGCTCTTGTGAGGTAGGAATGTGAATCGACGTGGGTCGACTGGCATAGTCGTCGCCATGGAGAGGCTACCGTTTCCCATCCGCAGCCAAAATACTCTGGATAACAGTTTTTAAATTTTCCGGGTCGATGGGATCGGCTTTAATGTTGCCGTCCAAAAGAATCGTCGGTGTGTGGTCGACATTCACGCGTTGACCCCACTTCTTTCCGTCTTCCACGGCGCGTGCGGGTTTCCCGCTTGCCAGCCCGGCTTCGAATGCCACGGGGTCCAAGCCAACTTCCTTCACCAACATCTCGCGAATGGTTTTGTCGAACACATGCAGGCGGTCTTTGTGAATTGTGCGGAATAAGACCTGCCTCATTTGAGGACCTTTTCCCATCGTCTTAGCCTGCTCATACATATCGAAGGCAGTCGGAAGCTTGCCTGGAATCACGGGAAAGCCGACCATCGTGATCTCGATCTTGTTGCCGAACTCCTTTTCAAGGACGGGCAAACCCTGCTCTTCAAACATATGGCAGTGGGGGCAATAGAAATCCGCGAACTCCGTTACTTTCACTTTGCCGGGCGTGTGGGTTGACTGTTCCTTTTCAAGGACGGTGTATTTGCCTTTCAGCGCCGGTGTGGCGGGATTCGAGAACGCTGTGCCGACCATCATTCCCATGCTAGCAACGACCGCACCTATCAAGCTGGCCCGCACTATCCAACCATGCATCTGCTGCTCCTTTCCATTTCGATCCGTGAACGGTTTATAATATTACTATGCTGTCAAGACGAATAGCGATTGGGATCGGGCTGCTGATGTGCGGGTTCCTGCCGGCCTGCGCCTCGCAGTCTGCCGTTCCGAAAGAATTACAATCCCAGGTGGATCACTCCGTTACCTTTGTCGAGCTCAAGCAAGCGCCTGACCAATATCGCGGACACACGGTCGTCTTAGGCGGTGAAGTGCTTTCCGCGAAACGACTCAAAGAAGGTACGCGCATCGAAGTCTTGCAGTTGCCACTCGACAGCTATCTGCAGCCCGGGTGGGAACGGACTGCGTCCGAAGGCCGGTTCATCGCGTTTGAGAAACAATTTCTCGATCCGGCCAAGCTTCCGCCTGGAACAAGAGTAACTATCACGGGTGACGTGACGGGCTCGATTGTCGCGCCCCTCGACGAGACGGAATATACATACCCCACACTGGATGCCAAGAACGTCACGGTATGGCCCAAGCACGATCACGCCTATGCGCAGCCCTATTATCCTGGTTATTATGGAAGGCCGTACGGGTATTGGGGCGGGTCGCGATGGGGTCCGTGGGGTCCCTATCCCTATGGTCCGTACTGGTGGTGACCACTCTTAACCGAAGAAGTTCGTTTCCGCCGGTTGACCATCCGCTTAACGCATGCCCTGATTCACTATGCGTTCCACGCGTTCGTCTTTCCCGCCGAGTTCGAGATATTTCCGATAATGCACGAGCGCTTTAATCGAATCCTTCCGGTGCAGCTCGTAAAATACTCCCACGTTGTATTGAGCTTCCGGAAGATTCGGCTTGAGCGCGATGGCGTCTTCATAAGCTCGTTCCGCCTCGTCGAATAATCCGAGCGCCGTATAACTCATTCCCAGATTCATGTGCGCTTCCGCATACTCCGGTCGATACCGAATCACTTGCAGAAACTGTCTCGCTGCCTCTTCTTGCTTGCCGGCGCTGCGCAGCAGAAACCCCAGATTGTAGTGGGCGTCCACCAAATCCGGCTTCGCGGCGATGGCCTGCCGATACGCGTCGGCCGCTTCACTGAGATTGTTGTCCTTCTCAGCCATTCGTCCGAGCAAGTACCATGCGTCCGCATGAGTAGGATTGGCTTGCGTCAATTGTTGCAGCGTGTGTCGCGCCAATTGCGTGTCGCCTTGACTCTCGTAGAGCCGGCCAAGATTGTAGAGCGCCTCGGGGTGCTGCGGCTTGAGCGCGAGGAACGCCTGATACGCTTTGATGGCCTTGGCCTGATTGCCGCTTCGGCTGTAGAGTTTCGCCAAGGCGAAATGCGCGTCTTCCGATTGCGGCATGAGCTCAATTGCCCGTACCAGCGCCTGCTCCCCTTCCTGATATTTTGTTTGGCTGAGGTAGATCTTGCCGAGATCGTAGTAGGCTTGGCCAAAGGTCGGATTGAGCTGCACGGCTTTTTTGATGGACTCAATCGCCTCCGCCGGTTCTTTTTTTCCTTCGAACAGCACAAGACCCAAAAGATGATGCGCTTCAGACATTTGTGGCTGGAGTCCGATCGCTTTTTTCAGCGCCTCAGCCGCTTCGTCGTAATGACCCTGTCGGAAGAGGGTAGCTCCTTGCTGATATTGTCGTTGGGCAGCCTCCGACTGCGCAGCAAGTGAAGAGTGGGGAAGAAGCACCAGCCACCAGACTAGGATCAGAACGGATAAGAGCGGCACAACCTTGCGTGGACAGGACATTGCCTAAGTCCTCATCGAACAGTGTTTCAAATCAGGCGGACTATAGACGGAGCCGAAGGTGAAATCAATCCACGCTTCCGCAGCTTGCCTGGCACGGCGTGTGAGATGGAACATCGTCTCGGCGGTGCGACGGTTGCAGTGAAGCCCAGTGGTACCTCAACCCTGTGTGATGAAGTTCACTACGGAAGCGGTTTGGTCGGCGAAGCAAAGCGAATCTCATCCGCGATCAAGTTGCCGCTCTTCTCTTGCACTTCAATGACCACTCGGTCGCCGACTTTGAGCGCATCCTTGCTTCCGGCATTCTGGTTCCGATAATTCGTTTGATCGGTCACAGTGATCTGGACCGTCTCGCCGGTTTTTGTATTCACCGTCAGATGATTGGCGTCCACGCCAGACACCGTCCCTAACACATGCGTCAATTCGCCGTGCGAAAAGGCCGGAGTGACGGAGAGAAAACTTGCGGCTAGTACTGCGGCAGCGAAGCGTAGCATGAAATGTCCTCCCTTAATGATGTGAGGAATGTACCTCCACGTTATCTCCTTGCAAGAATCGATCAAACTCTGCTTCTTCTTGACGTTCATGAGGGCTTTTCGGGTTGAGAGCGCGCATGTCAGCCAACTCCTGCTCTGTGATCTGAGGAAGACGTCGAATAAAGTGAACTAACTTCCAGCTGTCACGATCGTCCTCGGGCCGTCCTTTTCCCCATGCAGGCATGGCCGTAAATCGAATCCCATTATGGATGACGTAAAATATTTCTCCATCGGACATTGTCTG
>Ga0111538_10000113_pt1 | contig 89222 bp, 86 predicted proteins | sample SoiMethybrSBSTD1_FD_79669 | JGI IMG/M metagenome (GOLD analysis project Ga0111538, IMG submission 79669) | Bulk soil microbial communities from a Populus tree surrounding site in Tennessee, USA - Soil MetaG P. TD hybrid SBSTD1 (version 2)... | ecosystem: Environmental > Terrestrial > Soil >...
ACGTTACGTTGACAGACGGTCCAGGGACTTATTCGATACGGACGGTTCGACGATGTGCAAGCCAGCCCTGATGATTACATCCGACTAGCAATGTGGGCGATCGTATCGCATGCGGAGCGATCGAGCGGCGCTGCCCGCGATGAGGCCGTCGTATCGAGACGGCAAGCGGTCGCCGCGGTTCCTCATGATGAAAGTTCGCAAGCCCATTCTCACACGCTGCGTCCACTTGCTCGCCCCGCCAGCACAAACTTGCGCCGGTTCAAATTCCAACCATAATGCGGAAAGCATAAACCGCTTGGATCACAACCTGCGCAACAACAAAAACAGCAACCTCGAAGATGGTGAATGAGACTATCCTGACGTGCCTACTCGTACTGCCGTTCGCAGGCTGTCTCATAGGCGCATTTGTGCCCGCGAACCGGCGGAACGCCGAGGCGTGGTTTGCTGGGGCGATCACAGCTGCCAGCTTGATCATCGCCTGCCTGTCCTATCCGACGATCGCCGAAGGCGCCGTGATCCGCGAAACGTTCGAATGGCTGCCGAGCCTGGGCGTGAACATTACGCTGCGGATGGATGGCTTCGGGTGGTTGTTCGCGGTGCTGGTGACCGGCATCGGTTTTCTGGTCGTGCTGTATGCACGCTACTACATGTCTCCTGCCGATCCGCTCGCACGGTTTTTCTCGCTCCTGCTCGGATTCATGGGCGCCATGCTCGGCATCGTGCTCTCCGGCAACCTGATCCAGATCGTGTTCTTCTGGGAGTTGACCAGCCTCTTTTCGTTCCTGCTGGTCGGCTATTGGCATCATTCGGCCAAGGCGCGCGACGGAGCGCGCATGGCCCTCATCGTCACGGCAGGTGGCGGCCTGTGCCTGCTGGTCGGCTTCTTCATCATTGGGCACATCGTCGGTAGCTACGAGCTTGACGTCGTACTGGCCGCTGGCGAGCAGATCCGGTCGGATCCGCTCTACATTCCTGCGCTAATATTAATCCTGCTCGGCGCGATGACCAAGAGCGCACAGGTTCCATTCCATTTCTGGCTGCCGAACGCGATGGCCGCGCCGACCCCGGTATCCGCCTATCTGCATTCCGCCACCATGGTGAAGGCTGGCGTTTTCCTGCTTGTGAGACTCTGGCCCGCCATGGGCGGGACGGATGCCTGGTTCTGGATCGTCGCGACAATAGGGCTGGCGACCTTTGTGTTGGGTGCCTACCTGGCGATCTTCCAACAGGACCTGAAAGGGCTGCTGGCGTACTCGACCATAAGCCATCTCGGACTGATCACCTTGCTAATCGGCCTCGATCGGCCGCTGGGGGTGGTGGCCGCCATCTTCCACATGATGAATCATGCCACCTTCAAGGCTTCGCTGTTCATGGCGGCCGGCATCATCGATCATGGGACGGGCACTCGTGATATTCGGCGTTTGAGCGGTCTCTATCGCTTGATGCCCATCACGGCCACGCTCGCCATGGTGGCCGCTGCATCGATGGCTGGCGTCCCGCTGCTGAACGGTTTTCTGTCGAAGGAGATGTTCTTCGCGGAGACTATTGCCTATCATGTCGATTCGATCCTGGACGAAGCACTGCCCTACGTCGTCACGGTCGCCGCGATGTTCAGCGTTACCTATTCGCTGCGCTTCATTCACGGCGGTCTCTTTGGTCCGCCACCGACCGATCTGCCGCGGATGCCTCCGCCGCTGCCCTCGTGGATGGTCCTTCCGGTCGCACTGCTGGTATCGATTTGCCTCCTCGTTGGCATCCTGCCTGCGACCACGGCCGGCCCGCCGCTCGAGACGGCGGTCAGGGCCGTGCTCGGCCCGGACGTCCCTGTCTATAGTCTCAAGGTCTGGCACGGATTCACATTTCCGCTTCTGATGAGCCTGACTGCGCTCATAGGCGGGCTGATTCTCTATCGCGTGCTGCAGCCCTACTTGCGCCGCGGTGCGGATCGCCCGTTGTTGCTGCCGCCCCTCGACAGCTTGCGGCTGTTCGATCGGTTCCTGGTCTTCCTCTCATGGCGTGCCGCGAAATCTGCCGTCGGTCTGCTCGGCACGCGTCGCCTGCAACCTCAGCTACGATTACTCACAATCGCAGCGCTGCTGGCGGCGGGATGGCCGATCTATCAGCAGGGACTGCGAGGATCGTATTCGGCTTCGGCGATCAATCCCGTGCTGACGGTCGTCTGGATGATGGGTGCGGCTTGCGCCATCGCGGCTGCGTATCTGGCGAAATACCACCGCCTAGCGGCCTTGATCTGCATGGGCGGGGCCGGGCTTCCCGTCTGCATCACGTTTGCCTGGTTTTCCGCTCCTGACCTCGCCCTGACGCAGCTCCTGGTCGAGATCGTGACCGGGGTGCTGCTCCTGCTCGGTCTACGCTGGCTGCCTAAGCGCTCGGAGATGTTGAAGGTCGACATCCAGCCCATGCCTGCTGACAGGCTGCGACGTGCAACCGATGCCGCCATTGCGACGCTGACGGGCTGCGGAATTGCGGCGATCGCCTATGCGATGATGATCCGACCCATGCCGGAAAGCATCTCGCGCTATTTCCTGGAACGCGCCTATACCGACGGTGGCGGCACCAACGTGATCAACGTCATTCTGGTCGATTTCCGTGCTTTCGACACTCTGGGCGAGATCACCGTCCTCGGAGTGGTGGGGCTGACCGTATATGCCGTCCTGCGCCGGTTCCGTCCCGCGACAGACAGCATCGAACCCCCTGAACAGCAGTGTCGGCAGGATACCCCAGGCGACCATCAAGCAAAGACGGCCGATGTGGTACACCATGCCCATACGGTTTCGTCGTTGCTCATCCGCTTGCTGTTTCCGGTCATCCTGATGGTGGCGATCTACCTGCTGCTTCGTGGGCACAACTTGCCCGGCGGCGGTTTCGTCGCAGGATTGACCGTGTCGGTCGCGATCATCCTGCAATACATGGCCGGTGGAACTCGGTGGGTGGAGAGCCGCCTGCTCATTCTTCCCGTACGTTGGATCGGGCTCGGGCTTCTCGGCGCGGCGCTCACGGGGATCGGTGCGTGCCTAGCCGGCTATCCATTCCTGACGTCCTATTTCGCCTATCGCGACGTTCCGCTGCTGGGTGAAGTTCCTCTTTCCAGCGCACTGCTCTTCGATATCGGCGTGTTCGCACTCGTGATCGGTGCAACCGTCCTCATTCTGGTCGCGCTGGCACATCAGTCGATTCGTAGCCACAGGCCAGCGCGCGTAGAAGCAGCGCCTGTTGCAGGAGACACCTGATGGAGTTGGTGGTCGCGCTTGGGATCGGCGTGCTGACCGGCTCCGGCGTATGGCTGCTGCTGCGGCCGCGCACGTTCCAGGTCATCATTGGCTTGTCTCTCATCTCCTACGCCGTGAACCTGTTCATCTTCAGCATGGGGCGGTTGCGCACCGGTGCGGCGCCGATCTTGCAGGCGGGAGAGGTCGGTGATCCGGCACGCTATGCGGATCCGCTACCGCAAGCCCTGGTGCTGACGGCGATCGTAATCGGGTTTGCTACGACAGCGCTGTTCCTTGTCGTCCTGCTCGCAGCTAGGGGACTTACCGGAACAGACCACGTCGATGGCCTGGAGCGGGAAAGGCGATGATGGGATGGTCGGATCATCTCCTTGTCGCTCCAATTGCGCTGCCTCTGGTTGCCGGCGCGCTGATGCTATTTTTCGACGACCCCCGCCGCTTTATCAGGGCGGGCGTCGGCATTGCTGCCACCGTTGCCAATCTGGGGCTGAGCGCAGCGCTGCTCCTCAGCGTCGACGCCTCCGCCGACCTGACAAAAGTTTACCTGCTTGGGAGCTGGCCGGCACCATTCGGGATCGTGCTCGCACTCGACAGGCTATCAGCACTCATGCTCGTGCTGACTGCCGTACTTGCGATGGCCGTATTGCTGTTCTCGCTGGCGCGCTGGCATCGCGTAGGTGTGTATTTCCATCCATTGTTACAGTTCCTGTTGGTTGGTTTGAACGGTGCCTTCCTGACCGGCGATCTGTTCAACCTTTTCGTGTTCTTCGAGGTTCTGCTGGCCGCGTCTTATGGATTGGTCCTTTATGGTGGCGGCATCGCGCGCATCAAGTCAGGGATGCATTACGTCGTCATCAATCTCGCAGCCTCGTTCCTCTTCCTGATTGGTGTGAGCCTCCTCTATGGCGTGACGGGAACACTTAACCTCTCCGATCTCGCTCTGCGCGTGCCGCTGATCGCACCCGGCGATCGCATGCTGCTGGAAACCGGCGCTGCGGCCCTGATAGTCGCGTTCCTGGTCAAGGCGGGGATGTGGCCGCTGAGTTTCTGGTTGCCGGGCACCTATGCCGCTGCGGCGGCGCCGGTAGCCGCCGTTTTCGCGATCATGACGAAGGTCGGTATCTACGCGCTTCTGCGTTTTTCGTTTTTATTGTTTGGTAACGGCGCCGGCGACTCCGCCGGGTTCGTTGATCAGGGGCTACTCTATGGCGGAATGGCCACCATCGGGTTCGGGATGCTCGGCATCCTTGCCGCTCAGGACATGGCGCGTATCGCCGGTTTCGCCGTCCTGATCTCGACAGGCACGTTGCTGGCCGCCATCGGAACCAATCGGTCAGACGTCACGGCTGGCGCGCTGTTCTATCTCGTGATTTCCATCCTTGCCCTAGGGGCCTTCTATCTTCTGGTGGAGCTTGTTGAGCGCGGCCGCGAATTCGGAGCGGACATGCTTGCCGTGACGCGCGAAGCCTTCGGCTACACCGAGGAAGCAATTGACGAACCGGACGAGGTGGTCGGACCTCTGATTCCCAGCATGATGGCCATCCTGGGGCTCAGCTTCCTCGCCAGCGCGCTCCTGATATCGGGTCTGCCGCCGCTGGCAGGATTCGTGGCAAAATTTGCCATCCTGTCGGGCCTGCTCCGCGGGATCGCGCCGGACGGATCCATTGCCGGTACGGACTGGGTTCTTGTCGCCTTGCTGATCTTGTCCGGATTGCTCGTCCTCATCGCCATGTGCCGAGCGGGAATCCAGGCTATATGGGGCGCGGAAGATCGTGAGGTGCCGCGCGTGATGCTGCTTGAGATCGCGCCGGTAGTAGGGCTTTTGCTGGTATGCGTCGGTCTCACGATCTGGGCTGGACCGGTTCTGGCCTACATGGAGGCGACGGCGCGCTCATTGCACAATCCTGCCTCGCATGTCAGCAATGTCCAGGCTGCGCCTCACATCAAACCGCTCTCAACGGAGAGCGGCAAATGATCCGCCGCCTGCTACCCTATCCGATGTTGTCCCTGGCGCTGTTGCTGCTCTGGCTGCTGCTTAACCGGAGCCTGTCCCCGGCGCACTTCGTGCTGGGGACATGCCTGGCAATCGGTGGCGGCTTGATCTTGACGGCACTCGAACCGAGCGCGGCGCATTTGCGGCGTCCTACCGCGCTCGTGATCCTCGGCTGGCTGGTGCTGCTGGACATCGTTCGCTCCAACATCGCGGTTGCACGGATCATTCTCGGCACGCGGCTGCCGACCGTAACTTCGGGATTTGTCGACATACCGCTGGAACTGCGGGCGCCGTACGGATTGGCGACACTCGCGATCATCATCACCGCGACCCCCGGTACGCTATGGGTCAATTACGATTCCGCAACCGGCGTGCTGACCATCCATGTGCTCGACCTCGTCGACGAAAGCTCATGGTCGGGAACGATCAAGGGCCGCTACGAGCGTTGGCTGATGGAGATTTTCGAATGAGCGCTGTCATCCTCGAGTGGGCACTATTCCTGGCGGGGATTATGCTGGTATCCGCCATGGTCTGCGCCACGTTTCGCATGATCGTCGGCCCGCGCGCGCAGGACCGCATCCTCGGCCTCGACACCTTCTACGTGAATGCCATGCTGCTCCTGTTGATCTGCGGTATCATCACGAGCAGCAGGTTGTTCTTCGAGTTGGCGCTGATCATCGGTCTGCTTAGCTTTGTCACGACCGTGGCGCTCGCCAAGTTCCTATTGCGCGGTGAGGTGATCGAATGATGGATGCGATCGATCTTCCGGCATGGGTAGCGGTGCTTGTCTCGCTGCTCATTATCACGGGTGCGGCTTTGACACTCACTGGATCCGTCGGCCTTCTTCGACTTCCATCCTTTTACCAACGCATCCATGCTCCGACCCTCGGCACCACTCTCGGGACCGGAACCATCCTGATTGCTTCCATGCTGTTCTTCACGACTGTTGAGAACAGGCTGGTCCTGCACGAGGTTCTAATTGCCGTGTTCGTAACTGTAACGACACCAATCTCCTTCATCCTCCTGGCCAAGGCGACACGTCGGCGCACTCGATCTTCGACTGAATCCAGCGAACCGTCGCCGCGCATTTAACACAAGGATATAGCGCCAACTCGGTCGTCCAGGTGACCGGCGAGACTTTTCACCTATGATCAGAGCGGTCCCTTCTGTTCGCGGCTTCTTGCAATGCGTTCTCGTTAGTGACCGGCGCCTGTAAGACTGACGCCGCAACGAATGTCGGCAATCGCACTGCTCGCTGAGAGTTCCAAATCCAACATCCTGCGAAACCTTGCGCCTAGTATTCGTACCCAATGAGCGTACAGGAATGGTCATTCAGACAGTACGTAAGCCTCGGAAGAGGTCCAGAGCGCGCGGCGCTGCAATATTCCCAAATGATAAGGAGCAATCCTCGACCGGGGTATAAGTCATTCGCCCCCAGTTGGGTTCCTAAGCGGCGTTAGGGGACGGTGATCCGGCATGACCAGAAGTTATGCCTCGCACTGCCATCACGTGGCCCGCTGGAACGGTCCCGTTCTTTCGGCACGGCTCGACGGATGAGGCGGGGAGTCGAACGTCGTTTTCCGTAAGCCCGCTTGCACGCCGCAAGGTTCAAGAATAGGCCACCGTATCGAGAGCAGAACCTTGGATTCGCTCCTTGCTTCAGTGGGTCAATCGTCCAATGACGCTGCGGCATGTCCGGCAATTCGGCCGAAAACCGCGCCGGAGGTCAAACCGGTGCCACCCGGATAGTTGAAATAGAAAATACCGCCTACCATCTCGCCAGCGGCATAGAGACCTGGAATGGGCGTGCGATTTATATCAAGCACACGTGCTGCATCATCGATGGCAACGCCCCCAAAGGTAAAAGTGATGCCGCAAGTCACCGCATAGGCCTCGAACGGAGGCTCATCAATTCGATTGGCCCAGTTTGACTTGGGGATCGCCAAACCTCGTGCAGAACGGCCGTCTTTGATATTGGGATTGAACGGCGTCAGCGTATCGACCGCATCGTTAAACGCCCGAACCTCCTCAAGGGCTGCATCGGCGTCCAAATCTTCGAGCTTACGCACCAGTTCCTCGATCGTCTGCGCGGTGACCTTCGTCACTTGTTTGATTCGGTATTCATCGCGCAGTAGGTGCGAGACCCTGCGGTCGAAAATCTGCCATGCAAACTGCTGAGGCTGATTGAGGATGACGCGGCCATACTTGGCATAGGTATAGTTCCGGAAGTCCGCTCCCTCATCCACAAACCGGCGCCCATGTGCGTTGATCATGATACCGAACGGGTAGCTGTGCTTTTGGAAGCCACCGCCCACATCAAGATCGCCGTATTCCGGCGCGTTCCGCTCCCAGCCTACGGCGTGACACCCCGACCAATTGCCGCAGGCGCTGGCGCCGACCTCTATGGCCATTCTCAAGCCGTCGCCCTGGTTAAATCGTGTGCCTCGCACCTTCGCGAGATCCCAACCGGGCCCCAGGTAGCGAGTTCTCCATTCTGCATTCGCTTCGAACCCGCCGGCGGCGAGAACGATGGCGCGTGCTTCAACGGTGATCGTCTGGCCACGGTGTCGCGCAATGATCCCCGTCACCGAGCTATGTTCCCGGATCAGCCGCTCAGCCCGGCAATCATAGAGAATGTCGATCCCAGCCTTGCGGGAGGCTTCGGTAAGGGCTGCAATCAGGCCTTCCGCCGCCCCATGCCTCCACGGTGAGGCCGCCCCAGAACTTGAAACGACCGTCGACCTTGAATGCCTGGCGGCCATAGATAGGAGCAAACCGGCCACCTTGCTCTCGCATCCACAGGAGCGTTGGGAAACTCCGGTTGACAAGCAACTCGGCCAGTTCGGGATTGGTCCGATACTGCGTCACCCGGCCCATATCCCCGTAGAAATCTGCAGCGCCATAGCACCCGAAGTCCGTTCGTGCCTTCTCATCGTCGGATAGATCCGGCATGAGTTTGCTGAGATCGTCTACTCCATCATAGGCAACGCGCATGGCGCCGGCAGTGAAACGAGTATTCCCGCCACTCTGCTCCAGCGGGGCGCTTTCCAAGACAAGCACGTTGGCGCCGCGGGAGCGTGCGGCAAGAAGGCACCATTCGCGGGCAGTATTCCGTGAGCACGAGCTACACGTCGCTCGGAATGAATTTCAGCACCGCGGCCTTTCCAGATAGCGGTCCCCAGCCCAATTCCTGGGCCGACTTCTGGGACACCACGAAGTTTCCCGGCAAACGGACGATGCCGTTCTGCGGTGTCCTCGAGGGTGACTGGCCATTGCCGGAAGCAGCGCTGCTGGCGGATGGCATTCCGGCCGACAAGCTCTATCCGCTCGATATCGAGCGTGCCGTACGCAAGTTGAAGGAACTCGCGCCCAACGTCATCTGGTGGAAGAACACCAGCCAGCCGGGCCAGTATCTGGTGAGCGGCGAGGCCGTGATGGCAATGGACTCGGTCGGCCGCACGAACAACCTCATCGACAAGGGAGCGCCGGTCAAATACGTCTGGAACGGGGCCCAGACGTTCAGCAGCAAGTGGATCGTCGCCAAGGGTGATCCGAATTACGACAATGCCATGCGCTTTCTGGCATTCGTCGCGCGGCCCGATCGCCAGATCGAGCTCGCCAAGCTCATCGGCTATGCGCCGATTAATCCGCGCGCATATGAAACCATGGACCCGGTGGCCGCAAAGCGCCTGGTGACTTATCCGGACAATTTCAAGAACACATTCCCATATGACTACAAATGGTGGGCGGCCAATCTCAGCAAGTGGACGGAAGCCTGGTCTTTCCGCTTCCTGCACCGGCGATTACGAGTAAAGGGGCTGCCGCCCGCCGGCGCCGTGAACGACCGCCAGGCGCTGATCGTCATTCAGAGTGCTCAGATCCAGCGCCATCGTAACCCCCTGCAAGACCAAGATGAATCGACAGCCCTTGCCTCGGCAATCGATATGTTCTTTATTTGTTCTATCCTGGCTGAAGGGCCGATCTAACGCAAGGCGTGTCGTCGTGGATGTTGATCCGGAATCCCCTGAATGGACGATCGCCTGGTCACTGAAACACCATGCAAGGGCTCTGCTCGGGCCGAAGGCGTACCGTGTTCCGGCCGAGCTGATCGCCAAGCAGATCGCCGGCGACCTGCGGCTGAGCAGCTGGCGTTTGATCAAGATCCCGCCGGAGTTGCCCGCACCAGGTGGTCCCGATGCAATGCGGGAGACGATCCTTAGGCGCCGACGGGAAGAGCGTGAAGCGTTCGAGGATCTGCTGACGGCACTGATCCGTGCCTGGCACGCTCATTTCGGCTACGAGGCTGGGCGCAAGCAATGACAAAGGGGAGGGCTAACCGGCGGAGGAAGGTCGCGCGGAAGAAGCCGACGCTCGCGCCCAAGCGACTTCAACTCGTTTTTGATGCGGCTGAAGCTGCTGGATTACTCGATGGGAAGACGCGCCTCATCTCGGCAAGGCTGCCACGACGGCTTGTTAGTGCCGCCAAGCGGCGAACAGGCATCAGATCCGATACCAAGCTGCTGGTTTTTGCGGTCGCAGCTACGGCGGTCAATAGGTAGGACCGGCGATCGGTCTCTTCTTCATCCGTCCGCGCGCGTCCATGACAGCATCGACGCGTTCACTGGCACCTGGCTCATTCAGGCAAGCAAGGCGCCGATCCCACTCCGCCTGGAGCTCTTTCCGAGCCTTTTCGAGGCGATCATCGGCGCTACGCTCGGGCGCGGGTTCCTCTTCGGGGCGGCTCTTTGGGCGACATAGTTTCTCCGGCGGTAGAGCACGATTATGTCAAACGCTATCTCAACTGTCGACGTCAAGTAAGTGATTGAGATCAAACGAGTATTCCTCCGCTATGCGGAGTCTCGATTTATGGGTCGAGATCATCGCCGAATCTCAGATTACGCCTAGGCAAGAATCCTAGGTTATGCAAATAGGCCCCTTATAATTCAATGGGTTAAGGTCGTTCAGATCTCAGCAAGTTGGTGGCCCTATAGTGGCGTCCGGCGGCGGACCCCATGGGGTCGCCGGTCGACCTCGTGACCGGCGTTCTTGGCGTCATGACCGGTGACAAGGACACACGCGCTTCGGCACCATGCGCGGCGCGGACGATTTCGAGGGAGCGTCTTATAAGGCTAGGGCCAGGACTGCCGCTCTCGGCGAAAGGCGCGGATCATGAAATCGCTGGCCTTTTCCCATTTTCCCGACGGGGCGACAGAATCTGACGGGGGCAGATAGTTGCCGTGACCATATTCGGCACCGTCTGGAATCTGATGTGGTTCGACGTTTGTCGACCATGGGTTCTTAGGACCGCGAAGACCAAGAGCGCGGTTGAGCGGGCTATCATCGTCGCCAAAAATGTCAGATAGGAAGTCGCCGGCCGGATATGCGTATTTCAGCACGGTATCTTTGTTGGAGGCGAGGTTGACTATCTGGTCGCAGTTCTTCCTCGCGGCTTCGCACTGAACATCCAGACAGTCGTAGTCTGCGGCGGCGGCGGTGATGCATGCAATCCGCGCGCGAGGAACCAAGCCCTTCACGGCTTCAAGAATGACGCGCGCGCCCAGGCTATGCGAAATAAAGGACAGGCTCCGCGCCAGCGTCAGATGCTTGTTGCAGACCGTTGCCAGTCTCCGGCCGCTCTCCACTGCATCGCTCGCTTCCGCAGGATAATTCACGACCGGAATCCACCAATCGCCTGGCCAGAGCACGCCAATGAAAAACTCATTCTGCGCGGATGGGCTCTGTGCCAGCCTGTCGCCCAGCCGACCCAGTGAATTCACGCCCCTCTGCTGGTTCACGTTGAACCCATGAGTGGCGAGCAGGACGTCTTTGCCCTTCACCTGCAACCTAAGCCAGGTCGGGTCCTTCCATTTCATCTCCGACCGGTTGGCAAACCCTTCGTACACTTGGCCATCGATGACCGAGCCGGCCGTCGTTTGTTCGCGCAGGCTTACGAAAATAGTCATGCATCAGCCTTTCGTCGCTTTCATCGCGCGAACCGCGTCACCAAGGGCAGAGACGAGGTCCTTGCTGACCGGAGCAAGCGGTACGGCAATCAAGCCCACGACGATGGCGAGCGGGAAATAGCGAGTAACAAGATAGCCACTTATGAGGGTAGCAAGATCGGGCGCTGGCGTTCCAGCCGCAACGAGCTGATCGGCATACATGATTCCACCCGCGACCAATGCCAGAATGAGGGCGATAGCCGCCGCCAACGTCTTCGCTGCATTCCGATAATATTGGTCCGCCCGCTCGAAGGCGGCATCGAGCCTGGCCTCGATGGCAGCGTTGAAACGGCCAAGCGTATTGACCTGCTGCTCGGTCAAGGGCGTGCCGTTTGCCAGGGCTTGAGCAGCTTGTTCCAGCGCGCCTGGATCAACGCCTGCGGCCGCAGCCAAGGTCCGTGCATTGTTGTCCTTCAAGCCGACACGGATGAGGGATGTTGCAATTGCCTTTTGCTCGTCCTTGGGCCGGCCGTTCAGCCAGTGGGCCTTGAGCATTCGCTTCCAGTTACCGTTACCGACCGCATCCTGGAGAGCTAATTGGAATGGCTGAAGGGCGCGCTCGATATAGGAGAACCCTGCATTGCTCATGCCGCCCCAGAACAGCTTTGTCGTATCGACCAAGCCCGCCGCGGCCGCACCCAGCGCGCCGACGGCGGCGATAAGGCTGGCAAGTTGCGCAAAATTCGGACTGCCAATTGCCGCAGCGACCTGATCCATGCCGCTCTCCCGTAACCCATGTCCAATCGGAACTCCAGTAATATTCTATTTTAAGTAGAAAATTATTGCAAGATGTCTGTCGCTGCCGGCGCATTGCCTATCCCCCGCCGAACCGCCGCGCCAACGCGATCAGGTGCTCGACATCGCTTTCGTCATTCTCGTAATGCAGGAAGCAGGCGCGCAGCGATGTCTTGCCATGGATGCGCGTGGTCGGCATATGCGCTTCGCCGCTGGCGCTGACTGCTTCCGAAATGCGTTCATTGAGATCGTCCAACGCGGCATCATCCAGCGCACTACCAGCCGGCCGGTAGCGGAAATTCACGACCGAGAGGGAGGCCGGCGACAGCAGCTCGAAGTCGGGTGCTTCCTGCACCCGTCGCTCCAACAGCTTGGCGAGGGAATTGCACCGCGTCACCAGTTCCGCAATTCCGGCGCGGCCAAGGCGCGCGATCGCGGCCCACACCTTGAGCGCGCGGTTGCCATAGGTGAGCTGGAACATGTGTTCGTACGGCCAGGGCGCTTCGCTATGTCCGGCTTCCAGATAGTCCGGCGTCAGGGAATAGGCGGCGCGGTGCGCCTCCGGATGGCGGGTCAGCAGCGCGCCGCAATCGATCGGCACTTGCAGCCATTTGTGCGGATTGAGCGTGATCGAATCCACGCGCGCGAAGGCGCGGAACCGCTCGCGATAGGCGGGATCGAGCGCCGCCCAGGCGCCGAACGCACCATCGACATGCAGCCAGATGTCGAACTCGGCCGCGATGTCGGCGATCTCATCCAGCGGATCGATGGCGCCGGTGTTGGTCGCCCCGCCGCACGCGACGACGGCGAAGGGCAGGTGCCCGGCCGCGAGATCGGCCGTGATCGCCGCGCGCAGCGCCGATGGCTTCATGCGGAAATCGGCATCCGCTTCGATCGCCCTGAGATTGTCGGTCCCGATGCCGAGCTGCTCGGCGCATTTCTGGATCGAGGAATGGCTTTCCGCGCTGCTATAGAGGATGAGGCGCTTGCGTCCGCTCTGCAGCCCTTCGGTGCGCATGTTCCAGCCGTCGCGCGCGGCGGCGCGATGGCGTGCGGTCGTCAGCGCGTTCAGCGTCGCCGAGGATCCGCCGCTGAGCAGGATGCAGAGGCTGCCTTCCGTCGGAAAGCCGACCAACTCCATGATCCAGCGCCCGAGACTGGCCATCAGGAAAATGGCCGAGTGATCGAAGCCGTCGAGCCCGCAATCCATCGTGCTGGCGACCGCATCCGCCAGCAGGGCGATCGGCGCCGGCGGCGAGTTGACCCACCCATAGGAGCGCTTGTGCCCGGTCGCGATCGGCCAGGGCATGATCTCGCGTCGCAGGAAATCAAGGATCTCCTCCGGCGACTGCCCGTGCTCGGGCAGCGGCAGCGAGATCAGCCGTTGCCGCACGTCCTTCGGCACGACCCGATCCACCGGCTCATTGGGCAAGGCGCGCAGATAGGCGCCCAGCATCTTGACCGTTTCGTTGCCCAGCGCATCGAACGCGTCCCGATCCAGCACAAACGGATGCCTGGAATCCCTCGCCATGGCCTCAACTCCCTCACAAGTGGCGCGCCAATAAAGCAAGGATCGTCAAAATCGTGTCAAGCCGACCGGACGCATGGCCGTACCCCGATTTGTGAAGACGCAAGGCATTGGAACACTGGCATTGCAACGCGGATCGCGTCAGGATACGGCATGCATCTTCATTGAGAGGGAGGTCGCGATGCGCGCGCGTCTCTTGCCGCTTTTTGCCCTATGCCTGCTTGCCGCCCCGATCGGTGGCGCGAGTGCCGATTCGCTCCAGGACAACGCCACGGAGGCGGAGCGGCTCGCCAACGAGGCGCTCACCAAGATGATGCGGGCACTCGACCTGCTCATCACGACCGTCCCGCGCTACGCCGCGCCCGAAATCCTGCCCAACGGCGACATCATCATCCGGCGCCTGGATCCGCAGGAGGATAGCCACGAGCCGATCGAGACCAAGGACGACGGCATCGAGACATGAGTCTCTCCCCCGCCGCCCTGGCGACCGGAGCGTTCTGTCCTCATGGCGATTTCGAGATCGCCGGTGCCGCCGACGGCCCGCTCCATGATCTGACTTTCGCGACCAAGGACATCTTCGACATCGCCGGCCGCGTCACCGGTTGCGGCAATCCAGATTGGCTGGCCAGCCATGGACCGGCGGCCGCGAACGCGCCGGCTGTCCAGAAGCTGCTGGATGCCGGCGCGCGCATGAACGGCAAGACCATCACCGATGAACTTGCCTTCAGCCTCAACGGGCAGAACTTCCACTACGGAACGCCGCGCAACGCCGTGACGCCGGACCGCATTCCGGGTGGCTCGTCCTGTGGCTCCGCATCCGCGGTCGGCCACGGCATCGTCGATCTGGCGCTGGGCAGCGACACCGGCGGCTCGGTGCGGATTCCCGCCTGCCTCAACGGGATTTTCGGTATCCGCCCCACCTACGGCGCCGTGGACGATGCCGGCGTCATGCCGCTGGCGCCGAGTTTTGATACCGTCGGCTGGTTCGCGCGCGATGCGGCGACGTTGCGTCGCGCGGGCGACATGCTGTTGCCGTCCGATCGCGCGGGCATCTCGCTCAGCCGCCTCTATGTCGCGCGCGATGCCTTCGCGCTCGCCGATTCCGCCGTCACGGGCAAGGTCCAGGAAGCGCTGTCGCGTTCCGCCCTGCCGGTCACGGCGGAGCTGGACCTCGCGGGCGAACTGGGCGGCCTCGGCGAATGGATGCGGCAGTTCCGCGTGCTGCAACCGCGCGAGATCTGGGCCGTCCATGGCGCGTGGATCGAAGCGCGCAAACCGGCCTTCGGGCCGGAGATCGCCGAGCGCTTCGCCCTGTGCAAGTCCGTATCCGCCACGCCCGAGGGCGACGAGCGCGCATTCCGCGTGCGGGTTGCCGCGCATCTCGAACGCCTGTTGGCGCTTGACGGCGTGCTGCTGACCCCGACCGCCGGCGCCATCGCCCCGCGCCTCGATGCCGGCAAGGACGAACTCGCCCGGTTCCGCGACCGCACCCTGAGCCTGACCGCGATCGCTGGCCTCGGCCGCCTGCCGCAGGTGCAAGTGCCGGCCGGCCTTGTTGACGGCGCCGCCGTCGGCCTCTCCCTCATCGGCCCGCGCGGCAGCGACCACGCGCTGCTCCGGTTGGCGGAGACAGTCGCGAGGGCGCTGGCCTGATCGGGATCACGCCTCGGGGAATCTGCGCGTCACGGTGATCGTGCCGACGATATGTCGGTTGAACTCCTCGAGTTCCTCGGCCGGGACCCACAGCTCGCGATGCACGGCGGAGCCGACAGTCTGCGGTGCGTATCGCTTGACGAACTCCGCGTCGACCTCGAAGCGCGTCACATAGCCGGCGCCGCTTGCCTTCACGTTCCAGTCGCGGGCGATCTGGATCGCGTATTCCTCGTTGAGGACCGGATAGAAAATGGGCTGCTCCGGCAGACGCGGCGGGAAGGCGCGCCATCCGCTAGCTTCGATCAGCCCCAATTCCTTGGGGCCGACCGGGCGATAGAGCGTGACGGTCGGCATCTTTGCGCGATCAGGACTCGTACGAGATCATCGAGCGGAACGGAACGTCGAGCTTGGCCCGTCCAGCGAGGAACGCCAGCTCGATGATGCAGGCGGCGCCGACCACATCGCCGCCGACCTTGCGCAGCAGTGCGATGGCGGCTTGCAAGGTCCCGCCGGTCGCGAGCAAATCGTCCAGCACGACCACGCGCTGACCCTTCTTGATGGCATCGGCCTGGATCTCCACCGTGTCGGTGCCGTACTCCAGGTCGTAATGGTGCTGGATCACGTCGCCCGGCAGCTTGCCGCGCTTGCGCACCATCACGAAGCCGCAGCCCATCAGGTAGGACAGCGGCGCCGCCACTAGGAAGCCGCGCGATTCAATCCCGACCAGCAGATCCGGCTCCAGCGGCGTGACTGCGGTGACCAGGCGGTTCACCGTCTCCTTCCAGGCGGGGCCGTGCGCCAGCAGGGTGGAGATGTCGTAGAACAGGATGCCCGGCTTCGGAAAATCGGGGACGTGGCGGATATGGGCCTTGAGATCCATCGGAACACCTGCCGGCTGGAGTGCGACGCGGCGCCCTAGATAACAGCCCATGCCGCGGTTGGAAAGCGGCGACCTGCCTGGCGATGTGTCCTCGCGGCCCTTGCAGTCCGGCCGCATTCTGCCTAAGCATCGCGCCATTCGGCCCGCTTGCTGGGCCGGTTGGGGGATGGGGCATGGCAGTTCGCAAGCCGCACAAGATCGACCGGATCGACCTCAAGATCCTGAGCGCCCTGCAGGAGCAGGGCCGCATGAGCAACCTGGAGCTGGCGGCGAAGGCGGGGCTGTCCGCCAGCCCTTGCCACTCCCGGCACCGTGCGTTGGAACGCAGCAAGGTGATCCAGGGATATCGCGCCGATGTCGACCTCGCCATGCTGACCGACCATGTCGAGATCCTGTCTTTCGTCACTCTGCACAAGCACGGCCGTACGCAGCAGGGCGCATTCGAGCGCCTGATCGAGCGCACGCCGCAGGCGATCGCCTGCTACCAGATCTCCGGTAATTTCGACTACATCGTCCACTTCGTCTGCCGCTCGGTCGGTGACTACGTGGAGCTACATCACAGCCTCATCGAGGAAGAGCCGAACATCGCCTCCGTCACTACCAACGTCATCATGGCGGAGACCAAGAAGTTCGCCGGCTACCCGCTGAAGGAGTTGATCGAGCCGGTCGAGCAGGCGAAGGAATAGCGGCGGGCCGCCCGCCTTCGACAACCCTGGCCCCGCACAACGTGGTACTGCCGGCTGGCCGCGGCGGTTTCACAAATTCTGCGCTGCCGCGTCAGTTCAGTGACAAATTCTAAACTTTTGAACCCATATTCTCAGGCAAGCCAACACGGCAATCGCCGCAAGGGGCGCACCGCCGACTGGGTAAGGTCGGGCTGCAGCACCCTGCGGCGATTTCTTTTTGGTGAATGCCCTATGGCCGCTCGGGGTGAAGGCGGCCACGGAGGAAACAAAGAATGTCCGACAAAGTCGAGCAATTCCTGAACGAGCGACGTCCCGCCACCCCGTGCCTGGTGGTCGATCTGGACGTGGTGGCGGAAAAGTATCGCGGGCTGACAAGCGCGCTGCCGCTCGCCGAAGTGTTCTATGCGGTGAAGGCCAATCCGGCGCAGGAAGTGCTCTCGCGCCTGGCCGAGCTCGGCGCCAGCTTCGACACTGCCTCGGCCGGCGAGATCGCACAGGTTCTATCCCTCGGCGTCGCGCCGGAGCGGATCTCCTTCGGCAACACCATCAAGAAGCAGTCGGACATCGCCTGGGCCCATGCCCGGGGCGTGCGTCTCTACGCCTTCGACAGCAAGGCGGAGCTGGAAAAGATCGCCGCCGCCGCGCCGGGCGCGCAGGTTTTCTGCCGCATCCTGATCGACGGCGAAGGCGCCCTCTGGCCGCTGAACCGCAAGTTCGGCTGCGCGCCCAAGATGGCGGCTGACCTGCTGATCCGGGCACGCGAGCTTGGGCTGGAGCCCTATGGCGTCTCGTTCCATGTCGGCTCGCAGCAGATGCAGCCGGGCCAGTGGGATTCCGCCGTCGCCTCGGCCAAGAAGGTGTTCCGCCAGGTGGCGAAGGCCGGCATCGACCTGCAGATGATCGATCTCGGCGGCGGCTTTCCGGCGCACTACAAGTCGCCGGTCGAAGCGATCGGTGCCTATGGCGATGCCATTATGAACGCGGTGACCAGGCATTTCGGCAACGACCTGCCGCGCATGATCGTGGAGCCCGGCCGCTACATGGTGGGCGATGCCGGCGTGCTGGAGGCCGAGGTCGTGCTGATCTCCACCAAGAGCTATGGCGAGGATCGCCGCTGGGTCTATCTCGACATTGGCCGTTTCGGCGGCCTGGCCGAGGTCGAAGGCGAGGGCATCCGCTATCGTATCCGCCCGGTGCGCGAGATGGGCGAGGAGGAGGGGCCGGTGGTCCTGGCAGGCCCGACCTGCGATTCCGCCGACATCCTCTATGACAAGGCCAACTACCACATGCCGCGCGATCTCAAGATCGGCGACCGCGTGCGCATCTTCTCGACCGGCGCCTACACCACCACCTATTCGGCGGTGAATTTCAACGGCTTCGAGCCGCTGAAGGCCTACTACATCTGACAGCGACCCGCGTTCGACGGCGATGCGGTTTCGGCCGCATCGCTTGGTCGAGCTCGACCGGATCCGGCAGCCTCCTGCCCGGCATCGGGCGGGCCGGCAATCCGTGTTTTTACCCATTGCGCCAGCCGGGCAAACGCCTACATGGCATAGAGGGCGTCGCCGCCAGGCGCCGCCTAAGAGGGGTTTTGCCATTTCCCGGAGCGAACTATGAAGAAGACGGTTACATATGTTCTGGTCGCCGATGGCGCCCGGGCCCGCCTCTATGCCAATCACGGGGTCGGCAAGGGACTTCAGCCGGTATCCGGCGCCACCCATAAGGCCGATCTGCACCATCATGACCGGGAGATCCTGACCGACAAGCCGGGGCGCTCGTTCGGCAGCGTCGGCGAGGGCCGCTCTGCCCTGGAGCCGCAGACCGAATGGCATCGCTTTGAGAAGCACAAGTTCGCGCGCGAGATGGCGAAGGTCCTGGACGCCGCCGCGGCCACAAAGTCGTTCGACCGGCTCATCCTGGTGGCGCCGCCCGCCACTCTCGGCGACCTCAGGATGGAGTTGGGCGATGCGACCCGCAGGATGGTGACGGCCGAGTTGCCGAAAGACCTGACCCGGCATGCCGAGCAGGAGCTGCCGCAGCATCTGAGCACCGTGCTGGCGATCTGACGCCCACGCCGGTCGTCAGAACCGATAGGGGATCAGCTCTTCGGCGGCCTTGCTGTCCCAGGGCAGATCCCAGGCGTCAGGCTCGTCGTACTGGTAGGTGCTGGTCGGCATGTTGATGACGATCGCCTCGTCGGTCCCGATATTCTTCCAGCCGTGATAGAGATTGGGCGGCACCACCACGAGCCCGGGGTTGCGGTCGCTCAGAGTGAACTCGTTGACGAATCCAAAGGTCGGCGACTCGGTGCGGCCGTCATAGACGGCAATCTTGACCAGGCCGTGCGCCACAAACAGGCGATCTGTGCTGCGGCGATGGAGACCCCACGCACGATGCCGTCCGGGCAACGTCGTGGTCATGTGGACCTGGACGACTGGCTCGTCCAGAATTTCCCAGCCTTGCCGGGCGATCTCGATCACGTGGCCGTCTTCGTGCGGAACCGGGCGCGTCAGCCGCACCTTCAGGCCGTCGATCAGTTCCACGCGCAGCGCGCCGCGCGAATCGACGGCGGAATGCTTCGCAGTCAGCACATTGTGCCCCTTGATGCTGGGCGGCACCGAACGATCCATCTAGCCTCCTTCGACTCAGCAATTCCAGAACGGCCGTAGTCCGGCTCCGGCCCGCTGTGCGATGGCAGTTGCGACCAATATGACCCCGACACTACACTGCGGCCGCCTTGGCGAGAGAGGAATTTCTCGGGCATATGACCGATCAACCCGGCTGGATCAAACTTGCGCAAGGGCGCGAGGGCGCCGTGCTGCAGGCAGGTGGAGCCTGGACGGTCGAATACGTGGCCGAGCTGGACCGTCAGGTCGAATCCCTGCCCAAGGACACGCCCGCCCGCGCCCTGGACCTGGGCGAGATCGAAGCCATAGACACCGCTGGCGCCTGGCTGCTGGCGCGCGCCACAAGCCAGGGCGAGCGGCAGGAGATTCCGTGGCAGAACCTGCCGCCCGAATTCCAGCCATTGGCGGAACGGGTCCTGACCGCCGGGCCCAAGGTCATTCCCGACAGGCCGAGAGAGCGGACAATCGTCGACTGGGTCGCGGAGGTCGGAGCCGGCGTCGAAAACGTCTGGACCGAGACGCTGGATCTGATCGCCTTCTTCGGCGAGTTCGTGCTGGCGACCGGGCGCGTCATCGCCAATCCGCGACGGTTCCGCTGGATACCGCTGCTGGTCCATATCGAGCAGACCGGCATCAATGCTTTGCCGATCGTCAGCCTCATCTCGTTCCTGGTCGGCGTTGTCCTTGCTTATCAGGGCGCGGACCAGTTGCGGCAATTCAACGCCCAGTTCCTGACCGTCAACATGGTCGGCATCTCCGTTCTGCGCGAGATGGGCATTCTGCTGACCGCGATCGTCGTCGCCGGCCGCTCGGGCTCTGCCTTCACGGCGCAGATCGGCACCATGCAGGTCAGTGAGGAGGTCGATGCGCTGCGCACCATGGGCCTCGATCCGATGGAAGTGCTGGTGATCCCGCGCGTCGCCGCGCTGATCATCACGCTGCCGATCCTGACTTTCTTCGCGGATCTCATGGGACTGCTGGGCGGCGGCGTCATGTGCGTGCTGCTGGTCGACATGACGTTCGGCCAATACGTCGGCCGGCTGAACGACGTGGTGACCGCGACGCAATTCTGGGTCGGCATGGTGAAGGCGCCGGTCTTCGCCATCCTGATCGCGTTGGTCGGCTGCTTCGAAGGCCTGCGCGTGACCGGCAGTGCGGAAAGTGTTGGCATCATGACCACCCGCGCGGTGGTGGAGGGTATCTTTCTGGTCATCATCTTCGATGCCTTGTTCTCCATCCTGTTCTCGATCCTGAGCATCTAGATGCCCGAGCGCAGCGCAAACGTCATCGAGATAAGGGGCCTGGTGAACCGCTTCGGCGAGCAGGTGCTGCATGATGGTCTCGACCTCGACATCCGCCGGGGCGAGGTGCTGGGCGTGGTCGGCGGCTCGGGCTCCGGCAAATCGGTGCTGCTCCGCACGATCATCGGCCTCAACCGTCCGGCGGAGGGGGATATCCGCGTCCTCGGCCAGTTGACGCGCGAACTGGATGATGAGGCGTTGCGTCGCCTGCAGACCCGCTGGGGCGTCCTGTTCCAGAACGGCGCGTTGTTCTCCTCGCTTACGGTCGCCGAGAACATCCAGGCGCCGATGCGCGAGCGCGGCGACATCCCGCAGGAGCTGATGGACGAACTGGCCGGCCTGAAGGTCAAGCTGGTTGGCCTGCCGATAGAGGCGACCGCCAAATACCCGTCGCAGCTTTCGGGCGGCATGAAAAAGCGCGTCGGTCTGGCCCGCGCTTTGTCGCTCGACCCCGAAATCCTGTTCCTGGACGAGCCGACCGCCGGCCTCGACCCGATCGGCGCCGCCGACTTCGACCAGTTGATCCGCAGCTTGCAACAGAGTTTGGGCCTGACTGTGATCATGATCACCCACGACCTCGATTCGCTGGTCACGATTTGCGACCGGATTGCCGTCCTGGTAGACAGGAAGATCAAAGTGGGGACCCTGGAAGAACTGATGCGCGATCCGCATCCCTGGATTCAGAGCTATTTCCACGGGCCGCGTGCCCGTGCCGCCGGCATCGCGGCGGATTGAGCGGGAGCCTGGACCCATGGAAACCCGCGCCAAGCACATCACCGTCGGGGCGTTCGTCCTCAGCACCGTACTGGCCATCGCCTTCTTCGTATTCTGGTTGGCCCGTTTTCAAGGCGAGGCCCAATACTACGATTACTATGTGCGGTTTTCTGGCTCGGTGTCGCAGCTGCGGGTCGATAGCACGGTCCTGTTCGGTGGCATCCCGGTCGGGCGGGTGACCGACGTCCGCATCGATCCGGAAAACAGCGAATTGGCGCGCGTCGATCTTGCGATCCGCTCCGGCACGCCGATCCACGTGGATTCGAGGGCGACGATCGAGTTGCAGGGCATCGCCGGGGGTGTGATCGTCCAGATCAGCCGCGGCACCAACAGCGCCGCGCTGCTGGCGCCTGATAGCGAGATCACGGCCGGCCCATCCGCACTGGAACAGATCGTGCGCCGCGTGCCTGATCTTCTCAGCAAGATCGACGATATCACCAACCGCATGAACGATCTGCTCAGCGACAAGAATCGCCAGGCGTTCAGCAATTCCCTCTCCAATCTTGAAGCCATCACCTCGCAATTGTCGGGTGGGGTGACCTCGGCCGAAGGCGTGATGAGCAACGCCAGCGGCGCAATCCAGGAAATGAACAACGCGGCCAAGGAATTCTCCGCCCTCGCGGTCGAGCTGCGCGGCACGGTCGGCGACGTGCGCGGCGATGCCACCAAGGCGGCGCACAATTTCGCCTTGATGGCAGAGAGTTTCAACAAGACCTCGAAGCAGCTCTCCGGCGTAATCGCCGACAACCGCGAACCCTTGAAGCAGTTCTCCGCCACCACGCTGTACGAAGCGGGCGAGCTGGTAAGCGAATTGCGCCGGCTGGTCGCCTCCATGACCCGCATCTCGCACCAGTTCGAAAAGGATCCGGCGCGGTTCCTGCTGAACGACCGCAACACCGGAGTCAACACACCATGACGACGCGCCGCCATTTCATGCTGCTCGGCGCGGGGACCGCGCTTGGGGGGTGCGGCGTCATCCCCAAGGTGAATGATCCCGTGCCGCTCTATACCTTGTCGGCGGTCACGCAGTTCGACCGGTCCCTGCCGAAGGCCGACTGGCAACTGGTGGTGGGCACGCCGGTCGCCTCCGCCGATCTCGACACCACGCGCATTGCTCTGACCCGTTCGCCCGGCGTCATCGAATATTTCGCCAAGGGCGCCTGGGCCGACAACGCACCGGTCCTGCTGCAGGACAAGCTGATCGAGAGCTTCGAGGCGTCCGGCGCGATCGTCGCGGTCGGGCGCGACGCGGTCGGCCTCCGGCCCGATTACGTGCTGCAGTCGGAGCTGCGCGATTTCCAGGCGGAATTCAGCGGCGAAGCGCCGACGGCGCATTTACGCCTGACGGCCAAGCTGGTGCGCATGCCGGACCGGCGCATCGTCGCGAATATCGCGATCGAGCAGAAAGTGGCCGCCGCCGGCAACGCGCTGCCGGAGATCGTGGACGCCTTCGATCGCGCCGCGGGCGAAGCGTTCCAGGACGTGGTGGTGCGCGTCCTGACCACTCAGACATAGATTTGGCATAGACCTGGCCTAGGAATTTCCGATGCTGCTGGAGCCCAAGAAAAGCGCGCTGTTCCAACGCGAACTGCAGAACCCCGTCCCCGTCATCGTGAAGGGGGAAGGCGCCTATCTCATCGACGACGACGGCAAGCGCTATCTCGATGCGTCCGGCGGTCCGGCGGTCTCCTGCCTCGGCCATTCCCATCCGCTGGTGATCGAGGAGATCAAGCGCCAGCTCGACGCGGTCGCCTACGCCTATTCCATGTTCTTCACCACGCCGGCGATCGAGGAGCTGTCGGAGCGGCTGGTGGCGCAGGCTCCGGCCGGCCTCACCAAGACCTTTTTCGTCGGCAGCGGCTCGGAAGCGGTCGAGGCCGCGATGAAGCTGGCGCGGCAATATTTCCTGGAAGTCGGCCAGCCCTCGCGGCGCCTGTTCATCGCGCGCGAACGCTCCTATCACGGCAACACGCTGGGCGCGCTGGCCCTTGGCGGTGATGCGAACCGGCGCGCGCCGTACCAGCCGCTGCTGATGGACGTCACGCACGTCGCGCCCTGCTACGAATATCGCGACCGCCGGGCGGAGGAGAGCGCGGAGGAATACGGACTGCGCGTCGCCGACGAGCTGGAGGCCGCCATCCAGCGCCTCGGCGCGGAGAATGTCGCGGCGTTTTTCTGCGAGCCGGTGGTCGGCGCCTCCCTTGGCTGCGCGCCGCCGGTGCCGGGGTATCTCAAGCGCCTGCGCGAGATCTGCGACCGCCATGGCGTGCTGCTGGTGTTCGACGAAGTGATGTGCGGCATGGGGCGCACCGGCCACATGTATGCCTGCAACGAAGATGGCGTCGCACCCGACATCCTCACCATGGCCAAGGGCCTGGGAGGTGGCTACCAGCCGATCGGTGGCCTCCTGATCTCGCAGACGATCTTCGAGGCCATCGCCGGCGGCTCGGGCAGCCTCAAGCACGGCCACACTTATGCCGGCCACGCCATCTCGGTCGCGGCGGCCCTCGGCGTGCAGAAGGCGATCGAGCAGGAGGGGCTCCTCGCGCGCGTGCGGCATTTGAGCGCTCTGCTGTTTGGCCGACTGCAGGAAAGGTTCGGCCAGCATCCGCATGTCGGCGACATCCGGGGGCGGGGCCTGTTCATCGGGCTGGAGCTGGTGGCGGACCGCGACACCAAGGAGCCCTTCGACCCAAAAGCCAAACTATGGCAACGTGTGCGGCGCACCGGTTTCGAAGAGGGGATTGTGTGCTACCCTACCGGCGGCTGTATCGATGGGGTTCGCGGCGACCACGTTGTGCTGGCCCCGCCGTTCATTTTGGCCGAGGCGCAAGTTGATGAAATCGTTGATAAACTATCCCGCACCGTCGAGCGCGCGGTGGCCGGCGTAAAGGTGCCGAAGTAGCGGATTATTAACCCTTCTTTGTTTGACTGGGCAGACGGCGTCGAATCAGGGAGTCGCGCCAGAATTACGGAGTTTGCTCATGGCACAAATGCTGACCGCGGCGGATGTCCAACGGCTCGTTGCGAACCCCAGTGGGGACTTGCGTGCCGAAACTGCTGCCAAGGTCGCCGAGGCGTTCTCGCAGGGAGCGCTGTCCGCCTCGGAGCGCGCGCTCGCCGAGCAGATCTTCCGCGTCATGGTGCAGGACGCCGAGGTCAAGGTTCGCGAATCCCTCTCCAGTCATCTGAAGTCGAGTGCGAATCTGCCGCACGATATCGCGCTGAGGATGGCGAAGGACGTGGAGCAGGTCTCGCTGCCGGTTCTCGAATTCTCCAAGGTGCTGAGCGACGCTGACCTCGTCGACATCGTGCGCTCCTCCAGCGCGGAAAAGCAGACCGCGGTCGCCAAGCGCGCCGAGGTTTCCGGTGAAGTCGCCAATGCCCTGATCGACCATGGCAAGAACAGCGGCGTGGTGGCCGCGCTGGCCGCCAACAAGGGCGCTGCGCTCGGCGATGCCGAGGTGTCCAAGATTCTCGACAAGCACGGCTCCGACGTCCTGGTGACGAATTCGCTGGTCTCGCGGCCCAACCTGCCGCTGGCCTTGTCCGAGCGCATTGTGACCATTGTGTCGCAGAGCATGCGCGACTATCTGGTCGTACGGCACGACATGTCCGACGAAATGGCGGCGGACCTGGTGCTGTCCGCGCGCGAGCGCGCCACCATCATGCTGCTGCCGGCAGGCGCCAAGAACGCCGACGTGATCGAGTTTGCCCAGCAGCTCCACAGCGCCGGCCGCCTGTCGCCGACACTGCTCCTGCGCTCGCTGTGCAGCGGCGACATGGCGTTCTTCGAGGCTGCCATGTCGGTGCTGTCGGGCGTGCCGATCATCAATGCCCGCCTGCTGATCCACGATCAGGGCGTGCTCGGCATGCAATCGATCTATCAATATGCCCACCTGCCGCTCGACCTGTTCCCGGCCTTCCGTGCTGCCTTCGACGTGGCGCGGGACATGGACTATGACGGCGGCGATCGCGACCGCCAGCGCTTCGCAACCAGGGTGATCGAGCGCGTCCTGACGCGCCTGGAAAAGCTCGACGAGCGCAACCTCGACTACCTGATGAGCCGCCTGCAGCAGCTCGCGGCCTAGCGCGTCCCGTTCGAGGCGGGGTGCCTAGCTCTTCGATTTGAGATCGAAGAAGAAGATGTCCCGCCGGCTGTCGGTGTCCGTCAGCACTTCCACGCCGTGGAAGCAATTCAGTGTTTTCGGGAACGCCACCAGCACGTTCCGGCCATAGGGCAGTGTCATCATGTGATCGAAATTCGCGCGATCATGATGCGGCCCGCCCGGACAGGTGAAAGCGCGGTCCTTCGGCACATAGACGGCGGTGCCAAGCTCCGGGCGCCTATCGTCCGCCGGCAGATAGAACAGCATGGACACCAGCTTTGCCGGCGAATCGGTGTGGGGGCCCAGCGAATAGGTCTGCAGGTCCCGCATCAGGAACACCTCGGGCTTCGGATTGAGCGTCACGCCGCCGGGATGGGACTTGGTGAACCGACGCTCGATATAGGGCCGGAATTTCTGAAAGATCAGGCTGCTGAACTCATTGCCGCCGAACGTCGTGAACATGCCGTCCCAGAACTGTCGCTGGCCTTTGCTGAGGCCGCTTTCTGCCAGCTTCTCTGGAAACAAGGACAGGCGGGCGGTCGAATAGCCCATGCCGACCCGGCCAGTGTCCACCAGCCGCATATACTGATCGTTGCTGGGCAGCTGCTCCAGGACCTGCTCGAAGAATTTCGGCGGAAAGACATCCTTTACATAGATGTGGGGGAACGGAAATTCGCGAAACGCTGCATTCGCGATCTGATACATCACATGCAGCTTAGCGGCGGAAAACATATTCACCGATACCCTTGAAGGAGCCGTCTGCGCGCGCCGCTTTGTCGACCTGACCCTGATCGTAGCTGAAGCCGAGCGATTGGAGGTGCGTGATGATCCACTGGTGTTCGGCGAGCTTGGGATTGATCTCGATCAACAGCGACTGGACCGTGCGATCGGTCAGCGTCTCGCGCGCACCCGCCACCACCTTGTGCTCGAAGCCATCCACGTCGATCTTGATGTTGGCGGGCACCGGCATCACGCCGGTCTGCACCAGCTTGTCGATGGTGGTCGAATAGCAGCCCTGGGTGAATTCGAACGCCTTCTTTTGCAGGTTGAAATCGACCGCCTCGCCGAAGGAGTGGCAGGAACCGCCGACTGCAAAATTGGACAGGTGGATCTTGCCGAACGTCTCCTCATCGGACAGTGCCGCCGAAAAGGCGACGACCCGCTCTGACAGCTGGTTCTGAACGATATTCTTGCAGAGCAGCGCGTAGTTCTGCGATTCCGGCTCGAATGCGAACACCCGCGCGCCAGGCACGATCGCCGCAAACACCGAATACATCCCGACATTGGCGCCGACATCCAGAAATGCGCTGTCGGCGGCAAAGCCGGACAGCCAGGCAATGGTGGATGGCTCCTTGGTGAAGAGCGTCTCCACGCGCCACAGCGTCGTGCGGTTGGGCACGGCATAGGTCAGCTTCTTGCCGGCATGCTTGACCGAGGCAGTCGGATTGATCGCCTCGTACTGTTCGACGCTGAATTTGCCGGCAACCGCGGACATCCGCAGGGAACTCCTGTGTCAGGACGGATTTGCCGCAAATTGTGAATAGAAATGGTGAATCTTTCGTTGATATGCGGAAAAGCCATCTGTTGCAGTGGCTTGCCCTGCGGTGCCGCATCATCAGTCACTGCCGCATCGTCCCGGTCACGCCCCAGCTATCCGCCACCACGTAACCCTGCGGATAGGGATCGCCGGCATCGAGGCAGTAGGTATGGAAGCCGGTGATCCAGGCGCGCCCCTCGATGCGGGGCAGGATGGCGGGGCGGCCGGCGATCTTGGTTTCGCCCGCGATTGTGCCCTTGAAGCGCGAGCCGATGATGCTCTCGTGATACATGTGGTCGCCCACCGTCATCTGCTTGCGGGCGTGCAGCACGGCCATGCGCGCGCAGGTGCCGGTGCCGGTCGGGGAGCGGTCGGAGCGTCCCGGCGCGACGATGCAGGTGTTGCGCGTCGCCTGGCCGACGCCCTGGAACGGCCGGTTGAGCTGCACGATCGAGACGCCGTTGATTCCCGGATTCTCCGGATGCACGACCTTCAGCTGCTCGCGCGCTGCCAGTCGCACTTTCTCACCCAGCACGGCCAGTTCGCGTGCCTCGCCGGGCACGATCTCATAGCCCAGCTTGGTCGCATCCACGATCGCGTAGAACATGCCGCCATAGGCTACGTCGAGCGTGATCGCGCCCACTCCCGCCACGTCGATGACAGCGTCCAGCCTGTCGACAAAGCAGGGCACGTTGCCGAACTCGACGGACTGGCATTTGCCGTCGCGGCATTTCGCAACGGCCTTGACCGGCCCGGCCGGGGTATCGACCGTCACCTCGGTGGTCGGCTCCTTCATCGGCACGATGCCGGTCTCCAGCGCCACCGTGATGGTGCAGATGAGGTTGGAGCCGGACATCGGCACGTATTCCGTCGGCTCCATGATGATGACGCCGAGATCGCAATCGGCGCGCGTCGCCGGCACGATGAAGTTGAGGTGCCGCGCGACCGAACCGCGCGGCTCGCACATCAGCAGCTTGCGGATATGGTCGTGCTCGCGCTCCATGGCGCGCATCTGCTCGAACATGGTGGCGCCGGCGGGCGGCAGCACGCCGCCGACGATGACATCCCCGACCTCGCCCTCCGCATGACAGCCGACGACCGAAACGGAGCGGATGGATTGCATTCAAATCACCTTTCCCGGATTGAGGATGCCCTTGGGGTCGAGGGCGGCCTTGATGCGGCGCATCAGTTCGATCTCCGCCGCCGACCGGCTGTGGCCCAGATAGGCGCGCTTCAACGCGCCGATGCCGTGCTCGGCGGAAATGCTGCCGCCGATGCGGCGCACCTCGCCATAGACGATCTCGTCCATCTCATGCGCCACAGCCTCCAGCGTGCCGCCCGCCCAGGCCGACAAGTGGATGTTGCCGTCGCCGATATGTCCATAGACGAAGAACAGCCCGTCCGGCCAGCGCGCGACCAGCGCCGCCTTCAAACGCTCCGCCAGCGCGCCCAGTTGCGCGGTCGGCGCGCTGACGTCGAAATTGATGAGATAGGGCAGCAGGTCGAGCGCGCCGCCTTCGCGGATGGTCCAGAAGCTCCGCGCCTCGCGCTCGGACTGCGCGATCAGGGCGTCCAGCGCTTCGCCATCCTCGATCGCCGCGCCGAGGCACTCTTCCAGCCGTCCGCCGTCGCGCTCCGGCTCGCTGCCCTGGAACTCGGTCAGGGCATAGAACGGATGGCCGTCCGCCATCGGCTTGATGCCGGTCGACGGGTGATCGGTGACGTAGCGATAGAAATCCGGCCACATGGCTTCGAACGCGCTGATATCGCCCAGCGCATTCTGCAACCGTCGGAGCAATTTGACCGTCGCTTCATAGCCGGTCGTAGCGATGAGGGCGGTGCTCTTGCTGCGCGGCTGCGCATGCAGCCGCAGCACCACCCGCGTCACGATGCCGAGCGTTCCCTCCGAGCCGATGAAAAGCTGGTTGAGGTCATAGCCCGCATTGTTCTTCATCACTTTGGTGAGGGAGGTCAGGATCGTGCCGTCCGCGAGGACAGTCTCGAGCCCCAGCACTTGCGCGCGCGCCATGCCGTAGCGGATCACGTGATTGCCGCCGGCATTGGTCGCGACATTGCCGCCGATCTGGCAGGAACCGCGCGAGCCGATGTCCAATGCCAGATAGAGACCTGCCTCCTCCGCCGCCTTCTGCGCGACTTCGAGCGGGGTTCCCGCCAGCACGGTCATGGTGGCGCTGTCCCTGTCGATCTCCTCGACGCCCTTCAGACGTTCCAGCGACAGCGCTACTTGCCCATCTTGCGGCGTCGCGCCGCCGGCAAGGCCCGTCAGGCCACCCTGTGGCACAATGGCGATCCCCGCCTCATGACATAGCCGAAGGGCAGCCGACACCTCCGCAACCGAGCGCGGACGCAACACCGCGCGCGGCCGCTGCCGGTTCACGTTCGACCAGTCGCAGGCATGCTTTTCCAGGATGTCCGGCTCGGTCGAAAGCATGTCGCCCAGTGAATTCAGCAGATCGAAAGACATGTGCGCCGCACCCCACAGTAGAGCGTCATCTTAACCACTTGGCGAGGCGATGGTCGAGGTGGGGACGGATTGTCACGCCATCTGTTTATTGGGGAACGGATTGGCGAGAAGGAGTTAAGGCGATGACCGTCTTCTCACGAGTGCTCGTATGCGTCCTGGCGGGCGCAGTGATCGCGGGTTGCAACAGTGCGCCGTATCGTTCGGGCAAGGGCAATGATCATCTGGTGATGTATCGGCCTGCCAATGTCGAAGAGACCAAAGTCGTTAAAGAGACCAAGATCGTCCAGCCGACGGTCGTCCAACCGCGCGAGGTCGTCTACGTGCAGGAGCCATATGTCTACTACCAGCCGGTTCCTGCTTATCGCGTAGTGACGGCCCAGCCGGCCTACAGCACAGTGACAACGCGGCCAGCCTATCGCTATGTGCCGGTTACCCGCTACTACTACACCGATTAAGGAGGCGACTATGAAACTGCTTCCAATCGCGGCGCTTGTAGTAGCTGGTGCAGCCGTTGTCGGATGCGGCACGACGCGGGAGAACAGGTATAATGAGACCGCGTACGCCGATCACTCAGCCCCCCGTACATCTTACGACCGTGAGGTAGTTTATCGGTCGCCGGCCTATGATGAGGTCGACGTGGTGTATGTGCGTCCTGCCTATCGGGTCATCCCCCAGGATCAGCTTATCTACGGCGGTGACGGCTACTACTATTACCGCAACTGACGCACCATTCCGATGAATGGCGGGAAGCGATACTCGCTTCCCGCCGGCCGCAATTCACAGACTTTTAGAACACGCGATCGATGGGTAGACCTAGAGCCAGACTGCCTGCGAAGGTCGCCTGCGTTCCGCTCTGCATCGGGTGATAGCGCGCGCCCTGGATATCGCGGAAGCGCCGCTCCAATCCCGCTGCGCGATAGAACCCCGCCCCGCCCGCCGTCTCCATCGCCAGGTCAACGGCCGCAATCGCGTGACTGGCGACGAGGCTGCGCCCGATCATCACCTCGTTCGTGGTTTCCGGACCCGGCTTGCTGCTGCGCGCAGCTGCCATCATGGAAGCATGGCCCAATTGTGCGCCGCGCAGCGCGGTTTCCATTTTCCCGGCCAGTTCGGTGGTGTGCGGGTCCGGCCGGCGCTTGCGCGCCAGTTCCAGCGCGATGTCGCGGGCGCTCTCCGCCACGCCCAGATAGACCGAGTAGATCAGTGGAATGGCGATCATCACGATGGTGTGGAACACTAGGTGCCATTCGCCGGCCTTGCGCTTCAGCGCAATCCCGGCATCCGGCACGACATGGCCCTCGATCATCACGTCGTGCGAGCCGGTGGCGCGCATGCCCAGCGTTTTCCAGATCGGAACGATGCGCACATTGGGCGAGTTCATCGGGATCCCGAAATGCAGCACTTGCGGCCCCTCGCTGCCGCCCTCATTGTCCCACACCGCGCTGGTCATCAGCAGATTGCCGACCGGCGCGCCCGACGCGAACACCTTGCGCGCGGTGATGCGAAACCCACCTTCGACCTTCTCCGCCTTGCCCCCGCCGGGGACCCAATCGGACCCGCCGCTCGTCATCAGGATGATCCGCTCCGCCGCCACGCGCTTGAGCAGCGGCTCGACCGGCGCCTTCTGATGCACCCAACGCCAGGCCGGGATCGCCACCTGGTGCGTATGCATGGAGAAGGCGAGGGCGGTGGCGCTGCAATGACGCGCCAGCTCGCGCAGCATGGCGGCCAGGGCATCGACATCGTGTCCGCCGCCGCCCAGTTCCTTCGGCACGCCGGCCTCGACTAGGCCGGCTGCTTTCAAGGCATCGTAATGCTCGCCGACGAAGGTGTCGGTTTCGTCCATCTCCGCCGCATGCTTGGCAAAATCCTGTCCGAGTCGACGGGCGATTGCGACCAGATCGCTATTGGTCGGTATAGGTTTCAGTTCCACCGCAGCCATTGGAGTACTCCTCAAATCATGATGATCTCGCCCACTGGTCGGATCATCGCGCTGCCGAGGCCGGCGATCTAGTTCAGTATTTGTAGCCCGGCGTCTCGGAATCCAGCGCTCTGGCTTACGACTTTGATATAATACGATAAATTTTGACCACTGGATGACGGATTCAACCCCTTTCGACCGCACTGGTCCAGAATCTGTAGTAGCGCCGGACCCTTGCCGGACGTAGCATCTTCCAACAGAGGGGAGGCTTCGATGGATCAAATGGGTGGCTACGGCCAATTCTGCCCCGTCGCGATGGCGTCGGAGATCATCTGCTCGCGTTGGACACCGCTGATTCTGCGCGAACTGTTGTCGGGCAGCGTCCGCTTCAACGATCTGCGCCGCGGCGTGCCTCGCATGTCGCCGACCTTATTGTCGAAGCGCCTCAAGGAACTGGAGCAGGCGGGCGTGATCGAGACGCATCCCACCAGCCACTCCGGCATTGTCGAATATCATCTGACGCAGGCCGGGCAGGAGTTGCGCTCGTTCGTCATGTCCCTCGGCATCTGGGGCCAGCGCTGGGTGGAGACGCAATTGTCGCTGAAGAATCTCGATCCGTCGTTGCTGATGTGGGACATGCGACGCAGCCTCGATTTGACGCCGATGCCGGCGCGACGCTCAACCATCCAGTTCCACTATCCGGAGCTGCCGGCATCCCGGCAATATTACTGGCTGGTGATCGAGAACCGCTTGGTCGATCTCTGTCCGGTCGATCCGGGCTACGAGGTGGATATGTTCGTCGAATGCTCCCTGCGCACCATGACGGCGATCTGGATGGGCCTGACCAGCGTGCAGGCGGAGCTGGATGCGGGCCGCCTGGAACTTTCCGGCGATAAGACACTGGCGCGCTCGATGCAGCAATGGCTGGGCCTCAGCCCGTTCGCCAAGGAGAAGAATCGCAAGGCGGCATAGAGACCCGCAACGTCTCGCATCAAATGCTAAGGGGCGTCGCATGAGGCGCCCCTTTTGTTTGCGCTCCCTGCCTAAAGATGCCGTGAAGCTGCTGAAAGCCGACCGCAACAAAAGCGTGCGGCGGTCCGGAACTTTTGCTGGGGTTGCGAATTGCCTTTTATTGGCCACTCGCAGTGGCGTGCCGGCGACGTTTCCCCCTCACATCGCCGAGCCACGGCGGCGGCAAGGGCCGAGCCCGTCCCCCGAGCGCGTTCCCTTCGCCGTCGCCCTTATCGAGCGACCGCGGGAAGTGGGTAAAATAGGGAGAATGGTCGGAGTGAGAGGATTCGAACCTCCGGCCCCTACGTCCCGAACGTAGTGCTCTACCAGGCTGAGCTACACTCCGACACATAAGAAACGGGGCTAGAAGCCCCGGTCGGGAACTTATGGGCGAGGGGGTATATACAGAGGCCGCCGGCCCGAGGCAAGCCCTGGACGGGCGACCCTTGCAAGCTCCCCCAATCCCGCCGAAAATCCCACGAAATCAGCATTTTCCGGCGCTCCTTCGGCACCGGCCAAAAAGCCGGAACGCGTCCGTTTGGCGCCGGCTGCCTGGAGCTTGTTCGCGAAACATTAACGCTCTTGATTCCGGATCGTCATGGTTCGCGGCGAGCATCGCTCTCCCCGCACGAACCCCAAGGAGAGTCGCGATGCCGCGCATGCTGCCTTCCCGACCGAAATCCCGGCGCAATTTCCTGAAACTCGCCGGTGCGAGTGCCCTGATGGTCCCGGTCGGGCTTGCCATGCCGCGCCTGTCGCGCGCCGCCACGCGGCCGCTGGTGACCCACGGCCTGCAATCGGGCGATATCGGCACGAATCATGGCGTCGTTTGGGCGCGCACAGACCGCCCCGCCCGCGCGACGTTCGAAGTGGCGACGACGGAGGGCTTCCGGGACGCCCGGACGCTGCCCTATGTCGACGTGCTGCCGGAGAATGACTATGTCGCGAAGCTGCTGGCCGAGGATCTGCCGGCCGGCCAGGACATCTTCTATCGCGTGACCTTCTCCGACTTGACCGACGTGAATGCCGTGTCGGAGCCGATGAGCGGCCGCTTCCGCACAGCGCCTGCCGATCTGCGCGATGTCTCCTTCACCTGGTCCGGCGACACCGCAGGGCAGGGTTGGGGCATCGATCTCGATCGCGGCGGCATGAAGGCCTATGCGACCATGCTGAACCACCAGCCGGATTTCTTCATCCATTGCGGCGACACGATCTATGCCGACGGCGCGCTGAAGGCGGAGGTCGATCTGCCCGACGGCACCAAATGGAAGAACGTGATGACCGAGGAAAAGTCCAAGGTCGCCGAAACGCTGGCTGAGTACCGCGGCCAGTACAAATACAACCTGCTGGACAAGAACCTCGTCGCCTTCAACGCCCAGGTGCCGATGCTGGCGCAGTGGGACGACCACGAAGTCCTCAACAACTGGTCGGATTCCAAGCAGTTCGACGACCGCTACACCGAAAAGAACGTGCGCCTATTGGCGGCGCGCGCGGCGCGGGCGTTCCACGAATACATGCCGATCGCGCCTATCGCGGCGGAGCAGAACCGCGTCTACCGCAAGGTGGCCTACGGCCCGCTGCTCGACATCTTCTTCATCGACATGCGGCGCTATCGCGGTCCCAACGGCGACAATCTGGAAACCGCGCCCGGCCCGAACACCGTGTTCCTCGGCCGCGAGCAGATCGAATGGCTGAAGCGCGAGCTGCTGGCTTCGAAAGCGACCTGGAAGATCATCTCCGCCGACATGCCGCTGTCGCTGCTGGTCTACGACGACGCAAAGAACAAGAAAGGATTCGAGGCAATCGCCAACAACGAGCCCGGCGCGCCAAAGGGCCGCGAGATGGAACTCGCCGAATTGCTGTCCTTCATGAAAGCGGCAGGTATCCGCAACACGGTCTGGCTGACCGCCGACGTGCACTACACCGCCGCACATTATTTCGATCCCAGCAAGGCGGCGTTCCAGGATTTCAACCCGTTCTGGGAATTTGTCTCCGGCCCGATCCATGCCGGCACCTTCGGCCCCAACGATCTCGACATGACGTTCGGGCCGGAAGCGAAATACGTGAAGTCGGCCGACGGCGCGCCGGACGGCGTTTCGCCGGCCGCCGGGCTGCAATTCTTCGGCCACGTGAAGATCGCTGGCGATACCCGCGTGATGACCGTGACCCTGCGCGACGTCGCCGATGCGGCCCTGTGGTCGGTCGACCTTACGCCCCAACAGGCTTGAGTATCGGCGGGCGCGGCATCACGCCCGCTGCCGAGACCCCGCCGGGCCGCGGATGTACCGGCCCGGCGGGATTCTCGGCGCCTCTCAGCGATCCCCCGCCTTCATCGCTTCCGGCGTCACCTTGCGGCGGGCGAGCAGGTTCGTCAGCCAGTCCGGATCCATTTCCGGCACCGACGACAACAGCAGTTCGGTGTAGGCCGGGTGCGGGGGCGACAACACCTTGGTCTTTGCGCCCTGCTGTACCACGCGGCCCTGGAACATAACCACGATCTCGTCGGAGATCGCGCGCACGGTCGCAATGTCGTGGGTGATGAAGAGATATGAGACATCGAGCTCGCGCTGCAATCTCATGAGCAATTGCAGGATGCCTTCCTGCACAATCTGGTCGAGGGCGGAGGTCACCTCGTCGCAGATGATCAGCTCCGGCTCCGCCGCCAGCGCGCGGGCGATGCAGATGCGCTGCTTCTGGCCGCCGGACAGCTCACCAGGGTAGCGGTCGACGTACCCCTCATCCATCTCGATCAGCTTCAGCAGCTCGGCGATGCGCGCGTCTTTCTTGGCGCCGGTCAGGCCGCGGTAGAACTCGACCGGCCGGCCGATTGCCTCGTAGACCGTCTGGCGCGGATTGAGCGCGGTATCCGGCATCTGGTAGATCATCTGGATGCGGCGCAGCGTGTCCGGATCGCGATCCTTGAGCGCGCGCGGCAGCGTCTTGCCATTGAACACGATCTCGCCTTGCATCGGCGGCAGCAGGCCGGTGATAGCCCGCGCCAGCGTCGACTTGCCCGAGCCGGATTCGCCGACCACCGCGACGGTGCGTCCGCGCGGCACGGTTACCGTCACGTCGTTCAGCACGCGGACGGCGTTGCCATAGGCTGCGGTGACATTGGTGACCCGAAGCACCGGGTCTCCACCCGGCTGCTCCTGCTTGCCCAGCTTGCGGACCGACCACAGCGACTTGGTGTATTCCTCGCGCGGGTTCGCCAGCATCTCGCGGGTCGGCGCCTCTTCCACCGCTTTGCCGTAGCGCAGTACTTTGATCCGGTCGGCCATCTGAGCCACTACTGCCAGATCGTGGGTGATGTAGATGGCGGCGGTATTGAATTGCTCCACAATGTCACGGATGGCCGCCAGCACTTCGACCTGTGTCGTGACGTCGAGTGCCGTGGTCGGCTCGTCGAAGATGATGAGGTCGGGCCGGCAGGTCATCGCCATCGCGGTCATTGCGCGCTGGAGCTGTCCACCGGACACCTGGTGCGGATAGCGGAACCCGATCTCGTCCGGATGGGGCAGACGCAGCCGGCGATAAAGCTCGATCGCATCCTTCTCGGCGTCGGTGCGGCCTCGGATGCCCTCGCGCAGTTCGGCCTCGATCGTCTGCGACATCAGCTGATGCGCCGGATTGAACGAAGCGGCCGCGCTCTGCGCCACATAGGCGATACGGGATCCGCGCAGCCTGCGCCGCTTCTCGTCGCCGGCGGTCAACAGGTCAATGCCGTCGAACATGATGCTGCCGCCGGAAATGCGACAGCCAGCGCGGGCAAACCCCATGGCGGCGAGTCCGATGGTAGACTTGCCAGCGCCGGATTCTCCGATCAGGCCCAGCACTTCCCCGCGCTTCAAGCTGAGATCGACGCCCTTGACGATCGGGCGCCAGACCTCGTCGCTCTCACCCTCGATCTTGAGGTCTCGTATCTCCAGCAGGACGTCGCCCTTGGTACGCGCGCCGCCCGGGGTCTTTACATTGTCGTTCATTCGCGCAATCCGCTCGTCTTGTGCAGGAACCAGTCGACCACCAAGTTGACGCTGACGGTCAGCAGCGCAATCGCCCCGGCGGGAAGCAACGGCGTGATGTCGCCATAGGTGATCAGGGCCGCGTTGTCCCGCACCATCGAGCCCCAGTCGGCGGTCGGCGGCTGGATGCCGAGCCCGAGGAAGGAGAGGGCGCTGATGGTGAGGAACACAAAGCAGAAGCGAAGGCCGAATTCCGCCACCAGGGGCGGCATGATGTTGGGCAGGATCTCCCGGCGCATGATCCAGGGCAGCTTTTCTCCGCGCAGCCGCGCCGCTTCCACGTAGTCCATCACGACGACCCCCTGCGCGACCGACCGGCTCAGGCGGAACACGCGGGTCGAATCCAGCACGGCCATGATGATGATCAGGTTCGGCACCGAGGAACCGACGATCGAGAGCAGGACCAGGGCGAAGATCAACGGTGGGATCGACATCAGCACGTCGACAGAGCGGCTGAGCAACTGATCGATCCATCTGCCGGAGATGGCCGCCGTCAGTCCCAGCGCGCCGCCCAGCACGAATGACAGGATGGCCGTCAGAAATGCGATGCCGACGGTGTTTCGGGCGCCATAGATCATGCGCGAGAGCATATCGCGGCCCAGTTGGTCGGTACCCAGTATGAACTTGCCGCCCCAGGGTTCGAACGCGCCGCCGATCAGCTCGGTTTCGGAATAGGGCGCCAGCAGCGGTGCAAAGATCGCCGTGAAGATGTAAACGACGATGACAATCAGCCCGAACCAGGCGCTGGGCGGCGCCTTTCGCAAGGCGCGCCATAGCCGCGTCATCTTGCTGCGCCGGCGGATGGGCGCGACCAGCATGGCGTTGTGCGGGCTTTGCGCGTTTTCCGTCATCGGGGATGCAGGAGGCGCGGGTTGGAAACGATGGTGACGATGTCGGCCAGCAGGTTGAGCAGGATGTAGGTCATCGCGAACACCAGGGCGCATCCCTGGACGACCGGCTGATCACGTTTCGACACTGCGTCGACCATCAGCTGTCCGATGCCGGGATAGGTGAACACAGCCTCGACGATGACCACGCCGACCACCAGGTAGGCCAGATTGAGGGCGATGACGTTGACGATCGGCGCCCACGCATTCGGCAAGGCGTGCCGCATGATGATCTGCTTCGGCGTCGCGCCTTTGAGGCGGCTCATCTCGATATAGGGGCTGGCGAGCAGGTTGATGATCGCCGCCCGGGTCATTCGCATCATGTGCGCGAGGATCACCAAGACGAGCGTGAGGGTCGGCAGGACGATCGCATACAGCCGGTCCAGGAACGGCATGCCCGGCGTTATGCTCGCGAGCGAAATGAAGATCGGGAACTTCACCGCCAGGAACATGATGAGGATGTAGGCGAGGAAGAACTCCGGCGACGAGATCGCTGTCAGGCTGATGACGTTGACGGCGCGATCGAAGATGCTGTTGCGATAGAGCGCCGCCATCATCCCAAGAACCAGTGACAACGGCACCGCGATCAGCGCGGCGGCACTGGCGAGGAACAGCGTGTTCAGCAATCGCGGCCCAATCATGTCGGCGACCAGGCGACGATGGCCTGCGAGACTTCCTGCGCTGGCGTAGGATTCGCCGAAATCGCCCTGCAGAATGCCGCCGACCCACTTGAAATAGCGGACGACCGGCGATTGATCGAGCCCGACTGAGTGCTGGAACGCCGCCACGGTCTCGGGCGTCGCCGCCTGCCCCAAGACCGCTTTCGCGAAATCGCCGGGCAGCAACTCGATGGTCAGCGAAATGATGATGGACACCACGAACAATGTCGCGATGCCCAGCCCCAAGCGCTGCAGAACGGTTCTGAGAACTGGGTTCATTGCCTTGCTTCAGAGCCAATGGTTCCTTCCCGGCCCAGGCCGGGAAGACCCCAATTTCCGCCGGGCCGGTCGACCTGTCAAATGAGTCGACCGGCCGTGTTGTCAAGCGTTACGCAAACCACCAGCGTTCGGCGATCTTGAAGCCGTCGCCTTCCCAGTTGCCCGCGATCTTGTTGTGCGCGAGCTTCTTGGAGGACGCGTCGACATAGTTGTTGAACACCAGCACCAGGGCGCCGCAATCGTCGTGGCAAAGCTGCTGCATCTCGGCATAGATCGCGGCACGCTTCTTCTCGTCCGTCTCGGCGCGGCCCTGGACGAGCAACTCGTTGAACCGCGGATTCGCCCAGTTCGTCTCGTTCCAGCCGGCGCCCTTGGCATAGACGGATGTGAACATCCAGTCACAGGTCGGGCGGCCGCCCCAGTAGCTGGCGCACCAGGCCTTCTTCAGCCACACATTGTCCCAGTAGCCGTCATTCGGTTCGCGCACGATGTTGATGTCGATGCCCGCCGTCTTGGCATGTTGCTGATAGAGCACGGCGGCATCCACCGCGCCGTTGAAAGCGGCGTCCGCCACCGACAGATCGACCTTGAGGTTCTCCATTCCGGCCCTCTTCAGGTGGAACTTCGCCTTCTCCGGATCATAGGTAAATTTCGGCTCCGGATCGATCGCGAACTTGACCGATTTCGCGATCGGATTGTCGTTGCCCGGCGTGGCGTGACCGAGGAAGACCTTGTCGACGATGTCCTGGCGATTGACCGCGTATTTCAGCGCTGTCCGCACGTCGATGTTGTCGAATGGCGCAGTGTCGACATGCATCGGGAACGTGTAGTGGCCGAGGCCGGTGACCTCGTCGATATTGACGTTGGGATCGCGCTTCAGCAGGTTCAGCGTCTTGAGGTCCGCACGGCTCGCCCAATGGACCTGGCCGGCTGTCAGCGCCGCGGTGCGGGCTGTCACGTCGGCGATCGTCAGGAACTCGACATCATCGAACCAGGCGGTACCGTAGTAGTTCGGATTGCGGGTCAGGTGGGCACGGACGCCTGGTTCCCAATCGCCATAGACGTATGCGCCAGTGCGCACGCCGGACTGCCAGTCGGCCTTGCCGTCCTTCACCGGCATGATCGGGATGTGATACTCGCTGGCCACGTACGGGAAGTCGGCGTTCGGCGCTCCCAGCTTGAAGACGACGACGTCCTTGCCGTCGGCCTTGATCTCCTTGACGTCGGCGAGTAGCGACTTGGCTGCCGACTTGGAATCCGCACCCATGTGATGCTGGAAGGATGCGATCACGTCGTCTGGCGTCACGCTCTTGCCGTTGTGGAAGGTGACGCCGTTGCGGATCTTGAACCTCCAGGTCGCCGCATCGTCGCCCGCCTCGAAGGATTCAGCGAGATCCGGGTGGATATTCCCGTCGGCATCGACCACGGTCAGATTGTTGGACATTGCGCCGGCAAACGGGATCTGCGTGCCAGTGTCCGGGTATCCGGCGGGATCCAGTGAGTCGGTGGTCGCGCCATGCGCCAGCCCGAACTTCGCGGAGCCGCCTTTTTTGGGCTCGGCACGCGCCGCCTTGACGAACATCGTCTGGGCTGTCGCTGCGGTGAAGCCGGCGGCCAGCGCCAACTGGACGAACTGGCGGCGCGAGACCTTCCCGCGGCTCACCAGTTTTTCCGCCAGCTTCAGTTTCTCCATGCTCTCAGACATCGAAACTTCCCTCCTTCGAGTTAGGCAAAAACATTCCTGCCCGCTGCCTCGCGCGGGTCAGTTGGATTTTCTTCGTAGAGGCCAAGCCGGCGGTTGCTCCGCATCAGCTCGTAGGCCCTCCCTGCGTCTCAGTTCTTGTTTGTTTTCCGATACGTGGCGCCTGATCTCGCCCGCTCGGCCCGTGCCTCGGGTACGCTGTCACGGACCTTCCGGCCCGTCAATCTATCCCTACGTCATCCGGCTGCCGGTTCTTGACTTATTCCGACCGTCTCAAGTCTCTGCGCGTCGCGCCGGATTGGTTCGGCGGGTTTTCCCGACTTGGCCGAACGGTCAAGCTTTCTGCGCCCTCACGCCTCTTCCCGGCGCAGCGCCTGCGCCATGCAATGGATGCCGCCGCCGGTCTTGGAGATCTCGCTCATGTCCATCTCGGCCACGCTGAAGCCGCGCGCCTTCAGCGCCTCGATCAGTGTCCGGCTGTGCTTGGGCGCGATCACCCGGTCCTTGCCGAGCGACATCACGTTGCAACCCAGTGTCACCGTGTCCTGGAACGGGACGGGGATGATCTCGATCTTCTTGGCCTTGAGCCAGGCGACCACGTCTGGCGCCGTCGTCTCCAGGCACACCGCCGCCAGCTTCTCGGCGATCATGACCACCATCAGGTCGATATGGACGTAGAAGGGGTCGAAATAGGTGGGCTTTACCTCCCACCCTTCCTTCTCGAACCAGCCTTTGACCTGCTGGACCGCTTCGTCCTGCGTACGTTCGCCGCCGCACCCGATGAGGACGCAGCCCGGCTCGATCACGTTGAAATCCCCGCCTTCGAAATGGCCGGCGGTGATCATGTCATAGATAGGAATTCCCATCGCCTGATAGGTCCGGATGGCCGCGAAATTCTCGCCCCGGCGCCACCAATTGGCCATGTTGGTGATGACCGCGCCGTACGGCGTCATGAAGCTCGAATCCCGCGCATAGACCTGATAGGGCAGGTTCGGGTCCATCTGGTGATAGTGGACCTTCACGCCGAAATGCTCGTAGGCGCCGATCAGCTCGGCATGCTGCTTCTTGGCCACCTCGATGTTGCACGGCGCCTCGCGCAGATATTTGCGCGACAGCGAGGAGGTGGAGAGGTGCTTGATGTGGTCCGCCTTGGCCAGGAGCACGTCGGTCAGCACGCCATATTCGGATTTGCAGCCCCAGTAATTCATCGCGGGCGTGCTGCCGCCCTCGGCGCGGCGCTTCAGGCTGAAAGTCTCGGTGGTCGGGCTTGCGAGCGGTGCATTCACGGGCGGCCTCCTCAAAGGATGGGGCGGTCAGCCTAGCGTGAAGGTGATTTGCTGAAAATCGAATAGATTTTGCTGAATTGGTGAGTTTTGTTCACTCAAGGTCAGTCCTCGGCGCTGCTGGCTTCCGCCAGCCGACCGGTGATCCAGCCCCGGAACGCCTTCACCAGCGGCTGCCGCAGCCGGCCCCGATCCGCGACCAAGTAGTACGAGCTGGGCGCCCGGATGGCGAGCGCGAACGGCCGTACCAGCCGGCCGGCGGAGAGCGCGCCGCCCGCGATGATCGGATCGCCGATCGCGATGCCCTGGCCGGCCAGCGCGGCGGCGATCACTAGGTGCATGTCGGAGAACACGATGCCCTGCGCCGGATCGACCTCATCCGCGCCAGCTGCCATCAGCCATTGCGTCCAGTCGCTGTGATCGGCGAGATGCAGCAGCGTCACCTTGGCGATGTCGTTCGGCTCGGCGAGGCCACCGCAGGCGTTGATAAGTGTGGGCGAGCAGACCGGCGTCTCATGCAGGTTGGCGAGCAGCTCGTACCACTTTCCACTCCACTCGCCGCGGCCGAAGGCGATGAAGATGTCGATGTCCGCCGCGCTGACATCGTCGAACCGCTTTGGTGTGACGACGCTGATGCGCGCTTGCGGATGCGCGTTCTGGAACGCACCGATCTCCGCGCACAACCAGAAGCTCGCGAAACCCGGTGCGCAACTGACCACCAGCCGACCACTCAGCGCCGCATCCACCGACCTGGCCCGCGCATCGGACAGGGTCTGCAGCGCCTTACGCACTTCGCGTGCATAGGATTCGCCGCGCGGCGTCAGGACGACACCGCGCCCATCGCGTTCGATCACCGCGAAACCCAGTTCACGTTCCAGGAACCGCAACTGATGGCTGATCGCACTGCGCGTGATGTTGAGCTCCGCGGCGGCCCGCGCCACGCTGCCCAGCCGCGCTACCGCATCGAGCGCTCGGAGAGCGCTGATCGACGGCAGCGCCAGCTAGTGCCCCCTGCGAATGCAGAAATCGACCACCTCGATCAGCGCGCGCTTGTCGGCACTGTCGGGAAAGATGCCGAGGGCGTCGCGCGCGACCGCGCCGTAATGGGTAGCGCGCCGCACCGTGTCGCCGAGGGCGTTGTGCTTGGCGATCAGGCGCTGCGCTTCGGCAAGGTCGCTCGCCGCCTGCTCCTGCCGCTCCAGCGTACGGCGCCAGAAGTCGCGTTCAGCTTCATCGCCGCGCAGGAAAGCGAGGATGACGGGCAGGGTGATCTTGCCCTCACGGAAATCGTCGCCGACGGTCTTGCCCAAGGCTTCCTGCTTGGCGGAATAATCCAGCGCATCGTCGATGAGTTGGAACGCGATGCCGAGATTGAGCCCGAAGCTCGCCAGCGCTTCCTGCTCGCGCTTCGGCCGGTCGGCCAGCACCGCGCCGACTTCGCAGGCAGCCGAGAACAGAATGGCGGTCTTGCCCTTGATGACCTCGAGATAGGCTTGCTCGGTGGTCGCGGTATCGTTGCTGGTCATGAGCTGCAGAACTTCGCCCTCGGCGATCTTGGCCGAGGCGCCGCACAGGATCTCCAGGATGCGCAGCGATCCGTCCGCGACCATCAGCTGGAAGGCGCGGCTGAACAGGAAATCGCCAACCAGCACGCTCGCTTTGTTGCCCCAGAGGACGTTGGCGGAGGCTTCGCCGCGCCTGAGGTCGCTCTCATCCACCACGTCGTCATGCAGCAGGGTGGCGGTGTGGATGAATTCGACGCAGGCCGCCAGGCCCGCAGCCCGCACGCCCGGATGGCCGCACAGCCTGGCCGCCGCCAACGTGAGGACCGGCCGGAGCCGCTTGCCGCCGGCTGCGATGATATGCCCCGCCAGTTGCGGGATCAGCGCCACCGGGCTCTGCATGTGCTTTAGGATCAGCTCGTTGACCCGGTCCAGATCGTCGCGCACCAGGTACGTCAGGCGTTCCAGCGCGTCCGGCTGCTTGTCCCGCCCGGTCTCCAGATTGACGATGACCGCCACGCAATCCCTTTCCGGCTGCGCCAACAGCGCCGCCTCGACCCTGCCCCATTGCCGGCGGACAGCGCCACGCAACCGCATGGTGCAAGCCGCCGATTGGCAGCATAATGCCCCGATTAGCGAACGCAATGGCAACAATCGACGCAGGCCTTATGATAAATCCCGGAGAAATAGCGTGAAAGAGATCGCGCGCAGCACTGATCCGGTCAGGCTGTCCTTTCTGACCGCCTTGCTGTCGGATGGCGGTGTCACCGCGATCCTGTTCGACACCCATGCCAGCATCGTGCAGGGCAGCCTCGGCGTCATACCGCAGCGCCTGATGGTGGCGGACGACGAATACGAGACGGCGGTCACGATCCTCAAGAGTGCGAAGGAATGGCACGAGCCGGAACAAAGCGGATAGCTGTAAGCAGCAACGCAGAGACGCGCCATCAGGATTTCTGGCGCACGGCCTGTAGGGGCGTGCCGGACTTGCCGGCAGCCGCCGACTATCAGGTCTGGCATTTCGGGGACAGCGGACGGCTCGCGCGCGAGCTGGCGGAGCTGGTGCTGCATGGCCGCAAGCGCGCGACCGCCGGCCTGCTGTGGGAGGCCGAGGCGGATCCGAGCATGATGCCCATTCTCGGCGGCTATAGTCTCGTCACCGATCATGCCGGCGCGCCGCTGCTGGTCATCCAGACGACGCAGGTCGACATGCGCCCCTACGAAGCGGTCGATGCGGATTTCGCCGCGGCGGAAGGCGAGGGCGACTGCTCGCTGGATTATTGGCGCGCCGCGCACTGGGACTATTTCTCGCGGCGCTGTGCGGTCCTCGGCCGCACGCCCAGCCCCGACATGCCGGTTGTTCTCGAGCGATTTGCACTGATCTATCCAACTGCGGCGCGGCGGGCCGCATCATGAACGACACCCCGCCCGCGCCGCTGCCGACCACCCTCGATACCGTCCTCGGTGGTCGCGTGACCTTGCATCAGCCGGCGCTGGGCTATCGCGTCGCCATCGATCCGATCCTGCTGGCGGCAGCTTGCCCGGCCGAGCCGGGAGAGACCATCGTCGATCTCGGCTGCGGCGTCGGCACGGCGGCCCTGTGCCTCGCGCGGCGCGTTCCGGATGTGCAATGCATCGGCGTGGACCTGCAGAGTGAGCTGGCGGAACTCGCCAACCGGAACGCGCAGGAGAACAACGTTGCGGATCGCGTGCGCTTTCTCGCGGGCGACATCCTCGACCGCACGCTGCCGATCTATGCCAGGCCCGCAGATCACGTGATCGTCAACCCGCCGTACCTCAAGCGCGGCACCGCGACGCCGTCCGACAATCCGGTGAAGGCGCTGGCGAACATCGAGGGCGATGCGGGTCTCGCGGCCTGGGTGGCAGCGGCGGCAAGGACGGCGCGTCCGGGCGGCACCATCACCTTCATCCACCGCGCCGACCGGCTGCCGGAATTGCTGGCGCTGCTCGACAGCCGCTGTGGCGGCATTGCGATCCTGCCGCTGCATCCGAAGGCAGGCGCCGCCGCGCATCGCGCGATCGTCGCCGGGCGGCTTGATCAGCGCTTGCCGGCGATCCTGCTGCCCGGCCTCATCGTGCACGAAGCCGACGGCAGTTTTTCGCCGCTGCTGGAGCGCATTTTGCGCGACGGCGCGCCGCTGCCGATGATCGTCGGCGCCTAGAGCATTTTCCGCCGAAGTGGTCCGCCGGTTCGGCGCAGAAAATGCGGCCACCATGCTCCAGGGTTTCCTTGACCCGGCGCGCCGGTCGGGCTAAATGGCCCGATGTTTACGCTTCCAACTTTGCCCAAGCTGCTTCTGATCGTCCTCGTGATCGGTGCCGTCTGGTGGTGGCATCGACGCAACCAGATCCGGCGGCGCGAACAGGCGGAACTCGACCGCAACCAGCGCACTGCGGCGACCAAGGGCGCAAAGGGCAAGCCCGCGAAGCCGATCGAAGACATGGCGCAGTGCAGGGTCTGCAACGCCTACGTTCCCGCCATCGGCGCGACGCGTTGCGGCCGCGACAATTGCCCGTTCTAGAGGCTCGTCAGCCGGTCGGATGCAGTTCGGAGTACAGCGCTTGGTTCTTGGCAAACGAGCGCTGCAGGGCCGGCCGGTCGCGCAGCCGTCCGAGATAGGCGCTGAATTCCGGCCGCTCCGGAATACCCTTGATCATGATTCCATATTGCAGGCACGATCCGAGGACGACATCGGCGGCGGTGAAATGATCGCCGACCAGATACGGCCCGTCCACCACTGCCTGCGCGACCGTGTCCATCACGGTGTCGTAATCGCCGTAGGATGACGAGCGTGCCGGCACCGGCGTCCGATTGTTCGCTCGGTCGATCATCGCTTGCTCGAGGCAGCTTGGGCTGAAGAACAGCCATTTGAGATAGATGCCTCGCTTGGGATCGCCGATCGGCACCGACAGTTTCGCCGCCGGAAACTCGTCCGCGAGATAAATGCAAATGGCAGCCGCCTCGGTGATCGTGACACCTTGGTGCGTGATCGCGGGCACCTTGCCCATCGGGTTGATGGCGAGATAGCCGGGCTTCTTGTGATCGCCCCGCTCCAGGCTTATCGCGTGGAGCTCATAGGGCACGCCCAGTTCCTCGAGCATCCAGTGCACGATATTGCTGCGGCTCATCGGCGCGTGATGGAAGATGATCTTGTCCATGTGGGTCTCCATCGCAGAAACGAAACTGACCCAATGTTACTCCGGCATGCTGCCAGAAAATGTCAGGAGCTTGCCTTGAGGCCGTAACTGGGCCGGGGAATCGCGAGGTGCGCCGTTTTCAGCGCCTCCGACCAGCGCTCGCGCAGATCCTCGAAATAGGGATCGCCGGCCTCGATCCGGTGCTTGAGCTCGGTCTGCATCGCATCGCGCCGCAGGATCATGACGTCCAGCGGCAGCCCGACCGCGAGGTTGGAGCGCATGGTCGAATCCATAGAGATGAGGCCGATCTTCAGCGCGTCATAGAGATCGGTGTTGTAGGTCACCGCGCGGTCCAGGATCGGCTTGCCGTATTTGGTCTCGCCGATCTGCAGGAACGGCGTGTCCGACGTCGCTTCGATGAAATTGCCAGCGGCGTAGATCATATAAAGGCGCAGCCGCCGCTCCTTGATCTGCCCGCCCAGCAGGAACGAGACCTCGAAGCGCCCGCCCTGCTGCTCCAGGCTGGCGCCGTCGACGCGATAGACTTCGCGGACGGCGCGGCCGACGAGCTGCGCCGCCTGGAACATGGTCTCGCACTTGGAAAGCAACAGGGTCTCGCCGCTGTCGGGGTGCTGGAATCCCTCGGCCAGCAACGACAGGACCGATTGCGTGATCGAGAGGTTGCCCGAGCTCGCCACCGTCAGCACGCGCTCGCCTGGCTCCTCGAACACGTGCAGTTTGCGGAACGAGGCGATGTTGTCGATTCCCGCATTGGTGCGGGTATCGGAAATCATCACCAGTCCCTCACGCACCAGCAACCCGACGCAGTAGGTCATGGAAACCCTCTAGTCTGTGCCGGATATATAGCGGGGCAGGGGATTCGGGGCAATTCAGTTGGAAAAACGACCCGGCCATCTACCAAAAGTTAAGGAACAGGATGAAGAATCACGGCGCCATTGCAGCGAGGTGCATGTGCTCTCACGTTTGGGCCATATCGCGGACCGCTATTTCATCACGGCAGTGTACGCCATCCTGGGCTGGGCCAATGCGGAATCCTGGCCGTACCTGCTTGTCTTCGTGGCATTCGGAGCGGCGATCGATGTCTGGCTTGTGAAGCCGAACGCGACGTTTCCAGGCGAACTGCTGACCGCCGCAGAAATCACAACGGCCAAGGCGAAATGGAACAGGACAATTCCGATCGTGATTGGCGTGCCGTTGATCGGCATCTCGATCCTGGTGGCAATGAGGAAGCTGGGCACGCACGCGCCCGAGGATGTCACTGCGATCGGTCCGGGAATCTATGGCCTCGCATCTCCCTACATTGCACTGTTGCGGCATCATTACCAGGATCTGCTTGCACATGACTTGCTCGATAGAGCGCAGCTCGTCGCAGTGAATTATACTGGCCTCTTCCTTCTGTTCTATGGCGGTCTGGGACTGTGGCTGGCAACACTCAGGAACATCGGCGCGTTCGACTATATGCGGATAAGCGGCTATTCGCTGAAGCAGAAAATCGCCGTTGCCTTCCTTCTGGTAATTACGCCGGTCATGTTCGTGGTTACGCTGTATCTCACTACTTCGATCGACATCGACTACCACGACGAGAATTTTCGCGGCCGCCATATCAATACGAACGTTGCGAAATATGATTCGTTCTTCTGGGATCTGGCGTTCCTTCTGGGAGCAACCGGCGGCGCATTGCTTCTCGTATTGCAGATGCTGTTCCGCGGAACACTGATCTGGTGTGGCCTGATGAAGGTCGACGCAAGCAGGCGTCCGCCCGAACTGCAGCCGTCCTCAACCTAGTTCTGCCACTGCCCACGCGCCTGGTTTATCTGGACAGCCACCCGCATCTGCTCGTCCGCGCCCCCCTGGCGGGTGCCGCGGATCGGTGCCGCCCCGAGATAGTCGAGGCCGGCGGCCACCCGCACATGACCCTCGGTCGGGCAAATGCCGTTCGCTGGATCGAACCCGACCCAGCCCAGGCCTTCGACATCGGCCTCCGCCCAGGCGTGACCGGCCTCCTGCTGCGTCACGCCGTCATTGCGCAGCATGTAGCCGCCGACATAGCGCGCCGGCACGCCCAGATACCGCGCACAGGCGAGGAAGATGTGCGTCAAGTCCTGGCACACGCCCCGCTTCAACTTGAAGGATTCGATTGCCGGCGTCGCGCTGTTGGTCGGCGTGGTGTCGAACTTGACCGTGCTGTAGATACCGGCCAGCAGGCAATGCAGCATCTCCAGCCGATCCTTGGTGGCTTCCGACGTGACGTCGTGGGCGAATTCCTTCAGGGTCGCATCGACCTCGGTCAGCCGCGTCTCGCGCAGATAAAGCCCGACCGGGAACCGTTCATAGGTGCCGCGCACGATGCCGTGGCGATCCTCGGTCTCCACTTCGCCCTGGACCGTCACTTCGAGGTCGGAGATCGGTCCACCCAGCGCCAGCGTATGCGTCAGGTTCCCGAACGGGTCCTCGCCCGCTTTCAGCGTCCCGTCGCAATTGAGATCGATGCGCCAGCGTTTGACGTTCTGCCCGTCGTGATTGCGCGGCGTCAGGCGCAGAAGCTGCATGACCGCCTTGGCGGGGCTGCCATAGGCATAGTGGGTGCAATGTTGGATGGCGATGCGCATGAAGGATGTACCTAAACCAGATATTGCTCGGCGATGACAGCACCCAGGCGGCCATTGTCCTTGATCGCAGTCTCGCAGAATTCGTGCAGGCCGGACTCGAAGATCTGCTCGATCCGGCAATTCTCCAGGCGGTTGCGCATGCTGCGCGCCAGGCGCTGCGCCTCGCCCTGCTTGCCGTAGGCCGCGGCCAGGCTGTCGAGATTGGCGCAGATCGCGCCATAGCAGGAGGCCAGCGAGCGCGGCATCTTGTCGTTGAGCAGCATCAGATCCGCGATGCGCATCGGTTTCAGGCTCTCGTGATAGACGTGGTGATAGGCGGTGAGGGCGGAGACCGCGCGCAGGATTGCCGCCCATTGCGAGTAATCGAGCCCGCCGCCGACCTCGACATTCTCCGGCAGCAGCACGTGATACTTGACGTCGAGGATGCGCGCCGTGTTGTCCGCCCGCTCCAGGAAGATACCGAGCCGCGCGAACCAATAGGCGTCGTTGCGCAGCATGGTGCGATAGCCCGACCCGTCGATGCGGAGCGACATCTCCTTCACCCATTCCAGGAAGCGCGCCATCGCGCTCGCGTCCATGGTGTCGAAATCAAGCTTGTTCAGCTCAAGCCAGGCGCTGTTGATGGTGTCCCACATCTCTGCGGTGAGGGCCGTTCTTACCTGCCGCGCGTTGCGGCGCGCGATGCGCAGGCAGTTTCGGATCGAGGTCGGATTGCGCTTGGAATAGGCGAGGAAGCGCGTGACCTTGGCCGGCGACACGCGGTCATACAGTGACGTGAAATCCGCCATGCAGCCCGCCGTCGACAGGGCGCTGGCCCATTCGCCCTCCGCATCCTCGCGCCGGATCGGCAATGACGACAGGCGCATCGCCGCTTCCAGCACGCGCGCCAGATAGTCCGCCCGTTCAACGTAGCGGGAGAACCAGAACAGGCTGTCGGCTGTCCGGCTCAGCATTCGATGACCCAGGTGTCCTTGGTACCGCCGCCCTGGCTGGAATTCACCACCAGCGAGCCTTCACGCAATGCGACGCGCGTCAGGCCTCCCGGCACGATCCGCACGCCATTGGCGCCGGTCAGCACGAACGGGCGCAGATCGACATGGCGCGGCGCGACGCCGTTGGAAACGAAGGTCGGGCAGGTGGACAGCGCCAGGGTGGGCTGCGCGATGTAATTGTCGGGATGCGCCTTCAGCCGCTCGGCGAAATTCGCGCGCTCTTCCTTGGTGGCATGCGGCCCGACCAGCATGCCGTAGCCGCCGGAGCCGTGCACCTCCTTGACCACCAGCTCCGCCAGATGGTCGAGTACGTAGCGCAGATCGTCCGCCTCCCGGCAGCGCCACGTCTGCACGTTCTTGAGGATCGGCTTTTCGCCCAGATAGAACCGCACGAATTCCGGCACGTAGGAGTAGATGACCTTGTCGTCGGCCGCGCCCGTTCCCATCGCATTGGCGATAGTGACATTGCCGGCAGCATAGGCGCCATAGAGGCCGGGAACGCCCAGCGCCGAATCCGGCCGGAACACCAGCGGGTCGATGAAGTCATCATCGATCCTGCGATAGATCACGTCGACCCGCTTCGGCCCTTCGGTCGTGCGCATGTAGACAATGTCGTCGCGCACGAACAGATCGTAGCCCTCGACCAGTTCCACGCCCATGGCGTCGGCCAGGAACGAATGCTCATAGAAGGCGGAGTTGTATTGGCCCGGCGTCAGCAGCGCGATGGTGGGCTCGCCACTGGCCCCGCGCGGCGCCACCGATTGCAAGGTCGCCAGCAATTCGTTGGGATAGTTCTCGACCGGCGCCACGCGATGCGATCGGAACAACTCCGGCATCAGGCGGATGGAAATCTCCCGTCCGCCCAGCATGTAGGAGACGCCGGAGGGCGTGCGCGCATTGTCTTCCAGCACATAGAAATCGTCGGCATCCACCCGCACGACGTCGATGCCGCCGATATGGATATAGACGCCGTGCGGCGCCTCGATCCCGCACATCTCCGGCCGGAAGGCGGGATTGCGCCACACCAATTCGGGCGGAACGATGCCGGCCTTCAGGATCTCCTGCGGCCCATAGATGTCGCGTAGATAGGCGTTGAGCGCCTTGACGCGCTGCTCAAGCCCCGCGGACAGCTTCGACCATTCCTGGGTGGACAGGATACGCGGGATGATGTCGTAGGGGATGATGCGCTCTTCGCCCTGCGCGTCGCCATAGACGGCAAAGGTGATGCCGCCGCGCCGGTAGAACAGCTCCGCCTCCACCCGCCGGCGCTCCAATTGCTCCGGCGAAATGGTGGTCAGCCATTCCGCCACGCGCGCATAAGGCCTGCGGACGCTCCCGTCCTCGGCATGCATTTCGTTGAGGGACATGTCTCCCTGATCTCGCCCCCTTGTTTTGAAGGGAGCTTAGCACGCCCTGTGCCAGCGCTTAAGTTACCGAAAGCGTAGGGAAGCGAAACCGTCTATGCCCAAATCTTGGGCAGGTTTGGATGGGGTGGCGCGTTTCTGCCCGCATTTAGCGGGGCTCAGTGTTCGTCGGCGACGGATTCGCCCTCCGCCTGCACATTGACCTTGCTGCCGTCCACCAGGTCGACCGGCGGATTGTTGATGACCCGGTCGCCGTCCCGGACGCCGCTCCGCACCTCGACCGTCGTGCCGAAATCGCGGGCTATGGTGATTGGGCGGATATGGACGCGGCCGTTCTCGACCACCGCGACATGCAAGCCGTCCTGGTTGAAGATGACCGCGTCGGCCGAAACGATCAGCGACGGCGTCTTGCGTGGAATTTGCAGCTCGACGCTGCAATAGACACCGGGGGCCAGGGCACCGTCCGGATTGGGCACTTCGATTTCGGTCAGAAGGGTGCGGGTCTGCGGATCCAGCGCATCGGCGATCCGCGTCACAGAGCCCTTGAAGGTGCGATCGGGAATCTCGGGCACGCGAATCACGGCTGCAACGCCGGGGGAGAGGCCGAAAGCGGAATCCTGGGGCACGAAGACCTGAACCCGGATGATGTCGCTTTTCTCGAGCGAGAACATCGGGGTGCCGCCGGTATTGTCGGCCTGCACCAGATTGCCGATGTCGATGTTCCGCTGGGTCACCACCCCGTCGAACGGGGCGACGACCTTTTGGTATGCCTTCTGCTGGCGGAGCACCATCAGTTGGGCCTGCTGGGCGTCGATGTTGGCTTGGGCGACACGCACCGCCTGGTTCTGCGCCTGGAAGTTCAGGCGATCCGTATCGCCCTGCTCCTTGGTGACCCAGCCCTCTTGCGTGAGCTTGGCCGTGCGCTTGTTGGTCACGTTGGCAAGCTCCTGGTTTGCATGCGCCTGCCCAAGGGCGGCCTGCGTCTGCGCCAGGTCGGCCTCGGCAAGCGCGATCTGATGGTCGAGCTCGGGCGCGGTGATCTCCGCCAGCAGCTCGCCCGCCTTCACGCGGGAGCCGATATCGACGTAGCGCTTGTCGATATATCCGCTCGCGCGCGCAAAGATAGTCGCGCTTGCGTAGGCCAGCGTGGTGCCGGGCAGGGTCACCGACCGGGTCGCGCCGCTCGCATGGACCTGGTCGACACGGAGCGTGGGGACGAAGTCGCGGTGTTGCTCGGCGGCAGCCATGACCATGCGATGCTGCTCGTAATGCTGATGCACGCCGTAGCCGGCCGGTCCGCCCACCAGCACGAGAGCGCCGAGGCTGGCAAGCCAACTGCCCGGGTGGTTGCGGCGCGCCTTTGGCGCCGGTGGACCGGCATTCGGTGCGTCCGGTTGCGGCGATTGTTCTGAACCGCTCATTTCATCATCTCCTCGGGGAAAACGCCGTGCGCCGGCTTCCCGTCGTTGCCCTTGCGCAGGAAAGCAAAGAGATAGGGCACGATGAACAGCGTCGTCGGCGTCGCGAACAGCAGGCCGCCGATCAGCGCCCGGGCCAACGCGGCGTTCTGCTCTTCGCCGGCGCCGCCGATCGCCAGCGGAATCATGCCGACGATCATCGCCGCCGCGGTCATCAGGACCGGCCTGATGCGGGTGCGGCCCGCGGCGATCGCGGCGTGAAAGGCGTCCATGCCGGCGAGCTGCTGCTCGCGCGCGAAGGTCACCAGCAGGATGGAGTTCGCGGATGCGACGCCGACCGCCATGATTGCGCCCATTACCGATGGCACGCTCTGGGTCGTGTTGGTGAGATACAGCATGGTGACGATGCCGCACATCGTCGCTGGCAGTGCGAGGATGACGACGAACGGATCGCCGAAATTCTGGTAGTTCACCACCATCAGCAGATAGACCAGGATGGCGGCGAAGATCAGTCCGATACCGAGGTCGTTGAAGGCATCGTTCATGCTTTGGATTTGGCCCAGCACCTGGATCGAATTGCCCGGCGAGAGCTGCTTCTGATACTCCGCGGTGATCTTCTGGATCTCCGCCGCGACGCTGCCAAGATCGCGATCCTGGACGTTGGCATAGACCTCGTAGACCGGCTGGATGTTGGTCTGGTTGGCGTTGGTCGCCATCGTGGTGCGCGAGATGCTCGCCATGTTGCTGAGCACGCCTGGAACCGGATCGCCGTGCGGCGAAAGGCTGGTGGTGACCGGCGTGTTCCGGAGGTCATCAAACGAGCTGACGCTGCGCTCCGGCGTCTGGACCGCGATGTAGTACGGGATCCCAGTTTTCGGGTCGGTCCAGAAATTGGGCGTGACCTGTTCGGAGGAGCTGAGGCTCACATTGACATTGGTGGCGACGCTGTCGGCGGTCAGGCCGAACTCGGCCGCGCGGGCGCGGTCGATCTGGACATAGAATTGCGGTGCGTAGACCTCCTGCTGCAGGTGCGCATCGACCACGCCCGGGATGTCGGCAATGCGGCGACGCAGCTCCTGGGCGATGCTGAGATTCTTCGCCCGGTCATAGCCAACCGTGCGGACGTTGATCTGCGAGGTCAGCCCGAAATTAAGGATCTGCGTGACGATGTCTGCCGGCTGGAAGTAGAAAACGCTGTCGGGAAACGCCGCGGGCAGGACCTGCCGCAACTTGCGCACATAGTCCGCCGTCGGGGCATGGCCTTCCTTCAGCGCGACCAGGATGACGCCGTCATTGACGCCCATGGCCGAGCCGTCTGAGAACGCATAGTTATAGGCGCGCGCCGGCAATCCGATGTTGTCGACGATGAGGTCGCGATCGGAATCGGGCACGATCTCGCGGATCTTGTTCTCGATATCCTGGAAGATCTGCTCCGTCTTCTCGATCCGCGTCGCCGCCGGCACGCGGACGTGCAGCTGGATCTGACCGCCGTCGATCGCCGGAAAGAAGTCCCGGCCGACCAGCGTGTACATGCTGCCGCCGAGAGCGAGAATGGCGACGATGCAGAGCGGAACGATGATCCGGCTCTTCAACAGTGTCTCGAGCAGGGCGGCATAGCCTCCCCGGAACCGCTCGAACCCGCGCTCGAACGCGCCATGGAAGCGGCTGTACCAGCGCTGCCGGCTCGGGTCCCCCGGTTCATGGTGACGCTCGCCCTTGAGCAGCAAGCCGATGGTGATCGGGGTCAAGGTTCGCGATAGCCCGTAGGACGCGATCATCGCGAATACGACGGCAAGACCGAGCGGCGTGAACAGGTATTTCGCCGGCCCCTCCAGGAAGAGCACCGAGGTGAAGACGCAACTGATGGCGAGCGTCGAAACCAGCGTCGGGATGGCGATGCCGGCCGCGCCGTGCAGCGTCGCCTCGGCGAGCGGCCGGTGCTCTTCGGTCAGCAGGCGATGGGTGTTCTCGATCGTCACGGTCGAGTCATCGACCAGGATGCCGACGGCGAGCGCGAGACCGCCCAGCGTCATGGTGTTGAGCGTCTCGCCGAGGAAGGACAGCACGATTAGCGAGCTGAGAATGGAGAGCGGGATCGAGATCATGACGATCACCGTCGATCGCCAGGAGCCGAGGAACAGCAGGATCATCAGCGCGGTCAGCCCCGCGGCGATCGCTCCCTCGCGGACCACGCCGTTGACCGACGAGGTCACGAAGATCGACTGGTCGAACAGCTCCTTGATCACGAGCCCGGGCGGTGCCGCGGCGCGCGCCACGTTGAGGGCGTCCTTGACCTCGTGGACAACATCGAGCGTCGAGGCGTTGCCGTTCTTGATGATGCTGAGGAGGACCGAACGGTGGCCCTCGGAGCGGACGACATTCTGCTGCACGAGCGAGCCGTCGCGCACATTTCCGATGTCCCTGAGAAATACCGTCGCCCCGTTGGTGTATTTCACCGGAATGTTGTTCAACGCTTCGATCGTGAGCGGCGTGGCGTTGGTCCGCACCGAGTATTGCTTGTCGCCGATCTTGGCCGTGCCCGCCGGCAGGGTCAGGTTCTGGGCGTTGACCGCGTTCACCACGTCCAGCGGCGTCAGGCCCTTCGCGAGCAGCGCGTCCGGATCGATGTCGACCATGATCTGCCGGTACTTGCCACCCGCCGGCGTCGGGAGGGTGATGCCATGGATCGGCGCCAGCCTCTGCCGCAGATTGTAGATGCCATAATCGTAGAGCTGCTGCTCGTTGAGCTTGTCGGAGCTCAGGCTGAGCTGCAGCACAGGCACGCTGGATGCGTTGAACTGCACGACGATCGGCGGCTGGATTCCCGGCGGCATAAGCGCGCGGATGGAATTCGTCCCGGCAACGATCTGGGCGATCGCCAGGTCCAGGTTGACGTCCGGTTGGAAGTACACCTTCTGGATCGAGACGCCGGCCAGCGTCTGCGCCTCGATATTCTTGATGTTGCTGACGTTCGCGCTCAGCGCATATTCGCTGTAGGTGGTGACGCGTTGCTCCATCTCGACCGTGCTGAGGCCGGTATAGCTCCAGATGATGGTGACCACCGGGATGTCGATCTCGGGGAAAATGTCGGTCGGCATCCGGGCGATCGCCGTGGTGCCGAGAAAGACGATCAGGATCGCGAGGACATAGAAGGTGTGTGGCCAGCGAAGGGCGAAGCGGACAATACCCACGGTGCCATCAATCCGTCATGAGCTGCAGTTGACCGCTTTGCTGGTTTCACAGGCGGGCCGGGTTTCACAGGTTGTTGACTAGAGGTGGTGCCCTGTTGCGGCGCACACCAGCCGACAAGCTGCGACTGCTCGCCGCTGCGCGCAGGCGCCGCGCGCCATCGCGCTCCCTTGTCGACAATGTGGACGAGACAGGGAATGACGGACGGTCTGTACTGTTTGGCTCTCACCCCCGTCGAGGAGGCTCACCATGCACAAACTCTCCAGCGAAATGAACGCCTGCATCGAAGCGTGCCAGCGCTGCTACGCATCCTGCCTCCAGACCGCCATGCACCATTGCCTGGAAACCGGCGGGCCTCATACCGAGCCGAAACATTTCCGGCTCATGAGCGCCTGTGCCGAGATCTGCCGGACCTCCGCCGCGCTCATGCTGATCGGCTCGCCCAGCCACCTGATGCAGTGCGACTTGTGCGCCAAGATCTGCGAGGAATGCGCGACCGACTGCGAGCGGATCGGCGGCATGGACGACTGCGTCGCCGCCTGCCGGGCCTGCGCCAAGGAATGCCGCCGGATGGCGAGCCGCGCCCTGGCCGCCTGACGCCGCGAGACGCCGGCGGAAAAGGGTTAATTTCCACCCGTCCTTGCCTTGCAGACTCTGCCCCCGGTCATTATGGTGCGCCGCACCATGACAAAGGGGGGCGGGGAGATGACCGGGCGCAAGCCCAATCCCGAGACCTGCTTTCAGAACGCGATTCTGAAGCTGCAGAGCTATTGGTCGAAGCAGGGCTGCGTGATCCTGCAGCCCTACGACATGGAGATGGGGGCCGGCACCTTCCATTGGGCCACCACCCTGCGCGCGCTCGGCCCGAAGCCGTGGCGCGCTGCCTATGTCCAGCCTTCGCGCCGGCCAAAGGACGGGCGCTATGGCGAGAACCCGAACCGCCTGCAGCACTATTATCAGTTCCAGGTCATCCTGAAGCCGTCTCCGGCGGACAGCCAGGATCTCTATCTCGGCAGCCTCAAGGCTCTCGGGATCGACCCGATGGCCCACGACATCCGCTTCGTCGAGGACGATTGGGAGAGCCCGACCCTCGGCGCCTGGGGCCTGGGCTGGGAGGTCTGGCTCGACGGCATGGAAGTCTCCCAATACACCTATTTCCAGCAGGTCGGCGGCCTTGAATGCAATCCGGTCTCGACCGAGCTGACCTACGGGCTCGAGCGCCTGATGATGTATGTGCAGGGGGTCGAGAATATCTTCGAGCTCGACTTCAACGGCCACGGCATGAGCTATGGCGACATCTATCTCCAGGCCGAGCGGGAATATTCAGAATATAATTTCGAAAACTCGGATACTGCATTGTTATTGCAGCATTTCAAGGACGCCGAGCAGGAATGTGGTGCGCTCCTGAACGGAGCGCAGCCGTTGCCGCTGCCGGCCTATGACCAGTGCCTGAAGGCCAGCCACATTTTCAATCTGCTGGATGCCCGCGGAGTGATTTCGGTCACCGAGCGCCAAGCCTATATCGGCCGCGTGCGCACCTTGGCGAAGGCCTGTTGCGAAGCTTGGGAAGCCACCCAGCGCATCCCCACCGGGAAAGCCTGAGCCATGTCGGAACTGTTGCTCGAGCTGTTCTCCGAGGAGATCCCGGCCCGCATGCAGGCCCGCGCGGCGGAGGATTTGCAGCGGCTCATGACCGACAAGCTGCACGCCGCCGGTCTCCACTTCACGTTGGCGCGCACCTATGTGACGCCGCGCCGTCTGACACTGGTGATCGAGGAGTTGCCCGCCGCCCAGCCCGACGTGCGCGAGGAGCGCAAGGGCCCGCGCGTCGGATCGCCGCAGGCTGCGATCGACGGGTTCCTGAAATCGGCAGGCCTCAAATCGGTCAAGGAGTGCGAGGAGCGCGACACCGGCAAGGGCGTTTTCTATTTCGCCACCATCGACAAGAAGGGTCAGCCCACCGCCGAGGTTCTTTCCCCAATCGTCACTGAATGCATCCAGCAGATGCCCTGGCCCAAGAGCATGCGCTTCGCCGATCTGACCCAGCGGTGGGTACGGCCGCTGCATCACGTGCTGGCGGTGTTCGATGGCGCCGCACTGGCCGGCGCAGTGCCGATGGGCGGCAATACCACGCTTGCCTTCACGTCTCGGACACGCGGCCACCGCTTCCTCAGTCCGGTCGAGATAAATGTCGTAAATTCAAGTGACTATCTGATCAAGCTGAAGTCCGCCAAGGTCATTCCGGATCCCAAGGAACGGCGCACTCTGATCTGGGCGCAATGCCGCGACCGGGCCCTCAAGGAAGGGTTGACGGTCAAGCAGGATGAGGGACTGCTGGACGAGGTGACCGGCCTGGTGGAATGGCCGGTTGTCCTGATGGGCAAGATCGACCAGCAATTCATGACGGTTCCGCCAGAGGTGCTAACCACCTCCATGCGCACGCACCAGAAATATTTCGCGCTCCAGGATAAGAACGGGAAGCTGGCGGCCCGCTTCCTGGTGGTCGCCAATATGGACACTGCCGACAAGGGCGCGCAGATCATCGCCGGCAACGAGCGTGTGCTGCGCGCCCGGCTCAGCGACGCCATGTTCTTCTGGCAACAGGATCAGAAGGTGCGGCTGGGCGAGCGGCTGCCGGCGCTGAACGACATCATCTTCCACGCCAGGCTCGGCACGCTCGGGCAGAAGGTCAGGCGGATCGAAGCGTTGGCCCGTCATTTGGCCAGCCTCATCCCAGGCTGCAATGTCGATCAGGCCGCTCAGGCCGCGCGCCTCGCCAAGGCCGATCTGCCCAGCGGCATGGTGGGTGAGTTTCCGGAACTCCAGGGCATCATGGGGCGTTACTACGCCGGGATCGAGGGGCTCGCCCCAGAGATTGCCGATGCGATTGCTGATCACTACCGGCCCCTTGGTCCCACCGATCTATGTCCTTCGGCGCCGGTCAGCGTCGCGGTTGCTTTGGCGGACAAGATCGACAGCCTGGTGGGTTTCTTCGCGATCGACGAGAAGCCGACCGGTTCCAAGGATCCCTTCGCATTGCGGCGTGCGGCCTTGGGCGCGATCCGGCTGATCCTGGAAAACGGCTTGAGGTTGAAACTGCGCGACGTGTTCGGTTTCGCATATAGCGGCTTCTATGACCAAGGCGGGTTCGAGCAGAACCAGCCCAAGGTGGTCATCGCCCAGTTGCTCGAGTTCTTCGCCGACCGCCTGAAGGTCGCGCTGAAGGAACAGGGCGTGCGCCACGATCTGATCGCCGCGGTCTTCGCGCTCGGTGACGAGGACGATCTGGTGCGCCTGAGGGCACGGGTGAAGGCGCTGCAGGACCTGGTGGAAAGCGAGGCCGGCGCCAATCTGCTGGCGGCCTATCGCCGCGCCAGCAACATCGTGCGGATCGAGGAGAAGAAGGACGGCGCCACCTATGACGGGGCCGCCGATCCGGCGAAGTTCTCGCTGCCCGAGGAAGGGAAGCTCTTCAAGGCACTGGAGCAGGAATCCCAGATCGCGCTCAAGCGCACCGCGAACGAGGAATTCGTGGCCGCGATGGGCTCGCTGTCCAACCTGCGCGCACCGATCGATGATTTCTTCGACCGGGTGACGGTCAACGACCCCGATCCGGCGCTGCGCGCCAACCGCTTGCGTCTGCTGTCCACGATCCGCGCGACCCTGAATGCGGTCGCTGACTTTTCCAGGATCGAAGCCAAGGCCGAAGTTTAACGACCATAGGGTGGGTGATGATGGCAAAATGGGTGTATCGGTTCGGGGGTGGTTCCGCCGAGGGCCGCGCGGACATGCGCAATCTGCTGGGCGGCAAGGGCGCCAACCTCGCGGAGATGAGCGCGCTGGGCCTGCCGGTCCCGCCCGGGTTCACCATCACGACCGAGGTCTGCACCTATTTCTATGCCAACGGCAAATCCTATCCGGCCGAGCTGAAGGGCGAGGTGGAGGCCGGTCTGCGCAAGATCGAGGAGATCGTCGGCGCCAAGTTCGGCGACCCGAAGAAGCCGCTGCTGGTCTCCGTGCGCTCGGGCGCGCGCGTTTCCATGCCGGGCATGATGGACACTGTGCTCAATCTCGGCCTCAACGACGAGACCACCAAGGGGCTCGTCAAGCAATCGGGCGACGAGCGGTTCGCCTACGATTCCTACCGTCGCTTCATCCAGATGTACGGGAACGTGGTGCTGGGCGTCGAGCATCACAGCTTCGAGGAAATCCTCGAGCTGCATAAATCCGACCTCAATCTCGAGTCCGATACCCAGCTCAAGGCCGAGCACTGGAAAAAGGTGATCGAGGACTACAAGGCGAAGGTCGAGGAAGAGATCGGCAAGCCGTTCCCGCAGGACCCGAAGGAGCAGCTCTGGGGCGCCATCGGCGCGGTGTTCGGCTCCTGGAACATCCAGCGCGCGGTCACCTACCGCAAGATCAACAACATCCCCGAGGATTGGGGCACTGCCGTCAACGTCCAGGCCATGGTGTTCGGCAATATGGGCGATGATTGCGCAACCGGCGTTGCCTTCACCCGCAACCCCTCGACGGGAGCCAAGGAATTCTACGGCGAATACCTGGTCAACGCGCAGGGCGAGGACGTCGTCGCCGGCATCCGCACGCCGCAGCAGCTGACGATCGTCGGCAAGAAGGCGAACAATTCGACGCTGCCCGCGATGGAAGAGGTGATGCCCACGGTCTTCAAGCAGCTGGACGAGGTCCGCCAGCAGCTCGAGAAGCACTATAGCGACATGCAGGACATCGAGTTCACGGTCCAGCAGGGCAAGCTCTATATGCTGCAGACCCGCAACGGCAAGCGCACCGCCGCGGCCGCGCTGAAGATCGCCGTAGATCTCTGCAGCGAAGGGCTGATCGACGAGGCGACCGCCGTGGCGCGCATCGATCCCGCCTCGCTCGACCAGCTGCTGCACCCGACCCTTGATCCCAAGGCCAAGAAGGAAGTGGTGGCGCGCGGCCTGCCGGCCAGCCCCGGTGCCGCTTCGGGCGAAGTCGTGTTCACCGCCGACGAGGCGGAGGATCGCGCCTCCAAGGGCACCGACGTGATCCTGGTGCGGGTCGAGACCAGCCCCGAGGACATCCACGGCATGCATGCCGCTGTCGGCATCCTCACCACCCGCGGCGGCATGACCAGCCATGCGGCCGTGGTGGCGCGCGGCATGGGCCGCCCCTGCGTCTCCGGCGCCGGCGAGATCCGGGTCGATGCCGCGAAGAAGCTTCTGACGGTGAAGGGCCATCAGGTCGGCGAAGGCGACATCATCACCATCGACGGCGGCACCGGCGAAGTGATGATCGGCGAAGTGCCGACCATACAGCCGCAGCTCTCCGGCGATTTTGCCAAGCTCATGTCCTGGGCCGACAAGGTGCGCAAGCTGAAGGTGCGCACCAACGCCGAAACGCCGCTCGACGCCCGCACCGCGCGCGAGTTCGGCGCGGAGGGCATCGGCCTCTGCCGTACCGAGCATATGTTCTTCGACGGCGAACGCATCGTGGCGATGCGCGAGATGATCATGGCCGACACGGTGGAAGGCCGGAAGAAAGCGCTGGCCAAGATCCTCCCCATGCAGCGCCAGGATTTCATCGAACTGTTCAAGATCATGCGCGGCCTTCCGGTGACCATCCGGCTGCTCGATCCGCCGCTGCACGAGTTCCTGCCCAATACGCGCGAGGAAATGGCGGAGGTCGCGGCCGCGGCCGGCGTTTCCGTCGACGCGGTCCAAGCGCGCGCGGCGCAGCTCCACGAATCCAACCCGATGCTCGGCCATCGTGGCTGCCGCCTCGGCATCACCTATCCCGAGATCTATGAGATGCAGGCGCGCGCCATCTTCGAAGCTGCCGCGGCGGTGCACAAAGAGATCGGCGAGACGGTCGAAGCGGAGATCATGATCCCGCTGGTCAGCATCCCCAAGGAGCTCGCGTTGATGAAGGCGGTGGTCGAGCGTGTCGCCGGCGAAGTGGAGAAGGCGACCGGCTTCAATATCCCGTACCTGATCGGGACCATGATCGAGTTGCCGCGCGCCGCCCTGATGGCGGGCGAGATCGCCAAGGAAGCGCAGTTCTTCTCCTTCGGCACCAACGACCTGACGCAAACGACATACGGGCTCAGCCGCGACGACGCCGCGCGCTTCATCGCGTCGTACGAGCGCCAGGGCATCATCAAGCAGGACCCTTTCGTCAGCCTCGATCCCGACGGCGTGGGCGAACTCGTGCAGATCGCCGCCGAGCGCGGCCGCAAGACCCGCGACAAGCTGAAGCTCGGCATCTGCGGCGAGCATGGCGGCGACCCGGCCTCGATCCACTTCTGCGCCAAGGTCGGCCTCGATTATGTCTCCTGCTCCCCCTACCGCGTCCCCATCGCCAAGCTCGCCGCCGCGCAGGCCGCGCTGGCCGGTACGGATGGGCGCAAGGGCGAGGGGTGAGGCTGTTCCGCTCGGCTCAATCCGCTATTCTGGCGGGATGAGTCACACGACACCCGCCTTCACTCTTGCAGTCACCCCGGCCTTGAGCCGGGGTCCACTTCTCCGCTTGGCGCTTGCCCCAACCATGGACCCCGGATCACGCCGCCTATCCGCGGCTGTCCGGGGTGACGGTTGGAGAGGCGGAGGCAGCGCGGCATGACTCGCCTCTCCACCCTCCGCATCGGCGGCAAACCCGCGCTCGCGCAGGCGCTGGCTGCACTGGAGCGCGACCCGGATTCCGCCGACACCCTCGCCCTCCTGGACGAAGCCTTCGCCCTGCCGATGGCGCAGGTGATCGGCCTCACCGGTCCGCCCGGCGTCGGCAAATCGACGCTCGCCGGCGCGCTCATCCAGCTCTATCGCAAGCACGCGAAAACCGTCGGTGTCATCGCCGTCGACCCGAGCTCCCGGCGCACCGGCGGTGCGCTGCTCGGGGATCGCACGCGCATCCGCACCGATCCCGACGATGCGGGCGTGTTCGTGCGCTCGATGGCGGCGCGCGGCCGGCTGGGGGGGCTCTCCGATCTCACCTACGGCGCCATGGTGCTGATGCGCGCTCTCTACGACATCCTGCTGGTGGAGACCGTGGGCGTCGGCCAGTCGGAGACCGAGATCGCGCTGACCGCCGACACCGTGGTGTTTTGCGTGCAGCCCGGCTCGGGCGACAGCCTGCAATACATGAAAGCCGGCATCGCAGAGATTCCCGACATCGTCGCCGTCACCAAGTCCGACCTCGGCGCCTCCGCAATCCGTGCCAAGGCGGACGTGAAGGGCGCGCTCTCTTTGTCTTCATCCGAGCCTGGCGCCTGGCTGCCCCAAATCCTGCTGCTGTCGGCGCAGACCGGCGACCATCTCGACCGGCTCGCCCAGGCGATCTACGATCACTGGGCTTGGCTCTCCGTCGACGACCGGCTTGTGCAACGGCGAAACACCCAGGCCGGCGCGTGGCTTGAGCTCGCGGTCAAGGAACGGTGGGGCAGGGACGGCCTGCGCAAGGTCCAGTTACAGCGCGCGCATGTCGATGGAGGAACACCGTTCCGTCGTCTCGCCGATATATTGCACGTCACGTGAAGAGGTGACTCATGAAAGTCTATTGCATCGTCTATGAACGCGTACACGATCCCAAAATGTTCGACGAGTATCGCAAGCAGGTGATGCCGACCATCGAGGCCTATGGCGGCAAGTTCCTGGTGCGCGGCGGCAAGTTCACCGCCCTGGAAGGCGAGATGCCGTTCGAGCGCATCGCCATGCTCGAATTCCCGTCGCGCAAGGCGGCGGAGGATTGGTACCATTCGCCGGCGTATCAGAAGATCCTGCCGCTGCGGCTCAACGCCACGGAATGCCAGTTCATCGTGGCAGACGGGGTGGAGTAGCTTCAGGCTATCGGCGGCGCGAACACCCCGATCTCCGTCTCGATCCCGCGCACGCGGCGTCCGCCCAGGCTGCGCAGCGCACGGCCGGTGGCGGCTGCGAAATCGGCCGAGGTGAGAATGGGTGTACCAACCGTCTTGGTCAGGTCCTGCAATCGGCTGGCAAGGTTGACCGCCGGGCCGATGACCGTGAAATCGAGCCGGTCGCGCGTTCCGATATTGCCGAACTCCACTTCCCCCCAATGGAGTCCGATGCCGAAGGCGAGGGACGGGCGGCCGTCCTGCGCCAGCTCCTTGTTCAGCGCGTCGGTGCCGGAGAGGGCGGCCAGCGCCGCGTCCAGCGCCCGGTCGCAGGTCGCGGCCTGATTCTCTTCCAGCGGAAACACCGCCAGCAATCCATCGCCCATGAATTTCAGGATGTCGCCGCGATGCGCGCCGATGGCGCCGCCGACCGCCTCGAACCAGCGATTGAGCAGGGCCACGATTTGGCCATGCTGCGCAGCGTCAGTCATGGCGGTGAAGCCGCGCAGGTCGCAGATCAGGATCGCGGCCTCGATCCGGCTGACATCGCCGCGCTCGATCTGCCCGGCATAGACCCGCTCCGCCGGCGCACGGCCAAGATAATGCGCCAGCAGGTCAAGCGCGATATGTCGCAGCACCCAGCGCTCCGCGACCGGCGACCACAGCCGTGCCGCCATCTGCAGCCGCTCGAGATCGAGATCGGAGAAACCGCCCTCTTGCGTGCTGGCGAGGCTCAAGGTGGAGGTGCGGGTCGCGTCCTGGAACGGCAGCGGCATCACGGAATAATCGGTCATGCCGAATTCCTGCAGTTTCTGGATCAGCTCCATGTCCGGCACCGGCTCGGGCTTGTGCCAGCGGAACGGCCGGTTGGTGGTATCGACCACGTAGATCGCGCTCTTGAGATAATCGATGCGCGTCGTCAAGCCGGCACGGCCGACCTCGCTGAGGGTCAGCGCGCCATCGCGCCAGACCAGCTGCGAACCGCTCTGCTCCGGATTGATGACCTCGAGCCCGAGGGTGCAGCGCCACAGCGGACAGATCCACTCGGACACGCGCGTGCAGAAGCCGGCGAACAGATCTGGAAAGGTCAGTGCGCCGATGTTGTTGAGCGCCCGCCCATCCGCGTCCAAGCCGGTGTCGCCCAGGGCATGCATGGCGAGCCACGTCGCCAAGCGGCCGTAGATCGCTTCGATGCTGTCTCGCTCGCCGCGTGCCATTTTCTGATCCTAGATTGAATTGCCGCGGTGGCAAGCCGCGCGGCCATAAAACGGCGTCCGCCCGTCAGCAGCCGGTCATGGTCCGCGTGGTTCCGTTCGAAGGATGACTCCCGGTCGGCGGTTGACGGTAGATGGCGGCTTCTAAACTCATATTTCCGTATGGATGTTGGCGGCACCGGGAAAATCTGGTCTTATCCGTGCTGACCGGGCGGTAACGTGTCAACTGATGATCCAGCCCGGCGCGAGACCATGCGCCTTTTGATCGTCGAAGATGAACCCACTCTGGGCGACCTGTTGCGCCGCAACCTCACGGCGCGCGGCTTTGCCGTCGATTTGGCGCAGAGCCGGAGCGATGCCGCCGCCTTCCTCGACGTCGAAACCTACGATGCCGTCCTGCTCGACCGGCGCCTGGACGACGGCGATGGATTGACGCTGATCAAGCAGATCCGCGGCAAGAGCCCCGAGGCGGGCATCCTGTTCCTGACCGCGCGCGACGCGCCGGTGGACCGGATCGAGGGCCTGGACGCCGGCGCCGACGATTACATCGTCAAGCCGTTCGACATGGACGAATTGAACGCGCGGCTGCGCGCCGTCCTGCGCCGGCCGGGCAAGCGCATGGCGACGATCCTGGAGGCCGGCAACCTCTCGTTCGACGCCGCCCTCCGGCGTGCTTTGGTGGACGGACAGCCGCTCGAGCTGCCGCGGCAGGAAGCCGCACTGCTGGAACTGCTCCTGCGCAGCCAGGACGCGGTCGTGAAGCGCGAGGACATCCAGCGCAGCCTTTATGGCTTCGACGACGAGGTGACGCCGAACGCCGTCGACGCCGCCATCTCGCGCCTGCGCAAGCGGCTGCGCGCTGCCGGCGCGAGGGTGGAGATCGCCGTCCTGCGCGGGGTTGGATGCATGCTGGAGGTGCGCTCTTCGTGAGTGCGACGTCTGCCCTCGAGCGCCGCGACTGGCTGGTCATCCTCGGCGTCGCGCTGATCGGGCTGGTGGCTATCCTGGGCGGCTGGTGGACCGCGGAATTCCGGGTGCGCGCTGCCGTCCGCTCCTACGCCTTGTCGGTGGCGGAACGTGTGACCGAAGCCGCCGCCGACATCCTCGATCCGAACGGACCGGAGACCGTGTATGCCAAAGACCGTGAGGCGCACGCGGTCGCGCTGGAGCTGCTGCAGCGCACATCCGGCGTGCGCCGCATCATTGCGTACGACCGCAACAGCGTGGTCTGGCTGGATTCGACCGGCGCCGCCATCGGCCGCCACTACGACCAGGATGACGTGGCCGAGGTACTCGCTACCGGCGAGCCCTTGATGATGCTGCACCTCACAGGCGGCGAGTATCACATCCTGGGGCTGGACGAGGGCGCCACCGCGCTCGCAGAGATCTACGTCCCGATGCGGCGCGGCGGCGAGGTTGTGGGCACGTTCGAGCTCTATATCGATGCTACCGATACCTTGGCAGCCGCCACCAATATCGCGCGCATCGCGTACGCGGTGTTCGTGGTGACCATCCTGCTTGCGACCGCCGCGATCCTGGTGCTGGTCTGGCGCTCGCTGCTCCGCCGCCGCCGCGATCTGCTGGCGATCGATGCGCTGCGACGCAACGCGGAAGCGATCTCCGCCGAGCTCGCTGCCGTCAACAAACGCCAGGAGCGATTCAACGCCAATGCCGCGCACGAGCTGCGCACGCCGCTCGCCATCCTGCGCGCCCGGCTCGACGCGATGGAGGAAGACGAAGATTTGCGCGCCTTGAAACGCGACGTGGACGGCATGATCCGCCAGGTCGAACTGCTGCTCGAACTGGCCCGGACGGAGATGGTGACCGCGGGCGCGGATGCGCAAATCGATCTGGGCCATCTGGCGCAGGACATGGCGGCGAGGCTCTATCCCGTGGCGCGGCGCGCCGGACGCGACATCGCGGTCGAATCGCCGGCGCGCGGCGTCATCGTGACCGGTGACCCCGCGCTGATGGAGAGCGCGGTGCGCAATCTGCTGGAGAACGCCTTGCGGGTATCGCCGCCGGGCGCCACGGTCCGCCTGATGGTAGCCGAGGATCCGCCTCGCCTCGCCGTCGCCGACCATGGGCCCGGCCTCGATCCGGCCGAGCTGCCCGAACTGACCGAGCCGTTCCGGCGCGGCCCGAAAGGCGGCTCCGCCGGCCTTGGCCTCGCGATCGTGGCGGAAGCGGCCAAGCGGCTGAAGGCGCAGCTCTCTCTCGCCCGCACCGATGAAGCGGGCGGTGCCACCTTCTCCCTGATCTTTCCGCGCTAGGAGCGGTACATGCGATCAAAGGCACTGTGGCTTTTCATGCTCGGCGGCTTGGCGATTGCACCGGTCGCCGATGCGGCCGGCCTGCAATGCACCAGCGCCGACAAATCGACCTGGCTCCCGCCGGCGGAGATCAAGAAGATGTTGCAACAGCACGGCTTCGCGAGCATCGGCGCGATCAAGGCGAACGATGGCAATTGCTACGTCGTCCAGGCGACCGACCAGACCGGCGCCAAGAAGACGCTCTATCTCGATCCCACCGATGGCGACCTGATGGGGCTGGAGTAGCTCTGCCCGCCCCTATCTCCGATGATGGTTGCTGTTGGAGACGGCCCCGGCGCTGACGGCTTCGATTGCGGCCAGGGCACCACCGCCGAGCGTTGAGACGACCCTCAGTGTTGCTCCGTCGGCCGCGGAGACTACAGCCGTACGGCCTCGCGTTACGTCGACGGCGTCGCTTGAACCGGTCAGTCTGACCGACACTATTCCCTCGGTCACGGAGACCGCGGCGCCGTTTGCCGTCGTGGTGACGTCAAACTTTGTACCTTTGACGGTGGCGACCAGTGACTGTGTCTCGATGGAAAGTGTTCCGCCGTCCGTCCGCTTGGCGGCCTTCACATGGATGGTCCCATCAAGGAGCCGGATAGTCGTTGTCGAATTCTCCGGCCCCTTTTGGCCGGCGGCGATGGTCGTCTGCGGCTCCAACTCGAGGATGTCGTGTCCGCGCGTCAGCACGGTGCGGCGCGCATAGCCGGTGGTGATACTTTCGTTCGGCTTCAGCACGGTGGCGTTGGAGAGGGGAGAGCCGCTGGCGATCTGCTCCGACTCGGAATCCTCGATCGCGAAGGTGGATGCGACAGATCTCCAGGCCTGGGCCGTCATGGCATTCTTGTCCACGACCGCAGAGGCCGTCCGATCCAATGCGCGATCGACCTGGTTTGGCGCGATCAGGCATGCCGCGAGCACGATGACAAGAACAAGAGCGATTGCCGTCGGTACAAGGCTCCCCCGCCCTTCTTGGGACGGGTCACTGGCTGCGCCGCCGGTCAACCGTCTCCGACGCGAACCACTCAAGGGTAAGTCAGGCATGATACCTCACTTGCTGGGCTACTCTGCCGCACGGATCCGCACCTCGGCGCCATTGCCGGAGACCTCCGCGACATCGATGACCTGCGCCGTGCGCGGCCGGGTGCGGGGCGCGGGGAACAGGATCGAGACGGTGGTGCCGACATTCAGCTCGCTCTCGATGGTGAGCTGAGCGCCGTGCAGCCGCGCCATCGAATTCACCAGCGGTAGGCCCAGCCCGACGCCCTCGAAATTGCGGGCGAACGCGGTCTCGACCTGCTCGAACGGCTTCAGGATGCGCGGGATGTCGTCCTTGGCGATGCCGATGCCCTGGTCCGCGACCGCGAAGATGACGCCGCTGTGAAGTTCCGGCCCGGCCGCCGTGACCCTGATCTCGACGAGGTCGCCCTTGGAGCTGAACTTGATCGCGTTGCCGACCAGGTTGATGAGCATCTGCTTCATCATGCGTCCGTCGGCGTACAGCAGGTCGGTGTCCGGATCGACGTTGATGGCGAGCTTGACCTGGGCCACGTCCGCGCGGCCGGCGACCAGCGCGACCACCGACTGGCAGATCTGCTCCGGTACGTGGATTCCCTCGTAGAGCCGCGGCGAGCCGGATTCGATCGACGAGATGTCGAGGATGTCGTTGATGATGCCGAGCAGATGCTTGGCGCTGTCGTGGATGCTGTGGCTGTAGCCGCGATAGGTTTCGGTCCCGATCGGTCCCAGCAGCTCCGTCTTCATGATCTCCGAGAAGCCGATGACGGCGTTCAGCGGCGTGCGGAGCTCGTGGCTCATGTTGGCGAGGAACTGGCTCTTGCTGTTGCTCGCGGCTTCGGCCTGGTCGCGCGCCGCGCGCAGCTCCGCCTCGCGCATCTTCATGTCGGTCACGTCGTGCAGCAGCGCGACAAAGGCGGCGTTCGGCTGGTCAGGCAGGCGGGTCAGCGCGACGTCGGCGATCAGTGTCGAGCCATCCGGCCTGGTCAGCTCGACCTGGCTCGGCCGGTCTGCATAGACCATGCGCGACAGGCTGTGGATCGGCGGTTGATGGCTCGGCGTTGCGATCACGTCGAAGAAGTGCGCGCCGACGATCTCATGGCCGCGCTGGCCCAGCATGCGCTCCGCGGCGGGATTGGCCGACCGCACCTTGCCGTGCTCATCGATGATCAGCAGCCCGTCATAGCTGGTCTCCACCACCTGCCGCATCAGCGCGTCGGTCCGGCGCAGCAGGATCGCCTGGCCGATCAGCCTGAGGTCGAGGTCGTGCAACCGCGCCAGCAGCGCAACCATGAACGCCGCCACCACCGCCGCCAGCCACGGCGCGGTTTCCACCATCAGCGGCAGGTTGAGCTGCACCACCAGCGGCAGTCCGATGATCGCGATCAGCGCACCACCGCCCGCCGCCACACCATGCCACCATCCGCGATCGCGACAGATCGCCTCGAGCACGAAGAACAGCATGCAGGCCACGCCCAGAATCAGCCAGCGCGAGACCTTGTGCAGGTCGCGCTGCTGCAGCAGCGATTCGGCCGCCAGTGCCTGGACCATCACGCCGGACATGACACCGCCGACAGGCGTTGCGACCGTATCGCCAAGCTCCAGCGCCGTCGCCCCGATCAGTACGGTCTTGCCAGCGAAGATCGTGGAATCGACCTCGTCGTTCAGCACCTCGGCATAGGAGACGACCGTGATGCGGTCGGCCCGGATGCCGAAGTCGACGTAATAGCGGTCCATCTCGGTCGGCTGCAATCCCGCGGCGGCCAAGGCCATGGTCGGGACCAGCGCGCCGCGCCATGATTCCACCCGTGCCAGCCGTCGCACGATTCCATCGCCGTCCGGACGCATGTTCGCGGAGGCGATCCGCGTGTGACGCATGAACTGCGGCAGCGGCTTGGTCGCCGGCACACCGTTTCCGGCATCGGCCGACTGCTCGAACACCGGCAGGATGACGGTGCCGCCGGCCCGTTCCAGCGCCGCTGACAGCACGGCATCCTCCGCCTCGCTGGATCTGGCGCTGAAATCGACATCCATGGCGATCTGGCGCGCACCCGCCGCGCGCAGCTTGTCGATCAAGTTGCCGTGCCAGGAGCGCGGCCACGGCCAGACCGACATTCGCGTGTCCTGCAGGCTTTTCGGGTCGATCGCAACGACGACGATGTCGCCGGACGGCTCGGATTTCAGGAGCTGGAAGCGAGCGCTGGCCAGCGGGCGCTCGATGAAGGCGAACGAGTCGGACAGATAGAGCGCCGCGATGCCCATGCACACGGCAAATCCAACCAGCCAGCGCAGGAACTGAGGGCCGTATCGCTGAAGCGAACGTGCGGCGCGGATGACTGGCACTGGAAATATCCTACTTGCCGCCGCCGAGCGCGCCGCCAAGGCCACCGCCAAGGCCGCCGATGGCAACACCCAGGGCACCGCCGACGCCACCCACGGCGCCACCGACCGCGCCGCCGACACCGCTCACGGCGCCACCGACCGCACCACCAACGCCGGAAACCGCACCGCCCACGGGGCCACCGATCCCACCGCCGATTGCACCGGTCGCGCCGCCGACCGCACCACCAACGGCGCCAGCGGCACCGCCGACCGCGCCGCCCACGGCACCAGTCGCGCCGCCGACGGCGCCACCGACCGCGCCAGCGACACCGCCACCGCCCGAGCTACCGCCGCTGCCCGAGCTACCGGAACCTGACCCACCACTGGACCCGCCGGAATTTGAGCCGCTGCCGGATGAACCACTCGCGCCCGAACCGCCGGAATTCGAGTTGCCGGAGTTACCGCCGTTGCCGGTTGCGCTTGCGCTCTCGACATCGTCATCGGAGCCGGTCAGGCCGCCTGAGCCGCCGGCCGGTGTCGGCGCGAGCCTCGGTGCGCCAGGATTGCTACGCGAGACGGTCCCGCTATTGCCGACAGTGACGTCGACGCTCTTGCCGGTTGCTGTCGCTGACACGGCGACGGTACCCTCGGACACGGAGACGACGGAACCCTCGTTCGAGGTGGTCACGTCGAACTTGGTGCCTTTGACGGTCGCCACCAGGAGAGGCGCGCCGATGGAAAAGGTCTGGCCGGGCGCACGCTTGCCGACTTCGACGTGGATGTTGCCGCTGATGACGTCCACATTGGCGTCTGCCGTTGTCGGATCATTGTCGCCAATGGTGATGGTGGTGTTGGGGCTGACCTTCACCAGGTCGCGGCCGTTGACCAGGACCATGTGCTGCCCGCCGGTGGAGATCCGCTGCCCGGTCACGAGCGCGCTGCCTTCCTGGGGCATTTGCATCGCCGATGCCTGAACGACGCCGCTATCCTCTTTCTCGGAGATCGACTTGACGATCCAGGTCAGGAGGCTGTCGTCGGCCCGCGCGGCGCTATGGTGCGCACCGGTCGCTGTCACCGCCACGGCCAGCAACACTGGGCCGAGCCAACGCCGCACAAATCCATGATCGGTTGCACGATGCGAAGGAGTCCGTGAGATCGCCATGGTGGTCTCGCTAGTCAGTTTCGCCAGCAAATTCAAAGGAGAAGAGCTGTTTGCACAGCACGTCCCGACCACCTCACCGTGGCGCCAATTTCTTAATCGAATCTAACTTTTCGTAGTTAACGTCCGGATGCGTCAGCCCGTGCGACACAGGCTGATGTATGACATTGCTCTATCGAAAATTTCGCTTCAAAAGCGATGCAGCAAATCAATCGAATTTTAGGAAAGTGCTATCTGCATCTGCTGCCGGCGCAACGCGCGGCCCGGTCGCGCGCTTGTCGCTCTGCCGTCGCGCCACACGGTTTTTCCATTCACCCACACCGCGACGATGCCCGCTGAGACCTGTTTCGGATCCTCGAAGGTGGCGCGATCCTTCACGCTGTTCGGGTCGAACAGCACCAGGTCGGCGGCGTAATTCTGCTTCAGGCGGCCGCGCGCCGTTAGGCCGAAGCGTTCCGCCGGCAGCGATGTCATGCGGCGAACCGCTTCCTCCATCGCAAACAGGCCGAGTTCGCGCGCATAGTGCCCGAGCACCCGCGGAAAGCTGCCCCAAAGGCGCGGATGCGGGTGTGCATCGTGCGGCAGCCCGTCCGATCCGATCATGGTGTGTGGATAGCTGAGGATGCGCCGCACGTCCGCCTCATCCATCGCAAAATAGACCGCGCCCGCCGGCTGCAGCTTCTTCGCTGCATCCGCCAGCGAACAGCCCCATTCGGCTGCGATCGCATCGAGCATGCGCCCGGTCGCCTCCGGATGCGGGACCGACCACGTCACCATCACCTTCGGCGCCTCACCGATCTCCTGGGATTTCAGCACGGTGGAAGAAGCCGAATAGGGATAGGCATCCAAGGCCAGCGGCTGGCGCGTCCGCTGCGCATCGAACTTAGCGAGCGTCTCCGCCGAGCGCCCGAAATTGGCCTTGCCATGCACCTTGAAGTGCGAGATCACCACCGGCACGTCTGCCGACCGCCCGATCGCGAACGCCTCGTCCATCGCCTCGATCACATGGTCGCCTTCGTTGCGCATGTGGGTGGTGTGGATCGCGCCCGCCGGCTTCAACAGTTCCGCCAGTGCCTGCACCTCTGCGGTCGGCGCCTTTTCCGCCGGTTGGTAATCGAGGCCGGTGGAAAGGCCGATGGCGCCGGCATCCAGCGCCTCCTGCAGCTTGGCGCGCATGCTTGCGATTTCGTCGGCTGTCGCTGGCCGGTCCAACCGGTCCATCACGCCGACCCGCAAGGTCGAATGGCCGACCAGGCAGGCGGCATTGACGGCGGGTGGCTGCCGGTCGAGTGCTGCCATATAGTCTGCGAAGCTTGGATATTTGAAATCCGCCTGCGCGCCGATCAGGTCCAGCGGCGGGGGCGGCGCAGCGCGCAGGGTCAGCGGCGCCAGCGACACGCCGCAATTGCCGACCACCACACTGGTGACGCCCTGGCTGGTCTTGTTCCCCATGTCGCCGATCAGCAGCGCGCGGTCGTCATGGGTGTGGACGTCGATGAATCCGGGCGCCAGCGCGAGGCCGTGGGCATCGATGGTCTCGCGCGCGTGCCAGCTCCTGAGGTCGCCGATCACTGCGATCTTGTCGCCCGTCACTGCGAGGTCGCCGACGATCGGCGGCGTACCCGAGCCGTCGTAGAGCGAAGCGCGCTGGATCAGCAGGTCGCAGGTGTTGGGGTCGGCCACGTTACTCTCATTGGTTCGGCATCAGGATGACGAAGATCTTCTTCACGTCGCTCGTGTTGCGCCAGCCGAGCGGCACGCCCTTGGGGACGAAGATGGTCTCGCCCGCCCGGAAAGCCTGGCCGCTGGTCCCGCCATCATGCAGGTCGACCTGGCCCTCCAGGAAATGCATCAGCTCGTAGCGACCGAACGGCGTCGCCTTGCGGTCGTACGGCGTCGCGGACCACAGGCCCACCGTGAGCTGGCCGCTGGCATCTTTATAGGCAACATTCTCGGCGCAGCGCGGCTCCGGCCCGCTCAGCAGCGCAGGGTCCGGGCCGTCGCACGGCGACAAGGCGACCTTGAAGTCCAGCTTGATGACATGGTCTGCTGCCGGCTTGGGCGGGACCGGCGCCGCCGGGTTCTCGTAGATCACGAAGATCTTGCGGACATAGCCGTCCTGCTTCCAGGCGCAATCAAGCCCGCGTGGGATGAGGAGGCTTTCACCGGCATGGACGCGCGTTACGCGGCCGTTGGCCTCCGTCACCGTGACCGAGCCCTCCAGCAGCATCATGAACTCATCGACGGAATAGGGGGCTCTCTTGCCCTCAAAGGCGGTGCAGTCCCACACGCCGGCACTGAGGCCGATGTCCGGTGCGTTGAAGTAATAGCGCCCACGCTGCTTCGGCGACCCGGATACCAGGCCCGCGGCCGGAATATCTCCCCAGTCCTCCAGCCCGTCGCCGCTCGCATGGGGGAACATCCGCATCAACCGCGCCGAGATCATGAGAAGCTCTCCACCGTGGCAGGACCATTCACCCTAGCAAGGGCATGCCGAGCGGACAATCGTCCCGAGCCGGCGTGTTCTTCAGGTTCCCATGCGATAGATCGCGACCAGGACCTGGTCGATGGTCGCACCGTCCGCCGCGAGCGGCAGGATCAGGCGCTCGAGCTGCGAGGAGATCGCGTCTTCGGAGCAGCTATAGAATGCGCTATGGACCGGCGCCCGGGTTTCCGCGCAGCGGGCATACGGTTCCAGGATCTCAGCGCGCTGTTCCATGGGAATGACGTCGTCGAGGAACAGTCCGGTATTGTCGCGCCCCTCGTAATAGACGATGCGGGTTCCGACCAGCCGCACGCGATACCGGTTCGTGTTGTCCGCGCGCACCAGCTCGACGATCTGGATATGGCCCATCCAGGGCGTGAGGCTTTCGGGCGGGAAGTCCGCGCTCGCCGGCAGCTTGCCGTTGCGGCACAGCTCTTGCCAACGGCCCCGAATGGCCTCGAACTCCGGCCGGAGCGGCTGAGACACGCGCATTCCCCGATTTCAGTTTCGCCCGCCGGTCTCTGATTGTCCCCACCTTGCGACTCGGCGGCAGGTCGACTCGCGCGCAAAGCTAGCGTCCTTCGCGCCGCAGCGCATTCTGAAAAAAAGACGCGCGCCTTTCAGCGCGCGTCCAAAAAAGGACCGGCGCGGTCTCCCGGGACAGTTTGGGGAGAAGACCGCGCCGGACTTCGGCGGCCGCACTCAGCCGGGATAGCTGAGGGGATGAGGGCCGCCTGTTGATCTCGAGTTTGTCGGGGGGCGCACTCGAGATCCCTAGGGAACTATTGAGCCAGATCTCCTTATGACTGGCCGATCTGCACCGCGACGAAGTGATCGTTGCCATCGCGAGCGATCAGCATCACCGCGACCGAGCGCTTGTCGGCCCGTGCTTCGTGCAACGCCTTGGCGACATCGCCGGGGTTCGCAACCTTGTGGTCGTTGATGCGCTCGATCACATCGCCCGGACGCACGCCCTGGTCGGCCAACACGCTGTCCTGCTCCAGATCGGCGATCACCACGCCCTGGGCATCGTCGGCCAGGCCGAACTGCTGGCGGGTTGCCTCGGTCACCGGCGCCAGGGTCGCGCCAAGCTGCTGCACCGTGTCGGTGGCGGTGGGTTCGCTGTTCGAGCCCTTGCCGTCGCTTTCAGCGCTGGCAACCTCGTCCTTCAACTGGGCGATCTTGACGTTGACCGTCTGCTCGGACCCACCGCGCCAGATCTTCACCGGCACGCTGGTGCCGCTGGTGGTTTCCGCGACTACGCGGGAGAGGTCCTTGGGCGAGGCGATAACGTGATCGCCGAAGCCCAGCACCACGTCGCCGGTCTTGATGCCGGCCTCGGCAGCTGGGCTACCGTCCTGGACGGCGGCGACCAGGGCGCCCTTGTCCGAGGCGAGACCCATGCCCTGCGTCAGGTCGGGCGTCAATTCCTGGATCGACACGCCCAGCCAGCCACGGTCGATATGGCCCTGCTGCTTGAGCTCGGCGATGATTGGCTTGGCAAGGTTAGACGGGATCGCGAAGCCGATGCCGACCGAACCGCCGCTCGGCGAGACGATCGCCGTATTGATGCCGATCACGGTGCCGTCGGTGGAAAAGGTCGGGCCGCCGGAATTGCCCTGGTTGATGGATGCATCGATCTGCAGGAAATCGTCATACGGCCCTTCGTGGATGTCGCGGCCGCGGGCCGAGACGATGCCGGCCGTGACCGATCCGCCGAGACCGAACGGATTGCCGACCGCCATGACCCAATCGCCGATCCGCATCTTGTCGGAATCGCCGAACGAGACATAAGGCAGCGGGGTCTTGGCTTCGACCTTCAACAACGCCAGGTCGGTCTTGGAATCGGTGCCGATGACCTTGGCCGGATATTCGGTGCCGTCGGTCAGCGTCACCTCGACGTCCTTGGCGTCGTCGACCACGTGGTTATTGGTGACGATGTAGCCGTTAGCGTCGATGATGAAGCCCGAGCCGAGCGAAGTGACCTTGCGCGGATGCTGCTGCTGCTCGCGCTGCTGCTCCTGGAACTGCTTGAAGAGCTGCTCGAACGGCGAGCCCTTGGGGAAATCCGGCATCTCACCCGGGCCCTCGGCATCCTGCTCAGCCATCACATGGGTCGAGGAGACGTTGACGACAGCCGGCGAGACCTTGGCGGCCAGGTCGGCGAAACTCTCCGGCGGCGGGCCGGCATAGCTTGGCGCGGCGACCGCCAGGCCCAATATGGTTGCAACGGCGACTCCGCCGACTGCTCGGGCACGACCGGACCCGATATAAGATGACAGGGAATTCATGCTGTGACCTCCAAATGTGCGCTGCCGTGGTGCAGCGTGACTTGAGGTCAAATTGGGCGCTCCGGGTAACATGGCGGTGTCACGGAAAGCCCTGTTTGGTAACGGATTGCGACAGGATGACGCGCTGTTACAATCCGTTACGATGCGGCCATGGCCGCTGTTACGGTCGTCAGGTCAGGTACGGGTCATGAAAAGAGGCAAGACAATGTTCCGGGCAGCCTGAATGGATCGCTCCTTCCACATCCTGGTGGTCGACGACGACAAGGAGATCCGTTCCCTGCTGTCCAAATTCCTCGCCAAGAACGGCCTTCGGGTCAGCGTCGCCGCCGACGGGCGAGAAATGCGCCGGGTGCTGGAAGAGGCCAAGATCGACCTGATCGTGCTCGACCTCATGCTCCCCGGGGATTCGGGCCTGACCCTGTGCGGGCAGTTGCGCGCCACCACCACCATTCCGATCCTGATGCTGACCGCGGTCGCCGAAGACACCGACCGCATCATCGGGCTGGAAATGGGGGCCGACGACTACCTGCCCAAGCCCTTCAACCCGCGCGAGCTGCTGGCGCGCATCCGCGCCATCCTGCGCCGGGCGGAGGAGCGCATGCCCACCGCGACCGCGGCGGAAGCCGATGCCGAGCTGTCATTCGCGTTCGACGGCTGGACGATCCAGCCGGGACGCCGGCAGGTGCTGGACCCGAGCAGCCGGCCGGTCGAGCTGACCGGCGGCGAGTTCGATCTCCTGCTGGCGCTGGTCGAGCGGCCGCAGCGGGTCTTGAGCCGCGATCGCCTGCTCGACCTCACCAAGGGCCGCGCCGCCTCCTTGTTCGATCGTTCGATCGACGTCCAGATCGGCCGCCTGCGCCGTAAGCTCGAGACTGCCGCGCCGGGCAACGGCGCGTTGATCGCGACCGTGCGCGGCGGCGGCTACATGTTCACCGCAGCGGTCGTCCGCTCCGACGGCACCAGATCCCAACTCGCCAAGCCTGCCGCGAAAGGCTGACGCGCATGCTGCGTCGCCTGGTGCCGCATTCCATGCTGAGCTGGTTTGCGCTGGTGCTGGTCGCCGGCATCTCGTTGTCGCTCATCTCGGTGTCGGCGTTCCACACATTTAATCGCGACGAAGCCGTCGCGGTGCTCGAGGATCTGCGCGCCGCCGAGCGCATCGCCGCCGCCGCGCGCTTCCTCGATCATTCCGCGCCGCCGCTGCGCCCGGTGATCGCCGAATCCATCAGCGGCTCGTCCTTGTTCATCGCGGCGACCCCCGCCAGCATGATCGAGAATACCGCGCCGCCGGACGGCCGTACCGAGCGCCTGCGCGACGTGATCGCTGCGCGCCTGCTCGACATGCGCTGGCGCGAGCTGCGCGTGGATTACGGCATCGGCCCCGACGACAAGGCGCATCCGATGTGGTCGTGGCTACCTAGCTTCTGGAGCGATGAGCGCAAGAAAAGCGATCAGATCCTCTCGCTGCAGGACCAGGGGCAGACCTTCACCGTCGCCCTGCAATTGATGGACGGGACCTGGCTCAATTTCAGCTTCGCCTCGGTCAAGGGCCTGCCGTTCTCCTCCTGGTCGCAGCTCTTGGCGCTGGCCGCCGGTCTCGTCGCGGTGGTCGTGCTGGGTGTCGGGGCGGGGCGCCTCATCACCCGGCCGATCGAGAGTCTTGCGACCGCGGCGGAGGAGCTGGGCCGCGGCGCCCGCCCGGGCGACGTGCCGGAGACCGGCCTCAACGAAGTGCGCCGTGCTGCGCGCGCCTTCAACCGCATGCAGCATCGGATCCGGCGCATGATCGAGGACCGCACCCAGATGATTGCTGCGATCTCGCATGATCTGCGCACGCCGATCACGCGCCTGCGCCTGCGCGCCGAGTTCGTCGAGGATCCGGAGGAACAGCAGAAGATGCTGTCCGACCTCGACCAGATGGAGGCGATCATCCGCTCGACCCTGATCTTCGCGCGCGAGGACAGCGATGCCGAGCCGACCACGCCGGTCGACCTGCGCGCCCTATTGGAGGAGATTGCAGAAGATCATCCGCCCGCGCGGCTGATGCCGGGGGAAGGTGGGCGCGGCCTGATGAGTGCGCGGCCGGTGGCGCTGCGGCGCTGCTTCAACAATCTGGTGGAGAACGCGGTGCGCTACGGCAACAGCGCGGAGATCGCGATCCGCGAACTGCCCGACACCGTCGAGGTCACGATCGACGACACCGGCCCCGGGATTCCGGAGGGGCGACTCAAGGATGTCTTCCGCCCCTTCGTCCGGCTCGAGGAATCGCGCAACCGCGATTCCGGCGGCGCCGGCCTTGGGCTTGCAATCGCGCGCAGCGTCGTGCTGGCCCATGGCGGCAGCATCATGCTCTCCAATCGCGAGGAAGGCGGTCTCAGGGCCGTGGTCAGATTGCCCAAGGCGGGCTAAGTGGGTATTGTTGTCACTGGATTTTAACCGACGGATCGAGGTTCAACCTATGCGTGTTTCGAGTCTGATGGGACGTTGGCTACTTCTTGTCGGTCTGGTTGCTGTGCTCCCTATGGTCTCCGGCTGCAATACGCTGAAAGGCGCTGGAAAGGACATCCAGAAGATCGGCGAGGGCGTGCAGACGGGCGTGGAGACAGTTGAAGATGAAGTGACCAAGTAGCTTCGAATTCAGGAAGCTGGCCTGGATCACATGGCGCCGCGCACAGGCCCAGCCCCACGCCAGCAGCATGCCGCCGCTGCGACCAGCATCGGCAATTGCAGACCGCGATGCTCGGCGACGGTGCCGACCAGATAGGTCCCGATCCCAGCCGCAGTCTCATCCGGCGTCGCCGCGGGTCAGGCGCCGGCTAAGCTCGACCACGGCCAGCAGTGCGCAGCCCAGCGCGAACGGCAGCAGGTGATAGATCGCGCGGAACGCAAGCAGGGCGGCGACCACGTGCGCGATCTGGTCATGCGGCGCGCGGATCAGCGTCAGGATGGTTGCCTCGAACACGCCGAGCCCGGCAGGGACATGGCTCCACAATCCCAGCGTCACGGCAATCAGATAACAGGCGAGGATCTGCACATAGCCGATGCCGAGGCTGTCCGGCAGCAGCAGGTACAAGGTCGCGGCGACGAACAGGATGTCGGTCACCGAGCACAGGATCTGCAAAGCGAGCGTGCGCGCGGGCGCGACCGCAAGGTTATAGCGCAGGGCGAGGCGGTGCCGGCGCAGGAAGGTCGCCAGCGCAAACACGGCGAAGGCACCCAGGATCAGCACGCAGGCCGCGAACCGCAGCCATCCGATCGACAGGTGCGTCGCCTCGCTGGCAAGGCCGGGCCGCACCAGCGTCGCCAGCCCCGTCAGCAGCGAATCCGCCAGGCCGAAGCTGACGCTGAACGAGGCCTGGACGCTCAATATCGAGGTCAAGGCAAGGCCGCAGGTCAGGAAGTAGCGCGCCCGGAGCGCGCCTCCCACCAGGATCGCGAAGCCGGTCACGTGCGCGATCGATTGCGCGATGAAGGAGCCGGCGGCTGCACGCGGCAGGCTGAGGGCGCGCGACGCCCGCTTCAGCGCCAGGTAATCCTGCAGGATGAAGGCTGCAAAACTGCCGATCGTGGCGCCCAGCGCGGTCAGGATGGCCGAAAGCGGCACTTCCGCCAGCGCCTTGCGGATGTCATCCAGCGAAACCAGTTGGGCGACGCGATAGAGGCTCCACGCCGCCAGCGCGCACAGCACGATTGCGGCGATCGTCGGAATGACGCGCCGGGCGGTGTCGACCAGACGTTCTGAGGCGAGCAGCGACATGGGCCGCCATTTAGCGGAAGCCGGAAGCGGGCGGCAAGGGCTGTGATGCGACGCGGCACCGCCGCGCGCACGGCTTGGGCGATTATCTTGGAAATCGCCCCTCCCCCAGCGCGGGGAGGGGCGAGAAGAGAGCCCGGTTCAAACTCGACCGGACGAGACCAATCCTCAGCTCTTCACCTTCGGCTTGACGCCGATCATGGTGAGCGCGGATTCGATCTTCTTGATGCCGTCCGCTTCCTTGTGCGATGAGCACAGGCTCTGGCCTTCGCTGCGCAGGGTCATCGCTTCCTTGAAGTTCTTGTCGGTCTTGTGCTTCGCCTCGGCCTTGTCGAACTGCGAACCGAGCGTCGTGCACTGCCCTGACAGATTGGTGGCGGCGACGTGCTGCTTGACTGTCGTCTGGGTGTTCGAGGGCGCGTTGTTGTTGGTCGGGTTGGCGGCCAGCGCCAGCGGGGCGCCAAGTAGAAGGGCAGCGGTGGTGGCGATGATCAGCTTCTTCATGGGTGTCTCCTTCGGAGTCGACATCGGTTAGGCCTTCTCTCATCGCCTCCTGGCGGCAAGGTCGAAGGCGTCGGCGTGGATGTCCATCGCGTCGGCCGAGGAACCTTCGCGCCGCCGCGTAACGCCGGTATGTCCTGGCCTGCGTCAATTTGTAACGTCGTGTGACGAGGAGTGCCGTCGAGCCCGACTCGCGTTCGGTGTGGAGAGTCCGCCCCGTGCGTCACCCTTTTTTCGACGAGCCGCCGCCGTTGTGCCGCGTGTTGCTCTGCTTGTGCCGATCCTGCTGGCAGAGCGAGTTGATTTTCTCTTCCGCGACCGGCTTGGCGGATTCCGGCTGGAACCTGCCCTGCTGGTCGAGATAGCTGCAGTGCCGGGTGGCGAGGGCGGTGCCTGTCGTCGCTCCGGTCGCGGCAAAGGCGAGCGGAGTGCCGGACACCAGCACGACGACAGCGGCCATCAGAGTTTTGTTCATGCTAGCGGTCTCCAAGTATCGGGCATGCGCTGCGCCCCTCCGCGCATTGGACCGGAGGGGCGCAACAGGGCTACGCGACATTGCGGATCGATGGTCGCGCTAGCGCCGCGCCGACGCGCCGCCGCCCTTGCCGAAGCCGCCGCCCCGAGCCTCCGCGCCGCCATTCTTGTGACGGTCCTGCCGGCAGAGCGATTCGGCCTTCGATTCCGCCACCTGGCGCGCGGACTCGGACTTGAAATTCTCCTGCGAGAACTTCTGATCGAGATAGCTGCAGTGCTGGGTGGTCAGAGCGGACGGGCTCATGTTGCCGCTCGTGGCCGCAAACGCGAGCGGAGAGCCGGATACCAGAACAATGGCTGTGGCCATCAGAATCTTCTTCATTTGAGCGATCTCCAAAATATAAAGACATCGAGGAAATATGTCTGCCGTCTTGCGGTCAGAGTCGGCGTGGATGTCGAAGCGCGTCGGCACTGTGGAAGATTGGATTCGTTCGTAACAGATCAAGATCGCCGGCTGGGCAATTTGCAACGGAACGTGTCAGCACCACGATTGTGCCCGCGCGTTCTGCGTCCGCCTGTCGCGCGGCACATCGCCCTGAATGCGCTGCGCCCCTCCGCGCACGGGGCGAGAGGGGCGCAACGGGACTATGCGACATGTGGATCGCGTCATAACAGCGCCGTGCCGACGCTGATGCTGAGCTGCTCTATTTGTGGAAGCCGCCGTGAGACTCTGCGCCGCCGTTCTTATGGGTGTCCTGCCGGCAGAGCGAGTAATGCTGGTTAGGAGTGCTGCAGTGCCGGCTGCCCGGATCGGTGTTGGTCATGTTTCCGCTCGTGGCGGCAAAGGCAAGCGAGGTGCCGGATACCAGCACAACGGCCGCGGCCATCAGAATCTTCTTCATTTGAGTGCTCTCCAAAAAGGGACATCGAGGAAATGTATCTGCCGCTTTGCGGTCAGAGTCGGCGTGGATGTCGAAGCGCGTCGGCACTGTGGAAGATTGCATTCGTTCGTAACAGAACAATGTAGCCGGACGTGCATTTTGCAACAGAACGTGTCTGACAGCAGGGTGACGCGTAAGGTTTAAGTGCGTCGCTTGCGAGCGATCGCCATCATCGCCCACGCCTCGTTGATGGGCGAGACAAGGCCGCGGCGAGCGCATCCAGATACGATATCAACGATCACGGCGTCGATGGCGCCGCCCAGATCACGCATCAGATCGACAGGTCGCTCGCATTCGGCACGCGCTCCGGTGCCAGATGGCCGAGGGTAATGCCCGTCGGCGGCAGCAAGGCGGAACGTGATCGCGATGCCGCGGTTGACCTGCGGCCGCGATGCACGCTGGCACCGGGGCTAGGCTACGTCAGATCGTCGCCTTGATCCCGATCAGCTTGATCGCGGAATGGAGGTACTCGACCCCGGCGGCTTGCTTGTTGCCGGTGCTGCACAGGGTCTTGCCCTCGGTGCCGAGGGCAAGGGCATCCTCGTAGCTCTTGTCCGTCTTGTGCACGGCTTTGGCCTGGTCGAACTGCTTGCTGAGCATCGTGCACTGGCTCGTCAGGCTGGTGTCGACGACTGTGTGGCTTCCCGCCTTCGCGTTCGACGGCCTGGAACTCGTACTAGCGGCTAGCGCCACCGGGGCGCCGAGCAAAATGGCAGCGGCGGCAATGATCAGCGTCTTCATGATCATCTCCTTGAGGCGACATCGACGGCTCTTCCTGTGCCTGCTGGCGCCAGGGCGTCGGCGCAGATGTCGATCACGTCGACCGTCCAACAATAATGCCGCTGCGTAACGAGCGTATGTCCGCCACCGCGGCGTTTTGTCACTATCTCTGACGATCGGCGCTTCGGCTGTCGTCTAAGCGCGCCCTGCGACCGATCGAGATCAAGATCGCCATCAGCGCCAGCAGCATGGCGATCGCCATCATCGCCCAGGCTTCGTTGATGGAAGAGACGAGGCCTGCGCGCTCCACCAGCGGGCGCGCGAGCTCCTGGATGTCCGCATCGACCGGTCCCAGCGGCTTGCCGGTGAAGCGATCGGTCGGCAGGCCGACGAAAATCGCTGTCGCACGGTCTCCGGCCAGCAGCTTCTGAACGATGCGATCGACATGGACCGGTGCGCGTACCCAGAGCACGGTGTCGATCAACGCGATCCCAATGGCGCCGCCCAGATTGCGCATCAGGTTGAACAGGCCGCTGGCGTTCGGCACGCGCTCCGCCGCCAGATGGCCGAGCGCCAGGCGCGTCGGGGGCAGCAGGCAGAACATGATGGCGACGCCGCGAATGACCTGTGGCCAGAGCATCTGGTCGAAATCGGTCTCCCAGGTCTGGAAATAGCTGAGGGCGAGGCCGATGCCGAACAGGGCGAAGCCGAACGCCGACAGCAGTTTCGGATCGCAGCGCCGCTCCACCTGCACTGCGATCGGCGCGGTCAGGAGCTGCGCGACACCGGTCACCAGCATGACCTGGCCGATCTCGAACGCGCTGTGGAGGCGAACCATTCCCAGGAAGACCGGCATCAGATAGACCGAACCGTACAGCCCGAAGCCGAGCACGAAGCTGAGCCAGCAGCCGAGTGCGAAATCGCGGTCGATGAGGATCTTGAGATCGACCACAGGCCGCGCGGCGCGCAGTGTGCGATGGAAGAAGGCGATGCCGCTCGCGCCGCAGATGCCGAACAGTCCGATCGCAAGTCCGGAGGCCCAGCCGCGCTGCGGCGCTTCCTTCAGCAGGATCTCCAGCGCGGCAAGGGCGATCGCCATCAGGACGAGGGACATGAGGTCGAGGCTGCGCGCAAAGCGAAAATCGCTCCGCTCGCGCGACAGCAGCCATGCCGCCGCCGTGACCGCGACGAGTCCCGGCACCACGTTGATCAGGAACAGCCAATGCCAGGAATAGGTATCGGTGATCCATCCCCCGACGATCGGCCCGACGGTCGGCGCCAGCACCGCCAGCGCGCCGGCGATAGTGGTGGCGATGTCTTGGCGGTGCGGCGGGAACAGCAGGAACACGGCGGAGAACACAGTCGGGATCAAGATCCCTCCGCTGAAACCCTGGAGCACGCGCCAGGCGATCAGCACGGGGAGCGAGTTGCTGGCTGCGCAGCCGACCGACGCAGCGACGAAGATCGTGAGCGCGATGACGAACAGCCCACGCATGCTGAGAACCCGCGTCAGGAATCCGGTCAACGGAATCGCGATGATCTCCGCGATCAGGTAGGCGGTCTGGATCCAGCTCATCTGGTCGGCGCCGACGTCGAGCGCGGCGCGGATGTCCGGCAGCGATGTCGCGACCACCTGGATGTCGAGGATCGCCATGAACATGCCGAGGCACATGGCGCCAAAGCCGAGCCAGATCCGGATAGGCACGCGATCCAGTGTGCCGTCTGCGCCGGCTGCGGAATTGTTAGCCTCGGTGGCGTTCATGATCATTTGAATAATCTGAAGCAGGGCTTGAGTGCGAGATCACACTGTAATTCGTTCGCCGGGCCTGTGAACCCCTTCAGTGCGACTCATCGCACCGTCATGGTTCCGTCAGGGTCGCTCTGCCAGGAATACCCGCCGGGGCGGTATCGAGCGGCCACCTCGCCGCACATAATGTTGGTCCTTTAGTCATAGTACTTATTGCTCAAGATAACGTGATCCATTGCCCTTTCCCTTGGAGCGTAACAAGGGACGGCGTAAGGATCGAGCATATGGAGGTTTGTCGATCATGGTTGGCTGCGTTCTCCAAGGACGGATGCAATGAGAAGCGCGGCGCTTCGTCTGGTCGAGAATGACCCGCCGACGATCCTGTCCGTGGCGACCGCTGTTCCGCGCTTTCGACTCGATCAGGCGGATGTGGCAAGAGCGGCCGCGGAGCTGTTCGATAGCCGGCATTCCGACATCGAGCGGCTGATGCCGGTGTTCGACAATGCCGGGATCGCCACGCGTCACGCTTCGATGCCGATAGATTGGTATTTCCAGCCGCATGGCTGGCGCGAACGCAACCAGCGCTATCTCGAGAACGCGGTTGAGCTGCTGACCGATGCGGCCGCCCGGGCATTGGCGGAAGCGGGGCGCAAGCCCAGCGACATCACGGCGGTGGTGGTGGCATCCACAACCGGCATCGCGACCCCCAGCCTCGATGCGCTGCTGCTCAATCGCCTGAACCTGTCGCCGACGATTCTCCGGCTGCCGATCTTCGGGCTCGGCTGCGCCGGCGGCGTCATTGGTCTCAGCCACGCTGCGGCGCTTGCGCGCACGTTGCCCGATGGGGACGTTCTGTTCCTCGCGGTCGAGCTCTGCTCCATTACCTTCCGCCGCGGCGATATGTCCAAGAGCAACATCATCGGCGCGGCCCTGTTCGGCGACGGCGCGGCCGCGATTGTGATCGGCCGGCCGGGTTCAACGGGCCTGCGGCTCGGGCTATCCGGCATGCACACCTGGCCCGATTCCCTGCGCGTGATGGGCTGGGACGTAGAGGACGACGGGCTTGGCGTCCTGTTCTCGCGCGACATACCGACGCTGGTGCGGCACGAGATGCGGCCCGCAGCAGACGCGTTCCTGGCGCGCTGCGGCCTCACCTGCGGCGGTCTTGCCGGCTATGTCTGTCATCCCGGCGGCATCAAGGTGCTGGACGCGCTGGAGGAGGCGTTCGACCTGACCCCCGGCTCGATGGCCGAGGCGCGCGATGTCCTGCGCGAATACGGCAACATGTCGGCGGTCACGGTGCTCTTCGTGCTGCAGCGGATGATGCGACGCGGCCTCGCCGGGCGGCATCTCATGTCCGCCCTCGGCCCCGGCTTCAGCGCGGGCTTCCAGATCATCGAGGGCTGATGGGTGACTGGGTCGCGTGCTATGCTTCTCGAATGACCCTTGACCAGCTCCTCGCCAGCGGCCTGCTTCTGCTGGCGACGCTTCAGCGCCTGATCGAGCTCATCATTGCCAATCGCAATACGCGGGCGCTGCTGGCCGATGGCGCGTATGAAGTGGGGCGGGGACACTATCCCGTCATCCTCTTCCTGCACGGCGCTTGGCTGGTCTCGCTCTGGGCCCTGCTGCTGATCGGCGATGCGCAGTTCCAGCTGTGGCCGGCGATCGGCTATCTCTTGGTGCAGGTCTTGCGGGTCTGGACGCTGGTTACTCTCGGCCGCTATTGGACCGCCCGCATCATCGTGGTGCCCCACGCGCCGCTGGTGCGGACGGGCCCATACCGCTTCATCCGCCACCCCAATTATCTCGTGGTCGTGCTGGAGATCTGCTTGCTGCCCTTGGCCCTCGGCTCCTGGCCGCCGGCGCTCGGCTTCTCGATCGCGAACGCGATCGTGCTCGCCTGGCGCATTCGTAGCGAGGAGACAACGTTGGCCCCCCGGCGCTGAGCGTTACGGCGCCGGATCGACGACCACGGTCCCGAGCATCCCGTCGCCTTCGTGGTGACCGCAGAAATATTTGTAGGTCCCGGGCACGGTGAAGGTCTGGGTGTACACCGCGCCCGCCTTAAGGTCGCCGGAATTGAAGGGGGTCGCGCCTTCCGGGACCGACGCGTCGTCGGGCTTCATCGCCTTCGACTTGTCGTCGCTGACATTATGGGTGATGAAGGCCGTGTTGCGCCATTCCACCGTCTGGCCGGCGTGGATGTGCACCACGTCCGGATCGAAGCTAGTGAAACCCATGTCGACCACGGCGGCGGCATTGGCCATCGGTTCGTCATGGGCCGGGCCGGTAAGGCCGCAGCCGCCAAGCGCGGCCAAGCCTGCCAGCAATGATATAGGTCCGATAATCCGTGAATTGGTCATGGTGGATCCTTCTGATGCAGGGCTGATGCGGGCGGAAATTTCCCGTTCGCTTTAGTGCAGCCCGGACCATGACAGCAGCATGACGTGCCCTTGCATAACAAGCTGCCCCGGGAGGCGGTTGCGCTAATTCACAAGATGGTGAAGTGTCTTGGTGCGTCAAACTGGTTCGAGGATGTCGAGCTGGGAACCGGCGAGACCATCGGGGTCCGAACGATGCCTAACTGGTACAGCGACGACATCCGAGATTGGTGCAACGCTGCGCCCAATCGGTATTTTATGTGCCACACCGCTCGGGATGGCTCAGAACGCGATATTGGGATGCGACCTTGCTTCGCTCCAACGTGACTACGATTTTTGGAAGGCCATGAATCAAAACGGCGGAGCTTTCCAGCTCCGCCGCTCGCGCTGGAAAACCTGACTGCTTAGCCCTACATCCCAAGCGCCTGCTGCGCCGGCACGTATTTGAGCTTCAGCGCGTCGGCGACCGCCTTGTAGGTCACTTGGCCGTCATGGATGTTGAGGCCATTCAAGAGATGCGGATCGTCTGCCAGCGCCTTGCGGGCGCCCTTGTTGGCGAGGGCGACGGCGAAGGGCAGGGTGGCGTTGTTGAGCGCGATGGTCGAAGTGCGCGCGACCGCGCCCGGCATGTTGGCGACGCAGTAATGCGTGACGCCGTCCACGATATAGACCGGATCGGCATGGGTGGTCGCATGGCTGGTCTCGAAGCAGCCGCCCTGGTCGATCGCGATATCCACCACCACGGAGCCGGGGCGCATCTGCTTGATCATCTTGCGCGTCACCAGCTTGGGCGCCGCGGCGCCCGGAACCAGCACGGCACCGATCAGCAGGTCGGCATTGACCGTGTAGTGCTCGATCGCATCGACGGTCGAATAGACGGTGTTGAGGCTGGAGCCGAACAGCTCATCCAGCTCGCGTAGCCGGTCGAGGTTCTTGTCGATCACGGTGACGATGGCCTCCATGCCGAGCGCCATGCGCACCGCATGGGTGCCGGAGATGCCGCCGCCGATGATGACGACATGCGCTGCCCGCACGCCCGGCACGCCGCCCAAGAGGATGCCTGCGCCGCCCTGGGCCTTCTCCAGGTAATGCGCGCCGACCTGCACCGACATGCGGCCCGCCACTTCGGACATCGGCGCCAGCAGCGGCAATCCGCCGCGTGACGACGTCACGGTCTCATAGGCGATGGCGGTGGAGCCGGACTTGATCAGGCCCTTGGTCTGGTCCGGATCGGGCGCCAGATGCAGATAGGTGTAGAGCAGCTGGCCCTTGCGCAGCATCTTGCATTCGTTCGGCTGCGGCTCCTTCACCTTCACGATCATGTCGGCCTTGGCGAACACTTCGGCCGCGTTCTTGGCGATGGTCGCGCCCGCCGCCTTATAGGCCGCATCGTCGAAGCCGATGCCGGTTCCCGCCTTGGTCTCCACCAGCGCCTTGTGACCATGGTGGATCAGTTCACGCACCGAAGAGGGGGTGAGCCCCACGCGGTATTCGTGGTTCTTGATCTCCTTTGGCACGCCGATCAACATGTCAAGCACTCCCTCTAACAAGTTTGGTCGGCGGGTTTTCCCCGCCGACCTTGGTTTCTTCGCTTCGATAGCCGCTCTTGTGGCGGATGTCAGTCCAGATTTTTCAGGATGTCAGCGAGCATGCTGAAGATCTGGTCGATATGGCTCTTTTCCACGATCAGCGGCGGCGACAGCGCGATGATGTCGCCCGTGGTGCGGATCAGCAGGCCCTTGTCGTAAGCCTTCAGAAATGCGTTGAAGGCGCGCGCGGTCGGCTTGCCGGGGATCGGCTCCAGCTCGATGCCGGCGATCAGGCCCATGTTGCGCAGGTCGATGACATTCTTGATGCCCTTCAAGGAGTGCACCGCGTCTTCCCAGTATTTGGCAAGGCTGGCGCAATTCTCGAACAGGCCTTCCTCCTTGTAGATGTCGAGCACGGCAAGGCCCGCCGCGCACGCAACCGGATGGGCGGAATAGGTGTAGCCGTGGAACAACTCGATCGCGTTCTCCGCCGCATTGTCCATGAAGGCGTCATAGATGTGCTTGCGGGCGAACACCGCGCCCATCGGGACTGCGCCGTTGGTGAGGCCCTTGGCGCAGGTGATCATGTCGGGCTGTACGCCGAAATGCTCGGCGCCGAACGGCGAGCCCAAGCGGCCGAAGCCGGTGATGACCTCATCGAAAATCAGCAGGATGCCGTGCTTGTCGCAGATCTGCCGGATCTTCTGCAGATATCCCTTGGGCGGGATCAGCACGCCGGTGGAACCTGCCACCGGCTCGATGATCACGGCCGCGATGGTCGAGGCATCATGCAGCGTGACGATGCGCTCCAGCTCATCGGCCAGATGCGCCCCCCATTCCGGCTGGCCCTTGGAGAAGGCGTTCTTCTCGAGGTTATGGGTGTGCGGCAGATGATCGACGCCGGCCAGCATCGGGCCGAAGAACTTGCGGTTGGAGACGATGCC